>Ga0307277_10000365_pt1 | contig 16436 bp, 19 predicted proteins | sample ER_DNA_116_FD_194473 | JGI IMG/M metagenome (GOLD analysis project Ga0307277, IMG submission 194473) | Bulk soil microbial communities from the East River watershed near Crested Butte, Colorado, United States - ER_DNA_116 | ecosystem: Environmental > Terrestrial > Soil > Floodplain | place...
GACGATCTTCGTGCTCTACCTGTCGCTGATCTCTCTCTTCCCGGATCTGCGCCGCGTCTTCCAGTACCACGCCGCGGAGCACAAGGCGATCAACGCCTACGAAGCCGGGGAGGAGCTCAAGCCCGAGATCGTCCAGCGCTACAGCCTGATCCATCCCCGCTGCGGCACCGCGTTCCTGCTCTGGGTGATGGTCATCGCCATCTTCGTGTTCGCGTTCTTCGGGCGCCCGCACTGGTACTGGCTGATCGCCACACGAATCCTCCTGCTGCCCGTGATCGCTGGAATCGCCTATGAGCTGATCCGTTTTGCGGGAAAGCATCAGGACAACAGGGTCTTGATGTCGCTGTTGGCGCCCGGCATGTGGCTACAACGGCTGACGACGCGCGAGCCTTCGCTCGACCAGATCGAGGTGTCGATTCGCGCACTGAAGGAAGTCCTGTTGCTCGAGAACAACGATCCGAACGAACGCAAAGTCGAAGTAATGGCTTAGTGACCTCACCGGCCCCACATGGCGGCGCCCGGCCCGCGATCACGCTGCGCGCTGCCGCGTCCTCAGTCGCGCCCGGGCAAACCAGCCCGGGCACTCCCTGCGTCCTTGCATCGCTTGGTGCTCGCGACCCGGGCATCCGCCAGCGAGACCGGCGAGGCCACTAATGCCTCGCGTCCAACGAGAGGCGCAGGTCACCTGGGAAGGCAACGTCGCGCGCGGGAGCGGCTCGATCAGCGGCGCGACGGGAGCATTCACGAACCTGCCGTACTCGCTGGCGACGCGCATCGAGAAGCCGGATGGCAAGACGAGCCCGGAGGAACTTCTCGCCGCAGCGCACGCAGCCTGTTACGCCATGTCTCTTGCGGGCGAGCTCGCCGCCAAGGGCTCTGCACCGGATCACGTCGACGTTCGTGCGGTCGTGACGCTCGACCAGGTCGAAGACGGCTCGCACAGGATCGTCGCGTCCGAGCTCCTCGCGCGCGCGCGCGTAACAGGAATAGACCAGGCGGCCCTGCAGGAGGTCGCGGAGATCGCCAGCAACGGGTGCACCCTGTCCAAGCTGATCGAGGCGAGCGCGAAAGTGACCGTCAACGCACAACTCGAAGGAGGCAGCTGATGGCGACTGATCGCAAGGCCGAGGTGACGTGGCACAGCGACCTGATGAGCGGGAGCGGCCGGATCGACTCCGTGACGAGCGGCGCGTTCGGTGGCCTCGACGTGAGCTGGGCGGCACGCTCCGAGGAGCCGAACGGCCTGACCAGCCCGGAAGAATTGATCGCTGCCGCGCACGCGTCGTGTTTCTCGATGGCGCTCTCCGGCGGCCTGGCCAAGGAGGGCCATGCGCCGGAGGAGCTCAAGACGTCGGCGACCGTGACGTTCCAGCCCGGCGAGGGGATCACGAAGATCGCGCTCGAGGTCGCGGGGCGGGTCCCCGGTATGGACGAAGCCGCGTTCAAGCAGGCGGCGGAGCAGGCCAAGGAAAACTGCCCCGTCTCGAAGGCGCTCGCGGGCGTCCCGGAAATCAGCGTCGCGTCACGACTCCAGGGTTAACCTAAGCCGGCGATGGCCGGCACGATCGAACCCCTGCTCGACGACGTCGAACGCTCCTACCGCGAGGCGCAGGAGCGCATGTCCGACCCTGCCGTCTACAACGATCACCGCGAGGTTGCCGACGCCGGCCGCAAGCTGAAGGAGCTGGAGGGCCCGTACCTGCTTGCCCAGCGCTGGCGCGAGGCGCGCGCCGATCTGGATGACGCTCTTGACGACAGCGATCTGCGCGAGCTCGTGGGGGAGCTGCAGGAACGGCTCGTCTCACTCGAGGAGGAGCTGAAGGTCGCGCTCGTCGAGACCGACCCCGCGGACAGCAAGGACGTCATCATCGAGATCCGCCAGGGCGTCGGCGGCGATGAGGCCGCTCTATGGGCGGCCGACGTCCACCGTGCCTTGACGCGCTACGCGGAACGTCGCGGCTTCACCGTCGAACATCTCGGCTCGAGCCCGAACGAAGCGGGCGGGTTCAAGGAGATCACCTTCGGGATCAAAGGTGAAGGCGCGTACTCCGTGTTCAAGTGGGAGGGTGGGACACACCGCGTCCAACGTGTGCCCCACACGGAGTCGCAGGGGCGCGTGCACACGTCGACAGCCACCGTCGCGGTCATGCCCGAGGCCGAGGAGGTCGAGGTCGAGGTCGACCCGAACGACCTGAAGATCGACGTCTACCGCTCGACGGGTCCCGGCGGACAGAGCGTGAACACGACGGACTCGGCGGTCCGGATCACGCATCTTCCGACCGGTCTTGTCGTGGCGATGCAGGACGAGAAGAGCCAGCTGCAGAACCGACAGAAAGCACTGCGCGTGCTGCGCGCGCGCCTCTACGAGCACGAGCGCGAGAAGCAGCGCGCCGAGCTCGACGCAACCCGGCGTTCGCAGATCGGCTCAGGCGAACGCGCCGAGAAGATCCGCACGTACAACTACTCCGAGAACCGAGTCACCGACCACCGCATCAAGCTCACCGTGCACCAGCTCGACAAGGTCCTGCAAGGGGAGTTCGACGAGTTCACCGAGGCGCTCGGCGCCGAGGAGCGCAGGCGCGCACTCGAACAGTGATGGTCGGGGAGGCGCTCCGTCTCGCCGAGCAGCGGCTCGCGGAGGCAGGTGTAGACACTCCACGCGTCGACGCGGAGTTGCTGTTCGCGCACGTCCTCGGGACCTCGCGCACAGGCGTGCATGAACGGCGGGACGACGACGTCCCTGACGAGTTCGACGCACTGCTCGAACGTCGGAGGCAGCGCGAGCCGCTGGCATACGTCCTGGGCGAGTGGGGTTTCCGAAGGCTGGTGCTGAACACCGACGCGCGGGCGCTCGTCCCGCGCCCCGAGACGGAGATCGTCGTGGAACGCTGTCTTGCGTTGCTCCGTGACGAGCCGGAGCCCCGCGTGCTCGACCTCGGCACCGGCTCGGGCGCGATCGCCCTCGCGATTGCGGACGAGCGTCCCGACGCTCGCGTGACCGCCGTCGACTCGGCGGCGGGTGCGGTCGCGCTCGCCCGCGAGAACGCGGAGCGACTCGACCTGCACATCGAGGTTCGAGAAGGCGACCTCGAGGCCGCCGCCGAAGGCTGGGATCTCGTCGTCTCGAACCCGCCGTACGTCCCGGACGACGAATGGGAGTCGCTCCAACCGGAGATCCGCGACTGGGAGCCGCGCGGTGCCCTCGTCGGCGAAGGGATCCACGAGGAGATCGCCAGGCTCGCGAGCACGAGGCTGCTCGTGTTTGAGGTCGGAGACGGTCAGGCGGACCACGTCGCCGACGCCCTGGCGTCGCTCGGCTACGCGGACATCACGATCACGCCAGACTTGGCGGACGAGGATCGCGTGGTCGAGGGACGACGATGACCGACGCCATCGAGGCGCTGCGCGAGGGCAAGCCGGTCGTCATGCCGTTCGACACGGTGTACGGGCTGGCGGCAGACCCTTCTCGGGAGGAACCGGTGCGGCGTCTCTACAAGCTGAAGGGCAGAGGCGAAACCGAACCGAGCGCGCTCGTCGCCTGGGACTTCGCCCACCTGCTCGAGTGTGTCCCGGAGCTCAGGGGCCAGGCGGCATCGCTGGCGCAGTTGCTGTTACCGGGTCCGGTGACGCTCATCCTCCCGAATCCCGCCCGACGCTTTCGCTGGCTCACGGGAACGAACCCGGAGGCGATCGGCGTTCGGGTTCCCGCTTTCGACGGCCCGGGTGCGGAAGTCCTCAAGCGGGTGGGCGCCGTCGCCGCAACCAGCGCGAACCATCCCGGCGGCCGCGATCCGAAGCGGCTCGACGAAGTACCTGATGAAATCCGAGAGGGCGCGGGGGCGTTGGTGGACGGCGGCGAGCTGCCCGGCAGCCCGTCGACGGTGATCGATCTCACCGGCCCGGAGCCTCGCATTCTTCGGGAGGGAGCGCTGGCTGCGGAGGAAGCCCTGCGTCGACTGGGCGCGGCAGTACGATCAGGTTGACCCTGGGAGAGGAGAGTTGATGGCCGTCGCGCAGCAGACCTTTCAGCAGCTGACCACTGCCGGACTCGACCAACTCGACCCGGAGATCGCAGATCTACTGGGCCGTGAGGTCGAGCGCCAGCGGAACCAGATCGAACTGATCGCCTCCGAGAACTTCACCTGGCCGGCGATCCTGGAGGCGGTCGGGTCCACTCCGACGAACAAGTACGCGGAGGGCTACCCGGGCAAGCGCTATTACGGCGGCTGCGAGGTCGTGGACGAGATCGAGCTGCTCGCGATCGACCGCGCGAAGGACCTCTTCGGCGCCGACCACGCGAACGTCCAGCCGCACGCCGGCGCGCAGACCAACATGGCCGTGTACATGGCGGTGCTGAAGCCGGGCGACACGATCCTCTCGCTCGAGCTCAGCCACGGCGGTCACCTGACGCACGGGCTCAAGGTCAACTTCTCCGGCCGGCTGTACACGATTGCCCACTACGGCGTCTCGCGTGAGACCAACGTCGTCGACTACGACGAGGTGCTGGAGCAAGCGAGGCACGCGAGGCCGAAACTCATCGTCTGCGGCGGCTCTGCGTATCCGCGGACGGTCGATACCGCGAAGTTCCGTGAGATCGCGGACGACGTCGGCGCGCTGCTGCTCTGTGACATGGCCCACTTCGCTGGGCTCGTTGCGGCGGGCCTGCACCCGAACCCGATGGAACACTGCGACTTCGTCACCTCCACGACGCACAAGACGCTTGCCGGTCCGCGTTCGGGCTTCATCCTCTGCACCGAGGAGCACGCGCAAGCAGTAGATCGCGCAGTGTTCCCGGGCATGCAAGGCGGCCCCCTCGAGCACACGATCGCCGCGAAGGCCACGTGCTTCAAGATCGCCGCGACGGAGGCGTTCCGCGACTACCAGTCGCAGGTCCGGCGCAATGCGGACACGCTTTCGGACAGTCTGATGGAGGGGGGCCTGGACGTCCTGACCGGCGGAACCGACACGCACCTTCTACAGCTCGACCTGCGCTCCACCGACTGGACGGGCAAGGACGCGGAGGAGCGGTTGGACGAAGTGAAGCTGACCGTGAATCGCAACACGGTGCCCTTCGACGAGCGACCCCCGACCGTCGCGAGCGGCATCAGGATGGGGACGCCCGCGGCGACGATGCGCGGGATGGACGACGGCGACTTCCGGGAGATCGGGCACATCATCGTCGATGCCCTCGGCGAGTCGCCCGACATCGACGGGCTGCGATCGCGCGCGGATGCTCTGTGCGCCAAGAGGCCGCTCTACCCGGGGTTCCGCGGCTGGACGACCTACGTGACGCAGTGACCGTGACGGCGGTACGCACAGGGAGCGTCGTCGAGGTCAAGCACCCGCTCGTCCAGCACAAGCTCTCGTACCTTCGCGACAAGAACACTCCGACCGTTCACTTCCGCAAGCTCGTGAACGAGATCACGCTCCTGCTGACCTACGAGGCGACGAAGGATCTGCCGACCGAGGACGTCGAGGTGGAGACGCCGCTCGAGGTCGGAAGGTTCCCGCACATCAGCGGCAAGAAGGTCGCCGTCTGCCCGATTCTGCGTGCCGGCGTGGGCATGCTCGACGGCGTGCTCTCGCTCATCTCGAGCGCGCGGGTCGGCTTCATCGGCATGTACCGCGACGAGGAGACCCTCGAGCCCGTCGAGTACTACGCAAAGCTTCCGGCCGACGTGGCAGAGCGCGACGTGATCCTGCTAGACCCGATGCTGGCGACGGGCAACTCGACCGCCGCCGCGATCAAGACCGTCAAGGACGCGGGCGCAACATCCGTTCGGCTGATCGCGATCATCGCCGCTCCGGAAGGCATCGACAAGATCACGACCGATCATCCCGATGTGCAGATCGTCGTCGCCGCGATCGACCGTGGCCTCAACGAGCGTGGCTTCATCGTGCCCGGTCTCGGCGACGCGGGCGACCGGCTCTACGGCACGAAATAAAGATGCTGCACACGCTTGCCGATCACCTGGAGGTCGTCTGGGGTGCGCTGCTCGCTGCGTCGATTGTCGTGCTGTTGACTCCGGCGGTCGGCGGCATGGCCCGGCTGCTTGGCGCTGTCGACCGGCCCGGGGGCCGACGGCTCAACCGCAGGACCGTGCCACGGCTCGGTGGCCTGGCGCTCTTCTTCGGGATCCTCGTCCCCTCGCTCGCGTTCCTCGACCTCTCAGGCGAGACGCGCGGGCTTGTGCTCGGCGCCGCAGTCGCGACGACGGTCGGCGCGATCGACGACTTTCGGGGCCTGCGCTGGTGGGAGAAGCTAGGCGGGCAGATTGCGGCCGCTGCCATCCCAGTCGGCTTCGGGATCTGGGTGCACCGCTTCACGTTCCCGGTCATCGGCATCCACACGCTGCCGGACTGGATCGGTATGCCGCTGTCCGTCCTCTGGATTGTCGCGATCATGAACATGGTCAACTTCCTCGACGGCCTCGACGGACTGGCGACCGGGGTTTCCGCGATCTCCGCGTTTACCTTCACGCTGATCGCGCTCTCTCTGCCGCGGCCAGAAGTCCAGGTTGCGATCCTGTCGGCGATCGTGCTCGGCGCGGCGCTCGGGTTCCTGCGCCACAACGTCTATCCCGCGCGGATCATCATGGGCGACTCGGGCGCGATGCTGCTCGGGTTCGTGCTGGCCGCGATTCCGCTTCAGGGGCTTCTGAAGACCGCGTCGATCGTGACCCTCTTCTTCCCGTTGCTCGTTCTCGCCGTGCCGATCATCGACACGTCGTTCGTGGTCGCGAAGCGGCTCAAGTACCGGCAGCCGGTTTATGTCGCGGACCGGCAACACCTGCATCACCGCTTCGTGAACATCGGGTTCTCGCAGCGGCGCGCGGCCGGCTACATCTGGCTGTGGTGCGGGACGCTTGCCGCGACCGCTCTCGCCCTTCGCTTCATCCGTCCGCACCAGCACGGCGAGTGGCATCCGTGGCGGACGCTCGTCGTCTCGCTCTTCGGGCTTGTTGCCCTAGCCGCCTCCGTGTACATGGTGTACCTCCTCGAGATCGTGAAGCTCGCGAATCCGATGATCAGGCGGCGGGAGGAGCAGGCCCGGACGGACGATCGCAAGTCGGCCTGACACATAGTCAGGCGTTTTGCGCCTGACCAAGCGGGCTTCCGCTGTTACAAGGTTGATATGCTCCGAGTGGATGGAGCCCACCGCCCGCCGTTCGTTCGAGCCCGCCGGGGCGGGAGGCGTCCTTCTTGGAACGATCATGGCCTGCGGCGCCATCGGCGCACTGATCGGCTGGATGGCCGGTTCGGTGGGTATCGGAGCCGTGATCGGAGCTGCGCTTGGTATCCCGCTCGGTGTCTTCGCCGTCTACCGCAGATACCGGGGGTACTTCACGTGACGCCTGCGATCTTGTCCACGCCGAGACCGATGCCGAACCGGCTCTGGCCGGCGGTCGCCGCAGCGATCTTTATCGGGCTGGCGCTCCCCGTCTACCTCGTCGCCGGTTGGCCGGTTGGTGGTTGGATCCTGGCGGCTGTCCTGTGGATCGTCGGCGAGGCGCTTGCTTTTGCCCTGGCGCGGCTACCACTCGGACTCGATAACCTCGCCGCCTCTGGCATGGTGGCGATCGGAATGACCGTTCGGGTGATCGGCGTCATGGTCGTCTTGATCGCAATCACCGTGGCAGACAAGCGGCTCGGAGTTGCCGCTGCCCTGCTGTACATCGCCGCCTACACCGTGGAGCTCATGACCTCGCTCGTCTCATACTTCGGAGGTTCGCGGTGAGATTCCGTGCGGCCGTCCTCCTCACCGGGCTCTTCACGCTGGCAGCACCGTCCACCGCGTTCGCAAAAGGCTCCTTCCACCCGGAAGAAGAGTTCAAGCTCAACGACTGGGTGTCGATTCATCTAGGCCCGCTCGACATGTCTATCAACAAAGCTGTGGCGTATCTCGCGCTCGGCTCATTTCTGACGATCGCGCTGGGAATAACACTGATGCGGATGCGAGTTGGGGTTGACCCAACTACCCGTCAGACGATCGGCGAGTCCATCTACGAGGCGATCCAGACCCAGATCGCCGAGCAGGGGCTGCCCTCGAAGGCGGTTGGGCTGTGGTTTCCGTACGTCGCGTCGCTGTTTCTCTTCATCTGGGTTCTCAACCTCGTCGGCTTCATCCCACTGCCGCTCACGAACGAGAAGTTTCACGTCGCCGGCTTCGCCCTTCCGACCTGGGGGATCTATGCGGTGACGTCCCAGTTGTCGGTCACTCTGGTTCTGGCACTGTTCAGCGTCGTTTTTACGCACGTCGAGGGGTTTCGGTGGAACGGGCTCAAGTACCTGAAGAGCTTCATCCCTGCCGGCGTGCCGAAACCGATGGTTCCGTTCATGGCCATTCTCGAGGCGATCTCGCACGTGTTCAGGCTCATCAGCCTCAGCGTCAGGCTCTACGCGAACATGCTCGCAGGCCACATGTTGATCCTCGTCTCGATCGGTCTCATCTTCATTCTCTCCGGCCTTACCTTCTGGATCGTCGTTCCCATCTCCCTCGTTGTTGGTCTTGCCTTCTACCTCTTCGAGGTGTTCATCGTTGTGACGATCCAGGCCTTCATCTTCGCCGCCCTGACAGCCATCTACATCGGCTCGGCAATCGAGCCGGAGCACTAAGGAGGTCCGCGTGCTTCAACTACTTGCTGCAACCGCCGGAAACGTCGATGCCGCCAAGGCGCTCGGCTTCGGCCTGGGCATGGGTCTTGGCTCTCTCGGAGCCGGAATCGGGATCGGGACCGTTTTCGGGTCGATGATCCAGTCCGTCGCGCGTCAACCCGAGCTGCGCGGAGAACTGCAAGGGATCATGTGGCTCGGCTTCGCACTCACGGAGGCGGTTGTGTTCTACGGCCTCGTCGGAGGCTTCCTCGGCTTCGTGCTCGTCTAGATGATGACATTGCTCGCGGCTTCGAGTCCCCTGACAAAGATCGTCCCAGGTCTGATGATCTGGACGCTGATCTTTTTCGGCGTGACGTTCTATGTCCTCAAACGGTTCGCCTTCGGCCGAATCCAGCAAGCGATCGATGACCGGCGGGAGAAAATCCGCCGCTCGATTGAGGAAGCGGAGGAGGCACGCGCCGAGGCAAGACGTCTACTCGAAGAGCACCGCGCACTCATCGGCCAGGCGCGAGGACAGGCCGAGCAGATTCTTGCGGAGGCCCGCAAGGTCGCGGAGTCGATGGCGCGCCGCGTCAAGGAAGAGACGGAGGCCGATCGCCATCGCCGGCTCGAGGAGACGAAGCGCCAGATCGAGGCCGAGACGCAGCGCGCGCTCCAGCAGATCCGCGCTGAGGTCGCCGAGCTGACGCTGATTGCCACGGCAAAGGTCACCGGCAAGGTGCTCGACGAATCCGACCACAAGCGCCTGATCGAGGATGCGATCAGTGACCTCGACTTCTCGGTGCTCGAGCACCCGGAGACGGTCCGATAGCCGCCGTCCACCGTACGTATGCGCGCGCCCTCTTCGAGGCCGCCAAGGAGAAGGGCCGCCTGAAGGAGGTCGCCGAGGAGCTCGGCGACTTCGCTGCGGCCGTGCGCGACGTTCCCGAACTGCGGGCAGTTCTCCGCAATCCTGAGCTTGCCCCGGAGACGAAGGCCGACATCGTCGTCGAGGTCATCGGTGAGGCAGACCAGCTCCTGCGCAATTTCCTGCGACTTGCCGCCCAGAAGGGCCGCATCGGCGAGATCGCGGAGATCGCCCGCGAGCTCGACCGCCTGATGGCAGCTGAGGAAGGCCGCCTGGACGTCGAGCTGACGACCGCGTACGAGCTTTCGGAGTCGGACGCCAAGGGAATTCTGAAACAGATCCAAGAGGCGTCGGGCCGCGAGGTCGAAGCGACGCGGAAAGTCGATCCCGGTTTGATCGGCGGTTTCGTCCTGCAGGCAGGCTCCATGCGCGTCGACGCGTCCGTGCGCGGCCGAATCGAGCGCTTGCGCCGTGAACTCCTAACGAGGAGCTAACACCGTGAAGCTACGTCCAGAAGAAATCACCTCGATCCTGAAGGACCGGATCGAGCACTACGACGTCGAGACCGATCTCGCAGAGGTCGGCACCGTCCTGCAGGTCGGCGACGGCATCGCGCGCGCCTACGGCCTCGAGAACGCGGTCGCGTTGGAGATGCTCGAGTTCGAGCACGGCGTCGTCGGCCTCGCCTTCAACCTCGAAGAGGACGACGTCGGCACCGCGCTCTTCGGCGAGTGGCAGCACGTCAAGGAGGGCGAGCCCGTCAGAAGAACGGGCAAGGTCGCGAGCGTCCCGGTCGGCGAGGCGCTGCTCGGACGTGTCGTCGACCCGCTTGGCAATCCACTCGACGGCGGGGGGCCGATCGAGACGTCGGAGACGCGGCTGCTCGAGTTCAAGGCTCCGGGGGTGGTCGCGCGACAACCGGTGAAGGAACCGCTTCTCACCGGGATCAAGGCGATCGACGCGATGACGAATGTCGGGCGTGGCCAGCGGGAGCTGATCATCGGCGACCGCCAGACCGGCAAGACGACGATCGGGATCGACACGATCCTGAACCAGAAGGACACGGACGTGAAGTGCATCTATGTCGCGATCGGCCAGAAAGCCTCGACCGTCGCGCAGGTGTACGAGCTCTTCCGCGACCGTGGCGCGATGGAGTACACGACGATCGTGTCGGCGGCGGCACAGGAGGCCGCGCCGATCAAGTGGATGGCGCCGTTCGCCGGCTGCGCGATGGGCGAGTACTTCCTCTACAACGGCGGCCACGCGCTGGTGATCTACGACGACCTTTCCAAGCACGCCGATGCATACCGCCAGCTGTCGCTGCTGCTGCGCCGGCCGCCCGGCCGCGAAGCATTTCCGGGCGACGTCTTCTATCTGCACTCGCGGCTCCTCGAGCGTGCGTGCAAGCTCTCCGACGAGAACGGCGGCGGCTCGCTCACCGCGCTGCCGATCGTCGAGACCCAGGCCGGCGACGTCGCCGCGTACATCCCGACGAACGTGATCTCGATCACCGACGGGCAGATCTACCTCGAGTCCGACCTCTTCTTCTCGGGCGTGCGGCCGGCGATCAACGTCGGTATCTCCGTCTCCCGTGTCGGCAGCTCGGCGCAGACGAAGGCGATGAAGAAGGTCGCCGGCCGGCTGCGCCTCGATCTGTCTCAGTACCGCGAGCTGGAGGCGTTTGCGCAGTTCGGCTCCGACCTCGACGAGGCAACCAGGAACGCCCTCGCCCGCGGTGAGCGGATGGTCGCCCTCCTCAACCAGCCGCAGTATCAACCGGTTCCGACGGAGGAACAGGTTGCAGTGCTCTATGCAGGCGTGAACGGCTTCCTCGACGACATTCCCGTCACCGATGTGCCGCGCTTCGCGGAGGAATTGATCGAGCACCTTCGCGCCGAAGGCACGGTCCTCGAAGAGATCCGGGAGAGCGGCGATCTTCCTGACGAGCTCGCGGCGAAGCTCGACGCGGAGCTCAAGAAGGTCCTGCAGTCCTTCCACGTCGAGGAGGACGACTCGCTCGTCGGCTAGCGATGGCCACTGTCCAGGACATCAAGCGGCGGGTCAGATCGGTCCGCAACACGCGGAAGATCACGCGCGCGCTGGAGCTCGTCGCCGCGGCGAAGCTGAAACGCGCGCACTCCCGCATCGAGGACATGCGACCGTATGCCGACCGCATGCTCGAGCTGATGGCCGGAACCGCACGCGCAAGCTCCTCGGTGCGCGGGCTGCCGCTCTTGCAAAAGCGCGAGACCGAGCTGGCGGTTGCCATCGTGCCTTTGACGGGTGACCGCGGCCTCGCCGGGGCGTTCAACTCCCAGATCCTGCGTCGGGCTCTGGCGCTCGAACGCGAGCTTCGGGGCGAGGGCAAGCAGGTGCGCTGGGTCGGCGTCGGGCGGCGCGGAGTCGGCTCGCTGCGCTTCAGGCGCTTCGAGCTCTCCGGGGAGTTCACCGGCTTCACCGACCAGCCGCGTTACCCGGATGCGAAGGCGATCGCGCACCGGGTCGCCGAGCTCTACACGAACGAGGAGGTCGACCGGGTCGTTCTCGTCTACAACGCGTTCGAATCGGCGCTCGTCCAGAGGGTGACCGTCCAGCAGGTCCTCCCGCTGTCGGAGGACCTCTTGGAGACGGACGACACGGAGCGTGAGGAGGACGCCATGCGCGGCGACTTCATCTTCGAGCCGGAGCCGGAGCAAATCCTCGAGCGGCTGCTCCCGGTGTACGTCGAGACCGAGGTGTACCGCGCCCTGCTGGAATCGGCCGCCTCCGAGCACGGCGCCCGGATGACGGCGATGCGGAACGCCTCGAAGAACGCTGAGGAGCTGATCGACGACCTGACCCTGGCCATGAACAGGGCCCGGCAGGCCGAAATCACCCAGGAGATCCTCGAAGTCGTCGGGGGGGCGGACGCCCTCTCCGGCTAGCCCCAAAGCCCTAACAAAAGCGCCCTGACGGGCGTCAAAGTAGCCGCAGGAAGGAAACCTCCTTCCTGTGACAGAATGCGCGGCCCGCCCCTGCAAGGGGGTGGGGCGAATGCGGGGACTGCGGGGTGCAGCCCCACAAAGAACGGAGGGAGTAGATGCATCGACGTAAGCTCTGGCTCTTGGCTGGAGTGGTGCTCGCGGCGCTCGCGCTCGCGGCCACCGGTTCAGCGAGGGTTAATGGACCAGCGAGCCACGATTCGAGCAAGGCTGGCACGCTGGTCTGGGGAGCCGAGCAGGGTGGCGGTCCAGACTGGTGTCTGAACCTGATCCTCGACATCGACTGCAACGCGTTCTGGAACGTCGTGTTCCAGACGCCGGTCATTCGAGGCGCCTTCCTGTTCACGCCGACGTTCAAGTACAAGCCCGACCTGATTAGTAGGTACGTGCTGAAGAGGAATCCGCAGCGCATCACCTATTACATCCGGGCGAAGGCAAAGTGGAGCGACGGCGTGCAGGTGACCGGCAAGGACTTCCGGTTTACCTGGGCGACAGCACTTAACGCGAAGAACAAGGATCACATCGACCCACTCGGGTGGGAAGACATCAGGAGCGTGAGCGGGAACGGCAAGGTCGTGACCGTCACGTTCAAGAAGAACTACGCACCGTGGAAGACCCTCTTCGGCTACGTCCTCCCGCAGCACGCGCTGCAGGGCACGGACATGCTGACGGTCTGGAACGACTGCATCTGCAATCCGAAGAAGGGCAACGCTCCGATCGGTGACGGGCCGTTCCTGCTGACCAAGTTCGATCGCGGTTCGGGCATCACGCTCGAGAAGAACACGCATGGTTGGTACGGCAAGCCGGCCAAGCTGAGCTCGGTCGTGTTCCGCTTCATCACGAACACGAACTCCGAGATCCAGGCGATCCGTGGCGGCGAGGTAGACGCGATCTATCCGCAGCCGCAGCTGGCTCTCGCCGACCTGAAGGGTCAGGCCGGTCTGCGGATCCAGACGCATCTGGGCCTGCAGGAGGAGCACATCGAGATCCAGCAGGGTGCGAAGGGCAATCCGCTGGCGAAGCAGACATGGCTCCGCCAGGCCCTGATCACCGCGCTCAACCGCACCGCTGCGGCCAAGGCCCTGTACGGCACGCTGAACTCGAAGATCGGCGCGCTGAACAGCCTCGTTCGCCTCACGAACGAGCCGGGCTACACACCGCACTTCAAGAAGTGGAACTACAACGTCAACAAGGTTGCCGCGTTGATGAAGGCCCACAACTGCACCAAGGGCAGCGACGGCATCTACTCGTGCAACGGCACCAAGGTGTCGTTCCTGTTCGAGTCGACGGTAGGCAACAAGCTCCGCGAGCTCGCCTTCACGATCTTCCAGGATCAGGCGGCGAAAGCAGGCATCCAGCTGAAGAACGGTTTCGTGCCAGCGGGCACGCTGTTCGGTAGCCACCTGCCGGAGCACAACTTCGACCTCGCGATGTTCACGTACGTGCTCGCGGTCGATCCGCACTACAACGTGAGCATCTTCTCGTGCGGCAGCCCCGGCAACTACGGGGAGTACTGCAACCGCAACGTCACGAAGCTGCTGACGCAATCAGATCAGGAGCTGAACGACGCAAAGCGCGTGAAACTGATCAACAAGGCCGATACCATCATGGCCAACGACGTACCGCAGATCCCGCTGTTCCAGCGGGCGACCTACTTCGTCTACAAGTCCAACGTCAAGGGCATGGTCGACAACGCCAGCTCGCAGGGTCCGAGCTGGAATGCCGAGGCTTGGTCGAAGGGCTAGAGGGAACGCAAGGAAGCTAGAAGCGTTCTGAATCACCGGGTCCCGCCCCATGAAAATGGGGCGGGACCCGTTCATAATGAGGCGACCAGATGCTGACTTACATCATTAGACGGGTTCTCTACAGCATCCCCGTGCTCGTGGCGACGAGCTTCCTGATCTTCACGTTCGTCTCGATCAGCGGAGACCCCCTTGGCCGGCTCCGGGCGAACCCGAACATCACGCAGCAGCAGTTCCACTCGATCGAGCACAGCAAGAACCTCGACCGGCCGATCGTCGTGCGCTACGGGTACTGGGTGAAGGATGCCGTCACGAATCAGTTCGGGACGACACTGTTCGGCCAGCGAAAGATCTGGCCGGATCTGAGGCGGGTGATGGGACACACGCTGCAGTTCGTCCTGACGGCGATTATTCTCTCCGTCATCATCGGCGTCTCGATCGGCGTCTATTCGGCCTTACGCCAGTACTCCGCGTTCGACTACGCAACGACGACAATCAGCTTCGTCGGCTTCGCGACCCCGGTGTTCTGGCTCGCGCTGATGTTGCAGGTGGTGGTCGTCAACATCTTCCTGAAATGGCACGTGCGTGTCTTCTACACATCCGGCCTTTCGTCGCCGTTCCCGGGTCATGGCATCCACTGGTTCATCGACCGCGTTCAGCATCTCGCTCTTCCGGTGATCGCGCTCTGCATCCTCGGCGTCGCCGGTTACAGCCGCTACATGCGCGCCTCGATGCTCGAGGTCCTGAACTCCGATTTCGTCCGCACGGCACGTGCGAAAGGCCTCATCGAGCGCCGCGTGATCATGAAGCATGCGTTTCGCAACGCGCTGATCCCCCTGATCACGCTGGTGGCGCTCGACTTCGGCGCGATCTTCGCCGGCGCGATCGTGACCGAGACGATCTTCACCCTAGACGGCATGGGCTTCTACTTCATCAACGCCCTCCAGGCGAGCGATCCGTATCCGGTCATGGCCTGGCTGATGGTCGTCGCCACGATGGTGATCGTCTTCAACCTCATCGCCGACATCCTGTACGGCGTCTTCGACCCGAGGATCCGTTATGACTGATCAACCGCGCGTCCACGACCCGAAAGTTCCCGGCGGGCTTGTGCTAGGCCCCGATGTCGAGGTCGACGTGCCCGCCGGGGGAGGCCAGATGTTCGACCGCGCGGTGCCGACGGATTCGAGCGGGCTCACCTACGAGTACGGGCTAGAGATCGAGGCGCGCAGTCAGTGGGGCTATGCGCGCCGCCGGTTCATGCGTCACCGCCTGGCGGTCGTCAGCGTCGTCGTCCTGACGGGCATCTTCGCAGCCGGCATCTTCGCCAACTACATCGCGCCCTATTCGTACAAGGAGATCCCGTACATCACCATCGCGGGGACGAGCGTGATCGACACCAGCCAGATCCTTGCTCACCCGAGCCGGCAGCACCTGTTCGGGACGGACTCGGCCGGTCGCGACACCTTCAGCCGGACGTTGTACGGCATTCGCACATCGGCGCGCGTCGGCATCTTCGTCGGCCTGCTCTCGACGCTGATCGGCACGATCATCGGCGGGCTCGCAGGCTTCTACGGCGGCTGGTCCGACAACCTGCTGATGCGGATGACCGACCTCTTCCTGACCTTACCCCTGCTGGCGGTCTTGCTGACCGCGTCGAAGTTCCTCGACAGCAGCACGCCGACCACGCTCGCGATCCTCATAGCCTGTCTGATCTGGACCAGTATCGCGCGCATCGTGCGCGGTGTCTTCCTGTCCCTGCGCGAGAAGGAATACGTCGAGGCCGCGCGCGCGGCCGGGGCCGGCGACCTCCGGATCATGCTTCGCCACATGATCCCGAACTCGGTCGGGCCGATCGTGGTGGCGGCGACGCTCACGATCGGAACCGCGATCGCGCTCGAGGCGACGCTCTCGTTCCTCGGCTTCGGCATCCGCCCGCCCACGCCGGCACTCGGCGCCCTGCTCGACGAGGGTCAGGAGGCGGGGCTCGACAAGTGGTGGCTCGTCACCTACCCGGGCCTCCTGATCGTGCTCATCATCCTCTGCATCAACTTCATCGGCGACGGGCTCCGCGACGCCCTCGATCCCACCCAGCGCCGCGTCCGTGCCTGAGCCGGTTCTCTCGATCAGGGACCTGGTCGTCGAGTTCTCCACGGAGGACGGCGTCGTCCAGGCCGTCGACGGGATCAGCTACGACCTCTATCCCGGAGAGACGCTCGGAATCGTCGGGGAGTCGGGCTCCGGCAAGAGCGT
>Ga0307277_10000369_pt1 | contig 16335 bp, 13 predicted proteins | sample ER_DNA_116_FD_194473 | JGI IMG/M metagenome (GOLD analysis project Ga0307277, IMG submission 194473) | Bulk soil microbial communities from the East River watershed near Crested Butte, Colorado, United States - ER_DNA_116 | ecosystem: Environmental > Terrestrial > Soil > Floodplain | place...
TAGAAGTCGGGTGGGGCGGAGCGATTCCGCCCCGCCCTCACTCCCCTTTTGGGGGATAGGCCGTCGCTGTTGACAGGCCGATGACTGGGGACAACAGAGACAATGGATTCGAGGGTGTCGCAGCCCTCTCCGGGAAGCTCGCCGCTTCTTAAAGCGTCTCTGTTCCATAGCGGAAGGGCGGTCTCTCCAGCCGCCTTTCCACCTCTTTCTCTTCGGGCACGTCCTACGGATCAAGTCATCCACGAATCGACCGTGCGAACTCACCACGACAAATTGCGAGAAAAGGCGGCGACCTGAAATGACGCGGTTGCGGCGGCTTTTCCAGGAAGAGCAAGGGTTCGCGCTCGTGATCGCGCTCGGCGTGACGGTCGTGTTCGGCCTGATGGTCGTCACCGTGATCGAGTCGGCGCGATCGAATTCGCGCAGCTCGACCATGAGCGTCGGCCGGATGTCTGCCTACAACCTTGCCGAGGCGGGGATCAACAACGCGATGTCGGCTTTGCGGCTCACGACGAACAATGCGCTGGACGACTACGTCTTCTGTGCGGTGAGCGTGACCGTTCCGACCGTGGCAGCCGGAACCTATCCGTGCAAGCACACCGACACGTACTCGTCAGGGAAGGTGATCTGGTACGGCACCCTCTACCGCAACGTGGCGGCGGCGACCGCTTACTGGGATCTGTTCTCGACCGGCTATGTGCGCAACCCCAACGGCGGCGCCGACTACACGAAGACGCTGCGGGCGACCATCCCGGTCGTGCCGGTCACGACACAGCCGCTGAACAACCCGTCCTGGAACTACATCTTCTCGCGCAATACCGGCACCGGCCTCCCCTTGAGCGGCTGCGACATGACGCTCCAAAACAGCGTCAACGTGACCTCGCCGCTGTATGTGATGGGGAATCTCTGTCTGAAGAACACCGCCAAGATCAGCAAGGGGCCTCTGATCGTCAAAGGCTCCCTCGATCTCCAACAAAGCGGCAATCAGGCCGGCGCCCCCGGCGCCGAAATCAGTGAGGCTCACATCGGCCACGGCTGCCGCTACCTTGCCCAGCTGCTCCACACCGTGTGCGTCTACGGACTGGGCGGCACGATTCCCATCCGCGACAACATCTGGGCGACGATCCTCGACTCCTCGCCGCCGGCCGTCACGCCACCGACGGTGAACTGGAACGACTGGTACCTGAACGGCAGCCCCGGGCCCTACTTCCCGTGTGCCGCACCGCAGGCAGGCGAACCGGCGAACCCAACCTTCCTCTTCGACAGCCCCGTCGCGTCAGTCAGCGACTCGGACGCAAACAAGCTCACCTACAAGAACGACAGCCAGGGCATCGCGAACCTGACACCGTCGAGTTCCTATCAGTGCAAGACCGTCAACGGCGAGATCTCCTGGGACTATCCGAGCAAGGTTCTCACGGTCAACGGCACGATCTTTCTCGATGGCAGCGCCAAGGTCGACATCGGCGGCGTCGTTCGCTACAAGGGACAGGCAACGATCTACACCTCCGGCACCGTGCTGGTCAAGAACACCCAGCTCTGCGGCTACAGCGCCGGTGCGTCTTGCACCTTCGCCAACTGGGACTCGACCAAGGACCTGCTCGGCTTCGTGGCCAACGGCAACGGCTCGCTCCCCGCCGACAGCCAGGTGCCTAGCGGCGACGGTGTCCAGTTCGTCAGCTCCTACTTCCAGGGCGCCGTCTACGCCACCAACATCATCGAGATCGGCACCACCGCCACCGTCGACGGACCGCTCGACGGCTCAACGGTGATCCTCGGACAGTCCTCGACGTCCACGTTCAACGGCTACACATTCGTCCCGGTCGGAATGCCCGGCAACCCCACCATCTTCGCGCTCGCACAGACGCCCCAAGTCACAGGCGGCTAGCGCGCAAGGTCTCGGTGTTGGGATGATCTGCTCATGCAGCTGCTGCCGTTCCTCGTCGTCGCGTTCGAGCACCGCCACTAGCGACCGTCCTGCACTCTCTTCCTAGAATCGGGACGTGACGAGGCTCACGTTCGTCCTGTCAGATACCGTGGCCGAAGAGGCGGCGGCAGCCTTCGCCGAGCATGAGCGCCTCATCCGTACCCACCTTGCGTACGTCGAGATTCGGCACACCGGTGGAACGTCAGTCCGTGGTGTCCTGACGAGCGGAGACGTGGACCTGCACGTGAGGGCGGAGAAGCAGACGTTCGCGTCGGCTCGCAACGTGCTCTTCGAGCTTTACGAGCCTCTCTACCCCGAGGCCTGGCACGATGAGAGTGCGTATTTCTTCGCCGCCGGCTCGGCGCCTCCGGTCGAGGTCGCGCTGACCGTGATCGGAACGCTAGATGACCTCCACCACGGCGAGGCCTGGCAGCAAATCGCCGCAGATCCTGAGCTAATCAGGAGTTACAACGCAATGAAGCGGGCTCATCAAGGCGGCTCACTGGACGACTACAACGCCGCGAAGCGCGAGTTCTTCTACGACACCTTCCGCTTGTAGACGCACAGTCGTCGCCTGGTACTGCTGGTGCCAGACGGGTGAGCGGCGGCGGGTTCCCGGCCTGCCCTAACACCGGACCGCGGCAGTTTCTGTAAGCCTCCGGCGATCGGTCGGGCGTTCTAGGAGGCAGGGTGGTTCTTGCGATCGACCAGGGCACCAGTGGCACGACGTGCCTCGTCGTCGACGGCGAGTTACGGGTGCGCGGGCGCGGCTTTCGCCCGGTGCGCCAGTACTACCCGCGGCCCGGTTGGGTGGAGCACGATCCCGAGGACATCTGGCAGAGCGTCGTCGCGGCGACGGAGCAGGCGCTCGTCGACGCAAGTGTTCGCGCCGGCGATGTGCAGGCGATCGGGATCACGAACCAGCGCGAGACGACGTTGCTGTGGGACCGCCGATCGGGCGACCCCGTGCAGCGTGCGATCGTCTGGCAGGACCGTCGTACGGCGGAGCGGTGTCGCGAGCTGCCGGAGGACCTCATCCGGGCGCGCACCGGGCTCGTTCCCGATCCCTACTTCTCGGCGACGAAGCTCGAATGGCTGCTTCGCGACCGCAGCCCGGACGGGCTCGCGTTCGGCACCGTTGACTCCTGGCTCGTCTGGAAGCTGACGGGCGGCCGCGTCCACGCGACCGACGTGACCAACGCGTCGCGGACGATGCTCCTTCGCCTCGACACGCTCGACTGGGACGACGAGCTGCTCGAGCTCTTCGGTGTCGAGCGATCGCTGCTGCCGGAGATCCGCCGGTCGAGCGAGGTCGTTGGGGACGGCGAGCTTTCCGGCGCGAGCGCCCCGATCGCGGGGATCGCCGGCGACCAGCAGGCGTCCCTCTTCGGCCACGGCTGTTTCCACGCCGGTCAGGCGAAGACGACGTACGGCACCGGCAACTTCGTGCTCGTCCACGCGGGAACATCTCCGCCCGTTCCGCCGCACGGGATCATCGCCACTGCGGCCGCCGGCGACCACGAGTACGCGCTCGAAGGGTCCGTCTTCGTCACCGGCGCGGCGATCCAATGGCTGCACGAGGGCCTCGGTCTACTCGCCGACGCAGGCGAGAGCGAGACGCTCGCGCGCGCGGTCGATGACAACGGCGGCGTCTACTTCGTGCCGGCGCTCGCCGGACTCGGCTCGCCGCACTGGCGCCCCGACGCGCGTGGCGTCGTCACCGGCCTGACCAGCGGCACGCGCCGCGAGCACCTTGCGCGCGCGGCTCTCGAGTCCATCGCGTACCAGACGCGCGACGTGATCGACGCGATGAACATCGAGCTCGACGTGCTCCACACCGACGGCGGCGCGACTGCGAACCGCTTCCTGATGCAGTTCCAGGCCGACGTGCTGCGCATCCCGGTCGAGGTCGCCGCAGAGCGGGAGACGACAGCGATCGGCGCGGCTGCGCTCGCGGGCCTCGCCGTCGGCGTCTTCGCTTCCAAGGAGGAGGTCGCGCGGGCACTCGGCACGGCGAAGCGGTACGAGCCGCAACTGGACGAAGACGAGGCGGAGCGCCTTGTTCGCGAGTGGCGCCGAGCGGTGAAGAACGCGCTGGAGTGAAATCGGAGCAAACGCGGTGACCGTGTAGTGGAGGCAGCTTTGCAGGAACCCGAGCCGGATCCGTTTCGCTATGCCGCCAACGGCGCGGCCGCGCGAGCGATTCGCCACGCGGCTGCCGCGGCGAACGGTGACGACGTAGGTGCAGTCGATGTCGCAGAGAAGCGTCGCCTGTGACCTCCATCCGCCGTCTGTGGCTCGCTCAGTTCTCGATGGTGACTAGCGTGCCGATTGGTGTGTAGGGCCAGACCTTGGCGGCTGAGGCGAGCGGCAGTTCGACGCAGCCGAGGCTTTGCGGCGTGCCGAAGGAGGCGCGGTTGAAGGCGTGGATGGCATCGCCACCGTTGAAGTAGCTGATGTAGCGAATGCCCGGATCGTGGTAGTGGGAGCCGTCCGGATTCGTTCCGCTCATCGTGCCGACCGCAATGTGCTCGAACACGGGGAAAGTGCCGAGCTGGGTCGGGGCGGCGGGCACGCCGGTGTTGCCGGGCGAGCTGAGGACGGTGTGCCCGTTGTGCCAGAGGATCAGTGACTGGGGAATGCTGCTTCGCACGTAGACGTAGCTGTAGCCACTGGTGCGGCGTTTACCGGCGATCGCGTCAGCGAGGAGCGCGTGCCAGACCGCCGCTCCCGCGAAGCCGTCGACCGCGAGGCCGTGGCTGTCCTCGAACGTCATCACGGCCCCGCGCGTGATCTCGTTCGGCCGAGTGGGGCGCCAGATCGCCCGTAACTCACTCGGACTGTTGGGATAGCGCCAGCTGAAGCGGCCCTTCGGCGCCTCGACGGCGGCTTCCAGTTCGGCAGGCGGGGTGCGCGCAACCGGTGGACCCGACGGCTGCCAGTCAAGCGGGAGGTAGCCCGCTTGGGCGAGCAACTGCTCCAGACGCAACAGCGAGCCGGGCGGCACCGTCCAATCGAGCCGGCGGGTCGTGCGCAAGCGTCCGCCCCCAGGTCCAATCAGCGCCACCGCGCGCGGCAGCTGGACGCGCAGATCGGTAGCGAAGCCGGCCCCGAAACCCGAAGGGATGAAGACAAGCGTGTGGCTGTCCGCCTGATGCCAGTGGCCGCGTGTAGGCGGCGACAGCTTCGGCAGCGCGGAGCCGAGCACCGCTGCGAGCGGCTTGGAAAACGTGAGCCGGATCGGAGCGGCGGGCGCGAGCGGCGCGCCCGGCAACGGACTGCTGACCACCACCGGCAGGCGCGCGGGCGGGAACCAGCTCACCGCAACCGGGGCGCCCAGCCGCTCCCACGATCGTGCAGCGGCGGCCACCTCGACCGAGCCCGCGGCGGCCCGGCGGCTCAACGCGAACGAGCGGCGCGCACTATCCAACCGCCGGAACGCGAGGTCGCCGCCCGGTCCCGCGGCGACCGCGCTCACCGACTGATCGAACCGCACCCGCACCGGCGTTCCCGCAGAAACCGTCAGCCAACGCTCGCTCACCTGCGCGACCGGCGCGCGCAGCGTCAATCGCTCGACGTGCTTGCTCCCGAGTGCCCACGCCAGCCACCCGGGCCGACGAATCACCACCTCGACCGACACCCTCTCACCCGGCATCAACTGCACCCGTGGCGTCACGCGCCCACCACTTACCAAAAGCTGGATCGTGCGCCCGTCCGGTCGGAACGCCCGCGCACGCGCAAGCGTCCCCCCGAACGGCTGCACCTCCACCCGCGCCAGCGCCCTCGCGTCAGCTGCCAGCCTCGCCCCCGACCACGCCCACACAGCCGCGGCCAACCCGAGGAGCACGACCGCCACCATGCCCACAGCCCACGGCAGGCGCCGGCGCGCGCGCCGAGGCGAACCCAAACCGCGCGACAAAAAGGGCGAGGGCCCCGACCCGACGGACACCCGTTGAGGATACGTACGCCCAGAGCAGCGTCCCCGCATGGATCAGCTCCCCGCCGACAGCCGCACCGCGCGACGGGATCCCCTGACGAGGAGTTCCTGAGCCGGCGGAGCGGTGCGAACCATCCGATCAGTTACGTCACCGCTCGACGGTCGGGTCCACCGCACGAGCAACGCGCAAGCAGGAGACCGTATCTGTCGGAAGCGGGGGTGCCGAGCTGGAGAATGAGAGTGTTGAGCCCGCCGACCGGACGCCCGTAGAGTTAGGTCCGTGCTCGACGCGCGAACGGACGTCGTCGGCAGTCTTCTTCGCCCGCCAGATTTGCTCGCAGCGCAGGAGAAGCTCGCCAACGGGGAGTTGACGCCCTCTGCGTTCAAGCGGGTGGAGGACAAGGCGGTCGACGATGCCCTCGAGCTCCAGGAGGAGGCAGGCCTCGCGGTCGTCACCGACGGCGAGATGCGCCGCCTCTCGTTTCAAAGCCAGCTCCCTGCTGCCGTCCACGGCTTCGGCGAGTGGGACCTCGACGCGTTCCTCTGGGGCGAGTGGCAAAGCGACGAGCTCGGTGAGCTTCGCGTCGAACGACCGCAGCTCGCGGTGGAGCAGACGCTTCGGCGCAAACGCTCGCTCGCGACTGAAGAGTTCGTGTACGCGCGCGGCCGCACCGACCGGGTCGTCAAGGTGACGTTGCCCAGCCCCAGCCTGTTCGCGAACTTCTGGGATCCGAAACGCTCGCAGGCCGCATACCGGAACCTCGAGGAGTTCCTCGCCGACGTCGCCGAACTCCTTCGGGAGGAGGTCGAGGAGCTCGTGCGAATCGGCGCGGTCTACATCCAGTTGGACGCACCGCACTACCCGCTGCTCGTCGATCCGACCTACCGGCAGTTCTACGAAAGCCGCGGCTGGCCGGCCGAGCGGTGGCTCGAGCTCGGCGTCGAGCTCGACAACCACGTCATCGGAGATCACCCGGGCGTCACCTTCGGCTTCCACCTCTGCCGCGGTAACCAGGCGAGCCGCTGGCTCGTCGAAGGGGGTTACGACTGGCTCGCCGAGCGGCTGTTTCCCCGCGTTCGCGCACAGCGGCTTTTGCTCGAGTACGACGACGCGAGGTCCGGGACGTTCGCTCCGCTTCGCACGGTTCCCGACGAGAAGATCGTCGTGCTTGGCCTGGTCACGACCAAGACGTCGCGCCGCGAGACGGTCGAGGAACTCGTCGGCCGAATTCGGGAGGCTGCGAAGGTCGTTCCGCTCGATCGGCTGGCGCTCTCGCCGCAATGCGGCTTCGCCACGTCCGTGATCGGCAACGCCCTGAGCAGCGACGACCAGCGCGCGAAGCTGCGTACGATCGTCGACGCGGCTGCAGTCGTCTGGCCGCCGTGACGGCACCGGTCGCCGTGATCGAGGATAGAAGCGTCCGCCGTCGAGGGCAGCTGTTCGTTGCTCTCGCGGCCCTGGCGTGGTCGAGCGCCGGTGTGCTGCAGCGGGAGCTTTCGGTCGGCACCACCACACAGCTCGCTGGGCGCGCGTTGTTCGCGTGCATCGCCCTGGCCGGCTTCGTCGCGGTTTCGAATCGTGGCCGCACGATCGGGGCGTTTCGTTCGATGGGAACCGCGGGTTTCGCCGTTGCAATCTGTACGGCGATCGCGTCAGGCTCGTTCATTGTCGCCCTCAACCACGCGACGGTTGCGAACGTCCTCTTCCTTCAGGCCGCGGCTCCCATCGCTGCCGCTTTGCTCGCGTGGATCGCGCTGGGCGAAGCGATCACGCGCCGCGCGTTCGTTGCGATGGGCATCGCGGTGCTCGGCGTCGCATTGATGGTCGGCGGGCCCGGTAGCGGCGGCGTGCTTGGCGTTGGAGTTTCGCTCTTGATGACGCTCGCTTTTGCGGCGACGATAGTCATCACCCGGCATCGACGTGACGTGTCGATGGCGCCGGCGATTTGTCTCTCGCAGGCGCTTGTCGTCTTGGCGGTTGCCCCATTCGCCCATCCCAGCAGCGTGACCGGGCACGACCTGGCATTCCTCGTGCTGCTCGGCGCGGGGCAGGTGGGTCTCGGGCTCGCTTTTCTGACCGTCGGTGCCCGCCTGATTCCGGCTGCCGAGGTCGCGCTGATCACACTGTTGGAGATCGTCCTCGGGCCGCTCTGGGTGTGGATCGTGCTCGGGGAACGACCGGCGCTGATTGCCGTCATCGGCGGCGTCGTCGTCATCTTCGCAGTGGTGCTGCAGATGACGCAGAGCGTGCAAACGCAGGCCAGCCACAGCCCGGTTCGCGCCGTACTACCCGACTAGAGTGCGCGCGTGACCGTCGTCCTGACCGGCAGCGATCTCCGCTTGGACGAGGTTGTCGCGGTTGCGCGCGGCAGCGAGCCGGTCGAACTCGCGCCGGAAGCGGTCGTGAGGATGCGCGAGTCACGTGCAATCGTCGAGCGCGCGCTTGACCGCGGTGATGTCGTGTACGGCTTCACGACCGGTGTCGCCTCGCGCAAGCGCGTGCGGATCGAGCCGGCTGACGTCGAGGAGTTCAACCGCCGGCTGATCCAGAGCCACCGCGTCGGCCAGGGGGCGGAGGCGCCGGCAGACGTGGTCAGGGCGACGATGCTGCGGATGGCGAACGGGTTCGCCGCGGGGACAACCGGCAGCAGGCCCGATCTCGCCGAGCGTCTCGTCGCCGCCCTGAACGGGAAGGAGACGCCGCAAGTTCATCTGCTTGGGTCCGTGGGCCAGAGCGATCTTGCTCCGAACGCCGACATCGCACACCATCTCTTCCGGGACACCCCGCTGGCGGCGGGCGAAGGGCTCGCGCTCGTCAACAACAATGCGTATTCGACCGGGTTCGCCGCGCTCGCAATCGCGGATGCCGGGCGCCTGCTCGACGTCTTGCACGTTGCCGGTGCGCTCGACCTGGAAGCGTTCGGCGCCAACCTCACGATCATCCATCCTGCCGTCGCCGCCAGCCGGCCGTACAAAGGCTTGCGCGCGTCGCTCGAGCGACTGACGCAACTTCTTGACGGGAGCGCCCTCTGGTCACCGGGCGCGGCGCGCAATCTCCAGGACCCCCTCACGTTCCGCGGTCTGCCGCAGGTCATCGGCGCGCTGTGGGACACGCTCGAATTCGTCCGTGCCCAGCTCGCGGTCGAGCTGAACGCGGCGAGCTCGAACCCGCTCGTCATCGTCGAGGAGGAGCGGGTCGTCTCGGTCTCCAACCTCGACGTAGTCCCGCTCGCGGCTGCGCTCGACTTCCTGCGGATCGCGCTCGCTCCCGCGCTCACGTCCGCGAACGAGCGCCTCATGAAGCTGCTGCAGCAGCCCTTCTCCGGTCTGACGGACGGCCTCGCCGCTCGAGCGGGGCTTCACGAGGACGGGCTCGCCGAGCTCGGCAACGCGGGCCATGCTCTGACGGCGGAAGCACGTCTGCTTGCGCAGCCTGTCTCGTTCGAGCTCGCCAGCACCACCCAGGCCGAGGGGATCGAAGATCGGATGACGCTCGCCCCCCTCGCCGCCCGCCGGCTCGCCGAGATGGTGGAGCTCGGCGAGCGAATCGTCACGATCGAGCTGGTCGTCGCAGCCCAGGCGGTTGAGCTTCGGGATCTGCCGGCCCTCGGCGTCGGTACGCGGCGCGCCTTCGAGGTCATTCGCGAGCGTGTTCCCTTCACGTCTGAGGGCGCTGCTCTTCCCCCGGACCTCGAACCGATCAGAGACCTTGTCCGTTCCGGGATAATCGGAGGTACGAGATGACTGCGACTTCCCCAGACAACGGCCGTCTGCGCGAACGGCTCGAGCGAGGCCCGGTGATCTGCGCCGAGGGGTATCTCTTCGAGCTCGAGCGGCGCGGCTATGTGCAAGCGGGCCCGTTCGTGCCCGAGGCCGTCCTCGACCATCCCGAGGTCGTGGCGCAGTTGCACCGAGATTTCGTCCACGCCGGTTCGGACGTCGTTCCGGCCTTCACGTATTACGCCCACCGCGAAAAGATGCGCCTCGTCGGCAAGGAGGACCTCCTCGAGGGACTCAACCGGCAGGCCCTCGCGATCGCCAAGGAGGTTGCATCCGAGAGTGACGCGCTGGTTGCGGGAGACATCTGCAACACGAACGTCTTCGCGGAGGACGCCGCTTCGCAGAGCGCCGCGCGCGCGATGTTCGAGGAGCAGGTGGGCTGGGCGGTCGAGGCAGAGGTCGATTTCGTCATCGGGGAAACGTTCTCCCACGCCGAGGAAGCCCTCGCCGCGCTCCGGGCAATCAAGGACGCAGGTTTGCCCGCCGTCATCACCCTCGGGATACACCAGCATCCCGTCACGCGGGAAGGCTGGACGCTCGGCGATGCATTCCGGCGGCTGGAAGCCGCGGGTGCCGACGTCGTCGGCCTCAACTGCATGCGCGGCCCGGCCACGATGCTGCCGCTTCTCAAGGAGGTCAGGGAGGCAGTCTCGTGCCACGTCGCAGCGCTGCCCGTTCCGTATCGCACGCACGAGCATGAACCGACGTTCCAGTCACTGCGGGATCCCGCGGCCCTTCCGGGCCAGATGCCGTTCCCGACGGCGCTCGATCCGTTCACCTGCAATCGCTACGAGATCGCGGACTTTGCCCGGGCCGCGCAGCAGGCGGGCGTCACCTACCTGGGGCTCTGCTGCGGCGGCGCTCCGCACCTCGTCCGAAGCCTGGCGGAGGCGCTCGGGCGCACACCGCCGGCAAGCCGCTACTCGGCGGACATGTCCAAGCACGCCTTCTTCGGAACCGACGAGAGCCTCAAGAAGGAGAATCTGGCGTTCGCGGAAGAGCTCTGAGGGCCGTTGTGACGCCCGGCGACGGGCCGTAGACTCGCTGCAAATGGGCTCAGAAGGGAAGCGAGCCGAGAGCTCAGCCGCGGAGATCGTCTTCCAGGGCGTCACGAAGCGCTACCCCGGGCGGAGCGGCGCCGCCGTCGACAACCTCTCTTTGCGGATCCCGGCGGGAGAAATCTGCGTCCTCGTCGGTCCTTCGGGCGGCGGCAAGACGACTGCGATGAAGATGGTCAACCGTCTGATCGAAATCACCGAGGGCGACATCCTGATGGACGGCGAGAGCGTCCGCAGCCTGGAGGTGATCGAGCTCCGGCGCCGGATCGGCTACGTGATCCAGCACGTCGGACTGTTCCCGCACATGAGCATTGCCGACAACATCGCGACGGTCCCGCGACTCCTGGGGTGGCCAAAGGCGAGGATCCACGCCAGGGTGCGCGAGTTGCTCGAGCTCGTCGGGCTGGACCCGGTTCACGACCTCGGTCGGTATCCCAGACAGCTTTCGGGCGGCCAGCAGCAGCGTGTCGGGCTCGCCCGGGCGATGGCCGCGGATCCGGCGGTGATGCTCATGGACGAGCCATTCGGAGCACTTGATCCGATCACCCGTGACCGGCTGCAGCAGGAGTTCCTTCGCCTGCACGCCGAGATCCGAAAGACCGTCATCTTCGTCACGCACGACATCGACGAGGCGATCAAGATGGGGGACCGGATCGCCATCCTCCGCGAGGGTGGCATCCTCGCGCAATACGACACGCCGGACGCCATCCTCGCCAACCCCGCAGACGATTTCGTGGCCCGCTTCGTCGGTGCCGACCGAAGTCTCAAGCGCCTCGCCCTGAAGCGACTCTCCGACATCGAGCTGCTCCCGGTGCCGAACGGCGACGGCTCCCTGTACCCGACCGTCGAAGCGTCGACGACGTTGCGCGATGCCCTCTCGCTGATGCTGGAGGAAGGCCGGCGCGAGCTCGCGGTCGTCGACGAGGGAGGGGTGCGCGGGCTCTGCTCCGTTGAGCATGTGGCGGCGCTGCTCGCGCCGGAGGGGCAGCGGGAAGAATGATCGTCAGCGCTGTTGCGTCCGCTCCGCCGGTGATCCCCAATTACGGCGGTCCTCCTGGCGGCCGGCAGGGCTGTATCGCCCAGAACGGAACCTTCTGCTGGGACTGGGTCAAGGGCCATTGGGGTGACATCCTCCAGCCGCGCCTACTCGAGCATCTCGAGATGACGGCGATCGCGGTGGTGATCGGGTTTGCGATCGCGTTCGCGGCAGCGCTGCTCGCGCACCGGAAGCGCTGGTTCGAGACACCGTTCGGTGTTTTCTCGGCGTTTCTGTACACGATTCCGAGTCTTGCGCTCTTCCAGCTGCTTGTCCCGTTCACGGGGCTCACGATGCTGACGATCGAGATCGGGCTGGTGGGCTACACGCTGCTGATCCTCTTTCGCAACATCCTCGCGGGCCTGCGCGGGGTACCCGAAGATGTGCTCGAGGCGGCGCGGGGGATGGGGCTGACACGGCGGCAGATGCTGTTACGGGTCGAGCTTCCGCTCGCGCTTCCCGCGATCTCGGCTGGTGTCCGGATCGCGGTCGTAACCACCATCAGTCTCGCCACCGTTGCCGCCTACATCACGCCGCTCGGCCTGGGTCAGCCGATCTTCAACGGACTGCAAACCGACTTCACAACGGAGTTCGTCGCCACCGGTGCGCTCGCAGTTGCGCTTGCCATCGGCGCTGACACCGCGCTCGTCGCGGTGCAGTGGGCGTTGACACCGTGGGCGCGCGCGCGGAGGGCCACGTGATCCTCGGCTACGACTCCTTCCGCCCAAGCACGTTCGTCGACGCGTTCCGGTTCATGTACGACAACCAGGGCCTGATGTGGAACAAGACGGCGGAGCACCTCGTGATCAGCGGCGAGGCGATGGGGATCGCGCTCCTGATCGCGATCCCGCTCGGCATCTGGCTCGGGCATCTGCACCGTGGGTCGTTCCTGGCGATCAATCTCGCGAACATCGGTCGAGCGTTGCCAAGTCTCGCCGTGATCGCGATCGGCCTCGGCGTCTTCGGTATCGGCACGACAAACGTCGCCTTCGCTCTCGTCATCCTCGCGTTTCCCCTCATGCTGACGAACGCGTACGTCGGTGTGGACGGCGTCGACCCGGATGCGATCGAGGCAGCACGCGGGATGGGCATGCGGCCCCACCAGATCGTGCTCAAGATCGAGTTGCCGCTCGCGCTGCCGCTGATTTTCGCCGGGATCAAGACGGCTGCCGTGTACGTCGTGGCGACCGCGACGCTCGGCGGAGTCGTCGGTGGCGGCGGTCTCGGCGACATCATCGTCAATCAGGCGAGCTATTTCCTGAAGGGAGTGATCGCCGCATCGATTGCCGTGGCAGCCCTCGCCTTTGCCGCTAGCTTCGCGTTCGGCCTGTTGCAGTGGGCGGTGACTCCGCGCGGGCTCCGGCGGCGAGTTGAGATGATCGAGCTGGACGTCTCGACGGGGGTAGCCGAGGCCGTCACGACATGAGAGGGTTGGGCAGACCGGATCGAGAGGAGGAGGAGATGGCGAGAATGTTCCGCCGGCGGATGTTGGTCGTGGCCGTCGTCGTACTGATCGTGGCGTCGCTCGGCTCTTCAGCGAACGCGCGCGTCTCGGCGCCAACGTCGACTGCCGTGACGACGATCAGCCTCGGCACAAAGGACTTCACGGAGGAGTTCGTGCTAGGCCAGCTCTACAAGCAGGCGCTCGAGCACAAAGGGATCAAGGTGAACTATCACGAGAACATCGGTAGCACCGAGGTGATCCAGACCGCGCTGCGGAGCGGAAAGATCAACGCCTATCCGGAGTACGTCGGCGAGATCGTCCAGACGGCGTATCACCAGACGAAGCTGCCGAAGACTGCGAGGGGCTGGTGGCAGCAGGCCAAGACGTTGCTGGCCGGTGACGGCTTCGCTCTTTCGAATCCGACGCCGTTCTTCGACGTCGACGCGATTGCCGTCCGCAAGGCGGATGCGACGAAGTACAACCTGAAGACGCTTTTCGACCTCAAGCGGCTACAGAACTCGTCGCAGCGCCCGGCGAACTTCTCTCTCGGCGCTCGGCCCGAGTTCAAAAACCGCGAGCAGGGCTTGCTGGGGATGAAGCGCGTCTACGGGCTGACGAAGCTCAAGTTCCTGAGCCTCGCGATCGGCCTCACCTATCGTGCGCTCGACCAGAAGAAGGTCTTCGCCATCAACGTCTTCTCGACCGACGCACAGCTTGCGAGCGGGAAGTACACGGTCCTTCAGGATCCGAAACTGATCTTCGGCGTTCAGAACGTCGCGGTGATCGTCAAGAAGAGCGTCGCGACGTCACAGGTGATGGGGATCCTGAACAAGGTCAGCGCAAAGCTGACGACGCCGGCGATCCTGGCCATGAACAAGGCCACGCAGATCAGCAAGCAGAACCCCGCCGACGTTGCGCGCAAGTTCCTGAAGGCGAACGGACTGTAAGAGAGTTGCAGCGAGGGCGGCCCTGCCCATAAGCGGGGCCGCCGCTCGTTTGTAAACTAGGTTCGATGTCGGTGCAGAACGACGGTACAACCATCTCCGCGGCCGAGCTCCGAGGGCGACTCGACGACCCGGGCCTCACGATCGTCGACGTCCGGCCGCTCCCCGCCTACAACGGCTGGCGCCTGAACGGGGAAGCTCGAGGAGGTCACATCCCGGGGGCTGTCGCGTTCCCAAGCGCCTGGCTCGGCAGCGTCGACGCCGCCGAGGTCGAACGGCTGCTCCACTCGAAGGACATCGTTCCCAGCCGAGACGTTGTCCTCTACGGCGATAACGACGAGGACGTCTCGGCGGTCAGGGCCAGGCTGACTGAGCTGGGGCACGCGGGTGTCCGAACCTACGAGCACGGCTGGGCCGAGTGGGCGGCCGACGAGACCCTGCCTGTCGAGCGTCTCCAGAACTACGACAAGCTCGTTCACACCGAATGGCTCCGACAGGTACTCGATGGCGAGCGGCCGGAGGCCGCGCCGGCGGGCCCGTTCCTGCTCTTCCACGTCAATTTCGGCGTCCCCGAGGAGTACGAGGAAGGTCACATCCCAGGGGCGCTGTATCTCGACACCAACCGGCTCGAGAGTCCAGACGACTGGAACCGCCGATCACCGGAGGAGCTCGAGCAGGCCCTGCGCTCGCTCGGAGTCACCCGTGACACCACGGTCATCCTCTACGGCCGCGATACCGAAGGCGATGCCAACGAGAAGTGGCCGGGACGTCGGGCCGGGCAAATCGCAGCCAGCCGCGCGGCGATGATCTTGCGCTACTCGGGCGTCGACGACGTCCGTCTGCTCGACGGCGGCTACGACTGGTGGGTCCGGGCGGGCTACCCGCTCGAGGCGGTCGTCCGCGAGCCCACGCCGGTCTCGTCGTTCGGCGTCCAGATTCCGCTGCGCCCGGAGATCATCGTCGACATCGACGAGGCGAAGCAGATCCTTGCCGACCGGGAGCACGCCGCTCTGGTCAGCGTCCGGACCTGGAACGAGCACATCGGCAAGGTCAGCGGCTACAACTACATCGAACCGGCCGGCCGGATCGCCGGCGACGTCTGGGGCAACTGCGGCTCGGACGCCTACCACATGCAGCACTACCGCAACGTGGACAACACGATGCGCGCCTACCCGGAGATCGCGTCCATTTGGGAGGAGGTCGGCATCACCGCCGACAAGCGGGTCGCTTTCTATTGCGGGACCGGCTGGCGCGCCAGCGAGACCTGGTTCTACGCCTACCTGATGGGTTGGCAGCGGCCCGCCGTCTACGACGGCGGGTGGTTCGAATGGAGCCAGGATCCGATCAACAACCCGATCGAGGTGGGGGAGCCCCAGAACGAGTTCGTGGCGTAGCGTTTTGCGGGGGGCAAATTCGATTTTGACTGCAAACCACGGGTTCAGCGGTAGGCGTCGGCGCCGATCGAGTTTGTGTTCCCCACAGGCGACGTCGACAAGCGCATCAATCAGTTGAAGAAGAAGTTCTACGGCTCTGCGAAGCGTAGAAACGTAGTCCGACGCGGGCACGACTGTCGCGTTTCCGCCAAAGCACGACAGCCGTGCACTCCGACAACGGCGTGCTGCGTTCCCGGGCCGGAGTCGGTGACCCGACGAGGGTATCCGCAGCCCGGGCCTACAGAGGGTAGAAGGATCGCGGGGGTCGCACGTTCACGCCTCGAATTCCCATCGCTGCTTGGAATCGATCGAATCCCCCGAGGGTTAGACGACCCTCGAGTTGCCCGCCGCTGATAAGACTGCCGTCGGCGGTAGTCGCCACGACACGCGCGACGTGCGTGAGTTCCCGGAGCTCTTCAACGGAAGCCTCGCCGATGCAGTTTCGGAGGAACGCCTGATCGAGCTCCGGTGCGGCGCGAGTCGCGAGCGGCTTCACGAGACCCCCGCGGGGATTGATGACCGTGTCCGTCTTTTGCATCGGAATCGGATCATCCGTTACGTGGATCTGAATCTCCTCCACGATGTTGCCGATGAGCATGTCGAACCCCGCTCTGAACATGCCGCCGCTCGGTCGCCGAACCCCGAGCGTCCTTTGGACAAGGTCGAGATAGAGCCCCGCTAGACGGGAGAGACTCGCCAGGACAGCACGACGATCGACCGCGTCCAGGGGAAGCAGCGTCGGCGCGCCCACCTTCGCGTGGAAGGTCGCGGTTCGCGTA
>Ga0307277_10000370_pt1 | contig 16322 bp, 14 predicted proteins | sample ER_DNA_116_FD_194473 | JGI IMG/M metagenome (GOLD analysis project Ga0307277, IMG submission 194473) | Bulk soil microbial communities from the East River watershed near Crested Butte, Colorado, United States - ER_DNA_116 | ecosystem: Environmental > Terrestrial > Soil > Floodplain | place...
CTTGCCGCCGAGTTGACGCGCTACCTGCGCGAGCGCGAAGCCGGCAACGGCGAATCCGGCCCTCGAGGCCCCGCCGGCTAGGAGCCGCGCCAGCCAAGCAAGCGACGGAAGTCGGCTTGCAGCCTGGGTTTAGCCGGACGCCCGGGCAAAGCCCGCGCGTCCTCAAGTCGGAGTCGCAAGCGACGCCTCAGCCGAAGGTGAACGAGTAGACGGAGACGCCGGGCGTGAAGCTGAGCCGAAGCTGCGCGTCCAGCACTTGCGACCGGCTCAATACCGTGTAGAGACGGTTGATTCCCTTGACGGCGATCGTCCGCAGCTCGTGGCCGTCGACGGACACGCGGACACGTCCGCGTCCGCCCATGACCAGGTAGACGTCCTTGGCACGAAAGTGGAGTGCGAGCTCGCTATCGCGTGCCGCAGTCGTGTGTTCCCGCCCGAGCCGCCACCTGCCTGAGAGGGCCCAGCCGTTCTGCGTCACGTCCTTCGGCGAGATGTACTCGGCCCTTCGGTCTGGCACCGGCTTGGAGCCGGCGTAGCCCGCGAGCCCGTGCTCGTAGCCGAGGTAGGTCTCGGGGGTCGTCAGTTCCGTCGGGGTCATGTCCGCGAGTTCAGCCTGCGCCGGGCCCGCTTCGCCGAGCAGGCGGCGGATCAGGCGCTCGGTCCGGTCGTACTCGCCTTCGCCGAAATGCTCGTTGCGGATGTGCCCGCGCTTGTCGATCAGGTACTCGGCCGGCCAGTACTGGTTCCCGTAGGCCTTCCAGGTCGCGTACTTCGGGTCGAGAGCGACCGGCCAGCGGACGCCGAGCTGCTTCGTCGCCGCGCCGACATTGTGGGGGACTGCCTCGAACCCGAACTCCGGCGTGTGCACCCCAACGATCTCGAGCCCCGCTCGATGGTAGTCGCGCCACCAGGCTTTCAGGTGCGGCAGCGTCCGCAGGCAGTTGATGCAGGAATAGGTCCAGAAGTCGACGAGCACGACCTTGCCGCGTAGCTGCTCCAGCGACAACGGCCTCGAATTGAACCAGTCGGTGATGCCGGCGAAATCCGGGGCGGAGCCGAGGTCGGCGAGTCGTGAGGTTTCATGGACACAGCGGCCGCTGAAGTCGCGCTGGGCGGTGCAGCTCTTCTGCGCGTCGACGAAGTGGAAGGGATTGCCGACGTTCGCCAGCGTCCGGTCGACATGGAAGGTGATCAGAAGCGCGACCGCGGCGATCAGCGCCCCGAGGCCTGTCCGGAACGCGCGCGCGTGGGCGCGGAACGACCGTAGGCCGCCTGCGGCGCGCCTCCCGCCGTACGCGATCGCAAGCATCGGCAGTCCGGTGCCGACTGCGAAGGCGATCGCGACCGCAACCCGCTCGCCGCCGCCGAGCGTTGCCGCATGCGTGGTGATCGCCGCCAGCACGAGGCCGCCGCAAGGCACGAAGACGAGCCCGAGCGCGAGGCCGAGCACGAAGCCGCCGCCGAGATCGCCGCCGGGCCTGCGCGAGAAACGCGCCAGCGGGCGCTCGAGGACTTCGCCGACGCGTGGGACGATCAGCGTCGCCGCGACGATGAAGAGCAGCGCGATCGAGAGATTTCGCAGCAGGTCTTGCGGCAGGTGCAGCTCTCGGAGCAGCCACGCGACCGCGAGCAGCGAGCCCGTGAAGCCGACGACGACACCGGCGATGATCGCGTAGGGCCGCCGGGCGCCGCCGCTGGCGGCCCCGGCGAACACGATCGGCAAGACCGGGAGCGCGCACGGCGATACGGCCGTAATCAGGCCGGCAAGAAAGGCGACGCCGAGCTCGAGGACCAGGTCCATCGTCCTATGGTCCTTTCGCTCGCGCCGGCGTTACGGTTCTTTCGCAGGCTCCGGTTCGGGCTGCTTCGGCGTTTCTGCGGGCTTCGAGCCGTCCGCCGAGGCCTGCGGCTGCTGCTGGCCGTTCTGGGCCTGCTGCTGCGCGGCCTGCGACTTCTTCTTGCGGCGTCTGCGCCGCCGCCGAGAGCGGCCGCTCGGCTGCTTTGGCGCCGGCAGGTTCTCGGCGAGACCGTGCGCGACCTCCTGCAGCGTGCCGAGCCGCTCGCGCGCGGCGTCGATCAGCTGGTTGGCGCGCGGTGTGTAGCCCTCGGCTGAGGCGAGCAGCGCGGCGCCGACCTCGAGCGGCTGCTCGCGCGCAGCGTTGACGAGCTTGGCCGCGTTTTCCTCGTGGCGGTGCCCACGCGAGTTGGCCAGCGCGCCGAGGAGCCTCTTTGCCTCGGGGAACTCTGCGCTCGCCCGCCGGTCCTGCACCTTCCGGGTCGCACGGGCAAGCCGCCAGATCCAGCGGGAGAGGATCTGATCGGGCGCGTCGGCTTTCCCTTCGCCGATCGCGCGCAGGAGGATGCGGATGCCCTGGACGCGGTCCTTCTCCCAGGTCGGCGCCTGGGTGACGAGCGTGACGAGATCGTCGAAATCGGCGCGCTCGACCATCATCGAGACCCTGTCGGCAAGGGCGGTCATTCGCAGGCGCCGGTTCGGGTTCTCCGCGGCGCAGGTGGCAAGGAAGGTCTCCAGTGCGCCCCTGGAGGCGCCGCCCTCGGTGAACTTCTTCGCGAACTCGACGCGCTCGTCGTAGCGGACATTCCGCCCGGCGATCGTCGCCCAGTAGCGCTGCTCGTCCTCGTCGAGGAAGCGGGGATCGATCCGCTGCCACTCCCGTGTGATCACGCCCAGGCGCCGCTTGACGTCTGCGGTCACCGGCACGAGCCAGGGCGCCGGCGAGAGCTTGCGGCGGGCGCGGCGCTGCTGGCGGCGCCGTGGCGCCGGCGTCACGCGCGCGCCCTCGCGGTAGAAGTCGGAGTCGAGCAGGCTGTGCAGCGAGACGACTCGCTCGTTGTGCGTCGCCGCCTTGGGAACGAAGTCGACGACGATGCCGGCCTCCTTGCGCGGGTGCATGCGCATGATTCGCCCGATCCGCTGCTGGTAGACGCGCCTGCTCGCCGTGGGCGCCAAGTGCATGCACACGGTCGCTCGGGGCGAGTTCCAGCCTTCGGCCAACAGCATCGCGTTGATCAAGACGTCGATCTCGCCGCGCTCGTAGGCGGCGAGAATCTCAGCCAGCTTGACCGGGGGCGTCCGGCCGCTGACCGCTTCGGCCTTCAGGCCGGCCGCTCGGAACTCCTTCGCCAGGTTGTAGGCGTGCTCGACGCCGGCCGCGTAGACGATGCCGGGCGTGGAGTCGAAGCGGTCCCGGTAGAGGCTCGCCGCAGCTTGGTTCAGGGCCTGATGGTCGAGAGCCTGGGCGAGTGCGCGCTCCTCGAAGTCGCCGCCGACGATCGGCACGGTGTGGATCGCAGCCGCGGGGGGTACGCGCAGCGAGCGCAGCGGCGCGATCAGCCCGCGCCGCGCGGCGTCGGCGAGCGGAAGGTCGTCGACCGAGGCCGGGAAGACGTCCGAGACCTGCTTCGCGATCAGCTGCTCGGTCGCGGTCATGCCGATGTAGATCGGATTCGTGAAGCTGCGGATCGCCGCGCTCGTCTTCTCGCCCAGGGCCGTGTGGGCTTCGTCGGCGATCACGAGGTGGTAGGCCTCCGGGTTCAGATCGCCCCAGTGGCGCGCGAACCAGGCGTACGTCTGAATCGTCAGCGGGTTTGGTTTCTGAGGTTCGTGGCCGCGCTCGACGGCGTCGACGAAGCGGTCGCCGTATCCCTCGGTGGTCAGATCGCGGTTGAACTGCGAGACCAGCAGGCGGCGGTGGGTGAGGATGAGGACGCCGAGCGTGCGCGCCGCTTCGACGAATCCGGCCGCGGCGATCGTCTTGCCGGACGCCGTCGGATGCCGGAAGCGGAAGCGGCGGACGGCGCCAGGATCTTCCTCCGGCGAGAGCGGCAACTCTTCCGTGTCGCCGTCGGCGGCCGGCGGCGGCTCGAGCTCGTCCTCGTCGTCCTCTTCGGCCTCGGCTTCCGCGTACGCGCCGTTTCCATTGGCGGGCTCGGGGGCCGCCTGGGCGGCGGCGATCAGCTCGGTGAGCATGCCGGCGAGCGCGTCGATCTGGTGCCGCCGAAGCTCGGTTCCCGACGCGAGCCGCGGCGGGCGGTCGGTGAGCACGCGCTCGAGGCCGAGCATCAGCGCGTAACGGCGTTTCCAGTCATAGGAGGGGGCGCCGAGGCCGGCCTCCATCTCCTCGATGGCATGGTCGAGCGCGAGTCTCCGTGCTGTGCCCGGCGCAAGTACGACCGCAGGGTCTTCGTCGGCCCGGAGAAATGGTTCTCCGGCCCAGTCTTGGGCGCGGGCGGCGGTCTCGCTGAGACCGTTCTCCGCCTCCGGCGCTAGCGTCGGCTGCTCGGTCGTCTCTTGCATCGACGCAGCACTTTTTCCAGTGCTGCAACCTCGTAATGAGAAGCGAGCCCGCGTCCAACCCCTTTGGCGAGCTTCGCTTGCTAGAGCATACCCCATCGGGGGCCTGGTGAGAGAACTTTAGAGTGGAGTACCCGATCCGCCCAGGCCGCCGAAGATGACGAACGGGTTCTGCGGCAGCGTTTCGTAGACGAGCTCCCCGCTCGCCTCGGCCTCGCCGTGTAGCCGCTTCGCAAGCTCGCGGGCCTCCTCTTCGGAGTCCGCGCCGACGAGGACGTACCGGTCGCGCCGGACCACACTGGCGCCTTCCGCTTCCAGCTTGCCGGCGAGCGCCTCCGCCTCGTGGGGCGAGGCCGTCTCGAGCCGAACCTCCCATGGCGAGAGGCCTTGCTCGAGGACGTCTTGCTCGGCCTCGAATTGCTGCGGCGGCTCGTCGTCCCACCTCTCTTCCTCGGCGAGCCAATGCTCGATCGGGCCGGCGCGGCCCTCGGCGCCGAGCTCGAGGAGCTCCGCCTGGACGACGGCTCGGGCCCGCTCGGCCTCGGTTCTCGAGCCCGCATAGACAAAGAGCGTGTCGTCGTCGCGAGAGACGACGAGCCGTCGGCCCTCGAGCTCCTCGGCCAGTTCCCGGGCCTCGAAGCTGAGATCGAGGCCAAGCCGCTCGAGCAGGCGCTCGGCATTGCCTTCCTCGAGCTCGACCCTGATCCGCCAGTCGTCCTTCACGAAGCCATTCTCTCCGAGATGCCCGCCTGTTCGAGGTGCTTGGTGATCCCGCCGAGCCAGAACGGAAAGCCGGCTCCGAGGATGAGAGCGGTGTCGACATCCGCAGCCGCGGGCACGACGCCCTCGTCGAGCAGATGCTCGATCTCCTCCGCGATCGCCGCCAGGGCCGTCTCCAGGATCTCGTCCTGCGAGAGCGGGCTGTGCTCGTCGCCGACGATCTCCTCGCGGCCTTCGGCGTAGTTCCTGAGCGTCTGGGAGAGAGGGAAGCGGTCCGGATAGGCCTCGTGCAGGGTCTCGAGCACGTGCAACGCGACGCGAGGCCCGACCATCTGCAGCAGTACCGACGGCGCCATCGGCAGGCCGAGCCGAAGAATCGCCTCGTCGGTCTCTTCGATCGAGTTGCCGCGCTCGAGTGCGGCCAGGACGACCGAGAGCAGCCTCGCCAGGATCCGGTTGACGACGAAGGCGGGCGCGTCTTTGACCAGGAGCGGTCGCTTGCGGAGCTCCGTGGCGAGCTCGAACGCAGTTGCGGCGGTCGCGCCGTCGGTTTGCCCGCCGCGGACGATCTCGACGAGCGGCAACAGCGCGACCGGGTTGAAGAAGTGCATGCCGACCACGCGCTCGGGGTGTCGGAGCCCCGCGGCCATCGCCGTCACGGAAAGGGCGGACGTATTCGTCGCGAGCACGCAGTCGTTCGTGACGACGGCTTCGAGCTCGGCGAAGATTTCACGTTTCAGCTGTAGCTCCTCGAAGACGGCTTCGAGCACGAGGTCGCAGCCGGCGAACTCGGCGCGGCCTGTGGTCGTCCGGACGAGCGAGCCGAGAAAACGCGCCTTGCCCTGGTCGTAACGGCCTTTGCCGACGAGGCCGGCGAGCTCCGCCTCCACCGAAGCCTGGGCGCGTTCGAGCGCCTGCTCGTCGACGTCCGCGATCACGAGCGGCAACTCGAGCCGGCGTAGGAACAGGGTCGCGAGCTGGGTCGCCATCAGTCCGGCGCCGACGATGCCGACGGCGCCGACGTGCCGCGGCTCGGCATCGAGCTTCGGCACCTTCTTCGCGCGCCGCTCGACGAGGTCGAAGGCATAGAGAGAAGCCTGGGCCTGCGGGCTCGGCAGCAGCTCGGCGATCGCGTCCTCCTCGGCGCGGTAGCCCCGCTCGATACTCCAGCCGGAGAGCGCGCCCTCGATCAGGTCGAGCGCTCGATATGGCGCGGGCGCCGCGCCGTGGACGGCGTCGTCGAGCCGCGTGCGTGCCTTTCGGAGCGTGTCCGCGACGGGCTCCTCCTGAGGTGTCTTCCCGGCTTGGGGCTCTGTTGCGCTTTCGGCGCTCTTTCGCGCGAGTTCGGTTGCAAACGCGAGCGACTCGTCCACGAACTCGGCCGGCTCGAGCAGCCGGTCTGCGAAACCAAGCTCGTGTGCCCGGCGCCCTTCGAGCATTCGGTTCTGGCGCATGGGGTTCTCGACGACGAACTGGATCGCGGTCTCGGCTCCGACGAGGCGCGGCACGAGCTGCGTCCCGCCCCATCCGGGGACGATCCCGAGGAAGCATTCGGGACAGGCGAAATGCCGAACCGCCGTCGAGATCGTGCGCGCGTCGCAATGCAAGGCCAGCTCGACGCCGCCGCCGAGACAGGCCCCGTTGATCGCGGCCACCGTCGGATAGGGCAGGTCGCGGATCCGGCCGAAGAGCTCATGGCCCGTCAGGCTTCCCTCGCGCGCGAGCTCGGGTGTCGCGCGCAATGAGAATTCCTCGAGATCGGCTCCGGCGGAGAAGAAGTATGGCTTGCCGGTGATCACGAGCCCGGCCCAGTCGCCGGATTCGAGCTCGCCGAGCACGCGCTCCAACGACTCGAACGCGGGCCGCCCGAAGACGGTCGGCTTCGTATGGTCGGCGGCGTTGTCGATCGTCACGAGCGCGAGCGGCCGCTCGACTTCCGGCCTTGTCACGCCCGCGAGCTTGAACTCGGTTGGAGGGTTAGACACGCTCCCACAGGAGCGCCGCGCCCATGCCCATCCCGACGCAGAGAGCCGTCAGCCCGTACCGCGCGGTAGGGCGTTCTCGCATCGCGTGCGCGAGCTGGGCGACGAGCCGCACGCCGGTCGCAGCAAGTGGGTGGCCGCACGCGATCGCGCCGCCGTAGGGGTTCAGTCGCTCGTCGTCCGGCGAGACGCCCATGCCATCGCACCAGGTCAGCACTTGCACGGCAAACGGCTCGTTGAGCTCGAAGGCGTCGATCTGGTCGATGGTGAGCCCCGCCTGCTCGAGCGCCTTCGTCGTCGCGGGGACCGGGCCGATGCCCATCAGCTCCGGCTCCACGCCGGCGAACGCGAACGATACGAGCCGGAGCTTCGGCTCGAGGCCCAGCTCTTCCGCCGCGTGCTCGGAGGCGAGTAGAGAGACCGTCGCGCCGTCCGTGAGGCCGGCCGAATTTCCGGCCGTGACGCGGCCGCCGGGCCTGAACGGCGTCGGCAGGTCGCGGACGGCGTCGAGGGTGGCGTCGGGGCGCAGGAACTCGTCGCGGCCGGCTTCGCGCCAGCCGTCGTCGGTGAAGACGCTCATCGGCACGACGGCTTCCCGCATGACGCCGTTCTGCCAGGCCCCGGCGAGGCGGTGATGGGAGCGAACCGCGTAGGCGTCGGCGTCGTCCTTCGTGATCTGCGGAAACCGGTCGTGCAGGTTCTCCGCGGTTTGGCCCATCGTCGCCGCCGACGGGTCGACCAAGCGCTCCGCGACGAAGCGCGGGTTGTAATCGACGTCCTCGAGCATCGGGTGCCGCCCCATGTGCTCGACGCCGCCCGCGAGGACCACGTCCGCCGCTCCCATCGCGATCTCGCCGGCGCCGGTCGTGATCGCCGTCAGCGCGCCCGCACACATTCGGTCGACCGCGAACCCGGGCACCGTCCGCGGCAGGCCCGCCAGCAAGGCCACATCGCGGCCGAGCGTCAGCCCCTGGTCGCCGACCTGGGCGGTCGCGGCGAAGGCGACGTCGTCGATCCGTTCCGGCGGCAGCGATTCGTTGCGGCGCAGGAGCTCGCGCACGAGCTTGACGGCTATGTCGTCGGCGCGCGTGCGCCAGAAGACGCCCTTCGGCCCGGCTCGCCCGAACGCGCTGCGGACGCCGTCGACGTAGTAGACCTCGCGAAGCTCGCGCATCGAGACAAGGCTAGTCCATGACTGCGGCCCTGCAGGCCTGCCGATCGTCACGGTTTCGGCGCCTTCCCGTCACCCACCCGTGCGTCGAACCTCGATACGCTCGATGCGGGGAGGAGGATGGGTGCACCTAATCAGGGAGCGGGCGCCGGCGAGAACTGGCAGGCTCACGTCGACCGTGAGGAAGCGCGTTACCGGGACGGCGAGAGCCGCCTTCCCGACGCCGCCGACGCCGATTCTCGCCAGCGGCAGCTGACTCGGATTGCCAACGCGGCCGCGGGGGCGGGACTCGCGCTGCTGATGGACGGCCGCCGTGAAGAGGCCGCGGCACGCCTCGTCCGAGCGGCCGAGCGCTACCGCGAGAGCTCCGCCGACGCGCCGTCCGGAAGCTGGGGTCGTCCGATCGCCGCGATGAAGGCGCGCCTCCTCGCTGGAGATCGCGACGGCGCCGTGTCGGACGCGCGCTGGGCGCTCGAGGCCGGCGCCGCCCAAGCCGATTCCCCGATCGGCCGCTACGCGGCTGCTCTCGCCCTGCTCGTGCTCGGCGACGACGAGCAGGCTCGCGTCCACGCCGACGCGATTCGCGCAGACGACGACTTTCCCGTCGAGGTCGGCGATGCGCTGGCCTTCCTCGCCGCACACGACGTGGTCGGCTACACCGAGGCCGTCGAGAGAGTGCTCGCGTCGTTCGAGACCCGCGAGGAGTACCTGGAAGACATTCCCGTTGCGGACACCGTGCTCGTCCTCCAGGCGCTCGCCGCCCGCCGCGGGATCGCGGTCGAGCTGTCTTCGCCGCTGCTGCCGATTGCCTAAATCGTCTTGGGCGGAGCCGTCGCTACCGGCTCATCAACGGGCTCCGCCAAACCCTCCTAGTCCGTGCTCCCGGTGCGCACCGGATGCATGAACGCCGTGATCACGAGGGGCTCGTCGTCGTCGGTCTCCTCGTCACGCACCCGTTCCGCGATCTCTTCGATCAGCCGCAACGCTCGTTCCTCGGGGATGCGGACCGTGGTCTGGGTGATCCGGAACTTTCCCGAGGCACCGAAGGCGGCCCAGGCCCGCTGGAGGTCGTCGAGCATCGACGCGCGCACGTCGGTGCCGAGCCCCGTTGAAAGGAGCTCAGGGGCCACTCGCACCGTTCGGGCGACGGCCCGGTACGGCTTCTCCCGCCCCTTGCCGCCGTCGGCGCGATCGATCAGGCCGGCCCGCAACAACATCCGTACGTGGAAGTGGAGGTGTCCGGGATCGACGCCCAAGCGCTGCGCCAGCTCGCGGTTCGTCAGCGACCCTTCTTCGCTCTGACCCAGCATCTCCAGGACGCGCAACCGCAGCGGATGGCCAAGGGCCTTCAGCTGATCCGGACGATCGATCGTGAAGACGTCGAGCAGCGGCGGCTGCGACTCGGGGGACCGCACCCTGGGTATATATACGGAAACGCGGTTCGTTGTCTAGTCGCGCAACCGCAAAGCGGCTTGTCGATCGAGAATCGCGAGCGTCTCTCCGCGCTCGGACCGGATCAGGCTCCCCGGCACGGCGGGGTCGGGCGGCCCGCCGAGCGCGCGCGCAACGGCCTCGGCTTTTTGCTCGCCGGTGACCAGGAAGACGATCCGACGAGCGCCAAGGAGCGCAGGCGGCGTCATGGTCACGCGCTCGACGTAGGGATCGAGCTTGGGCTCGGCGGGGATCACGAGCCGCTCGGTCTCGTCCAACCCCGGCGCATGAGGAAAAAGCGACGCCACGTGTCCGTCCGGGCCGAGCCCGAGCAGGAGCAGGTCGAGCATCGTCCCTCTGAGCTCCCGTTCGTAGGCGGCCGCTGCGGAGGCCGGCTCATTCTCGCCGCGGATTCGGTGCATTCGTCCGGGCTGGCCCTCGAGGTTGGCGAACAGCTTCTCCTGGGCGAGCCGGAAGTTCGAGCGCTCGTCGTCCGGCGGGACGCAGCGCTCGTCGCCCCACCAGACACCCGCCCGGCTCCAGTCGGGCTCGCGCTCGGCGGCGAGCTCGTACGCTCGACCGGGAGTCGAACCCCCGGTGAGGACGATCTCGCTCCCCGTTCCGGCCGAGGCCGCAAGCAACTCGGCCACTTTTCGTGCGGCGGACTCCTCGTCGTCCGCGACGATCGCCTCGACGTCACGCGTGCTCACGGCGCCCCCGCCGCCAGCTCGCGCGAGCGTTTCATCTGCTGCGATGGAGCGCGGCTCACGGCGCCCCGGCTGCGAGCTCTCGCGAGCGCTCCATCGCAGCCTGGATCGCGTTCAGGAACGCGGCGCGGACGCCGGCTTGCTCCAGCTCCCGGACGGCCCGGATCGTCGTGCCGCCCGGCGAGGTGACCCGCTCACGCAGCTCGACGGGGTGCATGTGCTCGTCCCGGAGCAGCTTGGCCGTCCCGAGCATCGTCTGGACGACGAGCTGCGTCGAGACGTCGCGGCCGAGCCCGAGCAGGATGCCCGCCTCGATCATCGCCTCGGAGAGGAGAGCGAAGTACGCGGGGCCGGAGCCGGAGACGGCCGTGACGGCGTCCATGTACGGCTCGGGTACGCGAACGACGCCACCGAGGTGCAGGAGCGCTTCTTCGGCCACGGCGAGATGTGGTTCGTCGGCGTGAGCTCCCGCGCACATGCCGGCGATCCCCTCATGGACCGTTGCCGGCGCGTTCGGCATCGCACGCACGACCGGCACCCCTTCGGCGAGTCGCTCCTCGATCGCTGTCGTCGGGATCGCGGCCGCGACCGAGAGGACGGTCTGCTCCGGAGTGACAACGGGTGCGATCTCGTCCAGCAGGATGTCGAAGTCCTGCGGCTTGACAGCGATCACCACGAGTGCGGCGCCGTCGACCGCGGCGGCGTTCGACAGCGTCGCCTCGACGCCCAGCTTCTCCCGGAGCTCTTCGACACGCTCTTCTCGTCGCCCGGACGCGACGATCTCGCCAGGTTCACGCCAGCCACCGCTGAGCAGGCCGGCGATCAGCGCCTCGCCGATCGTGCCGGCGCCGAGCACAGCCACCCGCCTTTGGTCGATAGTCATGCCGCGAACTCTAAGAGACTTGTTCCCGGGGAAAGTACCGGCCCTACGCAGCGAGGCGGTCGCGGACGGCGATCGTCCCCTGGCTGAAGCCGGCGAGCATGTACACGCTCGCCAGACCGGCCCACTCGCCGTACGGCTCGAGCAGCACCGCGGTCTCCCAGCCTTCGACCCGGCGGTCGCGCAGGGCGGCGAGCAGCTTGACGAGTCCGAGGTCGCCCACGAGCCCGCGTTCGTAGCGACCGAGGCCCTCCAGGCAGACGACCCCGACCGACCATGGGCCGATTCTCGACTCGCGCACCAGGCGCGCGGCGGCCGCGTCGGTCGAGACCTCCCGCAGGCGCTCGAGGTCGAGCGAGCGGCAGAGGCGGACGAGGGCGCTTGCCCGCGGCCCGCCGAGACCGAGCGCCCGAAGCTCGGCGGGCGAGAAGCGGCCGAGCGTTGCCGGTGTCGGCGCTGCGTGCAAGCCGTCCATCGAGGGGGTCGCTGCCCGCACGATCCGGCGCTCGATCTCGCGCGCCCGCCGCGCCGTGATCAGCTGGCCGCAGAGCGCGCGGAGCAGCGCCTGGGTGACGGTCGGGCAGCGAAGCGGTCTCAGCCCCCGAAGCCTTCGAACCGTCGCCCCCAGGAACGGGTCCCCGGAAAAGCGATTCACGAACTCGGAGTGGTCGTCGTCGATCCCGAGCGTGAACCGCATTCGTTCGATCGCGTCCTCGCTCGGCGCGCGTACGATCACGGCGCCGTCAGGGCTCTGTCTCGCCTCGGCGATCTCGAGCCGGCCGTCGATGTCGTACAAGGCCCGCAGGGCACCGCCCCGCGCGACACGCGTTGCGTCGCTCCCGAAGCGGGTCGAAAGTCGGAGCGAGTAGGGGCCGCGCGCTCGGAGCGGGGCCTCGATCAACTCAGACTTTTTACCTGAGGCGATGAGCTGAGCTGCGCCGCGCGGTCGAGGACATCGAGCGCTTCCGACTCGCGGCCCACCTTGCGGAGATAGTGCGCCCAAGAACGGTAGGTGTCGGCTTTTTCAACCTGCCGACCGTGCTCGTCGATGAGCTGGACAGCATTCTTGAAGGTCTGGTCGGCCTCGGGATTCTCCTGTTCCGCCAGTGCCTCCGCCAGGATTGCGAGGGCGACCCCTCGCTCCGCAGGATTGTCATCCGCGAGGAGCTCGAGCGCCTCCCTTGCAAGCCGCTCGGCCTCCTTGGGCTGCTGAAGCAGAACGGCACGTTTGGCCTGGTCGGAGCGGAGATTCGCGAGGTCGAACGGATCCGCTTTGGGGCCGAACATCTCCTCGGCCGCCGTGAACTGCGCCCCGGCTTCCTCCGCTTTGCCCTGAGAGATCATGATCGTGCCGCAGAGCAGATGCGCACGCGCCAGGTGGAGCGTGTCTTCAGTCACCTCGAGCAAGGCAATCGCGCGGCGGATGTACTCGAGTGCGGCTGCCGGCTGATTTCGGATCTCGTTCAGGCGCGCGAGCGACCAGTAGAGCCGAACGCGCGTGTACGCGTCTGCGACTTGATCGGCCTGCGCGAGTGCGGCCTCGAGAACTCGCTCCGCGCGACCGAGCTCACCCATGTCGCTCAGTGCGTAGCTCAGATAGGTCGAGAACCGAACCTGCGTCGTGGTGTCCTCTGGACTCTCCTCCGCCACTCGAGCCAGAGAGTCTTCAAAGAGGTCGACGGCCCGCTGAGGCTGGCCAAGCGCCGCATAACACTGCCCGAGCGTGGCGTAGACGTCCGGGCGCCGGGATGGGTCGAGGAGCCCAGATTCGATGGCGGTCTCCAGGCGCTCCACGGCGGCGGTGTTGTTTCCGGCGCGCGCTTCGGCGAGGCCGATCGCGACGCGTGCGCGAAGCGTCGAGGTCGAATCGCCCGCTGCGCTCGATTCGTCGAGGATCTGCCGGACAACGTCGAGGGCTCTGCTCGGATCGTCAGCGAGCCTGAGCTCGAGCTCCGCATCGGCGAGCCGCAGCTCGCGCTCGTCGACGTCGCGTAGATCCGACCCCGTCTCGAGGTACTCGACCGAGACGCCGAGCTTTCGAGCGAGCTGGCGAAGCGCCTTGACCGAGGGCCGCCGCGCTCCCGCTTCGATCCGAGAGATGTAGGCGTACGACACTCCGGGCGAGGCAAGCTCGCGCTGAGAAAGCTGCCGCTCGAGCCGCAAGCGGCGCAGGCGTTGCCCTATTGACTCTGGTCCAGGTTGCTGCGTGTGCATGGCTCTCCCGTCGCATCTTCACTGCTCTTCCGGCTGGCGTCAAAGAGTGTCCAAAAGCTCCTTGACAACAAATGACGCCGGCTATTCCGTACCCACTTCGCTTCTGGACACTAGGCAAGTGAAGGGAGGTGGACTCATGTCCGGCCGCATGAAGGCACTGCTCGTGGCTCTCGGCGCTCTCGGTTTCGCAGCGATGAACGGCTCGCTGCCCTGGGGCCCCTAGGGGCAAAAAGAAGGGCGGGAGCGCTCATGCGCTCCCGCCCGTAAGCTTGGCGGATGGCTGGGACGATCGACCCGCATGTCGATATCGGACACGTCCATCTGAAGGTCTCGGACATCGACCGGGCGCTGGGCTTCTACCGTGACGTGCTGGGTTTCGAGGTCACCCAGCGCTACGGCGACGAGGCAGCTTTCCTCAGTGCGGGCGGCTACCACCATCATCTCGGCCTCAACACCTGGGAGAGCCGCGGCGGTTCGCCGCCTCCTCCGGGGACGACCGGCCTCTTCCACGTCGCGATCCGCTATCCGGATCGAGCGACGCTCGGAGACGCGCTGCGCCGAGTCGTCGAAGCCGGCATCCCGGTCAGCGGTGCGACTGATCACGGCGTCAGCGAGGCGATCTACCTTCGCGATCCGGACGGGAACGGGATCGAGCTCTACCGCGATCGGCCGCAGGACGAGTGGCCGCGCGCCGCAGACGGCAAAAGCCTCGCGATGCTCAATGCGCCGCTCGACCTGGAGCAGTTGCTCGCAGAAGCGAAAGGCTAGGTGCCGGCCGTCACGGTCCGCTGCGTCTGCGGCTCCGCGACTTGAGTGTCCTGGACGACAGTGCGGCGAGAGAACAGCCCGTGGGCGTACCCGGAGATGTAGAGGATCAACCCGCCGGGGCCGTAGAAATGGCCGAGCCAGCGGAGCGCCTTCATCCCCTCCGAGCCGTAAGGCTGGATCGTGCCGCTCGACCAGAGCGGGTAGAGGATTGGGCTGACGATCAGCCAGCCGCCCGCTGCAAAAGCGAGCAGCGCGCCGAGGGCGCCCCCGCCGCGTGACGGCGTCATCAGCATGAAGCCGCCGACGACGGCGACGATGCCCGGGATCAGCTGGGTCTCCCACTGCTTCGTCGAGAACTGCCAGCTCGCGTCGTTGAAGAAGCCGAAGTTGAACAGCGGCCCGACGAGAGCGGCGGCGATCACCCAGCCACCGAGGAGGGCGATCAGAAAGCCGAAGGGAATCGTTTTCGGCGTCCAGGCTGTCGATCGTCTGAGGGCCACGAGTCGGTTATGCGCTGTTTCTGGAAATCGAAACGGTGTAGCGTTGGCCGCATGCCGCGCGGGTACATGGAAGGGCCTGCGGCCGAGGAGGCAGAGCGCCGGCTCGAGGAGCTCGAGCGCGGTCCAGGGGCTGAAGAGGCAGAGCGGCGTCTCGCCGTCTATGGCTCGACCGAGGACAAGGGCGAGCCGCACTTCCTCGGCTGGCGAGACGAGGTCGATCCGGACGAGCTGTTCGAGAGCGGCCGCGCCTGGGGCCTGAAGGTCGTGCGGCGCAGCACCGGGTAGCGCGCGACGGCTCGGCGGCCGTCCTGATCCGGCCTAGCCCCCGTGGGGGGTGCAAAGCGCCCCTACCGGCACGCTAGCGGGGATCTCGTATCGTGTCTGTGACGCGTTTGCACCGAAGGTGTGACAACGCGCTATACCTACGGCGATGGCCAAGCAGGCCAAACCGGTCGAGCAGGTCGACAGCGTCATCGTCCGCTTCGCGGGGGACTCCGGCGACGGCATGCAGCTGACCGGAGGTCGCTTCACGAGCGAGACCGCGGTGCTCGGCAACGACCTCTCGACCTTTCCGGATTTTCCCGCCGAGATTCGTGCCCCCGCAGGGTCGCTGCCCGGAGTCTCAGGCTTCCAGGTTCACTTCGCCGACCATGACATCCTGACGCCGGGCGACGCGCCGAACGTGCTTGTCGCGATGAACCCGGCGGCGCTGAAGACGAACCTGCGCGATCTCCCGCGCGGTGGGACGCTGATCGTCGACCAGGACACATTCACGGAGCGGAACCTCGCCAAGGCGGGTTACGACGCGAATCCGCTGGAGGACGGGACGCTCGACGGCTACGACGTCCACACGGTGCCCTTGACGTCGATGACGCTGGAGGCGACGAAGGAGGTCGAAGGCGTCACGAAGCGGGAGGCCGAGCGCGCCAAGAACATGTTCGCGCTCGGGCTGATGTCCTGGCTTTACCACCGTCCGACCGAGAACACGGTCGCGTTCCTCGAGCGCAAGTTCGCGAAGCGCCCCGAAATCGCGGAGGCGAACAAGCGCGCGTTCCAGGCGGGCTACGCCTTCGGAGAGACGACCGAGGACTTCGCCGTCTCCTACGAGGTCAAGCCGGCGAAGCTCCGGCCCGGTACGTACCGCAACATCACCGGCAACCAGGCGCTGGCGTACGGGCTGATCGCCGCGAGCGTCAAATCGGGGTTGCCCCTCTTCCTCGGCGCGTACCCGATCACACCGGCGAGCTCGATCCTCGAGGAGCTCGCGCGCCACAAGAACTTCGGCGTGCGTACCTTCCAGGCCGAGGACGAGATCGCCGCGGTCGGCGCCGCGCTGGGCGCCAGCTTCGGCGGCTCGCTCGGCGTCTCCACCTCTGCGGGCCCCGGGGTCGTCCTCAAGAGCGAGACCGTCGGCCTTGCCGTCGCACTCGAGCTGCCGTTGCTGATCCTCGACATCCAACGCGCCGGCCCATCCACGGGGATGCCGACCAAGCCCGAACAGGCCGATTTGCTGATGGTCATGTTCGGCCGAAACTCCGAGTCGCCGGTGCCCGTGCTCGCCGCGTCGACGCCGGCACAGTGCTTCGAGGCGGCGATCGAAGCGGCGCGAATCGCCCTCAAGTACCGGACGCCGG
>Ga0307277_10000371_pt1 | contig 16314 bp, 21 predicted proteins | sample ER_DNA_116_FD_194473 | JGI IMG/M metagenome (GOLD analysis project Ga0307277, IMG submission 194473) | Bulk soil microbial communities from the East River watershed near Crested Butte, Colorado, United States - ER_DNA_116 | ecosystem: Environmental > Terrestrial > Soil > Floodplain | place...
GTACGCCGTTGGCGAGCGCCATCCCGCCGAGCCGGAGCTTCTCATCGCTCATTGGATCGAGGTTATCGACTCAGAGTCGAATTCCGCAAATCGGACCGTCCTCAGGCCAGCATGGCCTGAGCGGCGTGCCTCATGAAGCTGACTGCGAGCTCGAGGTCCTCGACCGGGATGCGCTCGTCGGCGGAGTGGATCAGGCGGGCCGCCAGCTCGGCGTCCATCACGCGCAAGGGGAAGAAGCCGTACGCGACGGTGCCGAATGCCTCGCGGAACCAGTGGCTGTCGGTGAACCCGGCCACGCAGATGGGCGCGGGTCTCGCCTCGGGCTCGACCTCGCTGATCCAGCCGGCGATCGCGTCCCAGAGCGGAGTCTGGATCGGGGAACGCGTCCCTCCGTGCGCCTCGAGGCTCTCCAGCTCGTAGTCACCGTCTCCGAGGACCGAGCGCACGATCGCGTGCTGCTCGGCTGTCGTGGTCTCGGGGAGCAACCGCGAATCGACGATCACGTCGCAGATCGCCGGGATCACGTTCCGCTTCTTCGAGGCGCTGATCATCGTCGGAGCAAGCGTCAGCGACAGCAGCGGCTCGACCATCTCGGCGAAGAACTCCCCGATTTCCCGCGCCCGTTCGAGAGCTTCTTCAGGCGACGCCGGCCGTTCGCCGGTGACCGCCTCGAGCAGCGCTTCCACCTCCGGCGTCAGGTGTTGCTCGGGCACATGCTCACCGAGCGCGGTGATCAGCGGCGCCGCCTTCACAAGCGCGTTGTCGGCGATTCCCGGCATCGACGCATGTCCGCTCCGCCCGCGCACTCGCAGACGGAACGGCGCGCTCATCTTCTCCGCGACCGAGCACGTGTAGAACGGCTTGCCCCCGAGCTCGAGCCGCTCGCCCGACCCTTCGTTGATGAGGAAGTCGCAGCGGACTGCCTCCGGATGTGTCTCGCACAGCCACTGCGCACCGAATCCGTCACCAACCTCCTCATCGGCAGTCGCGGCGAAGATGAGGTCGCCCGCAGGCTCGAAGCCCTCACGTGCGAGTGAGGCAAGCGCGACAGCACTGGCTGCAACCTGCCCTTTCATGTCGAGCGCCCCGCGCCCCCACACCGCGCCGTCGCGAAGCTCACCGCCGAACGGGTCCGCACTCCACTCGGCCGCATCTGCGAGCACGACATCGGTGTGCGAGAGGAAGAGCAACGTCGGCCCGTCGCCGCGACCAGGGATGCGCGCAACGAGGTTCGCCCGTTCCGGCACCCGCGCATACAGCTCCACCTGCGCGCCGCTCTCCTCGAGGTACTCGCGGAGAAGCTCTGCCGCGGCGGTCTCGTTGCCGGGCGGGTTGGTCGTGTTCACGCGGATGAGCTCCTGCAGAAGCTCGGTCACCTCGTCGCGGAGCGAAACCGTCGCCACTGCTATTCCTCCTCTTCTTTCGAGCGGGCGGTCAGCTGGTTCCGCGCACGCCAGAGGGCGGGGAAGAAGTTGTGGTGGATCATCTTTCCGAGCACTTCGACCGGCGTGCCCTGTGTCCCGACGACCTGGTCGCCGATGATCCGTGAGACGACTTTGTAGTGACGGATCCGCCACATGGTGATCCGCTCGTCCCATTCGACCAAAGCTTCGGCAAGCTGATAGAGCTCTTCGTGATCGCGCCCCTGAACGTAGACCTCGACGAGATCGAGCCCGGCCTGCGCGACCGCCGCTTCGAAGGCCTCGCCGAGCGGTGGCGTCACCCGGCGAACGTCTCGAAAGCCCGGCGAGTCGAACCCGCTGCCGTGTCCCAGAACGCGGCGGACGACCTGGTACTCCCACGGAGACATCTGCTCCAGCATGTCCAGCTGGCGCGTGATGAATTGGAGGCAGAGCGACGCGCGCGTGAGCAGCCGCAAAGCCGCCGCAAGCTCGCCGTCCCGAAGGTGCACGGTCGCCCGTGCAACCTCGGAGGTGCCGAGCTTGAGCCACAGCTCCGAGGACTGGTGCACCGTCTGGAACAGCAGCTCGTCAGGGTGAACCTGCTCGTCCGGTGACTTCTGCAGCGCGAGCAGCTCGTCCGTGCGCAGGTAGCGCTCGTAGTCCGACGCCCCCTTGCCGGGCAGGATCGGCTCTGAGAAGTCCTCGTGAGTCTCGGTCGCCAAGAGCCTGCGGAGCATACTTCCCTGCAATGAGCGACCTGTTCTCGGACGCGGCGGAGCAGCGGCTCCCTGGTGTCGCGCCACTCGCGTTGCGGATGCGACCCCAGTCGCTCGAAGAGTTCGTCGGCCAGGGACATGTGCTGGGCGAGAACTCGGCGCTGCGACTGGCAATCGCGGAGGACCGTGTCCGCTCGGCGATCTTCTACGGGCCGCCGGGCAGCGGGAAGACGACGCTCGCGCGGATCATCGCGCACGCCACCGGCGCTGCGTTCGAGGAGCTGTCAGCCGTCTCGGCGACCGTCGGCCAGGTGCGTGAGGTCCTCGCACGCGCGCGCGAGCGGCTCGGCGCGAACGGGCAACGCACGATCCTGTTCCTCGACGAGATCCATCGCTTCAACAAGGCGCAGCAGGATGCGCTCCTTCCTGGTGTCGAGGAGGGAGTGATCACGCTGATCGGTGCAACGACGGAGAACCCCTACTTCGAGGTCAACTCCGCCCTCCTGTCGAGAGCCCAGGTCTACGAGCTCGGGCCACTGTCCGTGGAAGAGCTCGAGACGGTGGCACGCCGCGGGGCCGCGGAGCTGGGCGCCGAGATCCCCGACGACTTGCTCCGACTCATCGCCACTCGCGCCGGCGGTGACGCGCGTTCCGTCCACAACATCGTCGAGCTCGCGCTGCAAACAGCGCAGGCCGCGGGCGAACCACTGGCGGAGGCACACGTTGACGATGCGGCACGCAAGCGGCCGCTTCTCTACGACAAGACCGCCGACGCTCACTACGACTTCATTTCGGCGTTCATCAAGTCGATGCGCGGCTCCGATCCGGACGCGAGCGTGTACTACCTCGCCGCAATGCTCGAAAGCGGCGAAGACGCACGCTACATCGCGCGGCGAATGATCGTGCTGGCGTCCGAGGACATCGGCAACGCCGATCCGCGCGCGTTGCTGGTGGCAGTCGCCGCCGCCCAGGCCGTCGAGCACGTCGGGCTGCCGGAGGCGCGCCTGAACCTCTCGCAGGCGGCCATCTACCTCGCCCGCGCGCCTAAGTCGAACGCGAGCTATGAAGCGATCAAACGCGCGACAAAGGACGTGCAGGAGCGCGGAAACATCCGGCCGCCCAAGGCCCTGGCCGATGGCAGTTATTACGGACGCAAGCTCGGCAAGGGACAGGGCTACGTCTATCCGCACTCCGATCCTTCCGGGTTCGATGTCGACTACCTCCCGGACGAGCTGAAGGGGACGACGTACTACGAGCCGTCAGGCAGCGGCGAGGAGTCGAAGGGCTAGTCGGACCCGCGACGAATCCGCTGGGCCGCAAGCTCGCCGAACGAGTCGCCGGTTTTCTCCCAGGCTTGCGCAGCACGCTCGACGTCGTACTCAACACGGCGAAACTCGAACTCGCCGCCATCGTCACGCAACGCGTACGCCGCACGCGCGTCTCCGTCGAGCGGCATGCCGGCGCTGCCCGGGTTGATGAGCGTCGTTCCGTTCGGCCCCGGCCTGCGGAACTGCTGGTGGCTGTGGCCGAAAACGACGGTCTTGTCGCGGACGCCGTTCAGCATCCGTTCGTCGTCCTCGTCCGGCTCAGGCGGAAAGCTCTCGACGTCCGACAGCGGCGAGCCGTGGACGAAGAGGACACCGTCCAACTCGCAATGAGCCTGCAGGGAGTACAGCCACCCTTCGTCCGTGCCGAGACCGGAGCTCTGCGCGGCAAAGAGCGCCATCACCTCGGGCCGGTCGAGCGGCGGCTCGCGCAGCCAGCGCTCGCCGTTGCCGCGAATCCAGGTCGTGTTCGGCAGTTCACGCAGGCGCTCGATCGTCTCGCGCGGCCACGGCGACCATGACCCGAAGTCCCCGCCGAGGAGGTAGGCGTCGGCCCCCGCAGCCTCGGCATCCTTCAGCACCTCGTCCAGCGCAGGCAGGTTGCCGTGGATGTCGTACAGGGCCGCGAGCATCGCTCACTAGGCTTCCACACGTGAGGATCGTTTGCCCCGGCGAACAGGCGCGCTGATGGAGCTCAACCTGCACGAGTGGGGTGATCCCTCTTCGCCACCGATCGTCTGTCTCCACGGTGTGAGCGCGCACGGGCGCCGTTTTCGCAGGCTCGCCGAAGAGCGGCTGGCGGATCACTTCCGCGTTCTTGCTCCCGATCTACGCGGACACGGTAACTCCGGCTGGGAACCACCCTGGACCTTCGCCACCCATGCTCACGACGTGCTCGAGACCCTCGACGCCGCCGGCGTTCGCCGTGCACAGTGGCTCGGCCACTCGTTCGGCGGGCGCCTCACTCTCGAACTGGCGGCCCTCGCACCGGACCGCATCGAGCGGGCCGTGCTGCTCGACCCCGCGATCCAGCTTCTGCCACACGTCGGCTTCGACTTCGCCGAACGCGAGCGTGCCGATCACGCCTTCGACTCCGCAGAGGATGCAATCGTGGCGCGACTCGAGAGCGGTGCGCCGACGCCGCGCGAGCATCTCGAAGAGGAGATGCGCGAACACTTGCTGCCGCACCCCGACGGCCGCATGCGCTTCCGCTACTGCCAGAGCGCCGTCGTCTCCATGTACGGCGAGCTCACCACTCCGCCACCGCCGCCCGAAACGCTGCGCGTGCCGACGTTGCTCGTTCATGCGGGCGCGTTCGGGCTCGTACGCGAAGAGCAGATCGACGCCTACCGCGCGGCGCTCGGCAGCCTGATCGACGTCGTCGAGGTTCCGGGCGGCCACATGGTGTACTGGGACGCGTACGAACAGACCGCGGACGCGATCGACCGGTTCTTACAGGATGCGCGCTCCTAGCGCACTGGCCACGAGCTCAACTGCAAGCTTTCCTGTCTCGTTCTCGCGATCGAGCACAGGGTTCACCTCGACGACGTCGAGAGAGGACGCGAGGCCCGACTCAGCGACGAGCTCCATCGCAAGGTGCGCCTCACGGTAGGACAGACCGCCGCGTACCGGCGTTCCCACGCCCGGTGCGACGTCGGGGTCGATCGCGTCCATGTCGAGGCTCACGTGAACGAAGCCGGGGCCGGCGACGTGTGTGAGCGCCTCGCGAATAGCACGCTCGACACCTAGGCGATCGACGTCGCTCATCGTGAACACCTTCGCGTCGAGCTTGCCGAGCAGCTCACGCTCGCCTTCGTCGAGCGCGCGGACTCCCACGAGCGCGACGCGTCCCTGCTCGAGCGCCGGCAGACCCCAGTCCTCGCCGCGAAAGCGATCGCCGGCGAGACCGAGCGCCGCGGCCAGCACCATGCCGTGCACGTTCCCGCTGGGGCTCGTCTCGGGACTGTTCAGATCACCGTGAGCGTCGATCCAGATCGTGCCGCCCGGGCCGTGCGCTTCCCGCAGGCCTGACAACGTCCCCAGGGAGACCGAGTGGTCACCACCGAGCACGACCGGAAAGAATCCGTCGCGCACCGCGCGCCACACGAGCTGGGCGACCCGCTCGGACGTTTCCTTGATCTGCGGGAGGAAGCGGGCATGTTCGTCACCGGCGTCCGTAGCCTCTGCGACCGCAGTTTCGACGTTGCCCAGGTCCACGTACTCGTAGCCAAGGTCCCCGAGACGCGCTGCCAACCCCGCGTAGCGGATCGCGGAAGGACCCATGTCAACACCACGACGCCCGGCGCCGAGGTCGAGCGTGGCACCGATGACGGCGACTTTGCGGCGGGGTGGTTGAAAAGACACGGCGAACAAGGCTAACGTGCGGATCCATGGAGGAGGCCGATGCGGCGGGCACCATCCGAGTTCTCCTTGCCGACGACGATGCCCCCTTCCTGGAAGCACTCTCCCCGTTGATCGAGCGCCAGCCCGCGCTTGCCGTCGTCGGCACCGCTCTCGACGGCCTCGCCGCGATCGAGCTCGCGGATGAACTGTCACCAGACGCGGTGGTCATCGACCTGCACATGCCGCGGCTCGACGGAGTTTCGGCTGTCGCTCGGCTTCGACGCGACCATCCGAGCATGTGCGTGATCGCACTGACCGGTGACGAGCATCCCGCGCTACACAAAGCAGTGACGGAGGCAGGTGCAGACGCCGTTCTGATGAAGGCGGAGTTCGTCGACGTTTTGATGGAACGGCTCGCAGCGGCCAAAGCAGCCGTCTAGTCGGGCTAGACTGCGGGCCGCGCGGGCGAGGTAGCTCAGTTGGTAGAGCACACGGCTGAAAACCGTGGTGTCGCCGGTTCGATTCCGGCCCTCGCCACTGGAACTGGGGGATCTAAAGGATTCGTTAAGAGTGGGACCGCCCGCCTGGGGGTCTGCTAGGACTGTGCCCCGTGAGGGTCGCTCGTCTCTTCGTGGTGGCTTGCCTTGCCTGCGGCCTTGCCGGCTCGGTGCCGGCGCTCGGCTTTTCGCGCCCGACGTCCGTCGAGTCGGCCCAACAGGCCTGCGGAGGACGCCTCGAGTTCGTCAGCGGGCTGGAGGCGGTCTTCGGACGGCGCAAGACGCACCAGCAGGCTTTGACGTTCCGCACTCAGGTGACCGCTCGCGGGTTCGTCAACGCGAACATCATCCAGGGCTGCGACGGCTTTCGGGTCGTGGTTCGCGGCATCGACATCTTCGACGTGGGAGTGGACCTCCAGGACGAAGCCCGGCGCGAAGGTTTTGCCGTCACCCTCGAATGCATCAAGGCAAAGCCGCTGGGCCGGCTCGAGGCCGTTTTCGGTCACGGGCGTGACCGCCCCACTGCAACTGCGATCGTGAATCGCACGGCCGCAGCAGGGTTTCCCGGGGTCAAGCTCCGCAACGATCCCTGCGGCGGGTTCGAGGCTTACCTCGCCGGCTTCGAGGATCAGCGCGAAGCCGAAGCATTTGCCGCTCAGGCGAATGCGCGCGGCTTCAACGTCGTGCTCGAGCGCAACTAGCGTTCGCGTGCATAAAGGAAGGCCGTCCGGACCGGTGATACCGCGCCGCGAACGACCTTTGCCTGAAGCTTACGGGCGGTCTCCTTTACGGGCAAGTAGTGCCGTCCCCTTGCCGGCGGCGAACTCCGCAAACTCCGTGAATCCACGGCTCGCCAGCTCTCGCTTGACTCGTTCGAGTGGGACGTAGATCGGCGTCCCCGGGCCGAGCGAGAACGCGAATACCGCGTGACCGCCGGGCGCGAGCACGCGGGCGAGCTCATCGAAGAAGGGGATCATGTTCGCGTGCGCGACGAGGTCGAACGAGGCGTCGGGAAACGGGAGCGCCGACGCGTCGCCGTTCTCGAACCGCACGTGTTCCGCAATCTCCGCCGGCGTCTTGCGCCTCGCCTCCGCGAGCATCGCGTCCGCGAGATCGACTCCGACGACTTGCGCGTCTGGAAAGCGACGCGCGATCGCAAACGCGCCCTGCCCAGTGCCGGTTCCGAGGTCGAGGGCACTGGACGGAGCAGGGTCGACTGCAGCCAGCGCAGCCTCGTACGGTGCGAGGTGTGTGGGATCGCGCATCGTGTCCCAATCCCCCGCGATCGCGTCGAACTGTTTGCGAACGAGCGGCCGGAAGAACCTCCAGAGGCCCGGGCTGCGTAGGACAGCGTTAGTCGACAAACGCGCGAACTTCTGGCCGAGAGCCCGCCGGTTCAAAACGCGTCCAGGTGAATTCGAATGTCCTGGCCCTCCCTGATCCCGAACATCGCCGCGGCATTGCCGCCGTTGATCGCGATCGAGATGTTCCGGTAGGCGTCCTCGTAGAGGATGATGTCGCCCGGCCTCGCGTCGGCAAACGTCCGCGCAGCGACGGCGTAATAGCGCTCGGGACCGGTCTGAAGCTCCACGCGTGTCCCGGGCACGACACCCGCCGCTTCGAGGTGTGCACGGTCGAGATTGAGCCCGATGTTCCCAAACCGGTCGATCGACAACACCGTCGAGTGGATCCGTGTCGTCCCGACGTCCGGCTGCGGGATGTCGAGGCGAGCGAGGGCATCCGGATCGACCGGTGGGCCGAGCTCGCTGAGCGGAACTCCAAGTGCAAGATGCGCAGCCGCAGGAGCAAAGAGATCGCGGCCGTGGAACGTGCGCGAGACCGACTCGAGCGCGTAGTCGGGATTCGCGAGCTCGTGCGCCTCCGTGATTCCGCCCAGCTTGTCCGCGGCCGGAATCAGCAGCCCGTTGTCGGGCCCGACGTAGATACGCCCGCCCGCGTCGCGCAAAGCCAGCGGGCGTCGTGCGCCACCGACACCCGGATCCACGACGGCGAGGTGAACTCCCTCGGGCATGAACGGCAGCGTGTTCGCCAGGGTCAGCGCCCCCTGCAGGACGGCCTGAGGTGCGATGCCGTGAGTGATGTCGATGATCTCCACCTCGGGTGCAATCCGCTTCATCACACCGTGACAGGTGCCGACGAAGTCGTCCTGCAGGCCGAAGTCCGTCAGGAACGTAATGAAGCGCGCCACGCCGCGGTTGAGTCTACGAGGCCGGCGACGTTCTGCGTGTCCGCCTCCGCCACCACGGTGAGACCTGCGTCGAGCGCAGCGGCCGTCGTCTGCGGCCCGATCGTGATCGCGGGCAGGGTCGAGCCGAGCTTCGCCCAGGCGGCCGCCGCGGAGGGCGACGCAAGCAGGACAAGGTCACCGTCGGGAGGCGCCGGCGCCAGCTCGACGGTTCGATAGACCGCGCGGAAGTCTGCCGGGAGCTCGTCGGCGAGGAGCCGTCGGGCGCCCTCGGCGCCGACGAAGAGCGCCTTCCCCGTCGGCCGTGGGAGCTCGGCGAGGAGCCCTTCCTGCGACGCCAGAGTGGGAACGAACTCGACGGCGATCCCCTGCGCCTCGAGCGCAGCTGCTGTCAGCTCGCCGACGGCCGCAACGCGGGGAAGGACACCGGTGCGGCGCGCCCCAAGTTCTGCGGCGCCGTTCGCACTCGTGACGATCACCCACTCATAACCCGTGACGTCGATCGGACCGTCGTCGATCGGCTCGGTCGCGATCACCGGGCACGCGATCGGCTCGAAGCCTTGCGCGCGCAACGCATTCAGCAACGGTTCGGCCTGCGCCTGCGGCCGCGTGACGATCACACGCATGTCAGGCCGAGACGAACGGCATCAGCGCGGCCGCCACCTCGCCGGCGTCTTCACCGCTGCGACGTTCGATCCAACTGCCGTCCTCGGCCGCGACGAGGGCTGTCAGCAGCGCGCCGTCGTGATACGCCGCTATCGGAGCAAGACAGCCGCCGCCGATCACCGCGACACAGGCGCGTTCCGCTTCCACCCGCCGTCGCGTCTCGGCGTGGTCGGCCGCACCCACGAGGTGCTCGTCGCCCGCCCGCACCTGAAGGGCCAGCGCGCCCTGCCCAGCTTCCGGGACCATCTCGTCCGGGTCGAAGCGGTGCCCGATCTCGGCCGTAAGGTTGAGACGGTCGAGCCCGCACGCAGCGAGGACGATCCCATCGAGTCCTCGCTCGCCGCGCTTGCGGAGGCGCGTGTCGATATTGCCACGCATGGGCTCGATCGAAAGCGTCGGCTCGAGGGCGAGCAGCTGGGCCTTGCGCCGCACCGAGGCCGTGCCTACTCGCATGCCCGGGCGCAGCTCAGCGGTCCCACAGAGCGCGTCGCGAGGGTCCTCTCGTTCCAGGTATGCACCGACCGCGAGGCCTTGGGTATCCGTCGAGGTCATGTCCTTCGCCGAGTGCACGGCAACATCGATGCGACCGTCGAGCAGCGCCTCCTCCAGCTCCTTGACGAAGACACCGCGAGCTCCGATCTCACCAAAGGGACTCATGCGGTCGCGATCGCCCGCCGTCGTGATGGGAACGAGCGCGATCTCGATGCCCGGCCCGCGCAGCCGCGCCGCAGCGAGCTCGGCCTGCGTGAGCGCGAGCCTACTGCCGCGGGAACCGACGCGGATCAGCACGGCACCAGGTGCGCTTGGCGCGCGTCTGACCGCACAGCCGACGCCTGCGCACGCGCACGAAGGCGGTCGGCGCCTGTACGGGGAGCGGGCGGCCGATCAGGTTCGCCGACTTCAACGCTCGTCCTCGAGACCGAAGAGGTGACGCACCGCATCAGCATAAATCACACCGTCGGCTGCCGCGGCCGCCTGTTTCATCCGGATTGTCGGCAGATGCAGCAGTTTGTTCAGGACTGCCGCGGTCACCGACTCGGCGGCCCGACGCTCAGCATCGTTCAACTTCGCGCGGCGAAGCTCCGCATCGCGAATCTGTTCGGCTCGAGCCCGCAGCGAGGTGATCGCGGGAACGACGTCCAGCGACGCCTGCCACGCGCGAAACCGATCAGCTTCCTCGGAGACGATCGTCTCCGCGCGCTCGGCCTCCCGGCGTCGGCCGACAAGCGTCTCGGCCACGACGGCTTCGAGATCGTCGATGTCGTACAGGTAGCAACCCTCGAGCTCGTGGATGGCGGGGTCGAGATCGCGCGGCACCGCGAGATCGATCAGGAACAGCGGGCGTCCCTTACGAGCAGGCAATGCCTGCTCGACTTGCTCGCGCGTGAGGACCCAGCCGGGAGCGCTCGTCGAAGACAACACGACATCCGCACGCGCGAGCTCGTCCTCGACTCGGTCGAGCGACAGGGCCTCGCCGCCGAACCGCTGTGTGAGCTCTTCGGCCCGCTCTCCGGTCCGGTTGGCGACCGACGCGATCGTCGCCCCGCGCGAAACAAGGTTCCTGATGGCCGCCTCGCCCACCTTTCCCGCACCGACGACGAGGACGGTGCGTCCCTCGAGATCTCCGAACACCTGCTCGGCGAGCGCCGCAGCGGCCGACGACACCGATGCCGGGCTCTCTCCGATCGCGGTCTGGGAGCGCGCCTTCTTTCCGGCCTGAAGCGCTTGACGGAAGAGTCGGTCGAGCAACGGCCCCGTCGCGCCGGCCTCGTGCGCGACGCGCACCTGTCCGAGAATCTCTCCCTCGCCCGGGATCATCGAGTCGAGGCCGGCGGCGACGCGGAAGAGATGGAGCGCCGCCTCTTCGTCACGCAGTCGATAGAGGGCAGGTCCGAGCTCCGACTCGAGGGCGAGCAGCGCGGCCTCGGCCTTCTCTTCAGCTGCGTCCCCGGACTCGTCCGCGAGGTAAAGCTCCGTGCGGTTGCACGTGGACAGGCACACCGCTTCGCCTTGCCCGCCGGCGAGGGCCTGCGCCAGCTCCGCGGCGCGTGTCCGGTCGAGCGCAGCGCGCTCGCGCAGCTCGACAGGTGCCCGGTGATGCGAGATGCCGACGAGAACGATGCTCATGTCGCGAAGTGGGTGACGGGAAGTGCGAGACGAACGACGGCGACAAGGACGAAGCCTGCGAGGACGAGGTAGGCGGCACGCCGGCCGCGCCAGCCGGCGAGATGTCGCAACACAAGAGAGGCCGCGTAAACCGTCCACGTGACGATGGTCACCGCCATCAAGACGTCGAACCCGCCGCCGCGGTCGCGCAGCCGCGCGACGCCGACTGCGATCCCAAGCGTGAGCGCCGGGAGGGCAAATGCAATCGTGCGCGCCGCCACCTCGTCCAGCCTCGAGAGCGCTGGTGCGCGCAGGCGAAGGATCGAGCTCTCGCGGCGCTTCAATCGTCGTTCCTGCCACAGGTAGAGCGCCGAAAGCGCGGCGGCGAGCGTAAAGCCCGCGAAAGCCGCGAGCACCAGACCGACGTGCAGCACGAGAAAGAGGTTCGAGTAGTGACTCCGGCTGCCGACCCCGGTGCCGCCGCCGACACGCGCGAGGATGAACAGCAAAACGGCAAGGGGGAGAACGGCGAGCCCGAGCAGGCGGTAGCGCGGCTGGCAGCCCCAGATCAGATACGCACCCACGACGAGCCAGACGAAAAGATTGAGCGAGCCGCCCCACGTCGACCAGGGAAAGCCGTCCGCGCGTGTGGCCTGCACGGCGAGCAGTGCCGTCTGGACGAGCCAGCCGACGCGCACGCCCCAGGTAGCGAGACGGCCTGCGACGCCGGGATGGCGCACGTCACTCAGGTAGGCGACGGCAGCTTCGCTGTATGCGAGCAGCGCCGGCCAGAAGAGCAGCTCAGCCAACCGGGACCGCCTTCCGCTCCTCCTGCTTCGTGCGTGCCAGCTCCGCGAGCTCGCTCAGCTCTCGTTCGAGGCGCTGCAGCTTCAACGCAATGATCACGACGTACGCGAGGACGACGGCGAAGATGACAAGGTAGGCAGCTGCGACGTACTTTTCCTCCGAGCTCATCGCAGCGCCTCTCGCAGTTCGCGAAGGCGCACGTCGATGCGCTTGCCGGCGAGCTCGACATGGTAGAGCGTCGCCGCGAGGACGAGCATCGCCCCCAGCGAGACGCAAAACGTGAAGAACTGGGAGCCCGACATGTTGGGGCCGTGTCGATCGAAGGCGACCGGATGGATGAACCGTTCCGACAGACGGATCGCCAGGATGCTCACCGGCACGAGCGCGACGCCGAAGAGCGCGTAGACGGCGCTGAGATTCGCTCGCCGAGGTCCGGCCGGGACCGAGAACCGCAGCATGAAGTACGCGGCGTAGAAGAGAAAGAGCACGAGAAACAAGACAAGCTGGTCCTCGTGCCATTCCCACCAGTGGCCCCACCGGTAGCGGGCCCAGATCGACCCCGTCACGAGAGTGAGCGCACCGAAGATGACACCCTGGTGAATCGCGACGTAGCTCGCGAGATCGGCGTCCTCGTCCCGCTTCCAGAGAACACGCAACGCCTTCCAACCTCCCCAGCCGAAGCAGGCGTATGCGGTGATGGCGATGCCGACGTGGAAGTAGAAGATCTTCTGGTTCAGCCCGTCCGCGTCCAGGGGCGCGTAGAAGAAGACCAGCGCGACCGAGACGGTGACGAGGGCGAAGGCCAGCGCCGCGAGCGCGGCCAGGCGGTTATTCCGTAACGACGTACTCAAAGGAAGCCCAGCAAATGATCGCAAAGAGCGCGTCGTAGAGAACGAGGAACCACACGTACCGGGTGGGGTCGTCGGTGACGCTGGTACCGACGCCGCCGATGATGATCGGGATGGCGAGAGGAAGGAAGATCAAAGGGAGCAGCAGCTCGCGGGCCCGGCTCGCGGCCGCCATCGCGGCGAGCAGCGTTCCGACTGCCGCGATGCCGAGGTCCGCGAGGACGACGCCGAGGATCATCGGGCCGTCGACCGGGGAGAAGAAGAGCGCGAAGGCGGGGAGGGCAACGAGCTCTGCCAGACCGAGGAACGCAAGGACGGAGACCGCCTTGCCGAGCCAGATCGCGCTGCGGTCGCTCGGTGCGAGGACGAGGCCGTCGAGGACGCCCTGTTCCCGCTCCGCGGCGAAGGCGCGCGCGAGACCGAGCAGCGCCGTGAAGACGATCGCCACCCACAGCAGGCCGGTCGCCGCGAGCTCGGACGAGTTGCCTGGGAGCGCGAAGTGGAATACGACCAGCGTCGAGAGAACGAAGAGCAGCATCGCCGGCAGCGTGTCTCGCGCCCGTAGTTCGAGCAGAAGATCCTTGCGCGCCAGCGCGCCGACGTCGGCGAGGTACATCACGCCAGGGCGAGCTTCGACGTGGCGAAGCGGTCGATGCGCCCGGGGTCGTGTGTCGAAACGAGGAACGCGCAACTAGGCCGGCGCTCTTCCAGCTCACGATCCAGTAGCGCCGCTCCTTCCTCGTCGAGGCCGCTGTAGGGCTCGTCGAGCACGAGAAGCTCGGGATCGTGCAGCAAGGTCCGGCAGAGAGCGAGCCTCTGCATCATTCCCCGCGAGTAGGAGTCGGCGCGCTCGTGCCGTACGTCCCAGAGCCCGAAGCGCTCCAGCAGCATGCCGATGCGTTCACGCCGTTCCGCAACTCGGTACAGCCTTCCGTAGAGGTCGAGGTTCTCGAGCGCTGTCAGCTCGCGGTAGACGAGCGGCTCGTGAGCGAGGTACCCGATGCGTCCGCGCTCGAGCGTAACCTCGAGCTCGCCGGCAGTTGGAATCGCGAGCCCGGCGCAAAGTCGGAGAAGCGTCGTCTTCCCGGACCCGTTCGGCCCGGTGACGACGAGGAAGCCGTCAGCCGCAATGTCGAACCCGACGCCGCGCAGAACGCGCTTGTCGCCGTAGCGCTTCTCCAACCCCTCGGCCCGAATCACCAGTCCACTGTAGTCGCGCCCAGCCAGCCTGAACGGAACATCCGTGTCCCTTCCAGACGACGCACGGCTTCACACGGCGGGGACTGTCCCGGACATGGGAGCCACGGACATGGACAAGACCGGTCGATCGGGCCATGGAGTTCGTGCCAAAAATGTGACTCTTTGCGCACAGGAGGCCCGTTCGGGACAGGGGCGTGCTTTGGGGCCTCATAGGTTTTATCGATGCCACGGCTGCCGAGATGCGTCTTCCCCGATGGGCTCTTCCATGTCACAACTCGCGGGGTGGCAAAGATGGCGATTTACCACGACGCCAACGATCGGCGGAACTTTCTCAGCCTTCTCTCCTTCGCGGCCGACCAGTACGAGTGGACATGTCACGCGTTCTGCTTGATGACGACCCACTACCACCTGGTGCTCGACGCGACCCGCCAGAATCTGTCCGATGGCATGCAGGTCTTGAACGGCGACTATGCGCAGGGATTCAATGGCAAGTACGGCCGATGGGGCCACGTCTTCGGTGACCGATTCTGGTGCATATCGTTCGACGAGGAAGCGCTCGAACATGTCTGTCTCTACGTGATGGAAAACCCGGTCCGCGCCGGGCTTTGCAAAAGCATCACGGACTGGCCGTGGAGTGCCTGCCGTTTCGAGCTCGGCTAGAGCGCCGCTTCGGCAAGCACGAACGCGAAGAACACCACGCTGATCACGCCGTTCACGGTGAAGAACGCTGCATCGAGACGCCGAAGATCACCGGGCTTCACCAACGAATGCTCATAGGCGAGCAGCGCCGCGACCGCTGCGACGCCGAGCCAGTAGAACCAGCCGAGGTGCAGGCCGATGCCCACAGCGGCGAGCAAAGCCACCGTCAGCACGTGCAAGAGGCGCGCGCCCCAGAACACGCCCTCCACGCCGAAGCGCACGGCCACGGAGTGCAGGCCCTGCTCGACATCGAACTCGCGATCGAACAACGAATAGAACAGGTCGAAGCCAGCGATCCAGACCGCAACTGCACCGCCGAGCGCCCACGCCTCCCACGGCAGCCGGCCGGTGATCGCAACCCACGCGCCGACCGGTGCGAGCCCGTCGACGAGCCCGAGCCAGATATGGCTCAGCCACGTGAAGCGCTTCAGGTACGGGTAGACGACGAACCCGAGGAGCGGGATCGGCCATAGCCAGCGCACGATCGGATCGAGCTGGAAGCACGCCACGAGATAGAGCGCAAGCGCGAGTGCGCAGAAGGTGGTCACCTGCACGCGTGAAAGTCTCCCGGCCGGCAGCTCGCGGTCGGCCGTGCGCGGATTGCGGGCATCGATCTCCGCATCGATCACCCGGTTCAGCCCCATCGCAAGGGACCGCGCGCCCAGCATCGCAATCGTGATCCAGACGAGGTCGTGCGCAGAAGGAACCCGGTGGACGCAGAGCAGCGCGCCGATATACGCAAACGGCAACGCGAACACGGTGTGCTCGATCTTCACGAGCGAGGCGAACCGGCGAGGAAGCGCGGCCGCGGTCGTCACGTCGGCCGATGCTCCGAGCGGCCGCCTGCGATCAGCTCCACTGCGTGGGACAAGGCCGGCTTGATCAAGGCGAAGCCGTCGCGACAGCCGCCAGGCGATCCCGGAAGATTCACGATCAAGGTCTGACCACGGATGCCGGCAAGACCGCGGCCGAGCAGCCCGTGCGGCGTCTGCCGGATTGCATCTGCACGAAGGGCCTCCGCGATCCCGGGCACGCGACGCTCGATCACGGACTCCGTCGCCTCCGGCGTGAAGTCGCGAGGCGACACGCCCGTGCCGCCGGTCGTCAGGATCACGCGCGCGTTCGTGGCCAACGCGCGCAGCGCGGCCGCAATCTGCGGACGCTCGTCGGGCACGATCCGATGCTCGACCTCGTACTTCTCGCCTTCGAGCAGCTCCACGAGCAGGGCGCCACTCTCGTCCTCGCGCTCCCCTGCCGCAACGCCGTCCGAGATCGTGAGGACAGCAGCCCTCACACGGGCTCTTTCGTCTTCTCGAGCAGCGTGATCTCCGTCACCGACATGGCTTTGTCGATCGCCTTCGCCATGTCGTACACGGTCAACGCCGCAACCGAGACCGCTGTCAGGGCTTCCATCTCGACCCCGGTTTGCGCGGTCGCCTCGGTGACGGCGGTGATCTCGACACCGTCCGCGCCGACCTCGAGAGACACCTCGACGTGC
>Ga0307277_10000372_pt1 | contig 16301 bp, 16 predicted proteins | sample ER_DNA_116_FD_194473 | JGI IMG/M metagenome (GOLD analysis project Ga0307277, IMG submission 194473) | Bulk soil microbial communities from the East River watershed near Crested Butte, Colorado, United States - ER_DNA_116 | ecosystem: Environmental > Terrestrial > Soil > Floodplain | place...
CGTGCGGCTGGAGTTCTGGCGCAAGGCCCGGCGGGTGGCGGCACGGCTGCCGTTCGCCGAGGATCTGCTCGCTGCCTATTACTGCGCCTTCGACCGTGCAACCCCGATGCAGGTGAAGGCAGCACTCGTGGCCGCGCTCGCCTATTTCGTACTTCCGCTCGATGCGGTGCCCGACATGTTGCCGGTCATCGGTTTCACCGACGACGCAACGGTGCTACTCACGGCGCTACGCATGGTCGCTGGGCGCGTGCGTCCGGAGCACCGCGCGGCGGCGCGCTTTGCGCTCACGCGAATGAAGGCGGGAAGGGCAGGGGCGTAGGCTATGCGCGCGGCGATATGAGCTGATCAGCTGATTTCGGCGCGTCACACGCGCACCACCAGCTTACCCATGACCTCCCGGTTGGCCAGTGCCTTGAGCGCCACCGGCGTCTCGGCGAGGGGATAGATCTTCTGGACGTGGCACGACAGCTTGCCCTCCGCACACCAACGGGCGAGCGTTGCGATGGCTTCTTTGTAGTCTTCCTTGGCGTGCCGAACCCACGCCCCCCAGAACACGCCGAGCACAGCGCAGCCCTTGAGCAGCACCAGATTGAGCGGCAGTTTTGGAATCTCGCCGGCGGCAAAGCCGACGACGAGGTGCCGCCCCTCCCAGGCAAGCGAGCGCAGTGCCGGCTCGCTGTAGCGGCCACCGACCGGGTCGAATATCACATCGATGCCGTGTTCGCCGCCCAGGCGTTTGAGCGCGGCGCGCAAATCCTCTCGCTCATAGTTCACCACCTCGTGCGCCCCGTGCGCGCGGGCAAAGGCGACCTTGTCGTCGGTGGAGGCGCAGGCGATCACGCGCCCGCCCATGATGCTGCCGACCTCGATGGCGGCCAGCCCGACCCCGCCGGACGCCCCCAGCACGGCCAGCGTCTCCCCGGGGCGCATCAGCGCGCGGTATTTGAGCGCGTGATAAGCTGTGCCGTAGGTGATGGTCAGCGCCGCCGCGCGATCGAAGTCGAGGTCGGGGGGCAGCTTGACAATATTGTCGGCCGCGACGGCCGTGCGTTCGCGCGCTGCGTTGAAATTGGTGTAGCCCATGACGCGGTCGCCGGGTTTGAACGCCTTGACACCGGCGCCAACGCTTTCGACGACGCCGGCGAACTCGCCGCCCGGGGAGAATGGAAACGGCGGCTTGGTCTGGTATTTGCCGGCAACGATCAGCGTGTCGAAGAAATTCAGGCCGACCGCCGCCACTTTGGCCACGACCTCGCCCGCTCCGGCGACGGGATCAGGGATGTCCCCGAGCACGAGGTCGTCGGGCGTTCCGAAGCGGTCGCAGAGCACGGCTTTCATCGGGCGTAGCTTGCTCGAAATCGTCTGGGCAGGCTCATAGCACGGCAACGCGCGATTGAACGGACGGGCATCGGGTACACCTGACCTTGCCTGCCGATTATAGGCGCCCCGCGCGATCAATCCGCCTTCACATTGCCGAATTCCGCAAGCAGTTCATGGCCTTCGCAATTTCCTGATTGGGCGTGCCGCAGGCCGCCCCGGGAGGTGGGCCGATGACCCTTCGATGCGCCACGACTGCATTCATCCTTGCCACTAGCCTGGCCTCGGTCGCCGTTGCGCAGCAGCCCCCCAAACCTGCCGCGCCCGCCGCGTCTAACGCGCCAGCGCCCGCCAAGCCCGCTGCCGCGCCCGCCGCGTCTAACGCGCCAGCGCCCGCCAAGCCCGCTGCCACCCCCGCCAAGCCCGCGGCGACCGCGGCGGCGCCTGCGCCCGGCGGCGGCGATGTGCAACCCACCCTGCTCGGCCAATACGCCGACTGGGGCGCGTATACCGCCTCGCCCGGCGGCAACAAGGTCTGCTTTGCGCTCGCGAAGCCGAAGACCACGGCATTGGAACCCGCTGGCCGCACGCGCGGTCCCTCGTACCTGTTCGTTTCTACGCGTCCCACCGACAAGGTAAAAAACGAGGTATCGGTCATCATCGGGTATCCGTTCAAATCGACCTCGGACGCCACCGCCGAGATCGGCCCCGCCAAGTTCGCGATGTACACCCAAAACGACGGCGCCTGGATCAAGAACGTGGCCGAGGAGGCGCGCATGGTCGACGCCATGCGCAAAGGCGCCGACCTGACGGTGAAAGGCACCTCGGGCCGCGGCACGCAATCGACCGATCAGTATTCATTGAAGGGCCTCGCGCAGGCGCTCGACAAGATCGAGCAGGAGTGCAAGTAGCGCTGACGCCGCCGAGCCGGGAACTCCGCGGAACCAAAAATATTCGGAACTGATGACGCTCGTCCCGGGTTATCGGGTCAAAGCCCTCGTTCCTGGGTTATCGGGTCAAAGCCCTCGCTCAAGGGGTTGGCGTTAATGGTCAGCGGTGCATATTTACTTCGGCAGGCTGAAGCACTGATTGCGATTTCCCGAGCCACCTTCGATCTCACGATCGCGGGCCGGTTGCGGCGAATGGCGGCGGAACTTCAGATCAAGGCGGCTGAACAGGACCAGCCTGAACAGGACGAGCATGCTTTCACCAAACCTACGGTGACGAAGTTCAAGCGGTCCGCCCGGTTCTAAACGGGCACCGCTGGGATGGTTGAGCGTCAGCGAACCATCCTCTTCCCGCAGACCCGAAGTCCCCAATCTATCTGCACCACGGTTGTCCGCCGGTTGCGTCCTCTCGCGATCCATGTCGGAATGAGATCGGCGAGGTGCGCGCATGATCCGGGTCGGCATCGGCGGCTGGGTATTCGAGCCCTGGCGCGGCGAGTTCTATCCGAAGGGACTGCCGCACGCGCGCGAGCTCGAATATGCGAGCCGCAAGCTCACCAGCATCGAGATCAACAGCACCTTCTATCGCACGCAAAAGCCGGACAGCTTCCGCAAATGGGCCGCCGAGACGCCGGACGATTTCGTGTTCTCGCTCAAAGGTCCGCAATTCGCCACCAACCGCCGCGTGCTGGCCGAGGCTGGACCCTCGATTGAGCGATTCTTCGCAAGCGGCGTGCTTGAGCTGAAGTCGAAGCTCGGTCCGGTGCTCTGGCAGATGGCGCCGACCAAGAAGTTCGATCCGGCCGACTTCGCCGGTTTTCTCGCGCTTTTGCCAAGAACGGTCGATGGCCGACCGATGCGCCATGCGGTCGAGGTTCGCCACGAGAGCTTCCTCGTACCGGGCTTCATCGAATTGTTGCGCAAGTTCTCGGTGGGGGTGGTCGCGGTCGAGTCCGACAAGCATCCGCTGATCGCCGACGTCACCAGCGATTTCATCTATGCCCGCCTGCAGCGCACCTCGGAGAGGGAGAAGACCGGCTATCCGCGGCGCGTCCTCGAGCGGTGGGCCAAGCGCGCCCGCGATTGGGCCACGGGCGCTGCCGCGGACGATCTCGCCACCATAGCAGCGCCACTGCCGAAGCAAGGTCGGCGCGATGTCTTCATCTACATGATTTCGGGCGCCAAGGTCCGCGCGCCCGCCGCGGCAATGGCAATGATCGATCAGTTGAAGGGCGGATGATCCCGGGTGACATCATCTATCGCGGTCGGCATCCGCACCCCATCTATGGTAGAAGCGCCACGCAATGCTCCGTTCAAGGCGATGACCGAACCGCTGCGATCCACGTCAGTTTCCTCGACGACGGCTCCCTCCCCGCCCCCGGGTTTCGTGGAAAAGACGCCGCTCGAGCGATATTTGCCGCCGGCGAAGCTCTCGCTGGTGGGTCTGTCCCGTGCGCAACTCACCGAAGCGCTCGCAACGGTCGGCGTGGCAGCCGCGCAACGCAAGATGCGCGTGCAGCAGATCTGGCACTGGCTCTACGTTCGTGGCGTCCGTGACTTCGCCGAGATGACCAGCGTCTCGAAAGAGCTGCGTGCCGCCCTCGCAGCGCAGTTCACGCTCGCTCGTCCGGAGGTGGTGGCCGAGCAGATCTCGGCCGACGGCACGCGCAAATGGCTTCTGCGCCTGGCCGACGGACATTCCGGCGAGCGGCCGCACGAGATCGAATGTGTTTACATTCCAGAGGCTGATCGCGGCACGCTTTGCCTCTCGAGTCAGGTCGGCTGCACGCTCACCTGCTCGTTCTGCCATACCGGCACGCAGCGCTTGGTGCGCAATCTTACGCCTGGCGAAATCGTGGGGCAGATCATGGTCGCGCGCGATCGCCTCGATGATTGGCTGGGAGCGGGGCGTCCGGCTGGCGAGCCCGCCGGCGCGCAACGGATGCGTCAAGGCGGCCAGCGTCTCGTCTCGAACATCGTCATGATGGGCATGGGCGAGCCGCTCTACAATTTCGATGCGGTGCGCGACGCGCTGTTGATCGCGGCGGACGGCGAGGGAATCGCCATCTCCAAACGCCGGATCACGCTCTCGACTTCGGGCGTCGTGCCGAACATCGCTCGCGCCGGCGCCGAGATCGGCTGCATGCTTGCGGTGTCGCTCCACGCCGTGCGCGACGAGCTGCGCAACGAGCTCGTTCCGCTCAACCACAAATATCCGATCAATCAGTTGCTCGATGCCTGCCGCAAGTATCCCGGTCTGTCCAACGCGCGCCGCATTACCTTCGAGTACGTGATGCTCAAGGACGTCAACGACTCGCTCACCGAGGCCAAGGCGCTGGCCAAGCTGCTCGCGGGAATTCCGGCGAAGATCAACCTCATTCCGTTCAATCCATGGCCCGACACCAAATACGAATGCTCCGACTGGGAGCAAATCGAAAGATTCTCCGAGATCATTTTCAACGCCGGTTATGCCTCGCCGGTGCGCACGCCGCGCGGGCGCGATATTCTCGCCGCTTGCGGGCAGCTCAAGAGCGCGAGCGAGAAACTCTCCGCGCGCGAGCGCCTGGCCTTGCGCGCCATGGCGATGACCGACTGAGATGAACAGCCTCGGCCGGCTGCTCTTGCGCTTCCTCCTGGTGCCGCTCGGATACGTACTAGCCGTGGTGGTGGCGACGTTGGTCATCGTGTTCGGCTCCTGGAGGGTTGGCGAGGCGGCCGCCCATCCCGACACGCAGGCCTTCGCCATGTTCGGTTTGGTCTTTGCAGCGCCGGTGCTGCTGGTGATGCTGCTGAGCCTGATGTGGCTCCCCGCCGCCATCGGGATTCTCATCTCCGAGGCCTTCGCCATCCGCTCGTTCGTGTTTCACGCGGCCAACGGCGCGGTCTCGGCCCTGATCGGCTGGAACTTGTTCGGCTACATCGATGACAGCGGCATCGCGCTCAACGAGCCGCTGCCGGTGATCGCCGCCGGCCTGGCCGGAGGCCTCGCCTATTGGGCGATCGCGGGGTTCAGCGCAGGCTTCTGGAAACCGGTATTTCGCCGCCCCGCCCGCGCGGAGCTTCCGGCGGCCTCACATCCGCCGGAAATCCGTTAGCAAATCCGCGCTACCATTATGGCGCGCGAAGCTTACGAGGACGCATGCAAGCGATCACCAAAGCCGATGCTCTCACGAAAGCGAGTAGCATTGGTCGCATGACCTTGCTGATCGCGGTCGGCGCCATGCTCGCCGGTTGCGATAGATGCGGCAACTGGTGGTCGCCGCTGCAGGACCAGGCTCAAATCGAGGTCTGCCGCGAGCAGCCGCCCCGGCCGCAGTAGTTGGTGTCCTCGCATTTTTCAGAGCACGTCCCGGCCCCCGGGAATGGGCGAAACCGCGATGTGCGGGGTCGATTTGAACTCGCGCGGCTGCTCGGCTAGAGGTGCGCGGGGATCAGCGGCATGAACCGAATCGGCCTCGTGATTGCGCTTGTCGTCGCCGCCGGGGTCGGTCTCGTTTTTGGCATCTGGCCCGATCTCGATCTCAGGCTCGCCGCGCTGTTTTACGATCCCCCGCGGGGATTTTGGCGCGCCTATGATCCGGTCTACCTCCGCGCCCGTGATGTCGCGGTTTGGCTGGTCACGCTCGTCGCCGTGCCCGCAGGGCTCGCGCTCGCACTCAAATTCGTGCAGCCACGCCGTCCGCTGATCATTCCCGGTCGTGCCATCGTGCTCATGCTGGTGACGCTCGCGCTCGCGCCAGGCGTCGTCGCCAATCTCGTCTTCAAGGAGCACTGGGGCCGCCCGCGACCCATCGACGTGACCGAGTTCGGCGGTGACGAGCATTTCCGCCCCTGGTGGGACCCGCGCGGCGATTGCCCGAAGAATTGCTCCTTCGTCGCCGGCGAGCCGTCAGGCGCGTTCTGGACACTAGCTGGAGCCGCGGTGGTGCCGCCGCACTGGCGCGCGCTCGCTTATGCGACTGCGCTCGCCTTCGGCGCCGCCGTCGGGGTCTTGCGCATGGCAGCCGGCGCGCATTTCTTCACGGATTGGGTGTTTGCCGGCGTATTCAGTTTTCTGGTGATCTGGGTCGTGCACGGTTGGCTGTACCGTTGGCCGCGCACGCGGACCTCGGATGAGGCGGTGGAACGCGCGCTCGATCGGATCGAGCCAAAACGAACCTAGGCCGGGCAAGCGGACGGAGCCGCGATGCAAGCGGCGGTTTGAATCAATATTGTCCCTTGGGCTCCAGGCCGAGCATGAATTGTCCGTACATGCTTCCGGTCGAATCCCAATTAAGGCTGATATGAGAAGCGGCCGCGTGCGCGTCGCGCCAGACGCGCTGTAGCGGCTGTTCCAAGAATAAGCCCTGCCCGCCCGCTGCGAGGAATAGCGCATCGATGGCGGCGACCAAAAGCCGGACGCAGAATGCCTGGTCGCGGCGATTGCGCAGGCGCACGTCCATGCTGATGGCATCTCCGCGCGCGGCGGTCTCGAATGCCTCGGCGAGATCGCGAAACATGAGCAGCCGCGCCGCGTCGATCAAGGCGCTTGTCTCGGCAACGCGCAGTTGCACGGTGGTGAGCTCGGCCATACGGCGGTTGCCGCCGGCCACCGCGCCGCGGGTCGTGCGTACGCTAGCCATCGCCAGGAAATCGGCGAGGGCGCCTTCCGCCATGCCGAGCACCGGCGACACGATGGCGATCGGCAGCACGGCGAGGAAGGACTGCCGGTAAAGCGGATTGGAGTTGGCGCGCATGCCGGGAGCCGTGGCATCGGCAAGCTCGGAGAAGGCGAGCGTGCGATGGGCAGGAACGAAAGCGTCCCGGGCAACGATATTCTTGCTGCCCGTCCCGGCCAGGCCCATGGTGTGCCAGTTATCCTCGATGATGCAGTCGCCACTGCGCAGCAGGAAAAACCCGGGCGTCGCTGTCCCATTCGGCTGCGGGATCATGCCGCCGAGAAGCTGCCATTGGCCATTGTCGCAGCCGCTGCAAAAGCTGCCGACGCCGGACAGCCGGTAGCCACCATCCACGGCGACGGCACGAGCGACCGGCGCATAGGTGCCGGCGGCCAGCGCGGTCGGATCCTGCCACACCTCGTCCTGCGCCGCCTGCGAGAAACAGGCGATGAGCCACTGATGCGAGGCGAGAAGCGCATAGACCCACCCCGTCGAGCCGCACCCGCTCGCGATCGCTGTGACGATTTGCGCGAACACCTCGAACCCATACTCGAACCCGCCGTAGGCGCGGGGCTGCATGACACGGAACAGGTCCGCTTGCCGCATGCGCTCGATCATGTCGTCGCCGACCCGCCGGTCGGTCTCAGTCTGCTGCGCCCGCTCGCGCGCAACGACGGCAATGCCGCGGGCACGCGCCAGGAGATCGGAAACATCGGGTTCGACAACCGATGGTCTCAGGGCACCGACTGACATCAATGTTGGTCCGCTGGTGGAGCACGCCAAGCTAAGCTGCCGCGATCAGCCGACGCAAGTGTGACCGATCGGGCCGGCTGCGCCGCCGCCAAAAGGCCTAGCCGCCGTGTCGGCGGCTAGGCCGGATCGAGTCGAGCTTAGATTGTGGCGATGCAGTCCATCTCCACGTCGAACGGACCGTGCCAGGCCGACACGCACACGAAGCTGCGGGCCGGTGGGTCCGAGGGAAAATACCGCGCATAGACCGAATTGATGGCCTGGAAATGAGCCGCGTCCGTGCAATACACGTTGCACTTGACGACCCGGTCAAGCGAGGAACCTGCGGTCATCAAGCAGAGCTTCATCTGCTCCAGCACGATCTCGGCCTGCCGTTCGATGGGCAGGCGCTTGATCTCGCCCGTGACCGGATCGCACGGCGGGATATTCGACACGAACACGAGATCGCCGCACCGCACGGCCATGCTGGTGGGGACCTTGCGGGCTTCGGCAAAGGTTGACAATGGCTCTACACGAACGGCCTGTCTCTTCATGGTGAGTCCTCTCGGTTTGCCCCCGGCGAGCGCGCCACGATATTTGCAACAAAATTGTCCGCTGTCGTTTCGCATCGGTTCGGCGCATGCCGAACCGTGGTTGCTTGCTGAGAGTGCCGCGGGGGCGGTAAAGTCCCCTCATGGTCGCGGCCGCAAATCTGGTCGAGGTCGCAGCGCTCGTCGGGGATACCGCGCGCGCAACCATTCTAGCCGCCCTCATGGGTGGTCAGGCTTTGACCGGCACCGAACTTGCCTATCTCGCCCGAGTCTCGCGTCCCACCGCAAGCGAGCACCTTCTCAAGCTCGTCGAGGCGCGGCTCGTCGCCGTCATCAAACAGGGGCGATATTGCTACTATCGGATCGCCTCGCCTTTGGTCGCGCGCATGCTGGAAAGCATCATCGCCGTCGGCGCGATCGAGGTCCCGGCGCGATACCAGCCGCGCTCGATGCGGGACGCTTCGCTTCGCTTCGCGCGCACCTGCTACGATCATCTGGCTGGGCAGGTTGGCGTGGCCATCGCTGACGCGCTCATGGCCAATGGACACGTCGTCCTCACCGACGACGGTGGCGAGGTGACGCAAGCGGGGATGCGTTTTCTGACGGGGTTCGGTGCGGAGCTGCGCCCGCAGGGCAAACGAATCTTCTGTCGGCCCTGTCTCGACTGGAGCGAGCGTAGATATCACATCGCCGGTCTTGTGGGCGGAGAGATCTGGCGCCGCTGTTTGGCTCTTGGTTGGATCATGCGGGAGCGCGACAGCCGCGCGTTGCGATTGACGGCAGCCGGCAAAATGGGCTTGTCGGAAACGTTCGGACTGGATCTGACGAGTACGGGGCTTGACCGCTTGAGACAAGCCGACGTCCCGAGCGCGACCGAGGGGCGATTGCGAGCCTAGCTCGCCCTGACTTCTTTCGATGCCGGTGTGCACCCCGGGCTTTTTATTGCGGCCTTCCCGATACTATTGTGGAGCAAGCGATCAACCGCCGTTGCGGGGACGGCCGGTCGTCGAAGCCGTAGGTCAATCGGGGTTTGCAATGTCCAAATTGCGCATTTACGGCGTGGCCCGTACCCGCGCGTTTCGCGCGCTCTGGATGGCCGAGGAGCTTGGGCTCGACTACGAGCATGTTCCCCTCGAGATCGGCGCTGCGGGCGCGCGCAAGCAGGACTACTTGGCGCTCAATCCCAACGGTCGTCTGCCGGCGATCGACGAGGACGGTTTCGTCTTATGGGAATCGCTTGCGATCACGCTCTACCTCGCCAAGAAACATGGCCGGTTCTATCCGGCGAGCCTCGAAGGCGAAGCCAAAGCCTGGCAGTGGAGCTTCTGGGCAGTGCAAGAGGTCGACCGCGGCGTCAACATCTGGTCGCTGCACGCCACCCGCTTGCCGCCGGCCGATCGCGATCCGCAGCGGCTTGCCGAGGCGCTCAAGGTGCTTGCGCCGCCGTTCGAGGTGCTTGATGGCGCGCTTGCCAGCCATTCTCATTTGCTCGGCGAGGACTTCACCGTCGCCGATCTCAACGTCGCCGCGGTCATCAGCCGGGCGATCGACATGAATCTTTCCGCAACACCGCACCTTGCGCAGTGGCTCAGTCGCTGCCTCGAACGTCCGGCGGCGCGGACGGCGCGGGCCTTACGCGCGAAGGCCGATGCCACGACGCCCGTCGAGGTGGTCCAGGCGATTGCCCGGCAGAACCGTCTGTGAGCCGCGCCCGAGGGCCTGCGAACGAGAGCGTGACATGGCCAAACGCAGTGCCGGCATTTTGATGTTCCGGCGCCGTGGGCGCGGGATCGAGGTCTTGCTCATGCATCCAGGCGGCCCTTTCTGGGCGAAGAAGGATGCCGGCGCCTGGTCGATCCCGAAGGGAGAATACGCGGAAGGCGAGGACGCGCTCGCCGTGGCGCGGCGAGAATTCGAAGAGGAGACCGGCGCTCGCCCGCACGGCGATTTCCTTCCCCTCGGCGAGATCGTTCAGGTCGGCCGCAAGATCGTCACCGCTTGGGCGCTCGAAGGCGATTTCGACCCCGCGACATTGATCTCGAACCGTTTCGATTTGGAATGGCCGCCGAAGAGTGGGCGCAAGACCTCCTTTCCCGAAGTGGACCGCGCCCAGTGGTTTTTGCCCGTCGATGCCCGGCAGAAGATGCTACCGGCCCAACGCGAGTTCATTACCCGGTTGCTCGATGCCATCGCGTGACACCGTCCTGCGCTCATCGGCTCATTGACGCCTCAACGATGGGCCGCCCACATGGCGGCGAGCCGCCGGCGCAGCGCGCTCGGCTTTTCGGCGAACATGCGCGTGGCGATGCGCTTGGCACCCGCGACATGCGCGCTCCGGCGTTCGGCGATCGCGGGCGCAAGCCGCGAGCGCCAGCGTGCGAGGGGCTGCCGCGGTCCTATGAGGCTTGCGAGCATTAGCGCGTCCTGGTGCTTGCCGAGCCGGTCGCGCAGCCGCTGCGCTTCGCCCGTCCACATCTTGACGAAGCGCGGCCACAGCGGCGAGATGATGTCGATCTGATAACGGTGGATCACAACCCGCTTGCGCAGTTCGTGCAGTTCCTCCGGGTCGGCGGTCGACCAATCCGCGGGAACGTGCCGTCGCGCGCTGCGATAGAAACGGGTGAGCTGATCGGCGACGTCATCGAAGGTCACGGCGGAAAGCGGCCAGCGGTCGACCATCGCGGCCGCTTGATCGAGCGCGCTGCCGAGTCGCAGGCGCATGTCGGCATCGAGCGTAGTTTCTGCCGCTTTTCGGATGGCTACGATCCGTTGCCGCAGTCCGGCGATTGAGCGCGCCGATAAGGCCGTGCTTCTCGAGATCGGCGAGCGCGTCGAGCGCCGATTGCGCGTCGCGCGCCCCGCTGAGCGCGCGGGCGAGGTCGCGCCCCTCATCCCGTAACCGCCGCGCCCCTTGCCCGACAAAGGGCTCGAGCAGCCGCAGCAGCGCGCGCCAGCGTTTCATCGCGCGGCGAAAACCGTGCACCCGCTCGGCGTCGGATTTCGCCGCGGCTTCGATCGCGGTGCGCGCCTCGATGAGAGCGTCGCGGGCGACCTCCCGCAAGGCCTCGCCTACCGGCGCGCTCGGATGCAAGGCGGGCCTGTCCTTCATCGGCGAAATATAGGAGTGCGCGGCGGGCCCGCGAAAGCGACCCCGGCGGCCTTTTCAATCGGTGTCATGATTGCTACATAAGCCGCCGCGGGTCGTTCCCGCGCTTCCCGTTTTCGCCGGTTTGACGCGGGGTGGAGCAGCCCGGTAGCTCGTCAGGCTCATAACCTGAAGGTCGTAGGTTCAAATCCTACCCCCGCAACCAGCTCAAAAGCCCGCTAGCTCAATGAGTTAGCGGGCTTTCTCCTGCGCCAATTTGCGCAATTTGCCCCGGTAGTGGCCATTTCACCAAGTGCTAATGAAATCAACGCTTTCCTATCCCGTATCATCGGCTACTGGCGCGTCCATGGCACACGTTCGGCACATGGAGAGTGTGTGTCCGTTCGCCAAGCGTTCCAGGGAGCGTCGCGCTGGCATCGACGCTCGCTTGAGCAGGCGAATTTTGAGGCACGATTGGCATGAACACTTCGCTGCAGTTCGCAGACGCCTCGGCGGCGTCCATTTGCGGCGACGTAATTTTGTGAACCTCGCACCTAACTATGAGCGAACCCGTTCAACCACACTGGTGATTAGGTGTAACGTTTCCGTATGCCAGAAGTCCGAATGCGCGCCCTCGGCCCATCCACCTTCGGTGAATAGATGTGACGCATCGACATTTGTTATATCATGCGAAAAGTCCGCTTCGGAATAGGGTGTATCGATCGGATGCAACGTTATCGAGCCGATGCGGTCGGCAGGTGAGATCGCGCCCTTGCAGCCGATTCCGACCTCCCGTTCACTGACCTTGTGCCAAATACACAGGGCCATGTCCGAGGTTGAATGCGTCAGCACTATTGGGCCCGCCAACGGCCCTGTACCTAATAGGCTGGAAAACTCACTTCCAAACGCCTCGGCCCCCGCTGCCATTTGCAGTACGCACAAGCTGTCAACGTTAAACTTGAAACTCGTCTCTCGATGGGCGGCGAGCAACTTTCGGCTGCGCTCGGTCGGTGTCGCGCCCGCCCTGATCGCGGCCGTTAGAAAACGGCCACCAAAGGAGTGACCTAGGCAGTGTACGTACAATCCATCTTTCGCGCGCAATACCTTGCGGTTGTGCCCTCGCTCATTTCCCTCATCCAAATATCCGAGCAGCGAGGCTAGAAAGAACTCCGCCTCTCCCTGAGTCGTCATTGTCTTCGCGCGATTGCGGATTTTCTGGTAGCCGAATGGGCCAGGCATGGAGGTCGAGGGCCAGTGCACCGCCACGTAGCCAGGAATAAGTGGGGCGAGTTTGGGATAGCGCGTGCGCTCTCGCTTGAACCAATCGTCGAGGTTAGCAAACAGGCGCTTGGCGGTTGACACTGCCCGCAACTCGTCGTTCTGCCACCCGTGTACCCATACGAAGAAATCGGTGACCCCGTTGGGACGATTAATGCTGCGTCTGAGAAAGCCCGGCAATTCATCTGATTGGACTTGTCGCGGCCCTTCCTCATCTCCGCTTTCGGGATCGAGGAAGCGTCCCTGTCGGTCGAGGTAGAGCATCGAAAAACAGGTGAAATCCGCTCCCGAGCACGTCAAAGCTGTCATGTCGCGGTTCCCCCTCTCTTATCCCAGCGGATGTGGCAATCGGCGCCCGCATAGAGGCTGTACGCTAGACCGAATGGGTTGAGGCGCTTCCACATATCGCGCGTGAGATCACGAAGAACAACACCTACTCTTGGCGGAGGTCTCTTCCCGGAAATGAACTGTTCGAAAAAGCGCTTGCCAAATTCGCCCGCAAAGACAGCCGGGATTTCAATCTGGGGCGCAATTAAACAGATGACGCCCCGTTCGAGAAATTCGCTTGCAAAGGTAAAATTATGGGAAGTGAGCGTGCCGAGATGTCCGCCTCGGCAGGCATTTATGAAGACAAGCGGAGGACTCCCCGCGAAGCCATGTATGAGATACTCACAAAGGCCCACAGTATCGATTTCGCCGTCGGCGAATCCAAGCCAAGTGGGCTTCAAAGTCGGCTTGTCGATCGTGCCGGCCCCTTCCGCATGGCACAGAAAATACACTACTTGATGTGGAAAAGGCTCGGCCGACAAGCCGCTTTCGACAGCCGCCTTGGTTGTCCACTCTTCATAAGCTAGGTGCTCACCATTCGCCTGCACGAAGAGACGGTGCCGAGCAAGGCACTCGACATTGAATTTCGTATCGAGACGGTCATGTACGGCTGCACCGAAGCTGAGTTTTTCCTTAGCGCGCACATGATCCTTGATCTCATAGTCATTTGTAAATTGCTCGATGATGTGCTGATAACCCCAGAAACCACGCGGGTCGAAGTTACTACCATCCGGGGCCAGTTTGTCAGTCGGCGTCGGGTGCGTGTAGAGCATACGCCACGGGAGATGGAAATCCGGCGCATAGACGGTAAGCACTAGCTCACCAGAGCGAACGGTCTCGCGCAACTTTTGGGCAATGTCGTCCAGTGCCGTTCCGCCACTCCCTCCGAATATCGTTGTAAACAGTTTATCCCCGGCGACAGCAAGTCGGCCTGCGATGCTATGGAACGCAGTCTCATTGACCGGACAATCCCATTTCTCTTCGTAAGGAAAATGCGTCTTTGTTCCATCGCCCCCAGGTTTTACCGATGTGAATTTGACGCTTTCGAGCGCATCCTCCCAGCGGCCCCGACATCTCTGCACGAAGTTAAAAATGCTTGTCTCGTCCCGGCTAATGAGGCCGGGCTTCTGCGGTAGCAATGCTCTCTTCTCATCTCGAAAGATACGGTCGACGAGATTGATCTGAAATTTACCGTCGCGACTTTTCAGAACGACGATTGACCCGTCCCGCTCGAGCGCGCCTTCTTGGTCGAGGTCGAGCGGGCAAAACCCATTCCCGGGATCCGTCCGGACATGCAACGAGGACACGGGAACAGCGCCGTGAGGTAACGTCATGCGGGCACCTGTTGAGCTTTAGAAGACGCACTTACGGTTACTACAAAGCTAAGCGATTGCAGCATGATCATCTGCTTTGCTAAGTAAACCTGGATCGAAAATTCGTGATCGCCGGCTATATTTGTTGAGACTACGAACTCGACGATCTCACTGTCACCGTGTCGCGGCAAGGTAATTTCCTGCCAGCTCGGCTCGACTTCGCATTCAAGGCTCAATAGCGAGATCACCAAGTTCGTACCTTTATCATAGCCTGGTTCGGCAAAAGACGCCGGTGCTCCTATTGATTCATGACCTGTTCCGATATTGATGAAGATATGAAATACCTGTTTTGCCGTAGGTGTCGGCGGATAAATCCAGACATTCAAATTTCGCCGCACAGCCAACTTGGCATTCACGCGTCCCCAGCGCTCGCTGACTCCCGCTGACGTCTTGTCCCAGGGGAAGTACACGTTACGGATATTGGCAAAATGCGGGCGCAGCTGCGGCACGTGCCGCTCCAGCACCGTGCGCAAGCTGTTGTTCTGCACCCACGCAAAGCCTGCGGGCGTATAGACCTCCGGTCTAAAATCGGTAGTGAAGAAGCGGTCGCTCTTGAGCCTCCGCGAGGCCATCAGGATGAAGATGCGGAAAGCTGTATCCGAAAAACCGAAGTTGGGTGGCTTCTCCTCGCAATGCATGCCGACCAGGAGGTCGACCTCATCGACGGACTTGTAAACGGCGGCGAGATCGCGCTGCCAATCGGGGTCCGACGTGAGCTCGGCGAAGCTCTTCGGCACACGCATGCCGAGACGGCGGCGAAACGCGCAATAACGCGGCACGCCGCGCTCGCGGTCGCGCAACACGTCGGTCGAGGCGACGTCGACGAAGATATCGTCCTTCTTGTGCAGCCTGCGCAGCCCCTGCGGATAATTGTGCAGCACCAGCGCGCCGGGGTGGCTGGTCGCAAGCGAATAAAGCACATCCTCGTAGGGCACCGTGGCGTAGAGCTCGCGAACGCCTCCGCCGGTGACCTCCCTGAAATCGCGCTTGGCGATCTCGGCTCCGTCCCGGTGGCGGCGGAAGGAGAATTCGTCGGGCAAAAGCGAATGCATGCGGTAAACCGCGGTGAACTCCTCGGTCATTGCATAGGGCGCGGTGTGATGATCGGTCGGCGATCCCGGGATGCCGGAGAGGATTTCGCCGCTGCCGAGGCGGCCGTAAGCGCGCGCATATTCCTCGCCGAGCAGGCCCCAGAAGTTGCCGCGCATGGCGAAGCGCCCTTCCGGCGAATTCAGCAGCGCCGGCGTCCACTCGACCGTGTGGATCTTGGCGATGAGTCCCGCGTTGACGAGCCGCGCCTTCTGGAACAGCCATTCGCCGTCGGCCGTGGGATAATCGATGCGCAGCCGATCGACAATGGCATTGTGCTCGCGCGCGAACAGCGTCTGCATCACCGAGAGCCCGATCCACCAGTTGCCGTTCACGCCGGCAAGCTCTTGGTTGGGGACATCGCTTGTCGCATCGACGGGAAGATGCCCGCGTTCATCGAGATGCAGCTTGCCGTCCGGGCGCACTTGTCCGGTGGCGGGATCCGTACGCACCGCGCGTTGAATCTCCAGATCCGAGCCGTAGATCTGCGAGCCGTCCCACCAATGCGTCTCGGTGTTGCGGTAGGTTGCGGGCTGGCCCTGGTCCGCGGGCGAATGCCGGTCGTCCGGCAGCGTGTGCAAGATGGTCATGTCGGGAGGGGGCCAATCATCGCCGGGCGGGAGCGGCAGCCGGTGCGGCGGCTGTGCGGTATCGCCGCCGCCATGGCTGAGCCAATCGTGCACCATGAACTGCAGCCAGGCCGGGACGAAAACGTTGAGGTGCGGCACCGGCACGAAGGTGCGGCGCGCGAGCAAATCGCGGCTGACGCGGCGCGGATTGGGTTCGTAGAGATCGGGCGGCTGTTCTCCGAACGTGTCGGCAATCGGCACGTTGCGGCCGAAGCGCGCGCCGGCCATGCCCATCCACGGGCAACCGAGATCGTTGTAGCTGCCGTCGGCAGCCCGCTGATCGCGGGGGCTGGCACCGCCGAGCGGCTTGAGCAGCGC
>Ga0307277_10000373_pt1 | contig 16256 bp, 17 predicted proteins | sample ER_DNA_116_FD_194473 | JGI IMG/M metagenome (GOLD analysis project Ga0307277, IMG submission 194473) | Bulk soil microbial communities from the East River watershed near Crested Butte, Colorado, United States - ER_DNA_116 | ecosystem: Environmental > Terrestrial > Soil > Floodplain | place...
CGCAGCGCAAAAGCACCGGATCATCGCGACGATCACCGGACCGCTCGACTGGCCATCGGCTCGGGCGCGTCTCGATGGCTACCGCGATGCGCTGCGCGAGGCCGGCATCACCGCCGACCGCGGCCTGGTGGAACCGTGCGTGGACTGGGGTCTCGAGAGCGGCCGACGCGCCGCCGAGCGGCTGCTCGAGTCGGCGCCGAAGCTCACGGCGATCTTCGCGCAGAGCGACCTGCTCGCACTTGGCGCGATCGCGGCGCTGCGTGCGCGCGGTATGCGCGTGCCGGAGGACGTCTCGGTCGTCGGTTTCGACGACATCCCGGTGTCGAGCGTCTTCGACCCGCCGCTCACCACGGTGCGCCAGCCGATGCGCGAAGTCGGCGAGCTCGCCGCCCGGCTCATCGGGGATCGCGCCGCGTCATCGCGCAAGGCCAAGGGTGCACGACACATGCTTCGGGCACCGCTCGTGATCCGTGGAAGTGTCGCGCGATTGGACGGACTGCCGCGCCGCTAGCCGACCTCTGCTAGAGGGGCTTGTCCCGGAGCCACTGGCAGCCCATCGAGCGGCAATCATGCTGCTGGTACGTCGCGTGGCGCGGGTGCCACAGCATCATGACGAGGCCGACCGCCGTCAGGATCACAAAGGCGAGCACGAAGGCGATCTGGCCTTCAGCGGTGAGCATGTCGAGGAGAGCGTTTCCCATTCCCTAACCCCTTGCGTCCCTTAACGGCATTCGCTTGCGCCGCTTTGCCTCGACGAAACTCTAGCGCGCCGCGCGACGGGCTTTGGTGTCAGCCCGCGGTCAGCGACCGACGCGTTTGCGTGCGTAGGCTCGTGTGTCTGCGTTCTCGACGAGCGCTTCAGCGGTGCGGCCGTCCATCGGATAGGAGGACACGCCCCACGAGCGCGCCGGCATCTTGATCGCGCCGCCGCCGGGCAGTTTTACGTCGGTTGCGTCGAGGATCTCCATCAAACGGATGACCACCTTCTCGGCCTCTTCGCGCGCCGTGTCGGGCATGACGATCGCGAACTCGTCGCCGCCGTACCGGGCCGGCACGTCCTCGGTCCGCACCCGCTCGGTGATGGTCTGTCCGAGCATCTTGAGCACCTCGTTGCCGGCGAGGTGGCCGTATGTGTCGTTCACCTTCTTGAGCTCGTCGATGTCGAAGAAGGCCACCGCCAAAGCCGACTGGCGGCGCTCGGCGCGCGCGACCTCCTCCTCGAGACGGTCGTAGAAGTAGCGGTAGTTGTGGATGCCGGTCAGGGCATCGGTGTTCGCCGCGCGCTTCAGCCGCTCGTGCAGCTCCGCGACCTCGATCTGGGCGGCGATCTGCGCGCCGACCGTCTCCATGAGCGTCAGGTCCCGCTTGCTGAAGGCGGCGACGGCGGGGTGGCTCAGGACGAGCACGCCCACGGCCTGCCCGCGCGAGACGAGCGGCACGATGAGCTCGCTCCGGACCCGCGGGTCGCCGACGTAACGTGGGTCGGCGCGCACGTCATCGACGATCTGGCCCTGGCGATGCGTGAATACCCAGCCGGAGATGCCGCGGTCGCTCGCCATGCGGGCCGGCGAATCGATGGTCGTCCACGCACCCGCGACGGCGCGCGACACGAGCTCGTCGGACTGCTGGTCGTGGAGGAGGATCGTGAGCGACGCGCCGGGCACGGCGCGCAGCAGCACGACGAGCGTGCGGTCGAGGAGCTGCTGCAGGTCGAGGATCGTGTGGAACTCGGGCGTGAGCTCGGACAGGATCGAAAGCTCGCGGCTCGTGGAGGCCACGTCCTCCTCCGCGGCGTGGATGATGCCGCGCGCCTCGACCATCGAGACGAACGCGTTCACGACGGTCGGGTCGTAGTAGGTGCCGGCGAAACCTTTGATCTCGGCAAGCGCCTGATCCTCCCGCCGCGCGGGACGGTACGGACGCTCGGCGAGCATGGATTCGAACGCGATCGCCACGGCGAGGATCCGCGCGGTGAGCGGGATCTGGTCCCCGACGAGCGCATCCGGATAGCCGGTGCCGTCCCAGCGCTCGTACGCGTGGCGCACGATCGGCACCACCCCGCGCAGGAAGCGGATCGACTCGAGGATGCGCGCGCCCAGGAGCGGGTGCTCCTGCATGATCTTCTTCTCTTCCGGCGTGAGCGGCCCGGCCTTGGACAGGATCGCGGCGGGCACGCCGATCTTGCCGAGCGAGTGGAACAGCGACGCATAGCGCAGGTCGCGGAGCTCGTGCTCGCTCATGTTGAGACGCTCGCCGACGGCGACCGCGTCCGCTGCGATCTTGCGCTGATGATCCTCGCGGTAGTGGTCCCGCGCGACGATCGTGGACATGAGCGTCGACACCGTCGACAGGTACGCCTCGTCGAGCTCGCGGTACAGGCGGATCGACCGCATCGTCGATGCACCGACGCCCGCAAGGATGCCGATGAGCTCGCGCTCTTCGTCGGTGAAGACATGCACCTCGTGCCAGGTGACGAAGAGGACCCCGATGGTCTGGTCCGCCGAGCGCAGCGGGTGGACGAGAAGCGCGTCGTGGCCGAAACGCTCGAGCAGCTTTCGCGTGGATTCGGGTGCGTCGACGCGGCGCGCGAACGTGACCGGCTGGCCCGTCTCGAGCACGCGCGAGATCACCGGCGACGTCTTGGGCAACACGAGGACGTCGCTGGTCGCCTTTCCGGTGGTGAACGCGAAGTCCAGCGTGTCCCCACCTTTGTCGACGTAGATCGCGGCCACAGCGGGCTTCAGGAGGTCCACGACCGATTCGGCGAGGAGCTTCGCGACGTCGGCGACCTCGGTCTTCTCGGAGATCGCGAGGCCGATGCGGTGGAGCTCGAAGAGCCGGCGCGACAACGTCGCCGTGCGGTCGTAGAGGTTGGCGCGCTCCAGGGCGATCGACGCCTCGTTGGCGATCGCGGCGAGCAGCTGGAGGTCGCCCTCGTCGTAGGCGGTGGGGCGGCGGCTCTGCGCCGAGATCGCGCCGACGTACGTGTCTCGCTGCCGGAGGGGCGCGACGATGATCGACTGCTCCACCACGGCGCCCCAGGACTCGAGGTCCGGCATGCCGAGGCGTCGCGCGTCGCGCTCGACCTCCTTTAATAGGAGTGGGCCGCGCTCGATGGTCGCGCCGACGAGCGTGCCTTCCTTCGGACGCTCGACCGGGGCGAGCTCCCGGCCGCCGTCCATGAGGAACCGGTAACGCACCGTCGAGCCATCGGGGCTGAGCGTGGCGACGAAGAAGTTGTCGGCGTCCATGACCGCGGCGACCTGGCGGTACACGTTGCGGAAGACTTCCTGCGGGTCGAGCGACGCGCCGACGGCGTGGCTCACCTCGACGAGCGTCGCGAGGAGCCGCGCGCGGCGCTCGGCGATGAAACGCGCACGGATGTCGAGGTACCCGAGAAGGAAGAGCGGCACGGCCGGCAGCAGGAACCATGGCTGGATGAGGACGATCTCGATGGTGATGACCGCGGCGAGTCCCCAGAGCAGCTGCGCTCGCCCGGTGCGGCCGATCCAACCGAGGGTCGAACGCGTGAGGTGCTCGGTCCCGAGGATGAGCTGCAGCGCGATGATCTGACCGAGGTCGAGCATCACGAGTGCGGTCGCGGCGATCGCACCGGCGACGATGACCTCGCCGATCGTTCCCGTGACCCGGTCGATCATCGACATGATCACGAGCTGGAATGACATCGCGGCGACTCCCGCGCTGATCGCCTGTGCCGCAGAGTTCCGCAGGATGCGGATCGGCGACTTGCGCGTGACGAGGTCGTTCACGAAACGGGCGGACCCCGCGACGAGCGCGAGCGTACCGGGCGGCAGGAGCACGACACCGGCGAGGACCGCGACCTCGGAGGCGGAGAGCTCGACGTTCGTCGCGATGCGGATCGGCCGCAGCGAGAGGAGGACGCAGAGGGCCCAGATGTAGAAGGCGACGGTCGGCGGCTCGTCGGCGAGAGCGTCCTGGACGCCGAGCGCGACGAATGGAACCGCGACTAGGCAGGTTATCGCGATGAAGACATACGCACGGACCGGGATCCGTCTCATCGTCGCCCTTCCAGCACTCCGAAACGTATTACCGGGCGATTTCGACCAGGAATCAGGCGGCTATCAGTGATGCACCAAAATCGCTCAGGCCGCGGTCAGCAGGGGGCGTCAGTCACATAGATCGAGGTCGAGGGGCCTCCGCCGGTGCAGATCTCATCATCCACGAGGAGCTTGCCAGCGGTCTGGACGATGACCAGGTCCATCTTCGCAGGGAATTGGTCCCCGAGGATGACGTGAGCGACGCCACCGGTCTGCGTCGACGCCGCAGTCACATCGAAAGAGAGGGCTGGATTCTGGCAGCGACACAGCGTGAGCTTGGCCTGCATCAATCGTGTCTTGAGACGGTCCGTTACCGGACACTGCGACAGATCGCCGTTCGCTCCACAGACCGCGTAGTAGTAGTACTGCGGGAAGTACGGAAAGATGATCTTCGCGACGGCCACGAGATCCGCCGCGGATGCGCCCGCAGCAGGGCTCGCCCTAGGGCTCGGGCTGGGGCTCAACGTCGAACTCGAGGTAGGGCTGCTGAGGCTGGAGCTCGGGCTTGCGCTTTGAGGAGCGCAGGCTGCCAGGAGGACACACGCGGCGAATGCGAGTAGAGCGAGCCGCAAATCAGGACGGCTCGTCGGCGGTCGGCTCCCGGAACCATCGGACGACGATCTTCTCGGGCCGGTCGACCTGCTGGTCGATCTCCCAACCGGCGCGAACCAGTCGATCGACGTCCTCCTGATATTTACGAACGTCGGCGTACTCGCGGAGCATCGTCTCGCGCTGGCCGGGGCGTCCGGGTCGCAGCTCGCTCGGTGCGAGGGCGCCGCCGATCTTCGCCCAGAGCGATGGTCGCCGCTTCGGATCCGCGGGCGTGGTCGGTCGCTTGATCCGCTCGTCGATCGAGTAGCGCTGCGTCGGCAAGCGTGGCTTCTGCGCCGTCGCGGTGACAGGACTCGCGCTCGTGGGCACATCCCTGCCGCAGAAGCGACAGAGGATCGCGGCATCCTGGATCTGCTCGGCGCAGAAGGGGCAAGCGCGCACTGCGGAGAAGGCTACCGCCGTCGGCGCTTTCAAGCGAACTGCGGCTGTGCGCCGAAGCGCGCGAGACTGGTTTACTACTCGCACGAACAGGCTCACGTCCCACCCGCGCGCTGTGGCCGGCAGCGTCGTCCTCCTCGCAACGGTCGCACTGGCCGTCGGGGTCGTGCTCACGCGGGGCATGCGCCAGGACGGTCCTCTGCAGAACGGGCCGTCGAGCATGCGAGTCAGCATTCCTGCGGCGGAAGGAGAGGTGGTGAGGTTCGAAACCACGATCCCGTGGAATCCGACCGCCACCGACATCCACCTCCGTAAGGTCGAACTCCTGGGACTTCGCAACCTCGATCTCGTCGGCGTCGTACTGAGCTACCCGATACAGCGCGACGACGGAACGTGCGTCTCGGCGGGGTATGACAGGAGCTTCCCGCCGCCGGGCTGGATCACCACGACGGTGCTTGACGGTGCTGTCCTGCCGCGCGCCGATGCCAGAACCTGTACGAACTATCCGACGATCGTGGCCGGATTGCGGCGAACGAGCGGCTCGTCGCCCGGGACCCTCGATGCAGTCAGCGTCGTCTATGAGTACCGGGGTGAGATATTCGAGGTGGTCCTTCAACAGGCGTTCGTTGTGAAGTGACGGCGCGCGGCCTAGCGCGTCCGGAGCCAACGCTCCCCGAGAAGGATCGCGACGAACAACGCGGCGATGCCGAGAAATTCGCCGAGGCCTCCGCGCTCGATTGCCGGGCGCACCACGGCGACGAAAAGGAGCAGCGTCATGAGCGCCGCCGCGGTCGCCATGAACACGACTCGACGAGTCAAGCGGACGGCGGCTCCCGTTCGGGCGGCGCGAACTCGTCCTTTGACTGGGGCTCGGACGGGGCCGGCGAAGCCGGGCCCGTCCGACGAATGCGGCGCAACGCCCAGGCTATGGGGTCGTAGTGCGCGCTCACCACACGCTCCTTGAGCGGGATGATCGCGTTGTCGGTGATGTGAATGTCCTCGGGGCAGACCTCGGTGCAGCACTTGGTGATGTTGCAGAAACCGAGGCCGTGCTTCGCGCGAATGAGATCGATGCGCTCGTTCGCGTCGAGCGGGTGCATCTCCAGCGCCGCGAGCCGCACGAAGAACCGCGGACCCGAGAAGCTCTCCTTGTTCTCCTCGTGGTCGCGGATGACGTGGCACACGTCCTGGCAGAGGAAGCACTCGATGCACTTGTGGAATTCCTGCACGCGCTCCACGTCTTCCTGGTACATGCGCCGCTTGCCGTCGGGGTCCTTGGGCTTCGGCTTGAACGGCGGGATCGTCTTCGCCTTCTCGTAGTTGAACGAAACGTCGGTGACGAGGTCCTTGACCACTGGGAACGTCTTCACCGGCGAGACCGTGATGTGTTCGTCCGGCGTGAACTCGTTCATCCGCGTCATGCACATGAGCTTGGGATGTCCGTTGATTTCGGCGCTGCAGGAGCCGCACTTCCCGGCCTTGCAGTTCCAGCGCACCGCGAGGTCGGGGGCCTTCTCGGCCTGGATGCGATGCACGACGTCGAGGACGACCATGCCCTCGTCCGCGGCGACCTTGTACGGCATGAAATCGCCGCCCGACGCGTCGCCCCGCCATACCCACATCTGAACCTCGGGCACTAGTCGTCTCCCGCGGCGACGGGGGTCTTAGCGCCGGTCGCGGCCTCGCCGGTGGGCTTGTCCTCGCCGAGGAGCGCACTGAGCTCCGCCGGCACCTTCGGGATGGGCTCGGTGGCGATGGTCAGACGACCGTCGCGCTTTCGCGTGACGACGTTCTTGGTTCCCCACTCCGCGTCCGCCTTCGGGAAGTCCTCGCGGGTGTGCCCGCCGCGGCTCTCCTCGCGGATCAAGGCGCTCCGCGTCACCGCCTCCGACACGCCGATGAGGTTCTCGAGATCGAGCGCGAGATGCCAGCCCGGGTTGTAGATGCGCGAGCCGGTCACGCTCGCGCGGGCCGCTCGAGCGCGGAGCCGTTCGAGTCGCGCGAGAGCTTCCTCGAGCTCGTCGCGCCGCCGGATGATCCCGACGAGCTCCTGCATCGTGTCCTGCAGCTCAGAGTGAATCGTGTAGGGATTCTCGTCGCCGCCCTTCTCGAACGGCGCCTCCATCCGCTGCGCGAACGCGCTGAGCTGCGCGTCGTCGACCTTCGTCGCGCGCGCGCGTTTGCTGTATTCGGCGGCGGCCTCGCCGGCGCGGCGTCCGAACACGAGGAGGTCGGAGAGCGAGTTGCCGCCGAGGCGGTTCGCGCCGTGCATCCCGGCCGCGACCTCGCCTGCCGCGTAGAGCCCCGGCACCGTTGCCGCCTCCGTGTCGGGATCGACGCGGATCCCACCCATGATGTAGTGGAGCGTCGGACCGATCTCCATCTGCGTCTTCGTGATGTCGACGTCGGCCAGCTCTTTGAACTGGTGGTACATCGAGGGAAGACGGCGCTTGATGTAGTCCGCGGACCGCCGCGTCGCGATGTCGAGGAACACGCCGCCGTGCTCGGTGCCGCGTCCCGCCTTCACCTCGGAGTTGATCGCGCGCGCGACCTCATCGCGCGGGAGCAGGTCCGGCGTTCGGCGGTTGTTCCTCTTGTCCTCGTACCACGCGTCGGCTTCCTTCTCGGTGTCGGCGGTGTCCGCGCGGAAAAACTCGGGGATGTACTTGAACATGAAGCGCTCGCCGGTTTTGTTGCGGAGCGTCCCGCCGTCCCCGCGCACACCCTCGGTGACGAGAAGGCCGCGGACCGACGGCGGCCAGACCATCCCGGTCGGATGGAACTGGGTCATCTCCATGTCGATGAGATCGGCGCCGGCCTCGAGCGCCATCGCGATCCCGTCGCCGGTGTACTCCCACGAGTTCGAGGTCACGCGCCACGCCTTGCCCACGCCGCCCGTCGCGAGGACGACGGCCTTCGCGCCGAACGCGATGAGCTTGCCGGACTGGCGCCAGTAGCCGATCGCGCCGGTGACGCGCTCGCCGTCGGTGAGGAGGTGACGGAGCGTGCACTCCATGAAGACGTCGATTCCCTTCGCGACCGCCGCGTCCTGCAGGGTGCGGATCATCTCGAGGCCGGTGCGGTCTCCGACGTGCGCGAGCCGAGCGTACCGATGCCCGCCGAAGTCGCGCTGCAGGATCAGGCCGTCCTTCGTGCGATCGAAGAGCGCACCCCATTCCTCGAGCTCGAGCACGCGATCCGGCGCTTCCTGCGCGTGCAGCTGCGCCATGCGCCAGTTGTTCAGGAGCTTTCCCCCGCGCATGGTGTCGCGGAAGTGGACCTTCCAGTCGTCCTCGGGCCACACGTTTCCGAGCGCCGCGGCGATGCCGCCCTCGGCCATCACCGTGTGCGCCTTGCCGAGGAGCGACTTGCACACGATCGCGGTCTTCGCACCGCGCGCGTCCGCCTCGATCGCGGCGCGCAACCCCGCGCCGCCGGCGCCGACGACGACCACGTCGTACTCGTGGCGCTCGATATCCGCCACTAAAACACGATCCTCGGGTCGTGCAGCACGCCCATCGCGAGAAGCCGGATGTACGCGTCGGTGCTCCCGACCACGATGAGGCTCGCCCAGGCCCATCGCGCGTGCCGCGCGTTCAGCCAGTTCGCCCAGCTCCACAAACGGAAACGCAGCGATTTCCCGTGGAACGAGTCGAGGTATCCGCCCACGAGGTAGCGCAGTGAGTGGCAGCTCGCCGAGTACCCCGAGAGGAGGATCACGTTCGCGAGCATGAGGATCGATCCGAGCCCAACGCCGAAGTGGCCGTCGAAGTTGAACGCGAGGAACGCGTCCCACCACAGGAAGATGAGAAGGGTCGTCGCGAAGATGAGCGCGTACCGATGCAGGTTCTGGATGAGGAACGGGAAGCGCGTCTCGCCGGCGTAGCTCTTCCGCGCGTCGGCGACGGCGCAGGCCGGCGGCGACCAGAAGAACGCGCGGTAATAGGAGCGGCGGTAGTAGTAGCAGGTCACGCGGAACGCGAGCGGGAACGCGACGATGAGGATCGCGGGCGAGAGATTCCAGTACGAACCGATGATGGGGAGCGTCGGGTGCACGCAGTTCGCGGTGATGCACGGGGAATAGAGCGGTGAGAGGTACGGCTCGAAGTAGTAGTTCGTGCCGACGAGCCCGGCGTACACCGAGTAGAGGACAAACGCCCCGAGGACGGCAACGATGACGACCGGTTCGACCCACCAGAAGTCCGTTCGCTCGTGCGGTCGATCGCGGACGTTGGCCGCCGTCGCTTGTGCCACCGCTTCCGATGGTGGGCGTGCCGGAGCCAGAACGCAAAGGTCTCAAAGCGCTCGCCGTGATAGCGCTAGGCTATGAGCATATGGAGCTCCACCAGCTCCGCTACTTCGTCGCCGTTGCCGAGGAGCGGCACTTCACCAAGGCCGCGCGCGGCCTGCGTGTCGCGCAACCTTCGGTGTCGCGCGCGATCCGCGTCCTCGAAGAGGAGCTCGGCGCTCCTCTCTTCCACCGCATGAAGGGGAACGTCGCGCTGACCTCGGCGGGCGAGATCTTCCTTCCCTGGGCACGTCGCGTTCTCGTCGACGTCGACGGCGCGACCGAGGAGGTCCGCGAGCTCGCGGACCTGCGGCGCGGACGGCTCGCGGTCGGCGCGACGCCATCGCTCTCCATCATGCTTCTTCCGCCGGCGCTCGCGAAGTTCCACACGGCGTTCCCCGGTATCCATCTCGTCGTGCACGAGGCCGGGTCGCGCGATCTCGTCGCCGAGCTCGAGCAAGGCGCTCTCGACGTCGCGCTCGTGATCATGCCGATGCGCCACGAAGCACTTGAGACCTCGCCGTTGCTTCGGGAGGAGCTCGTCGTGGCGGTCCCGCACGACCATCCGCTCGCGTCGCGGAAGACGGTCGCGATCGCAGAGCTGAAAGGCGTGCCGCTCGTGATGTTCCGCGACGGCTATGACCTCCGCGCGGCGACGGTCGCGGCGTGTCGACGAGCCGGGTTCGAGCCCGCCGTCGCGCTGGAGGGCGGCGAGATGGACGGCGTGCTGCGCTTCGCGGCGGCGGGTCTCGGCGTCGCGGTCGTGCCGAGCATGGTGATCGAACCGGGCGGCCCACTCCGAGCCGTGCGCTTGACGGAGCCCCTCACCCGCACGATCGGCTTCGCCAACCGCCGGGACCGGCGGCTCTCACGCGCCGGCCGGGAATTCGTAGATGTCGTGCGGGGCCTCGTCCGAGCGCGTGACTGGCTGCGTACGCAGCCCGCGGGTTTGAAGGTCCTCGAAAACTAGCCGCGCAGCACGCCCGGAATGGATACGAGCAGCTCGTGCAGGGAGCCGACGACGCTGACCCGCGGATCGATCGCAGCGGCCACCTGGTCGATCATGCGGAGCACCTGCGCCGCGGGAAACAGAAAGGCCAGCCAGATCGCGAGGTTCGCAGCGGTGGAGGTCACGAGCGAGATATTCGGCCTCTGCGACGACGCACAACAGGTGCCTTTGCGGGTACCTCTGACGATCATGCGAGCGGGTCATGCCGCTAGGCTCTCGGCGTGGACTCGCTCTACAACTGGGTCGTTTGGCTCCACATCGTTGGCGGCTTCGCGTTCGTGCTCGCGCACGGCGTGTCCGCCGGCGTTTCGCTGAAGCTGCGTCAGGAGCGGGAGATCCCACGCGTGCAGGTCCTGCTCGACCTTTCGAGTGTCGCGACGCAGGGCATGTACGTCGGTCTGGTCATCCTGCTGATCGGCGGCATCGCTGCCGCATTCATGGCGGGACTCTGGGGACGCGGCTGGATCTGGACCGCTCTTGCGATTCTCGTCTTCCTGATCGTGTTCATGTACGCGCGCGCCTCGCGGTACTACGGAGCACTTCGCCGCGCCGCGGGACTCGAGTGGTACATACCCGGTAAGGGACAGGGACCCGCGGGAACTTCCAATGCGGCGGAGCTGTCGCGACTGCTTGCGTTGCCCCGCGCCGTTGAGCTCGCCGCTGTCGGCGTGATCGGGCTCCTCGCGATCATCTGGCTGATGGTGATGAAGCCCTTTTAGGCGGCTTGTTCGGGCAATAGACAGATAGTCCAAGCAGCCACTCGCTCCGTATGGTCGATAGAGTTCGAGTGCTCGCACGTCGCGTCATCTTCAGGGGGAGGTCCCAGTGAGGCCAGCTTTCATTGCTGCCGCGGTCCTAGCGATCACGCTCGTCGCGCCCACCTTCTCGATCGGTGCCGGCCCCAACGTCCGGCTCAGCCACGACGACGCCACGGGCAACTACATCAGCCTCTACACGCAGAACACGCCGGGTTCGACCTATGACGACGGCGTCCTACGCGAATGCCGCATCGCGCGCGGACGGCAGAACGAGCCGTCGGGCGCGATGAACCCACGCAACCCGAGCGTCATCCTCGGGAGCTCGAACGACTACTGCGGCGTGTACCAGCCCTTCGGCGCAACGGTGCAGCAGCCCGTCGGACCGATCTGGCTCGGCTACTACCGCTCGCAGGATGGCGGAGCGACGTTCCAGAGCACGCTGGTCCCGGGCTATCCGGGTGACACCTCGCCCTATGCGGCGCTCGCGCACATCCGCACGGCGGGCTCGGGCGATCCCGTGATCGCCTGGGACAACCACGGCCGCGCGTTCTTCGGATCGGAGAGCTCCGACGACCCGGCCGGCACGAAGAAGACCTTCGGCGACGTGTGGGTCGCGGTCTTCGACAACCCCGCCGGCGAAGGCGGCGCGACGATCAACGACGGAAAGCGTTTCGTCCGATCCGAGGTCGTGGCGAGAGGAAGCTCCGCGCCGAACCTCCTCGGTAAGTTCAACGACAAGACCGCGATCGAAGCCGACCGTAGCGGTTCGAGCTGTGACGGCAACGTGTACTTCGCGTATTCCCGCTTCACCGGCAACGGCGGCGTCGCGATCTACTTCGCGCGCTCGACGGACCACGGTGCGACCTGGTCGTCGCCAAAGAAGCTCTCGAGCGCGAGCGACGTCCAGTTCCCGGACATCTCGGTCACCGGGAACGGCCACGTGTACGTGACCTGGCGGACATTCATGGCGAAGAAGCACGACGTCGACTCGATCCAGATCACGAAGTCGACGGACTGCGGCGCGACGTTCGCGCCGCCGAACTCGATCGCGACGTTTGTCCCGAATGACGCGGTCGACGTCGCGGATCCGCAGCCAACACCCACACAGGCCACGCCCGACGATCCGGCCGCCGAGGAAGAGCCCGACGCCTCCGGCTCGCTCGCGCGGGACTGCGGCGACTTCGCCGCGGCGTGCCAGTCGGGCTACACCTTCTTCCGCCGCGACACGCAGGTCCGCGCGACGGCGGACCAGAAGAGCTCGAGCGAATGGATCTACCTCGTATACGACGCGACGAAGGGCGCCGAGGTCGCAACCGGCACCACCTACGGAACGAACGGTCCGGGAACGGCCGGTCAGGCCGCGACCTTCTTCTTCCGCTACAACGGCGCGACGGGCGCCAAGACGACGCCCCAAGTCATCGACAACCAGACGAGCGGACATCAGGTCTTCCCCGACATCTCGGCCGACGCAGGTGTCCTCTTCGCGATCTGGTGGGACAGCCGCAACGATCCCGAGTACTCGATCACGCGCCCGATCGGGAACAGCGCCACCGGGTTGACGGTGCCGTCGCTCGACGTCTTCTCGTCGAAGTCGACGAACAACGGCACGACCTGGTCGACCGGCGTGATCCTCACGACGGCGCGATCGAACCCGAACTACGAACAGTTCTCGAACCGGACCGTTCCCTTTGCCGGCGACTACCTCTGGGTGACCAACATCGGGAACACCGCGTACGCGACCTGGACCGACTGGCGCAACACCGTACCCGGCGCGGACCCGCGCGAGCGGACCGCGGAAGACAACGACGCCGCCGACGTGGTGCAGTGCCGCACCGTCAGCGGAGGCGTCTGGAGCGGCGACCTCTGCCCGCACGCGGGTGGACTCGACCAGGACATCTACGGAGCCGCACTTCCGTAGCGATGCCGCGCGAAGGTCAAGAAAGGGGCCGCGAAAGCGGCCCCTTTCGTTTATCTAGGCCGTCGGGTTCGGGAGCGGCGCGAAGAGATCGACCGCGTTGTCGTCGGGGTCGACGACCTGGGCGTAGCGCTGGCCCCAGAACGCATCCCACGGCTCCTTCTTCGATCTGAAGCCCGCCGCGACGACGCGCGCGTGCGTCGCGTCGACGTCGCCTGTCGACGAGCACTGAAACGCCAGGCCCATGCGATGCCCCGCCGGCTCGACCCAGTCGGGGTCGAGCTGCTTGATGAGCTCGAGCGTGTCCCACATGAGCGCGACACCGCTCGGCAGCGTGACATCGAGATGATCGCCGCTCGGGTCCGGGACGTCCACGCCGAGCAGTCGGTAGAAGCGGACGGACTCCTTCATGTCCTTCGTGACGATGCCGATCGCCGCAAGCGTTGCCATTTCGTGTCGGAGATTAGGTGAATCTCCGCATCCGCGTCGCTCGCTCTCGCGTATGCGAAATAACACCGATACGGAGGATTCCCGATGCGAATGCTCGCGTTGAGCCTCGCCACCGCATTGCTTGCGGCCGCGTGCGGCGGCACGGCGGCACCAAGTCCGAGTCCCTCGCCCTCGCCTACGCCGAAGCCCACGAGTGTCGCGAAAGTCGCGACCGATACGACTCTCGGCAAGATCCTCGTCGATCCGCAGGGAAAGACGCTCTATGTGTGGTTCAAGGACACCGACGAGAACAGCCAGTGCTACGACGCATGCGCTGCGGTCTGGCCGCCGCTCCTCGTCGAGGTCAAGAACATCGGCGCCGACGGCGCGGTGAATGGGAAGTTCGGCACGACCACGCGCAAGGACGGCAAGCTTCAGGCGACATACAACGCGCATCCGCTGTACACGTTCATTCAGGACAACGCGACGACACCCACGAAAGGGCACGGCAGCACCGGCTTTGGTGCGCTGTGGGTCGTCGTACAGGAGCCATAGCGCGATGGGGCCCTAGCTCAGCGTGAAGACCTCGATCGCGTTGGCCTTGCCCTTCACGTGGGCCTCGCCGAGTGGACGCAGAGCGATGCCGTCATCGCGCAGGCGCGAGGCCGTATCGCCCGACACGATCGAGTCGACCTTGAACTCTTTGGTCAGCGTCTCCATACGCGAGGCGGTGTTCACGGCGTCGCCGATCGCGTCGTATTGCGAACGCTCCGGCAGGCCGATCTCGCCGACGACCACGTCGCCGGTGTGCAGCCCCATGCCGAAGTGCACGACGACCTCGCCACGCGCGGCCCGCTCCGCGTTGAGCTCGCCGATGCTTCGGCGCATCGCGAGCGCGGCGCGCGCAGCGGCGAGCGCGCCGTTCGTCGGATCGCTCATCGCGCCGAAGATCGCCATGAGCCCATCTCCGGTGAATTTGTCGAGGATGCCGCCGTTGTCGAGGACGGCCCGCGCCATCGCCCGGAGATACGCGTTCACCGCCGCGATCGTCTGCTCCGGGGTCAGGCGTTCGGCGAGCGAGGTCGAATCGCGGAGATCCGTGAACAGGATCGTCACGGTCTGGCGCTCGCCTTCGAGTCGGAGCGGATCGCCCTGAATGACGCGCTCGACGACGGTCGCCGGGAGAAACCGCTCGAGTCCGCGTCGCCGGTCGAGCTCGAGGACAAGCGCGCCCATCGCGAGGACCACCGCGACGAGCATGAGCCCGTGGTATTCCCACCACGACGGCGTCCAGATCGGTCCCAGGAACTGGGAGACCTGCGCCTGCGCGAGCAGGACGTACGCGACGGCGAGCGCGCCCTGGAGCGGCAACCCCGTTCGAATGAAGTCGCGGCCCTGCGCGACCGCGGAGTAGCCATAGAGGACGGCCACCGCGGCAACGATGACGAAGGGCACCCAGCCCGCGCCACCGGTGAGGTCGCCGGGCACCGAGCCGCCGTATCCGTAGGACGACGGCGCGTAGCCGGCGGCGGCTCCGCCCGAGGCGAGTACCCACCGCGAGATCCCCGCGAACTCATTCGGCCACCCCAGCCCGACGAGCGCGTACAGGCCGAGCATCGCGGCGACGGCAGTCGTCAGGATCTCCGGCCGCAGTCGCCGCTCCAGCCATCCGGCGAGCGCGGTGTAGCGAACCGCGAAGAACACCGCGGCCACGGCCAGCGCGAGCTCGGCGGAGACGCCGAGAACGAGCTGCGCCGGCGCCTCGCGGACGCCCTGCTCCAGCACGCCAGGCGTCGACAGGCCGTGCACCGCGAAGATCGCGGCCATGCACGCGAACCCGAGTGCGATCAGGAGCGCGCGGTAGTGGCCGACACCGAGCGCAGCGCGCGCGACGAGGAACGCGACGAGGGCCGCGACGACGGAAACGTTCGAGGTGATGACGAAGTGCTCGAGCCGAATGACGATTGGCTGGTTGCGTGCTGGATCGCTCAGATACCACGCGAGCACGGCGGTGGGCAGAAGCGCCGCCACCATCACCGCAAGCGGTCGGACCGGCGACGACCTCACGCCGGGATGCTAGTAGTGCGGGTCTAAGCGGCGGAAGCGACGCGCGCGATCTTCGGGAGGAGCTCGGAGAGGTCGAAGGGCTTCTCGATGGTGTCGGCGGCGAAGAGCGCTTTGGCGTGGGTCTGCAGATCCCGTGCGGCCGAGAGAAGAACGATCGGGATATCTTCGTCGCCTTCGTCCCGAGCGCGGAGCTCGTGGGCGAACTGCCATCCGTCCATCACCGGCATCATGAGGTCGAGCACGATCACATCCGGGCGGAACGTCCGGATGATCGCGAGCGCCTCCTGGCCGTTCCCTGCGGGAACGACCTCGAAGCCCTCGTCCTCTAACGCCGTGAACAGCAGCTCCCGGATGTCGGGATCGTCGTCCACGACAAGCACGCGTTTCCCAGCCACTCGCGCGGTAGATTGCCACATGTCTTCGGGTGGCCGTTCAAGCGAGCCTAGTGCGGACTGCGTAGTGAGAATGCGAATACGGCCGGAATCAGTACGAAGCCGACCGCAAAGAGTGCGACCCATAACAAAATCGCTTCGAGGTGGCACGTGATCCCGGGTGCGCATCCTTCAAGCGACCGCGCACGCTCGACGAGCAGAAGCGGCAAGCTTCCGGGCGACGCGACGACGGAAGCGGCCGCGAATGTCGTGGCGATCGTGGCGAACCCGCGTTCAATTCCACCTGCGCGTTGGTCGATGACACGCGCTTGCCACCTGGCCCATGAGAG
>Ga0307277_10000374_pt1 | contig 16247 bp, 11 predicted proteins | sample ER_DNA_116_FD_194473 | JGI IMG/M metagenome (GOLD analysis project Ga0307277, IMG submission 194473) | Bulk soil microbial communities from the East River watershed near Crested Butte, Colorado, United States - ER_DNA_116 | ecosystem: Environmental > Terrestrial > Soil > Floodplain | place...
ATCTGCACCTGCGGATTCTCGCCGAGAATCGCTGTTGGCTCGAAGCGCTGGGTCGCTCCACGCAGGACCCCCTCGCGCAGGAAGCCGAGCGACCCGATCTGGAGGACGAGCGGCGAGGCGATGATGCTCCAGCCGAAGAGGACGCCGATCGACGTCGCACGTGAGCCGACAAGCGATGAGACACCGAGCGCGAGCAAAAAACTCGCCGACGCAGTCAGGACGAGCCAGCCCAGCGAGTGTGCGATGAGCGTGGTGCCCGGCGCCTGGAGCGAGCCCGCCAGCACCGTCGCCGCCGTCGCGGTAACCACGAAGGCCGCCGTGACGACCGAGATCAGGAGCCCCAGGCCGGCCGGCACGCGCGCGGCGAAGAGGGCGAGCCGGGACCGTCCGGTCACGACCAGCTCACGGAAGACGCCGGCACCGAGATCTCCCGTACCCACCGTCGCGCCGACGAGAATCGCCGCGACGACGCTCAGGTCCCCGAGTAGGTTCAGCGACTCTGTGAAGTTGACCACGCCACCGGCCGGCCCGTGCTTGGCCGGGTTGGCGGCGTGGATGATCGTGAGGATGGCGTAGGCGACGATCATGGGAACGACAGTCAGTAGGAGCGTCGTGAGCACGAGGCCGCGGCGCTTGCGCAGCTTCAGGAACTCGGCGGTGACAAGCCTCGGGATGAACCTGGGCCGCGTGCGCGACCTCGGAAGCTCTGCGGTGATGGTTGTGGCGGTCATGCTGCATCCTCCAATCGGGATGTGATCTCCAGAAAGCGCTCCTCGAGCGACGCGCGGGTGCGCTCGAAATGGCGGATCGCAAGACCCGCTTCGAACATGCGCCGCCCGATGTCGTCGGCGGCGTTTTCGGCCTCCACGTCGCAACGAAGCGTGACGCGAATGCCCTCGGGCTCCTCGGACGTGGTTTCGACCGCGCGGTGGTGGCCGAGTACGCCCAGCGCCCGTCTGTCGTCGCTCGTGGCGACGAGGATCGTCGGCGCGCCGTCGGCGGCCAGATCCTCGATCGAGCCCTGCATGACAACGCGACCCCGGTCGACGATCGCTACCTGGTCGCAGATCTTCTCCACCTCGTCGAGCAGATGGGAGGAGAGGAGGACCGTCCGGCCCTCGGCGACGAACCCGCGAATCATGTCGCGGAACTCGTGGATTCCGGCCGGATCGAGGCCGTTCGTCGGCTCGTCCAGGATCAGGAGCTCGGGGTCGGCGAGCAGGCTGCGGGCGACGCCGAGCCGCTGGCGCATCCCGAGCGAGTAGCGTTTCACCCGCTCGTCCGCCCGCTGAGAGAGCCCGACGCGGGTGAGCGCGCCGTCGATCCGGTCGTGCGCCTCCGGCTCGCGGGCGGCCGCGATCACGGACAAGTTCTCGCGGCCGGTGAGGTACCCGTGAAAGCGGGGCTCCTCGACGATGGCCCCGACCCGTCGGAGCGCCCGAGCACGCTCGGCTGGCACCGTCCGCCCGAGCACTTGCATCGTGCCGGACGAGGCGTCGGTGAGTCCAAGCAGCATGCGGATGAGGGTCGTCTTCCCGGCGCCGTTCGGCCCCAGATAGCCGAAGGCGGAGCCGCGCGGGACATGTAGATCGACATCGTCGACGGCGACCCGGTCGCCGAAGCGCTTCGTAAGGCCGGATGTCTCGACGACGAATGCCCCGGAGCCCCCCTTCCTTCCGTTCGTTCCTGCATTGATGCTCATGGTTCCTCCTGTCGTGCGTTTCGTGAGCGTGGGATCGAGGCTAGGGCCTGCGACGCCGCTTGCCATCGGGCGCGCGGCCGATTTCGCCTCGTGCGCCCGAACGGTTTGCCTCTCGTCCTCAGGAAGGATTCGAGGTCGCTCGGGGGGACGAGGCGGGGCGGCGAATTGTGGAGTACCTTCGAATCGTGAAGAGCTTCCTGCGGCTCGCCCGCCGCTACTGGTTAGACGCTCTCGTCCTTCTCGGCCTCGGCTTCGCTCTGGCCGGTGCCGTGATCGGGCAAGGCAAGACGGACGGGCCGACGGGCCCGCTCTGGTTCGACCTGCTCGCGATCCTGGCGATCCTTACGCCGCTGTTTGCCCGTCGGCGCTTCCCGTTTGGTGCGCCCGCAGCGGTGGGTGTCGCGGTGGTCTTGACGTCGTTCGTCGACGAGAGGCTTGTCCCCTTCGACTTCATCATTTTCCTGGCGAGCTGCGCGGCGGTCTTCCTCATCGGACTAATTCGGGAGCGCGCTCAGGCGGTGGCCGGGCTGGTGCTTGCGTGGGGCGTCGTGGCGGTAGTTGCCTACAGGGACCCCATTGGCAATCTGGACGGCTTCATTGCCCCGAGCGTCATCTTCGGGATCATTTGGACGATCGCTTTTGCGCTCGGCCGCAAGTTCGAGGAAGCGGACGAGGCGAGGGAGCGGGCCGCCCGGGCGGAGCGGGAGCGGGAGGAACGGGCACGCTCCGCGGTGACTGAGGAGCGCGCGCGGATCGCGCGAGAATTGCACGACGTCGTCGGCCACAGCGTCAGCGTCATGACGGTGCAGGCCTCCGCGGTGCGCAGGCTGCTCCGGCCCGAGCAGCAGCGTGAGCGCGAGGCGCTCCTCATCGTCGAGCAGACGGGGCGCGAAGCGCTCGCGGAGATGCGGCGGATGGTCGGTGTCCTCAGGCGGCCCGAGGAGGCGCCGGCGCTCGCGCCTCAGCCGAGCCTCGAGCACCTGGGGAAGCTGGTCGAACAGGCTCGCGAGGCTGGGTTGCCGGTTGACCTGCGCGTCGAGGGCGAGCCCCTGCCGCTCCCGGCTGGCCTCGACCTCACCGCCTACCGGCTCGTCCAGGAGGGCCTCACGAACGCGCTGAAGCACGCGCGCGCAGAGCGAGCGCAGGTGCTCGTCCGCTACAGCGACGGCGACATCGAGGTCACGGTAAGCGATGACGGCCAGGGTGCCGGGAGCGGCGACGGCGGCGGCCACGGGCTCGTCGGCATGCGCGAGCGAGTCGCCGTCTACGGCGGCGAGCTCGAGGCTGGCCCCCGGCCGGAGGGCGGCTATCGGTTGCGGGCGAAGCTCCCGCTGGCGCCCGCATGAGCGTCGCTCGCCTCCGGCTCGCTCCTCGCGTCATTACGGACGCGACAGCGTTCCCACGAGCCCCCTTCTTCGATTCAGTGGAGGAACCTTCCGGTTCCCCCACACCCCCTCCACGCGCTCATGGGCCAGAGGCTCGCCCATGAGCCTCGGCGTGCTCATCGTCGACGACCAGGCGCTCGTCCGCGCCGGCTTCCGCATGATCCTCGAGGCCGAGGAGGACATGGAGGTAGTGGGCGAGGCGAGGGATGGACGGGAGGCGGTCGCGGAGGCGCAGCGCCTGCGGCCGGACGTGGTCTTGATGGACGTCCGCATGCCCGATGTCGATGGGATCGAGGCGACCCGCCGATTGCTGAGCGACGACGGGACTGACGCGAAGGTCGTGATGCTGACCACGTTCGACATGGACGAGTACGTCTACGACGCGCTGAGGGCCGGCGCGAGCGGGTTCCTGCTCAAGGACGTACCCCCAGAGCAGCTCGTCGCGGGGATCCGCGCCGTCGCGAGCGGTGACGCCCTCCTGGCGCCCTCCGTGACCCGCCGCGTGATCGAGGAGTTCGTCCGCCGCCCGCCGTCCTCGGTCCGGGGGCTTCCCCACAAGCTCGCCGACCTGACGGCACGTGAGCTCGAGGTGCTCAAGCTGATCGCGCGCGGCCTCTCGAACGCCGAGATCGCAACGGAGCTCTTCGTCAGCGAGACGACCGTGAAGACGCACGTCGCGCACGTGCTCATGAAGCTCGACCTGCGCGACCGCGTACAGGGCGTGGTGCTTGCCTACGAGTCCGGCCTGATCGAGCCCGGCGAGAGCTAGAACCCTCCCCCTGCCGGGGGAGTCGCACTCCTCCGCGTGGAGGACAAGCGGCCGCGGGAAGATCGCCCGGTGTGACGACCGAGGATCCTGCCGTCGGCCGACGATTCTTGAGGCCCGCGGTCCTAGCCTCCCTGATGTCAGCAAACGACGCTAGGAGGCAGAGATGATCCTTACAGGCGACACCATCAAGAACCCGGTCACCGGCGAGCGCGTCACCTTCCTCGCCACCTCGGCGGACACCGACGGCGACGCGGTCGTGATCGAGACCGTCGTCCAGCCAGGTGGGTTCGTTGCCGCCGCGCACCTCCACCCCGTCCAGAGCGAGCGCTTCGCCGTCGCGGCGGGACAGCTCGGCCTCAAGGTCGGGCGGAAGAAGATGACGCTTGGCCCCGGGGAGGTCGCCACCGTCGAGGCCGGAACCGCGCATCGCTTCTGGAACGCCGGCGCGGACCCGGTCCGATTCGTGTGCGAAGTGCGACCGGCGCTTCAGTTCGAGTCCCTTCTCGAGACCATGTTCGCCCTCGCCGCCGATGGCAAGACAGGACGAAAGGGCATGCCCAACCCTCTCTGTCTCGCCGTGATCGCGAAGGCGCACTTCGACACCGTCCGGCTGCCGTTCCCGCCCGCCTGGATCCAGAGGACCGCGCTCGCCCTGGGCGCTCCGGTCGGGCGCGCCTTCGGCTACCGGCCCACGTACCTCTCCGACGCCGGCCCAGCGGGGGCCGTGGCGATTTGACGCCGAAGATGAGACGGCGTTTCTACTTCACTCTTGTCGTGCTGGCCGTGCTCCTCCTCGCTCTGCCGGGACTCATCGCCAAGGGCGTCAGCCGAGTGATGCATCAGCCGCGTCGTTTTGCGCGGCGGCTGCCGGCGTCCATCGGAGCGACAGCGGCGAGCCGGCTGAGCTCGTAACGAATCACCCTGAGGAAAGGACAGCCATGCCCATGCAGGAATCCATCATCGCTCGAGGCGGGCTTCTTGCCGGGCTCGTCCTCGTCCTTCTCGCACCCGTCCTGGCAGGATGCGGGGTCGGACCCGCCACAAATGAAGAGAAGATCAGCAAGACCGCAACCGCTTATCTAACGGCGCTCGCCGACGGCGATGTCGCCAAGGCCTGCGCCCAGCTCACCCGCCGCGCGAAAGGCGGAGGGTGCGAGGCGGCGATGACGGAACGCCTGGCCCGGCTCGATTCGGACGCGTTAGATCAGGCGGCGGAAGACTCGATAGCCATCGAAATTCACGGCGACACGGCGACCGCAGCCCTCTCCGAGCCGGAGGGCGCCCGCTTCGTGCTCGCCAGGATCGGCGACGACTGGCGAATCGACTCCGGCTACACCCTGGGCTGAGGATTGCGCGCGTAGGCGGTAGCCCGGTACCGGTTTTTCCGGTCCCAAGTTTCGGCCTCGATGCGCTCATCTGAAGGCGAGCACGAGTGCACCGCGGGTCGCTCAGCCCCCGGACGTGGCTTCGACGGCGAGGTCAACGCGATCATGAGTGGCTTTCGAGCCAGCGGAGCACGAGGCTTCGCGCCTTTGGGGCAAAGCGCGAGCTGTCGAGGAGTGGCCAGCCGTGGTCGGAGCCAGGGTGCGCGAGCCAACGGTGGGGGCGAGCGCGGGGGTGCAGCTCGCGCGGCGCCGTAGGGACGCTCGTCGCGGCTCGGCTGGCTTCGGGACGTTCATATCTCCGTGGTGGCGATTTGGCCGATTGGACTGGCTAACCGGTAGCGGTCGCACCGCCGCCCCGACACTGGGCTGCCCAAACAACTTGATCGCTCTGGCGTCCGAAGAGGTGAGGCGGTGCTTGCTTCGACAAGGGTTAGGGCGCGGTGGCAATTGCCGGCGAAGCGCCGGCTCCAGCTACTTTTCGCGTCTGCGGCCGCTTCGCTTCTGATCCTTCCGGCCTGCAGCCGCGGCTCGAGCGGATCTGAGCCGACGAACGAGACCGGGACACGCAGCGCTCGAGAGCTCTCTGCCGCGCTCCAGCGCGTTGTCGAGGAATTTCGCGCCGCGAACGACCTCCCGGGCGTCTCGGCTGCGCTGATCGCGCCCGGGGTGGGACTCTGGAGTGGCGAGAGCGGAGTCGCCGACACCAGTACGAGCGAACCGCTGAGGCCCAACGCGCTCTTCCCGATCGGGGACATCTCGAAGAATCTCACCGCCGCCCTCGTTCTGAAACTGGCCGAGGACCGTGTCCTTGCTCTCGACGACCCTGTCGCGGACTACGTCTCCGGAGTTCCGAATGGCTCGAAGATCACCATCGGTCAGCTCCTAGGTCTCACGAGCGGTCTCGGCCCGCTCAAGCACGACTTTTGGCGTGTGCTGCAGGAGGAGCCGTCCCGGCGCTGGACGCCGAGGGAGACGCTCAGCTACATGGCGGCCCCTTACGCCCGGCCGGGCGAAGGCTTTCGCTACTGGGACCTCAACTTCAACGAGGGCTATCGCCACGGCGACCCTAACTACGTCGTCGCCGGCGCAGTGATCGAAGCGGCCACGAACTCCACGGTCGCCGCCGAGCTCAAACGGCGGCTCCTCGGGCCCTTCGATCTGGGCAAGGACATCTTCGTCCAGGGCGAAGAGTGCATCCCGCGTGAGATCGCCCATGGCTATCAGGATCTGAGCCGAGGATCCGATGTCTTCGCCGGAGACGGCAAGCTGGACGACACCCTCGGCCTCGAGACGGGGTGGGAGCCCGAGCCGGGGTCAACATGCAGCTACTTCGTTCCCACTCCTGCCTTTGCAACGGCCGTCTTCACGGACGGGGCCATGGTCGCCAGCGCGCCCGGTCTGGCCCGCTGGGCGGAGGCGCTCTTCAGCGCCAAGGCTGTGAGCCCGGCTTCACTGGCGGCCATGACCGACTTCCACCCAATCTCCTTTCCGCAAGGCGGGCACCGGGACTACGGCCTCGGCGTCGCCGAGTACGTGATGCGCGGCGTCGTCTGGGAGCACGAGGGCGCGTTCCCGGGCTATGCCTCGTACATGGGATACCTGCCGGAGGAGGGCGTGAGCGTCGTCGCGCTCACCAACGCCGTCTTCTCGACGCGGCCGCTTGCGGACGCGCTCCTGGGTGCGCTGTTCGAACACCGCTCACAGCCGTAACGCTCACGAGTCGAAGCGGGGTACGCCGCCTCACCGGTTTTGAAGGTCTGTTACGGAAGGTCCATTTGAGGACTGAAGCGGGGTTTCGGCGCCGCTTCAGTCCCTCTCGATGCGGTGAGATGCGCTAGTCGACGGCGGTCGACAACCGCCGTTTCACCCTTTGAGTTCGGCCAGCCGCTGCTCGAGGAGGCGCCGCTCAGCGTCCGAGTGAACGAGCTCGAGCGCTCGTTCGTAGGAGGCGCAGGCATCTTCGACGCGATCGAGCCGGCGCAGTAGCTCGGCGCGCGTGGCATGGAGGTAGTGGTACTGCGCGAGCTCGAGGCGGTCGACGAGGGCGAGCGCGGCCTCGACCTCGCCCGTTTCGGCGATCGCTGCGGCGCGGTTCAGCTCCGCGACAGCAGCCATCGGTGCGTTTGGTTGGCCGACAGGGGCAGTTCACTCGTAATGAAGGGGTCCCCGGTTCGAGTCCGGGCGTCGGCTCTAAAAGCCCTGCTGAGAGGCAACTTGTGTTGCCATTGTGGGCGACGCGGAGCACTTCACTACTTCTAACCAACTCTGGCGTCGGCACGATTTGCAGGGAGTTCTTGCCCGTGAAAGTGCTCACGACGGCGCAGGAACTACTAGGCCCTGCGAACCAGGGGACGCTCACGGTGCGCTTACGGGCTTGCCTCCGCAGGGTCCTCCTTTAGCACGTATCAGAAAAGTTGTAAGCCGCTCTCCTCCTGAGGCAAGCTAGGCGAGTCCTCAGTGGTGCTTGAGAGGGCGAACGTGCTGGCTCATGGAGGGAAAGAGGTGCCTACGGAGGCTGTCTGTCCTGCCTGCGGATCGGAGATTGACGCCGGCGCACGCTTCTGCCCCTTTTGCGGGCAGGTGCTGGTGGAGCCCTGCCCGTCCTGCGGCGTGGAGACGAAGGTGGGTGCCCAGTTCTGCGCCGCGTGCGGTCACCGCCTCGACCGCCTCGCCGCCACGGAGGAGGAGCGAAAGCTCGTCACCGTCCTTTTCGCCGACCTCACCGGGTCGACCGCTCTCGGCGAGCGGCTCGATCCCGAGCGCCTTCGCGCGCTTCTTTCCGACTACTTCGCGGCGATGGCCTCGGTGATCGAGTCATGGGGCGGCGCCGTGGAGAAGTTCATCGGCGACGCCGTCATGTCCGTCTTCGGCATCCCCACGGCCCATGAGGACGACCCCGAGCGGGCGCTCCATGCGGCCCTCGAGATGCTGGCGCGCCTCGGCGAGCTGAACGCCACGATCGCGGAGCGGCACGGCGTCCAGCTCGCGATGCGCATCGGCGTCAACTCGGGCGAGGCGATCGCGGGGGCGGGCGGCGACCAGTTCATGGTCACGGGGGACGTCGTCAACGTCGCCGCGCGCCTCCAGCAGACCGCGGACTCGGGCGAGGTGGTCGCGGGAGACCGCACCTACCTCGCGGCGCGGGGCGTGTTCCTGTTCGAGCCGCTCGCGGACAAGGCGCTCAAGGGCAAATCGCTCCCGATCCGGGCATGGAGAGTGATAGGGACGGCGGAGCTGACACGTCCCCGCGGCGTCCCGGGGGTTTCCAGCCGGCTCGTCGGACGAGAGCGCGAGCTCGCCCTGCTCGAGACGCTCTACGGGCGGAGCCTCGAAGAGGCGCATCCCGCACTCGTCACGATCCTGGGGCAGGCGGGGATCGGGAAGACGCGCCTGACCGAGGAGTTCCTCGCCCGCGCGGACTCGGGGCCGGAGGCGCCGGCGGTCTACACAGGTCGCTGCCTCCCTTATGGCGAGGGCATTACCTACTGGGCTCTGCGCGAGATCCTCTGGGTCGCCGCCAGAATCTTGCTTGGCGACGGGGGTGATGTCGCCGCCGTGAAGCTCGTGAAGCTCGTCCGGGGTGTCTTCGACGGGCTCGGCGTCGAGGCAGCCGAGGTCGATCGCGTGCTCTTCGCCCTTGCGACAACTGCCGGCATCGCCCTGGCGGAGAACCCGCTCGACGAGATGTCGCCGGAGTCGATCGGCGAGGAGCTCGGGCTTGCCTGGCCGCGGTTCCTCAGCGCCCTCGCGGCTCGCCGCCCGACCCTCGTCGTGATCGAGGACCTCCACCGTGCCGAGCCGCCTTTGCTCGACATGATCGAGCATCTCGTCTCGCGCTCGATCGGCCCGGCGTTCGTGATCGCCACGGGGCGGCCGGAGCTCGCGGAGGTGCGGCCGGGCTGGAGCGCGAGGCAGGGGATGTCGCAGATCAGCCTTGAGCCGCTCCCGGACTCGCAGACCGAGCAACTGCTCGAGGAGCTGCTGCCGCAGGTCGGCTCCAGCCTCCGCCAGCGCATCCTCGCGGCCGCCGAAGGGAACCCGCTCTTCGCCGAGGAGATCGTCGCGCACCTCATCGACGAGGGCATGCTGGCGCGAACGGAGGACGGGATCGTCGAGGTGGCGCCCGACGCTCCCTTGACGATCCCGGACACGGTCCGCGCGCTCATCGCCGCCCGCGTCGACGCGCTTCCGGCCGAGGAGAAACGGACGCTTCAGGATGCGGCCGTCGTCGGGCGGATCTTCTGGGCGACGACGCTCGAGTCGATGCGCGCCGGCCAGGTCCGGCCCTCCCTCCGCACGCTCGAGGGGAAGGGCCTCGTGGTGGCGCGGCCGGCCTCGTCCCTGCCCGGCCAGACCGAGCTCGCGTTCCGCCACGGCCTCGTCCGCGAGGTCGCCTACGAGTCGATCCCCAAGGGGAGGCGCGCGAGGGCGCACGCGGAGGTCGGTCGCTGGATCGAGGAGCTCGCGGGCGATCGCCGCGACGAGTACGTCGAGCTGATCGCCTACCACTACGAGTCGGCCGCCCGGCCGGAGAACTCCGAGCTGGCCTGGCCGACCGACACCGCTCGACGGGACGAGGTCCGTACGAAGGCCATTGCGGCCCTGCTCAGCGCGGGCCGGGGGGCCACGACACGGTTCGCGATCGACCAGGCTCTCGGGTTCGGCGACCGCGTCCTCGCGCTCGCGCAGGCGGACGCCGAGCGTCTGGCCGCCCTCGAGCTGAAGGCGCAGGCCGCGCACGCGGGAGTCCGCGCGGACGAGGCCTGGTCGTACTACCTCGACGCCCTCGCGGCCGCCGAGCGACTCGGCGACCGGGGCGTATCCCAGCGCTTGCGGGCGAACGCGACGCTCCTCTGGAGCCGCTACGCCGGGGCGTTCACGGGCGAGGAGTGGAAGCCGAAGGCCATTGAGATCGTGCGGCGCGGTCTGGACGAGGCGGGCGAGGAGGGCGCTTCGTTCGAGATCGGGGCTCTCCTCGCCGGACGCTCGGGGTTCGGGTTCTGGAAGATGGCGCCGCAGTCGAAGGAGGTCGCGCGGCGCGATGCCGAACGGGCAGTCGCGATTGCCGAAGCGATCGGCTCGCAGAGGTTGCTGTCCTACGCGCTCGACAGCCTGGCGGCGGAAGTGAGGCGGGAAGGCTTCTGCGAGTCCGCCGACCTCGCCGAGCGGGCGCTCGCGGTCAGCAAGGCCATGGAGGACCGAGGAGAAGCGCACGAGCTGCTCGTGACGGCGGCGCTCGAGTTCGCGGACGCAGGCCGGTTCGACGACGCGGCCGTGGCTGCCTCCGAAGCCACCCTGCTCGCCGCCCGGCTCGGACCGCACCGTCGCCTCCACGCGGGCTCGGCGCAGACGAGGGCGCTCCTCCCGCCCGGTCGGCTCGGAGAGCTGCTCGAGGCGACCGCGGAAGCCCCGGATCTTGTCGCCGAAGAAGGCATGCACACCTGCTTCCACGGCCTCGCAGCTCTCGCGGGGCAGGCGATCGGCGCGTTCGAGGCAGGTGACGGCGACGCAGTGAAGCGAGCACTCGAGGTCTACGAGACGACCGCGGTCTCCGGCCCGGGAATCAACGCCTCCCAGGCGACGGAGATCCTTCGTCCTCTGATCGGCGCGGACGAGGCACGGCGCAGGCTCGAGAAGGTGGCGGGAGGCGAAAGGACGGATACGGAGGTCTATCGACTCCGCGTCGAGCTCCAGCTCACTGCTCTGGAGCGCGACTGGGGGCGGTTCACGGGCCTCGCCGGCGAGGCGCGTACCCTGGCGCGCTCGGCGTGTGCGCCCTACCTCGACTGGATCGCCGACTGGGGGGAGGCGATCGAGCTCGCCGAGAGCGGTCGGACGAGCGAGGCGACCGCGAAGGCGAGGGCCGCCGCCTCCGCGCTCGAGGCGTACGGGGAGCGCTACCTGGCCGCGCGCCTTCTCGTCGATCTCCTTCCCTTCCTCGACGCGGGCGCGGCGAACGAGCTCGCCGAGGAGGCCGTCCGGCGCCTGGAGGCGATGGGCGCTCGCGGTAGCGCCGAGGACGCGAAGCGGTGGGCTTCGAGGAGCTGAAGGCCCGGCAGAGCGCCGTCTGGGGCTCTGCGCCGTGGGAGCGCGTCGCCGACACGCTCGCGCCCTTGCACGACCACCTCGTCGCGGAGCTTTCCCCGCGTGCCGGAGAACGCTGGCTCGACCTAGCCACGGGCACCGGCGCCGTCGCCATCCGGGCCACGCGGGCGGGGGCGGACGTCACCGGGCTCGATCTCGCGCCGCGGCTCGTCGAGACGGCCAGACGCCTCGCGGCTCAGGAGGGCCTCGCGATCCGCTTCCATGTCGGCGACTGCGAAGATTTGCCGTACGAGGATGCGAGCTTCGACGTCGTCTCCTCGGCAGTTGGCGTCATCTTCTCCCCCGACCACCGCGCCGTCGCCCACGAGCTGGCACGCGTTTGCCGGCCGGGCGGCCGCCTCGGCCTCGTTACGTGGCGCCCGAACCCCGAATACGAGGCCGTCATGAGCCCCTTCCGTGAGCCGCCCGAGCCCGGCAGCGGCAACCCGGACCACTGGGGGCGCGAGGAGTACGTGAGCGAGCTGCTCGCCGCCGACTTCGAGCTCCAGTTCGTCGAGGGCGACTGTCCGCTCACAGCTGAGTCGGCCGAGGCGATCTGGGAGCTCTGGTCGACCTCCGCCGGGCCGCTCAAGGCGCTTGTCGAGTCCCTCGAACCAGGCCGCCGGGAGAAGCTGCGCCTAGCGTACGTGGGTTACCTCGAGCGCTATCGGACGAACGGCGGCGTCCGAGCGCCGGATCAGTACCTGCTTGTCCTGGGGCGACGGCGCTAGCACGCGCGGAAAAGGAACGCGTACGGTGCGCTAACAGGCTTGCCTCAGTAGGGGGTAGTTCGTAGCAACTCCATGCACTGCCGAAACCTGCGGAGATCAAGGATCCGAGGATCCTTGAGCAACTTCGCTCAGTCTGACGAGGTCGCAGCCTGGCCCTCTCCGCTTTTGCGCCTCGGGACGGAGAAGCAAATGCTCCGCCAACTTACGTCAGGGCTCGTTGTGGGCAGGCGTGAGCGATTGTCGAGGCCAACGCGAGGGGGCGCTTCCGAGTTTTTCTAATATGGCAACATCCCAGACGTCCACCAGCCGTCCACCAGGTTGTCCTCTCCAGTCACCCTCAGTCACCTCCAGTCCCTACGAGCTCGCATGAAAGACGGCCTGGTGTGACTGGCGCGGACTCGAGCGGACACCGGTCCATCCTTCGTAATGAAGTAGCCGCCTCTCCGGTGCAAACGGCGGCGAGTCACGCTTTCACTTCTTTCCGTGACTCTATTTGGCGGTTTCGCGCCCACCGTGCAAGAACGTGACCAGATGACGAGTCACGGAGCGTGTGTGTCGACCGCGAGAATAGCTCGGTCATCGAGCGACGCTTGCCGCTCACGGGGACTGCTACTGTGGAAGCGCCTGCCCCGACCCTAGGCGGGCAAGCCCTTCCGGTTCCGACACTTGGCCGGCGTGGTTGGCCGACGTGGCCCTGAGGCCATTATCCGAGCGTGAGGAGCCGAGATGTCGCACCGCAACGCGGACCTTCCTGTAAACAGGACCGAGCCCACCGGGCGCCGGTGGCTCGTTCTCGGCCTTGTTTGCGCCGCCTTCTTCATGACCGTTCTCGACGTCTCGATCGTCAACGTCGCCCTGCCCTCGATTGGCAAGTCGCTCGAGGTGGGGGAGAGCAGCCTCCAGTGGATCATCACGGCCTACGCGATCACCTTCGGTGGCTTCCTCCTCCTCGGTGGCCGGGCGGGCGACTTGCTCGGACGCAAGCGTGTGTTCATGGTCGGCCTCGTCCTCTTCGCCGCTGCGTCGCTCGTCTGCGGGCTCGCCAGCTCCATCGTCATGCTCGACTGGGCCCGCGCGGCGCAGGGCCTCGGCGCCGCCATCATCACCCCGGCAACGCTCTCGATCATCATGACCACCTTCCGCGAGGGCAAGGAGCGCAATACAGCGCTCGGCATCTGGGGCGCAATGGGTGGAAGTGGCGCGGCCGCGGGCGTCATCTTCGGCGGCGTCCTTACCAAGTACCTCGGGTGGGAGTGGATCTTCTTCGTCAACGTCCCGGTCGCGGCGCTTGTGCTCGCATTGACGCCGGGCCTCATCCGCGAGAGCCGCGCCGAAGGGGCAAAGAACTTCGACGTCGCAGGCGCAGCCTCGGTCACGGCCGGTTTGGCGCTGCTCGTCTACGCGATCTCCAATGCGCCCCACGCAGGCTGGGTCTCGGCCCGAACGATCGGAGAGCTGATTGTTGCGGGCGCCCTGCTCGCGGCCTTCATCGTCAACGAGACGCGAGCGAGCAACCCGTTGATGCCGCTCCGGATCTTCAGGGTTCGAACACTTGCAGGCGCGAACGCCGTCGGGCTAATCCTGGGCGCCGTCGTCTTCTCGAACTTCTTTCTCTTGACCCTGTACGTCCAGCAGGTGTTGCTCTACTCCGCCCTCAAGACGGGGATTACCTTCCTCGCAACGGCGGGCACTGTCGTCCTAGTCGCTGGCCTCTCACAGAAGTTGGTTACCAAGTTCGGCGCCAAGCCGGTGATGGTTCTCGGCATGGTGCTGATCACCGCTGGACTGCTCTGGTACACCCAGATCGCAGTCAACGGCAGCTACGCGACCACCCTGCTGCCGGGCTACCTGCTGGTCGGCTTCGGAATAGCGTTCGCGTTCATCCCGGTCTCGATCGCCGCGCTGGCTGGAGTGGGAGAACGTGACGCAGGTCTCGCCTCCGGGATCCTCAATACAGCACAGCAAATCGGGGGTGCGCTGGGCGTCGCAATAGCTGCGACCATCGTCACGACTCACGCGACCACTCTGCTGAAAAGCGGTCACGACGCGGCCCACGCGTATACGAGCGGCTTCGCCCTCAGCTTCTGGGTGATCGCAGCACTCAGCGCGGTTGGCACGCTCGTCGCCATCGTCCTCGTGCGGCAAGACGAGTGTCGAAAAGAGGCGGTGCCGGAGGCGGAACCGGCAGGCGAACTGGCGAGCCCGGTGCCGGTGCCGATGTGAATGAGAAAGCCGTGGCTGAAGTTCCGGCGATCGTCATCCGCGGGTCGGAGCACGCTTCCGAAAGGCTTGACGTCACCGTAATCGGTGCTGGTCAGGCCGGCCTGGCAATCGGCTACTTCCTCGCTCGCCAGGGTAGGCGCTTCGTGATCATCGACGGCGCCGACTCGATCGGCTCCGCCTGGCGAGCTCGCTGGGACTCGCTGACGCTTTTTACGCCGCGCCGCTACGACAGCCTCCCTGGCCTCGAGTTTCCGGGCGATCTAGACGGCTATCCCAGGCGCGACGAGGTGATTGAGTACCTCGAGCGCTACGCGGAGACCTTCAAGCTCCCGATCGCGCTCGAGCACGGAGTTCGGTCGCTGTCACTCGCGGATCACTCTTTCGTCCTCGAGCTCGAAGACGGCTCTTCGATCGAGGCCGACCAGGTCGTGGTCGCGACGGGGCCTTTCCAGGTCCCGCGCATCCCTGCGTTCGCCGCTGACCTGGCGCCCGAGATCTTCCAGACACACAGCACCGGCTACCGAAACCCAACCGATCTTCCGGCAGGAAGAGTGCTCATCGTCGGCGGCGGCAACACCGGCTTCCAGATCGCGCAGGAGCTGTCTGTGACTCACGAGGTTCACCTCGCCACCGGCTCGCGCCAGACCCCGCTTCCGCAGCGTTTTCTCGGTCGCGACCTCTTCTGGTGGCTGGAGAAGACTCGTGTGCTCCACAAGACCGTCGATTCCCGGCTCGGTCGGCGCATGCGCGATCGCGACACGCTCATCGGCTCGAGCCCGCGCTCAGCTCGGCATGCGGGCGTGCACATGAAGCCTCGGGCGGTCGGCGTCTCCGGGCGGACGGTCAGCTTCGCCGACGAGAGCACGCTCGACGTCGACGCCGTCATCTGGGCAACGGGCTACCGCTTCGACCATTCCTGGATCGAGCTTCCCGTTGCCGACGAGGACGGAACGCTGCGCCACCGACGCGGGGTCACCGACGTGCCCGGCCTCTACTTCCTCGGCCTCCCCTGGCAGCACACGCGGGGATCCGCGTTGCTCGGGTGGGTCAAAGACGACGCCGAGTTCATCGCCGACGAAATTGCACACGTCACGAACATTCGGACCGACGTGGTCCGAGAAGGAGAGCTTGTCCATGCGAACTGAGAATTTCTCTACTGAAACCGCCGGCGCTCCCGAGGTCGTCGCGCCCGAGCTGGTCGAGCTCTCGGACGGAGACGAGTTCGAGCTCCGGATCGCGCCCGTCACCAAGGAGATCGGAGACGCGACCGTCCGCATGCTCGCCTACAACGGATCGATCCCGGGCCCCACGCTGAAGGTGCCGCAGGGCTCGGAGATCCTGGTGAACGCCCTCAACGAGGGCGACCTCGAGGCGACCGTGCACTGGCACGGCTTGCGACTCGAGAACATCTACGACGGAACGCATCAGACGCAGGCGCCGATCCCGGTGGGCGAGAGCTTCACCTACCGCCTGCGGTTCCCCGATCCAGGCCTCTACTGGTACCACCCCCACATTCGCCAGGACTACGGGCAGGAGATGGGCCTCTACGGCAACATCCTGGTCGTCCCCGCCGAGCCCGACTACTGGCCTCCGGCGCACCGGGAAGTCCTCCTGACTCTGGACGACATCCTGCTCGAGGACGGCAAGGTTGCGCCCTTCAGCCACCACGAGACGAACTACGTTGCGATGGGCCGCTTCGGGACGACGTTGCTCGTCGCCGGCGAGCCGGAGCTCGCGCTGAACGCGAAGCTCGGCGAGATTGTGCGCTTCTACCTCACGGACACCGCGAACACGCGGGTGTTCAAGGTGGGAGTCAAGGGCGCCAAGATGAAGCTCGTCGGTGGCGACAGCGGCCGCGGGGAGCGCGAGGAGCTCGTGGAGGACGTCATCCTTGCTCCGTCGGAGCGCGTCGTGGTCGACGTGCTCTTCGACAAGCCCGGGCCAGTAACGCTCGAGCACCGCACGCCA
>Ga0307277_10000375_pt1 | contig 16235 bp, 21 predicted proteins | sample ER_DNA_116_FD_194473 | JGI IMG/M metagenome (GOLD analysis project Ga0307277, IMG submission 194473) | Bulk soil microbial communities from the East River watershed near Crested Butte, Colorado, United States - ER_DNA_116 | ecosystem: Environmental > Terrestrial > Soil > Floodplain | place...
CGGCGGGTCTGGGCGCTGGAAGGGACCGGGTGCTATGGGGCATGGCTGACCGGCTTTCTGCTCGACCATGGCGAGTGGGTGGTCGAGATCGACCGGCCCAAACGGTCACGTGGCCGCAACGGCGCCAAGAGCGACGCCTTGGACGCGGTTCGTGCCGGCCGCGAAGCGCTGGCCCGCGAGCAGCTAGCCACCCCACGCCAGCGCGGGCATCGGGAGGCGATCCGGGTGCTGCACACCACCCGCACCGCCATCGTGGACACCGGCGCGAACGCTCGCCGGCAGCTCAAGGCGCTGATCATCACCGCCCCTGAGCCGCTGCGGGACATCCTGCGCGGACGCACCTGGCTGCAGCAGGCTCGGGCCTGCGCGGCGCTGGTGGCCGTGCCCAGCGATCCGGTGGAGCACCGCGCCACCGTGCGAGCGTTGCGCATGACCGCCCAGCGGGTGCTGGCCGCACGGCTTGAGGCCAAGCAGCTCGAGGCGGAACTGCGCCAGCTCATCACGGTCATGGCGCCGGTGCTGCTCGCCCAGCGCGGGATCGGACCGATCAGCGCCGCCCAGGTGCTCATCAGCTGGTCACACCCTGGCCGGTTCCGCTCCGAGGCCGCGTTCGCGATGCTGGGCGGCGCGGCACCGGTGGAGGCCTCCTCCGGCCAGGTCGTCCGCCATCGGCTCAACCGTGGCGGTGACCGGCAGCTGAATCGCGCCTTGCACACCATCGTGATGATCCGCCAGACCCATCATGGGCCGACCCGGGCCTACACGAGCCGCCGCATCGCCGAGGGCAAGAGCGAACGCGACATCCGCCGCTGCCTCAAGCGCACCGTCGCCCGCCAGCTCTACCGACTCCTGGAACGCACCGCTGCTAACCAAGCCACCACTTGACGACAAATAGAAGCATCACGAACCTCACCAGCACGGACACGACGGAGCGGGACGCAGAGCATGCTTCGCGTCCCGCTCGTCGCATCGCTGGTCGACCTGGCTACTGGCTGGAGCTCCTCGTCGCCCTGGTCGTCGCCGTCGCCCAACGAAGGCTCGGTCCGAGCTCCTCGGCCAGGACCTCGACGGTGGAGCGGGCGCTGCCGCTGCTCATGTCTGGGTGCGGTAGCGGAGGTACACCACGCCGTTGCCGAATCGGCGCTCGTCTAGCAATTCGAGTCGGAGCCGGGCCCGGTTGGGGAGGAAGTGCTTGCCGCCGCCCACCACGACGGGCCAGACGAACAGGTGGTACTCGTCCACCAGCCCGGCTGTGATCGCATGGGCGCCGAGGGTGGGACCGCCCACGGTGAGGTCACGTCCGCTTGCTGCTTTCAGTTGCCGGACCGCTTCAGGGTCGAAGTCTGGTTCGATCCGCGTCCTGGTGGTGGAGGCCGTCTCCAGCGTCGTGGAGTACACGACCTTGTCGGCCGCCTGCCAGATCTCTGCGAACTCCCGCGCGCCGGGCGACTGGGCCGCGGCGGCAGGGTCGGTCTCCCAGACCTGCATCAGCTCGTACAGTTGGCGTCCGTACAGGTAGGTGCCGACCGGCCGCTCCAGGTCGTTGATGAAGGAGTAGTACTCCTCGTCTGGTGCCCCCCAGTCGAACTTGCCGTCCTCGTCGGCGATGTAGCCGTCAAGTGACACATTCATCACATAGAGCAGCTTGGCCATGGCGGGCCTTCCTCGAGGTTTGGAGCTGCACGACGTCCGACATCACCGTACCTCGCGGCTGTGTCACTGCCCGGCAACCCTCGCCGACGCTGTCTGTGATCGACCCCAACGTGCACACCTGCGGCACCGTGCCCGCCCACGGGATCGCCGAGCTCGCTCAGCCCGAACCCGGCTATGTGATCGTGGGCATGAAGAGCTACGGCCGCGCCCCCACCTTCCTGCTGGCCACCGGCTACCAGCAGGTCCGCTCGGTGGTAGCCGCCCTGGCCGGCGACCGGGCCGAGGCCGCCCGCCGTGACCAGGGTCCGCCGGCCGCGGCCATGTGCGCCCGCAACCGGGACCTGCTGGCCAGCGCCCAGCGTCGCCATCGACTCGTTCCGTCCTAGCCGACCTCACGACACGGGCAGGGCGATGGGCTGCGACAGCTGATCGGAGACTCGATCAGGGGTGGCAGTGGACGGTGCCGGCGCCGCCGTCGACGGTCACCATTTGGCCGTCGTCCAGGCGGGTGGTGGCATCGCCGGTGGCGACCACCGCGGGGATGCCGTACTCGCGGGCGACCAGGGAGGCGTGGGCGGCCAGGGTGCCGCCGTCGGTGACGACCGCGACCGCGCGGGCAAACAGCGGTGTCCAGGCGGGGGCGGTGGTCCTGGCAACGAGGACCTCGCCGGGTTGGAAGCGGTCAAAGTCGCCCGGTCCGTGGATGATGCGGACCGGGCCGGTGGCCCGGCCTGGGCTGGCTGGCTGGCCGATGATGGCGTCCTCGGGCGTTGGGCCGGTGGTGCGCACGGCGTCCACGGCGCCGAGGAGTTCCTTGGCGAGCAGCCGGGGTAGGCGGCCGATGGTCAAGGGGGCGAGCAGGCGGCGCTGCCGCTCCCAAGTGCCACGGCGCTGGTCGACGAGTTCCTGCAGGGGGGTGTGGGTGTCGAGTTGGGCGCGGGTGAGAAAGAACACGTCTTCGGCCCGGTCGATGACGCCGTCCGCGTGCAGGGTCTCGCCCAGTCGTAGCGCGCAGCGGCGCAGCAGTGGCCAGCCAACGGTGAGCTGGCGGGCCTGCTGCTCGCGGAGGGCCGCATAGCGCTGGGCGACCTGGAGCAGCGCCTGGAACCGTGCCTGGAGCTGCGGCTGGTCGCCAAGCACACTGAGGCACTGGGCGGTGAGGGCCTCGCGCCGGGCGGCCAGCTCGCGGTGGCGGTCCTCGGATGGCTGGGGTGGCGGCCAGCCCAATTCGCCGGCGGTGGGGTGGGCCCAGTCCAGGCTCTGGACCGCGTGGGCGGGCAGCTCGGGCTGGGTGCCGGGCAGCCCGACCAGCAGCTCCTGGACGCTGGCATCGACGGTGGCGGCCAGGTGCTGGCGCCAGAAGCGGGCTAGGGCGCCTTCCATCTTCCAGGCCGCCCCGCCCACCACCGCCAGCGACCACAGCTGCTCGCCGGCGGCCGCGCCGACCCGGTCGACGATGGCGGCCAACTGCTCGGGCGAGGCGCTCTCGACCTGCCGGTCGCCCTCACGGACGAGCCGCTGGTAGCGGGGCAGCAGCTCGGTGCGCCACTCCTCGGCCAGCCCTGCCAGCAGCTTCCGGTCGGCGGCGACCGGGTCGCGGCCAGGGCCAAGCACCGCATCACGAAAGAACCGCAGCAGCCGGCCGCGGCCCTGCAGGAGCGTGGTGGCGATAATGCGGGGCGACAGCGCAGGGGTGGCCAGGTAGTACCAGCCGTTGATGGCGGCGTGCGGGAACGCAAGCGCCGCCCCGACGTGGTCGCGGGTGGCCAGCTGCTCGCCATGGTCCAGGCGCTTCAGCAGCCAGTCGGCAAACAACGGGGTCATCGGTTCGGGCAGCCACTCGCCCAGGCGCAGGTTGCGCATCCAGTAGCCGGGAGTGGGCGGGGTCCAGTCGACTGGGTCGGGCAGGGCGGTCATCGGCCGGGCCTGCAGCAGCCACAACCCGCCCTCCGTGGCGCTGGGGTCGGTGGTAATGGCCCATTCCAGATCCTGGGGGCTGCCCAGGTGGGCGTGGACGCGGCGAGCCAGGGTGGCGATCTGGCGGGCCTGGTCGGCGCTGATGGCCTGCTCGGTCGCCCGGATGCGCCTGGCCTGGCCATGGCGGACGATCCACTGGTCGCCGGTGGCCTGGCCAGCCACCAGCCGCTCGCCCAGGCCGGGCACGGCGCTGATGGCGACCTCGTCGCGGTCGCCGGTCAGCGGGTTGGCGGTGAAGGCAACCCCGGCCGCCTCGGCTGGGACCATGACCTGGACCAACACCGCCATCCCGCCGCCGGACCCGGACGGGCCGCCCGCGGGGGCCGCGGTGGCGTCGGCCTGGGGGTGGGCCTGGCGGTAGGCGGCGACGCGGGCCGAGACGGCCGACGCCACCACCTGCCGCACCGCCTGGGGCAGCCCGTCCAGACCGACGTCCAGGACGGTCTCGTACTGGCCGGCAAACGACGCGCCGGCAAGGTCCTCGGCGGTAGCGGAGGAGCGGACCGCGAACCGCTGGTCCGGCCTGCCGAGCCCGGCGGCGGCGCTGCGCAGCTGTGTGTACGCCTGGTCCCAGTCGGCGGCGGCGGCCGCGGTCACCACCAATCCAGGGGGCACTGGGAAGCCCGCCTCGGCTAGGCGGGCCAGGCTGGCCGCCTTGGTGCCCAGCAGGGCCCGCGCCTGGGTGGGGTCAAGGTGGGCGGCCTCGGTGAGGCTGGGGATCGGGGGGAGCGTCGCAGGCTGGACCTGGCGGGGCGGCGTCTGGGACTGGGGCTGGTCGGCCATCATGCTTGCTCCCGCGAGGTTGACGTGGGCTGCTGGGGGTGGCCGTCGCCGGGGGTCATGGCCCGCAGCCAGATCCCGACCAGCTCGTCGACGACCTCCTCCAGTGGCAGGGCCACCCCATGGCCAGCGCCGGACTGGGATTGGGCCGAGGCCGGCATGAGCAGGTGCATGACGATCGGGCCGGCCAGGGCCTGCATCGCCAGGATCGGGTCCATCCGGCGCAGGCGGCCGGCGGCCATCTGCTGGTCCAGGTAGCCGGCCACCAGCGGCAGGGTGCGCATCGCCTGGGCCGCATCGCCGCCGGCGTGGTGGTCGGGATCACTGCGGGACAACTCGAACAGCAGCTGCAGCAGCAGGCCGATGTGGCCGTCCATGGCGGCGGCCATCGCCTGGGCGATGGCCGGGATGACCTCGGCCGGGGGCCGGTCCCCCATGGTTTCCAGCACGGCCGCGATGGGCTCGAAGGGCGAGAAGCGTCGGACCAGCTCGGCGAACAGCGCCTCTTTGCCGGGAACCAGGCGGTACAGGGTGGCGCGGGAGACGCCGGCGGTGGCGGCGAGCTCGTCCATGGACAGTTCGGCCAGGCCGTGGCGGCCGACCAGCTCCAGGGCGGTGTCGAGGATGCGGCTGCGCACGGTCGGCGGCGGCTGGAGGCCGAGCTCTTGGAGCAGGTGCTGTTGGCTGCTGAACAGCCGGTACAGGGTGGCCCGGGAGACGCCCGCTCGAACGGCGAGCTCGTCCATCGACAGCCCGGCCAGGCCGTCCTCGACTTGGCCTTCCCCGGATCCCATTCCGTTGTGGGTGGGCATGGCGGCGGCGAGGGCCGCCAGGACTTGCTGCTTGGAGATGGCTGGCGTTGGCATGAGATCATACTAGACGAGATGTACCGCCTCGTCTAGTATCTGATCGTGCCCCAGATACCGCACGATCTCGCCAGCCAAGAGCAGGCGGCCGGGCTAATCCCACCCGGCTCGACCGCCTTTCACCTGCTGCTGGCCATCCACATCGCCGCCGCCCTCACCTGCATGGTCACCGGCGCCGTGGCGGCGCTCAGCCCCAAGCGCCCCCGGCCGCCACCCCCGCCTGGGCACCCTCTACTACCGCTCCCTGACGGTGGTGGTCGCCTCCGCGGCCTGGCTGGCCGCCCCGCGCTGGCCCCAGGATGCCTACCTGCTAGTGCTTGGCACCCTGGCGTTGGCCGCCGCGACCCTTGGCCGGACCGCTCGACGTCGCCGGTGGCGCTGGCTGGGTCGGGCTGCACCTCACCGGCATGAGCGCCTTCTACATCCTGCTGCTGACCGCCTTCTACGTCGACAACGGCAAGCACCTGCCCATCTGGCAGCGCCTGCCGCACCTGGCCTACTGGCTGGTGTCCAGCGCGGTCGGGCTCCCCTCGTCGCTCGTGCGCTGACCGCCACCGCGGCCTGGCACCCCATCGGCCCACCCCCATCTAGGCGTCCCCACGCGAGGTAGACCCTCAACATCAACCGCAGCCTCGGGTCATGCACCAGCCTCCGTGTCGCAGAATCCCGGCGCCACGATGGCCGCGGCCTGCTGGCGCCACGGCGCCCGCTGCCGTCACCTACTCGTGCTTGGCGTCGCGGACGAGGTGTCGTTCTGCGCGGCGCTTGATCGCCGCCAGCCAGCTACGACGGATCGCCCCGCTGGCCGGGCCGATCAGCCACCAGTAGCGGGCGAAGCGACGTGCCGAGGCGGCATCGGTACAGGCCACCCGGGTTTCGGTGGTCAACTGGACGACCCTACCGCCAGCGTCGGGCACAAGCTGGAAGTTGGCCGCCATCTTGGCGTAGCCGGCCTGGTCGAAGGCGGCGAAGTCGTCGCCGCCGGCAACGGCCATGCCGCGGCCGCCAACAAGCCGCCAGGGCTGCCCGATGGCGCCAACCACCAGCTCCCGCCGGACCTCCTCCCCCAGGATGGTGAAGCCGAACCGAACCGCCCAGCCCAGCAGCGACTCCTCGGCATCGAAGCGGGCCCGTGGGCGGCCGAGGAGCCGTCCGGGAAGCACCCGGAGGCCCATCAGCAGGCGGAACATGCGCAGCTCGCCGACGGTGACCTGCGTTAGGGCGGCCCAGACCTGGTCGGCCGAGGCGGCGATGGTCGCCGAATGGCGCTCGGCGGCCTGGAAGGTGGGCACCAGCCGGTCCAGGACGGTAGCGGCCGACCGCTCGGAGTCGGTCATCGCGCGCTGCTCCCATGGCCGGAGGCCACGTCGTGGCCCTCCTTGTCGGACGTGGCTAGACGGGGCTCAACCTAGCAGCGCTCGTCAGCCGGCCCACGACCAGGTCGCTCAGCAGCAGCCCGGTTGAAAGGCAAGCGGCAGGCATGGCCAGCCGACGCGCTAACCCCGGTCGCCTGGCTGATCTCGACAGGACACCGAGAGCGGGCGCTGGCCCGGGTGCGCCGGATGCTGGCCGAACAGACCCGCTGGGCGATGCTCGCTTGCCTCAGTGTTGTAATCAAACTATCTTGATCTAGATGGCTACCACCGCTGCGCCGGCTGCCCCGCCGGCCCCTCCAGAGGCCCTTCCGATGGAGCTGGCCCGGGCGCTGGGCGATCCACTGCGTTGGCGCATTGTCGAGCTGCTGGCCACCGAGCAGCTGTGTGTGGCGCACTTGGCCGAAGAGCTGCAGGCCGCTCAGCCGCTGGTTAGCCACCACCTCAAGGTCCTCCGCGAGGCCGAGCTGATTGAGCCCGACCGCTACCGCTACTGGACCTACTACCGACTCCGGCCGGGGGCGCTGGTCCGCTTGGCTGCCACCCTGGGCCTGCTGGCCCGCTCCGACCCGAGCCCGGCGGCCTGCCGGCGGCTGGTCCCTGGGCCCGAGCACGCCCCCCCGACCCCTGCCCGGCCCCCCGGCCAAGGAGGCCCTGCCATGCCCGACGGCCGACTCGATCCCCTCAGCCGCGCCACCTTCGCCCGCTCGATCGAGTCGCTGGCCGAGGAGTTCCGCGGCATCTACTCGCTGGAGACCATCGAACGCTTCGTGGATGAGTCCATCGACCGCATGGCCGGGGCCCGGGTGGTCGACTTCATCCCCCTGTTCGTCCACCGCTTCGCCAGAGAGCGCCTGCGTGCCCTCGCCCAAGCCCAAGGAGCCATCGTGCGCGACGTCCCCGAGGTCCTGTTCGTCTGTGTCCACAACGCCGGCCGCAGCCAGATGGCCGCCGCCCTCCTCGACCACCACGCCAAAGGCCGAGTCCATGTCCGCTCGGCCGGCTCAGCACCCGCCGACCAGATCAACCCGGCCGTGGCCGCGGCCATGGACGAGTGGGGCATCGACCTGTCCAAGGAGTTCCCCAAGCCCCTCACCGACGAGTTCGTCCGCGCCGCCGACGTGGTCATCACCATGGGCTGCGGCGATGCCTGCCCCATCTACCCGGGCAAGCGCTACGAGGACTGGGAGCTCCAGGACCCGGCCGGCCAGCCGGTCGAGGTCGTCCGCCGCATCCGCGACGACATCGACACCCGTGTCCAGCAGCTCCTCGCTGAGCTGGTCCCGGCCGGCGCCTGACTGCGGGAGCGTCGCCGACCCTAGGAGGGTCAGGATGCGGCTGGACGCTGGCACCGATCCAATAGTGCCGACGCGCTGTGCTCCGAGCATAGGATGCCCTGCATGACGCCAGATGACCCCTGGCTGGCAGCGGTGTGGCCGTTCGTTCACGGCCAGCTGCCGCCGGCGCCGGCGAGGGTGCTGGAGGTTGGCTGCGGGACGCTGGGCGGCTTTGTTCCGGCGCTGCTGGATGCTGGCTACCACGCTGTCGGGGTCGACCCTGAAGCGCCGGAGGGACCCGGCTACCACCGGGTCGAGTTCGAACGGTACGAGCCGCCCCAGCCGGTGGAGTGCGTGGTGGCGTCCCTGTCGCTGCATCACGCGGCTGACCTGGATGAGGTCTTGGACCGGCTGGGGGTCGTGTTGGGGCCTGGTGGGGTGCTGGTGGTGGTGGAGTGGGCCTGGGAGCAGTTCGACGAGGCCACCGCCCGCTGGTGCTTCGCCCGGCTGGCGTCGCCCAACCCAGGGGAGGAGCCGGACTGGCTGCACAAGGCCCAGGAGCGATGGGCGGCCTCTGGCCAGCCTTGGGATGACTTCCTTCGGGCCTGGGCGACCGAGGAGGGGTTGCAGCCCGGCGAGGACATCGTGCGGGGCTTGGATGTGCGCTTTCACCGTCAGCTGTATGTGGAGGGGCCGTACTTCTTCCCTGACCTGGCCGACACCAGCGAGGGCCAGGAGCAGGCCGCAATCGACGCCGGCCAGATCCGGGCGGGCGGCATCCGGTACGCCGCCACGCGGGCCTGACCGGCCCCGCTGGCTGGGGCTGGGGCGCAGTCAGGGCGATGGAGCCGCTGGCCGGAGCGTGGAGCCGGCCAGCGACTGACAGATGGCCCGAGTCTAAGGGGGCGAGGTTGGGTCAGGCTTGGTTGGTGGCGGCCTTGGCGAGCAGCTCCAGCAGGCTAGACCAGCCGCCGCCACCGGTAATGCCGTCGCGGAGCGCCTGGCCGTCGACCAGCCGTTCCAGGTGTCGGTGTTCGAGGCTGACGGTGGTCTGGTCGGGGCCGTCGGCGCTGAAGCGGACCTCGATCTCGCTGGCGTGGGCGGGGTCGGGGTCGTACTGCCATTGGCCGTTGATCTGCCAGGTGACGACCAGCCGATGGGGTGGTTCCCAGGCCAGCACCCGGCCCCAGTCGCACTCGCTGCCATCGACGCCCTGTTCGTACCAGCGGCCGCCTTGGCGGGGTTCCAGGATGGCGGTGGCCATGTCGGCCTGGCCGATGTGGTACTCGGCCGGCCACCAGCTCCCGAGGGCGTCGGTGAAGGTCCGGAACACCCGGTCGATGAGCGCGTCGATGGTGATCGTCCCGGTGAGCGGTGGAACGGTTGGGGTACTGGTCATTGGTCCTCCTGTTCTGGGTCTGTGGGGGCCACCTGGGCGGCCTTGCCGAACGCGGTGAGGGCCTCCTCCCAGACGCGGTCCAGGTAGGCACGCAGGGCGGTCACGCCATCGGGGTTAAGCCGGTAGATGCGGCGGGTGCCCTCGGCCCGGCTCACGACCAGGCCGCCATCTTTGAGCACGCGCAGGTGCTGGGACACCGCTGATCGAGTGATGGGCAGCTGCTGGGCCAGCTCCCCGACCGTGCTGGGACGTCCGGCGAGCAGCTCGAAGATGGCCCGCCGAGTTGGGTCGCCGAGCAGCCCCAAACCGTCCACTCCGTTAGTGCCCACTAACGTAAGCTACGACTAACGGAGGAGCGGTGCAAGTGCTCAACGGTGGGCGTCGTGCGGATCGATCAGGTCACTGATCCAGTCGTCACAGGCAACCGCTACTCCGGTTTGCGGGCCTTGACGATCACCCCGGTGGCCACGTGGTCCTGGTGGTCGGCGGGGATGGTCCGCCGCATGACCTGGATGACCTCGGGGGTGAACAGCGGATACAGGGCGGCCTGGTCGATCCCAAACGGTTGGTGCCCGCCGACCCAGACGTCGGCAAACCCTGCTCTCTGCAGTTTGCCGGCGAAGACACGCTCCGCCATTGCCCCCGACACTCACCCGGCCCAGGCGCTCTGATCGTTGGCCACCTCCGGGGGGAGCTCGCCCTCCACGGTCAGATCAGCCATGCAGATCCGACCGCCGGGCCGCAGCACCCGGAAGATCTCGGCCAGCGCTCGGCTCTTGCGGGCCGACAGGTTCAGCACCCCATTGGAGATGGCCACATCCACCGACTCGTCGGGCAGCGGGATGTCCTCCATCTCTCCCCGCCGGAACTCGGTCCAGCCCTCGACCCCGGCCTGGGTGGCATGGCGCCGACCGCGCTCGCACATCTCCTCGAGCACATCCAGACCGATGGCGCGGCCGTCGGGGCCGACCCGCCGGGCGGCCAGGATGGTGTCGATGCCCCCGCCCGAGCCGACATCCAGGACTGTCTGGCCAGGCTGGAGCCGGGCGTACCGGACGGGGTTGCCCACCCCCAGGGCCCACTGGACAGCTCCGGGGGGGACCTCGGCGAGTTCCTGGTCGCTGTAGTGACGGCGGGCCACGGTCTCGCCGGCGCCGCCGGTGATGGCGGCATACGCGCGCTGGACGGTCTCCTTGATTTCTTGCTGGAACATCAGATCCCGCGCCATCAGTCCTCCTACAGGTCGGTCAGGAACCGCTCGAGCCGGGCCTTGACGTGTGGGGGGAGTTCCTCGGCGCTCTGGGAGGCCAGGAACCCTCGCAGCTGGTTGGCGAATTCCAGCTCCCCGCAGCAGCTACGGCAGAACGACAGGTGCTGTTCGACCTTGGCCTGGTCCTGGGGGGAGACGGCCTGGTCGAGGTAGTCCCACAGCTGCCGCACCGCCTCCGAGCACGGGATCACGCCTTGGCTCTCGGTCATTGCGCTGTCCCCCTGAGGAGGAGTCCGGTCTCCTGGGCGTATGCCCACAGCTCCTGTTCGAACCGCTTGCGACCCCGGTGCAGCCGGGCCAGGACCGTCCCCAAGGGGACATCGAGCAGGCGGGCGATCTCTTTGGTGGCGAAGCCGTCCATGTACCGCAGCACCAGCGGGGCCCGGTAGAGCTCGGGCAGGCGCAGCAGCACCTCGCGGACGTCCTCTTTGGCGAATGCCCGCAGGTAGTCGTGGTGCAGGGTGTCGGAGTAGGGCAGCGGGTCCTGCTCGATGAGGGTCTGATATAGCGAGAAGTCCTCCACCTGGTCCACCGGTAGCTCCTCCGGCGAGCGGGCCTGGCGGCGGAGCTGGTCGCGGAACACATTGACCAGGATGCGCTTGAGCCACGGCCCGGCCGCGGTGTCCTGCCGCAGCGTCCCGTACGATCGGTAGGCGCGCAGTAACGCCTCCTGGACCAGGTCCTCGGCGCCGTCGCGGACCAGCCGGCGGGCCAGCCAGTACAGGGCCGGCAGCTCGGCGGTGGCCAGCCGTTGGAACGACTCTCTGGTCCGGTCCTGCACCTCCACTATCCGCCCGCCAATCTCCAGCCCGGGTTGTGGCATAGGCCTGCTCAGCTTGTAGGACGACCCCAGCAACGAAGTTATTGCATCGCGCCTCAGACGCAATGGGCCAGCCGGCTGTGGCGTCTGATGCGGGCAGGAGGTGACTCGATGGCAACCACAGCAACCGAACAGACCAGGCAGCCGGCCGCCGAGGCCAGCCTGCGGTGGGGGTCCTGGCTCATGGGGATCGCCGCAGTGGGGTTCATCGGCTACGCGGTGATCTTTCTGGTCCGCAACTTCACCGACAGCTTCCTGGAGCTAGGCATCGGCCCCAACGAGGTCCAGGTGGGCAAGGACGCCATCCAGCAGTTCAGCCCAGACCTGTTCCACTACATCAGCCACCTGCACATCGCGGTGTCCGGCTTCATCGCCGCCACCGGGCTGGCGGTGCTGTTCCTGGTCGCCTACGGGGTCCGGCGCGGGGAGCTGTGGGCCTGGGTGGGGGCGGTCGCCGCCCCGGTCCTGGGGCTGGCGGTGGCGCTGCCGGCCCACTACCCCAACCACTTCGACACCCTGGGCCACCTGGGGCTCATCTACCTGGCCACGCTTATCTTCGTGGCCGGGGCGCTGCTAGCGCTGCGGGGGATCATCGCCCAGCATCGAGGCTAAGGCTGCGCCGCCGGGCGAGGCCGTCTTCGGGCGGCCCCGCCCGTGTTCAGGACCCTACGATCAGGGAAGGGAACCGAACGATGCAAGCACCAGCGACCCTGCTGTGCGCTAAGTGCGGCGAGGCCACCGACGGCTGGAAGTGCGCCATCTGCGGATCGGTCGCCCGCGAGCACGACCCCGGACACCTCCACGTCGGCTCCGACCGCTACTGCACGCTGCGGTGCGCCGGCTGCGGTCGGGCCGACGTCCACTGCACCTGCGTCTAGCCCGCCTCTGGCCTTCAGACGGCCAGGGGCGAGCATGAAGAGTGATGGGCTGTCTACCGCCAGGTCCGAGGCTGGAGGTGTGATCGTGACGGGCAGGGATGAAGCCCAGGCGCGGGCCCTGTTTCAGGAGCGCTACCGCAACACGCCGTCCCTGCTCGCCCGCCAGATCGAGCAGCGGGTCATCGGCGGCGACTGGGGTGCCAACGGCTTCACCACCATGGCCCAGGCCGACACCCTCGCCCGCGAGCTTCACCTGTCGGCCGCCGACCGCCTGCTCGATCTAGGGTCGGGGCGGGGCTGGCCCGGGCTGTACATGGCCGCTGGGACCGGCTGCCGGGTCGTCCTCACCGACCTGCCCCTGGAAGGGTTGCGGGTGGCCGCCAACCGCGCCGCCAGCGAAGCGCTCCTCGCCCGCACGGGCGTGGTGGCCGCGGCGGCCAGTGGGCTGCCGTTTCGAGCCGGCAGCTTCGATGTCATCCACACCGACGTGCTGTGTTGACTGCGGGCCAAGCTCTCCGTGCTGAGAGCCTGCAGACGGCTCCTGCGAGCCGGCGGACGCATCGGCTTCTACACCATCCATGAATCGCCGGGGCTGTCGCCGGCGGCTCGCCGCCGGGCCCGGCGAGCGGGGCCCCGGGCGGTGGCCATGCGCAGCGACCACCAGCGGCTGCTCCGCGCCGCCGGGTTCCGCGACATCACCGAGATCGATGTCACCGCTGCCTTCGCCGCGACCGCCGCCGCCTGGCTGGCCGAGACCGAGCCCCGCGCTGAGGAGCTCGCCCGGCTGGAACCTCCCGGCGCCTTCGCGCAGCGACAGGCCGACCGGCGCAGCATGCTGGCCGCCATCCGTGCTGGGTTGCTGCGCCGCGCCCTCCTCCTCGCCCGAACAGCATGAAGGTGGCGCAACGTGCCGAGTCGGGCCGCAACTCGGCTTCACAAATGACGCGGCGGTGAGCTAGTCGATCCGATAGCGCCCCTCCGGTCGGGATTCGGGTGGGCGGCGAGCGAAACCGAGCACGTGCGGCGTGGCTGGCGACGGCAGCCGGCTGTCGGGAAACCGGAACCGGCGGATGCTGATGAGTTGGAAGCCGGCAGTGGTGATGGCAGTCAGCGTGTCGCGGCTGGTGTGGCAGCCGCCAACAAAGATGGGCCAGATGACGTCGGCGAGGCGCTGGGCCCTGGCCAGGCCGGAGGTGTCCGCCAGGACGTGCTCGAAGAAGCGAAGCTCGCCACCGGGGCGTAGCACCCGGCGCAGTTCCGCCAGGGCGCGGGCCTGGTCGGGCACCGAGCACAGCACCAAGGATGCGACGGCGGCGTCCATGCCGGCATCGGGACCAGGCAGGGCATCGGCGGTGCCGTCGACCACGCGGATGGGGATGGCAGCCTGCTGGGCGGCGGTTTCGGCCAAGGCGCGGAGGTACGGCTCAGGCTCGACGGCGAGCAGCTCGGTAACCGCTGGCGGGTAGTGGGCGAAGTTGAGGCCGCTGCCGGCGCCGACCTCCAGGACCCGGCCGGCCAGGCCGGCGAGGAGGGCGCGGCGGTGCTCGAGGGCGCCCTGGGCGTCCATGGCCGGGCCGGCCCTGGCGAAGACGCGGGCGAAGATCGGGTGCCGCTTGCCGGTGGACGGTAGTGGGTCTGACCTGGTCATGGCTGCTCCCCGTCCAGCTTGTCGAGCTGCCGCCGAGGGACTATCCTGCCACTTATTCAAGTTGTCAAGTGGTCACTTGAATAAAGCGGGTGAGGAGGCTACATGGGTGACCGGGCGGCCAAGACGGCCCTGTTCGACGAGTTCGCCCGGGCGGCCAAAGCCCTGGCCAGCGGCCGGCGCATCGAGCTGCTGGACGTGCTCGCCAACGGCGAGCGGACCGTGGAGGCCCTGGCCGGCGAGGTCGGCCTGACGGTGGCCAACACCAGCCAGCACCTGCAGATCCTTCGCCAGGCCGGGCTGGTCAGCAGCCGGCGTGAAGGCACCTCGATCCACTACCGCCTGGCCTCCCCGGAGGTGTTCGAGCTCTGGCGGACCCTGCGGACTCTGGCCGCCAGCCGACTGGCCGAGGTCGAGCGGCTCGCCGCCGCTTACCTCGGCAGCCGTGACGAGCTCCAGCCAGTCACCCGCGAGGAGCTGAACCGGCGACTCCAGGACGGCGACAACCTGGTGGTGCTGGATGTGCGGCCCGCCGCCGAGTATGCCGCCGGCCACCTGCCCGGGGCGGTCTCCATCCCGGTCGCCGAGCTGCGGCGGCGGCTGACCGAGCTGCCCGCCGGCCGAGAGGTCGTCGCCTACTGCCGCGGTCCCTGCTGCGCCTTCGCGCACGAGGCCGTGAGCGTGCTGCGCGACGAGGGCTTTGCGGCGCGGCGGCTGGAGGATGGGCTCCCGGAATGGCAGGCCGCCGGCCTGGCCGTCACCCACGCCTGACCACAGATCCAACCGAGGAGCCCGCCATGGCTGCCATTCACCCGGTCGTCGACGAAGGCCTGGGCAACAGCGCCTATGTGGTCGAACTGGGCGACGGACGGGCGCTGGTCATCGACCCGGCCCGCGACCCTACCCCCTACCTGGAGCTGGCCCGCCGGCGGCGGCTCCAGCTCGCCTACGGCGCCGAAACCCACCTGCACGCCGACTTCCTCACCGGCAGCCGCGAGCTGACCGCGGCCGACGGCGCCCAGATCCTCGCCCCTCGGGCGAGCCGGCTCGGCTTCGCCCACCGTGGCCTGGAGGACGACCAAGAGATCGACCTGGGCGGGCTCACCCTCCGAGCACTGGCCACCCCTGGGCACGCCCCCGAGCATGTCAGCTACCTGCTGTTGGACGGCGCTCGGCCGCTGGCCCTGTTCAGCGGCGGGGCCCTGCTGGTCGGGACCGTGGCCCGCACCGACCTGGCCGGCCCCGAGCTGACCGAGCCCCTGGCCCGGGCCGCCTACCAGTCCCTGCACCAGCGGCTGCTGCCGCTGCCCGACGAACTGGCGGTGTACCCGACCCACGGCGCCGGCTCATTCTGCGCCACCCCAGCCGGTGACCAGCGCACCACCACCATCGGCGCCGAACGCCATCACAACCGGCTGCTGGCCGCCCCGGACGAGGACAGCTTCGTGGCCGAACTGCTGGCCGGCTTCGGCTCTTATCCGCCGTACTTCCTGCGGCTGCGGGACCGCAACCGGGTCGGCCCCGAGCTGCTGGACGCGGACTGGCGGGTCCTGCCTCTGCTCCCGACCGACCAGGTCCGCGCCCACCTGGCCGGGGGCAGGGTCGTGGTCGACGCCCGTCCGGTCGCCGCGTTCGCGGCTGGCCATATCCCGGGGGCGCTGTCGATCGCGCTGCGGCCGGCGTTCGCCAGCTGGCTGGGTTGGCTAGTCGACGACACCCGGCCGCTGGTGTTCGTCTTGGACGAGGACCAGGATCGTGGGGAGTTGGCCCGTCAGTGCCGCACCATCGGCTACGACCACCTGGCGGGCGAGCTGGCCGGCGGGATGGCCGCCTGGCGGGCGGCCGGCCTCCCCGAGGTGCGGCGCCCGTTGGTGGACGCCGGGCAGTTCGACCACCGGCACGGTGTGGTGCTGGATGTCCGCCAGGCGAGCGAGGTCGCCGGCGGCCACCTGCCCGGCGCGCTGACCGTGGAGCTGGGCGCCCTCGCTGGCGACCGGCTGCCGGCGCAGCTGTCCGAGGGGCCGGTCACGATCATGTGCAGCCACGGCCAGCGGGCCATGACCGCCGCTAGCCTGTTGGAGCGGGCCGGCCGCCGAGATCTGCAGGTCGTGGTCGGCGGGGTCGACGACTGGCAGCAGGCCAGTGGCCAGGCCCTGGCCCGGTCGTGACCCAGCCGGCACCGGCCCACCCCGTGAACCGCCCCGGGTTCACCGGAGGCTTGGTTGCTTGAGTCCGGCGATGCTGTTTGGGGTCTTCCTTCTCCAGTGGGCGGCCTCGAACTCGGCCGGCGGGACATA
>Ga0307277_10000376_pt1 | contig 16189 bp, 13 predicted proteins | sample ER_DNA_116_FD_194473 | JGI IMG/M metagenome (GOLD analysis project Ga0307277, IMG submission 194473) | Bulk soil microbial communities from the East River watershed near Crested Butte, Colorado, United States - ER_DNA_116 | ecosystem: Environmental > Terrestrial > Soil > Floodplain | place...
CCCAGGGGGTGCCGGGGTCCAGGGTGCCGGGGCCCCGGCGCGCCGCCGGTTAAGAGGACGGAACCGGCCGGTGCCTGGCGCGCCGGGGCCTTCCGGCTGATCGGGGTGGTGGGGGACCGGTCGAGCGGGCAGAGGAGTGGGCGTCGCCTGCCGGTGGGAGCGACGCGGTTTCCTGGGCGCGAAGCCCGACTCGACCGGTCCCCACGTCAGCTGGCCATCCTGCCCTCCAGGTAGGCGGCCCAGTAGCGGGCTCGGTCGCGCTCGGCGGTCGGCACCCGGCGGTGGGCGCTGGCGTCGCGGAGGAGCCAGGCGACGGTCTGGAGGTCGGCGCACTCCATGTCCGGGTCGATCGCGGCCGACCAGTAGATGGCGGCGTCGCGAAGCTCCTCGGGCGTGGCCCTGCCCTGGCCGATCTCGCGCAGCAGCTCCCCTACGGTGGCCGCGTCGTCCGGGCCGATCGTCGTCCTCATCAGCATCCGCCGGCTCCTCCCCTCCGTGCGTTCGAGCACCGCTTTGTTCGAACGTATGTTCGATCAACGGGGCGCCGGAGTCAAGTCCGCTGGCGCAATCTGTGGATGGCGAGCATGGCCGCGGCCAGGAAGGCGGCGACGGCGCCGGCGCCGGTGAGCACCCGCCGCCGGTCCTCCCACGACCACCAGGCCCGGGAGGCCGCCGGCTGGCGCGCCGGCGTCGCCTGGACCCTGGCCAGGCCGGCCGCGGCCAGCGCCCCGGGGGCGGTGGCGGCGTGGCGCTCCACGACCGTCGGCGGGCGGGCCAGCAGCGCGGCCACGGCGGCCGGGGCGACGTAGGCCGGCAGCCGCTGGCCGGTCCGGACCGAGCGGCCGCGGCCGAAGCCCCAGTCGAGCATCCGCTCGGCGTCGGCGGCGTTGTCGGGGCTGTGCAGGACGACCGCGATCAGGGTCCGCCGGCCACGGGTGGCCGCGGCGGCCAGGCAGTGGCCGGCGTCGTCGGTGAAGCCGGTCTTGACCCCGACCGCGCCCCGGTAGCCGAGCAGGAACCGGGAGTGGGCGGCGAGGGTCACGTGGCGGCCGTTCGGCGTGGTGAAGGCGGCCTGGCGCATCCGCACCACCCGGGCCAGCCAGCGGTCCCGGAGCACGGCCCTGGCCAGGATGGCCAGGTCGAAGGCGGTCGAGCGGTGGCCGCGGGCGTCGAGGCCGTGGGGGTTGCGCCAGGAGGAGCCGCGCAGGCCGAGCAGCCGCGACTCGGCGTCCATGGCCCTGGCGAACCGGGCCACCGACCCGCCGGCGGCCTCGGCCAGCATCACCGCCACGTCGTTGGCGGACACGATCATCAGGGACTTGAGCGCCTGGTCGACGGTGAGCCGCTGGCCGCGCTTGAGGGCCAGGCGGCGGGCCGGCTGGCGGACCGACGCCCGCGAGGCCACCGTGGCCCCGTCCAGGCCGAGGCTGGCCCGGACGGCCAGGGCCGTCAGCATCTTGGTCAGGCTGGCCGGCGGCGCCGGCGCCCGGCTCCGGCGGCTCCACAGCACCTCCCCGCTCGCCGGGTCGACCAGGATCGCGTACCTGGCCCGGACCTCCCGCCCCGGCCCCGGGACGGCCCGCGACGCCGACGTGGCCGAGGCCGCCTGGGCGGCCTGGCCCGGCAGCAGCCCGGCCGCCAGGATGGCGGCGACCAGGAGCAGCCGGAGGAGCCGGAGCGGCGGGGTGCGGCGCGTGCGCATGGCGGCCGCAGTCTCGCACCGGTGGACGAGCCGGACAAGGAAGCCGCTCCGGCTACGAACGGCCGGCATCCATTAGAATCATCCGTCGGTCCATTCTCCCGAGCCCAGGAGCCTGCCAGCATGCGCGTCACCGTAATCGGCGCAGGCCACGTCGGCCTCGTCACCGCCGCCTGCCTCGCCCACGTCGGCCACGACGTCATGGTCGACGACGACGACGCCACCAAGCTGGACCTCATCCGCGAGGGCCGCTCCTGGTTCTACGAGCCGGGCCTCCAGGAGCTGCTGGGCGACGTGGTCCAGGGCGGCCGGCTCCGGATCGCCGGCGACAAGGCCGAGGCGGTCGGCCACGGCACGGTGATCTTCATCTGCGTGGGCACCCCGAGCCGGGGCGACGGCAGCCCCAACCTGGCCTTCGTGGAGGCGGTGGCCCGTGAGGTCGCCCGCAGCCTGCCTCCCGGCCAGTTCCGCCTGGTCTGCGAGAAGTCCACCGTGCCGGTCCAGACCGGCGAGCGGGTCGCCCAGGTGATCGCCCGCGAGGCCCCGCCCGGGGGCGACTGGGAGGTCGCCTCGAACCCCGAGTTCCTGCGCGAGGGCTCGGCCGTGGTCGACACCCTCGACCCGGACCGCGTGGTCGTCGGCACCACCTCGGAGCGGGCCCAGGCCGCCCTGCGCGAGCTCTACACGCCGATCCTGGAGCGCTCGGGCGCGCCCTTCCTGGCCACCGACCGGGCCACCGCCGAGCTGATCAAGCACGCCTCCAACGCCTTCCTGGCCACCAAGATCAGCTTCATCAACTCGGTGGCCAGGGTGTGCGAGCGGTCGGGGGCCGACGTGGAGCTGGTGGCCAGGGGCATGGGCCTGGACCCGCGCATCGGCGTCCACTTCCTCAAGGCCGGCGCCGGCTACGGCGGCAGCTGCTTCCCCAAGGACGTGGCCGCCTTCGCCCACCGCTCCCGGGAGCTGGGCGTGGACTTCGGCATCCTCAACGAGGTGGCCAAGATCAACCACGAGGCCAGGCGGGTCGTGGTCGACAAGGTGCGCGACGCCCTCTGGCACCTGGACGGCAAGCGGGTCGGGATGCTGGGGCTGTCGTTCAAGCCCAACACCGACGACCTGCGCGAGGCGCCCGCCATCGACGTGGCCCGCGACCTGCTGGCCGACGGCGCCCAGGTGGTCGCCTACGACCCGGTGGCCGGCGCCCGGGCGGCCAGCCAGGTCCCCGGCCTGGAGCTGGCCGACAAGGCGGTCAAGGTCGCCGACGGCGCCCACGCCGTGGTCGTGATGACCGAGTGGGCGGAGTTCGGCGAGCTGGAGCCGGCCGAGCTCCGCGCCCGCATGGCCTACCCGATCCTGGTCGACGCCCGCAACGCCATGGACGCCGAGGCGTTCCTGGCCGCCGGATTCACCGTGGCCGGGGTGGGGCGTCCGGTGCGCTCCCCCGACGGGGGCAGCTGACGTGCCCAGGGCCCTGATCACCGGCGGCGCCGGCTTCCTCGGGTCCCACCTGTGCCGGCGGCTGCTGGCCGAGGGCTGGGACGTCGTCTGCATGGACAACTTCCTCACCGGCCGGCTCAACAACGTGGCCGACCTCGTCGGCGAGCAGTTCCGGCTGGTCAGCGTGAACGTGACCGACTTCATCCACGTGCCCGGCCCGGTCGACGCCGTGCTCCACTTCGCCTCGCCGGCCAGCCCGATCGACTACCTCAAGTACCCGATCCAGACCCTCAAGGTGGGCGCCCTCGGCACCCACCACGCCCTCGGCCTGGCCAAGGACAAGCAGGCCCGCTTCCTGCTCGCCTCCACCAGCGAGGTCTACGGCGACCCCCAGGTCCACCCCCAGCCCGAGACCTACTGGGGCCACGTCAACCCCATCGGCCCCCGCGGCGTCTACGACGAGGCCAAGCGCTTCGCCGAGGCCCTGGCCATGGCCTACCACCGCACCCACGGGGTCCAGGTCCGCATCGCACGGATCTTCAATACCTTTGGACCTTTCATGAGACTTGATGATGGTCGAGCGTTTTGCACCTTTGCCGTGCAGGCGTTGCGGGGGGAGCCGCTGACCGTGCACGGGGCCGGGAGCCAGACGCGCTCGTTGTGCTATGTGGACGACCTGATCGAGGGGATCTGGCGGCTGCTGGGCAGCGAGCTGGTGGGGCCGGTCAACCTGGGGAACCCGGAGGAGGTGACGATCCTCGAGCTGGCCCGGACGGTGGCCCGGGCGGCGGGGGTCGAGGCGAGGATCGAGCTGCGGCCGCGGCCGGTCGACGACCCGGAGGTGCGGCGGCCCGACATCACCAGGGCGGTGACCGAACTGGGCTGGAAGCCCCAGGTCAGCCTGGAGGAGGGGGTCCAGCGGACGGTGCCCTGGTTCCGGCGGGCCCTGGAGGCCGACCGGGGATGACCACCACCAGCACGGCCGGTGAGCGCGACACCGGGGTCGCGACGCGCCGGGCGGCGTTCTTCGACGTCGACAAGACCCTGCTGCCCGGGTCCAGCATGTACCTGTTCGCCCGCGGGCTGTACCGGCGTGGGTTCTACGACCTGCGCGACATCGCCGGGTTCGCCTTCGGGCAGCTGGTGTTCCGGCTCACCGGGGCCGAGGGCCGCAAGGGGATGGAGGCGGCCCGCGAGCAGGCCCTGGCCTTCATCGAGGGCAAGCGCCGCGACGACCTCATCCAGATCGGCCACGACATCGTGGTCGAGGTGATCGGGCCCCGCATCTACCCGGGGATGCGCCGGGTCATCGACGACCACCACGCCCGTGGCGACCGGACCTACCTGGTCACCGCCGCCCCCCAGGAGCTGGCCCAGGGGATCGCCAGCTACCTGGGCATGGACGGGGCCCTGGGGACCGAGGCCGAGCTGGTCGACGGCACCTACACCGGCCGGCTGGTCGGGCCGGTGCTGCACGGCCCGGCCAAGCTGGACGCGGTCGCCCGGCTGGCCGCCGAGCAGGGGTTCGACCTGCGCGCCAGCAGCGCCTACTCGGACTCGGTCAACGACCGGCCGCTGCTGGAAGGGGTGGGCCGGCCGGTGGCCGTCAACCCCGACCGCTACCTGCGCGACCTGGCCGCCGAGCGTGGCTGGCCGGTGCAGGACTTCCGCCGCCGGCGCCGCCTCTGGCTGGTCTGGCTGCCCGCCGGGGCCACCACCGCGGCCGCCGCCGTGACCGGCCGCCGCCTGGCCAGCCGCAAGCGGCGGCGGCGTTAGCGGTCGCCCGGGTCGGCGGGGAGGCCGCCCTCGCTGAGGACGGCGGTGACCTCGTCCTCGGAGAGGCCGCGGGTGGCCAGGGCGCGGCGGAGGCGGCGGGCCGCCTCGGCCGGGGAGGTCCAGCCGTCGCGCAGGGGGCGGTGCTCGTGCTCGCCCTCGAGCAGGCCGTCGACGAACCCCTTGGCGTAGTCCCAGGTCACGTAGTGGTCGACCGCCGGCTCGAAGGCGGGCTCGTGCACCCGGGGCTCGCCGTGCTGGAGGATGTGCTCCAGGTTCTCCCGCAGCAGGCTCCAGCCGAAGAAGTGGTCCTCCTCGCAGTCGGGGCAGGAGATGACCACCCCGAGGAAGCCGCGCTGCTCCAGGGCCGCCCGGAACTCGGCCAGGTCGGCCAGGTCGTCCAGGAGCGCGGCGCGCTCCTCGTCGTCGATGGGATCGGGAGGCGAGTCGTCGTGCGGCTCGAAGGGGTCGAGGGGGTCGGGCACGGGCAACCTCGGCAGATCAGGCTGATACGTCTCCTGGCATGGTACAGCGGATGCCGCTCGGGCTCTCCTTGACCTCCACAGAACCCCGCTGCTAGCGTCGAGCATGCACCTTCCCCGGGCCCGCCGCGTCAGCGGACGGGTCCGTTTGCCTATCTGCACCCGCAACCGGGTACCCCCGCAGGGAGGAACGCAACGTGGCTGAGGTCGAGATCGGCATCGGCAAGAGCGGGCGCCGGGCCTACGGGTTCGACGACATCGCGATCGTGCCCAGCCGCCGGACCCGCGACCCCGACGACATCGACATCTCCTGGGACCTGGACGCCTACCACTTCGAGCTGCCGCTGCTGGCCTCGGCCATGGACGGGGTCGTGTCGCCCCGGATCGCGGTCGAGCTGGGCCGGCTGGGCGGGCTGGGCGTGCTCAACCTCGAGGGCCTGTGGACCCGCTACGAGGACCCCGACCCGGTCTACGCCGAGATCGCCGGCCTGCCCGACGCCGAGGCGACCAAGCGGATGCAGGAGATCTACGCCGAGCCGATCAAGCCCGAGCTGATCGGCCGGCGGGTCTCCGAGATCAAGGCCTCCGGGGTGGTCGCGGCCGCCTCCCTCACCCCCCAGCGGGTGGCCCGCTACCACCAGTTCGCCCTCGACGCCGGTCTCGACATCCTGGTCATCCAGGGCACGGTGGTCTCGGCCGAGCATGTCTCGTCGAGCAGCGAGCCGCTCAACCTCAAGACCTTCATCGCCCACTACGACCTGCCGGTGATCGTCGGCGGCTGCGCCTCCTACGCCACCGCCCTGCACCTGATGCGCACCGGGGCCGCCGGGATCCTGGTCGGGGTCGGGCCCGGGGCGGCCTGCACCACCCGCGGGGTGCTGGGCATCGGCGTGCCCATGGCCACCGCCCTGGCCGACGCGGCCGGGGCCCGCATCCGGCACCTGGAGGAGACGGGCCGCTACGTGCAGGTGATCGCCGACGGCGGCATGCGTACCGGCGGCGACGTGGCCAAGGCGATCGCCTGCGGGGCCGACGCCGTCATGATCGGCTCCCCCCTGGCCAGGGCGGTCGAGGCCCCCGGGCGCGGCCACCACTGGGGGATGGCCACCTTCCACCCGGACCTGCCCCGGGGGACCAGGGTGCGGACGACCCCGCTGGGCACCCTCAAGGAGATCCTGCTCGGCCCGGCCCCGGTCAACGACGGCAGCATGAACCTGTTCGGGGGGCTGCGGACCTCCATGGCCACCACCGGCTACCAGACGGTCAAGGAGTTCCAGAAGGCCGAGGTGATGGTCGCCCCGTCGCTGCAGACCGAGGGCAAGGTCCTGCAGCGCTCCCAGGGCGTCGGGATGGGGTAGGGCTACTCCTCGTCGCCTCGGCGACGACGAGTGATCACCTGGCGGTCCCAGCCGCGGTGGACCGAGCAGTAGCTGTCGGGGTTGTAGCGCGACAGGCGCGTCTCGCAGCCCTCGGCGGCGCAGGTCCGCGCCGCCCCGAACGAGCGCACCGCCGGGTCGGCGCCGGGCGCCCGCCGCCGGATGGGCGCGGCCACCGGGCCGGTGGCCTCGCCCTCGGGCTCGGCGGCGCTGCTGTCCTCCGGCTCCGGCTCCGGCACCGTCGTCTCCTCCGCCAGAAAACAAAAAAGCACCACACACCCGTGGTCCGGTGTGCGGTGCGAGGTCTGGGCACCAAGGGACGGCCACGTCCCTCTCGCGGCCACGGTACTCCTGTCCAAGCCGAGCGAGCAATCCGCCGCGGGAGTTGGCTATCCTGCGCCCATGACGACCCCGGCCCCCGGCCACGACACCGTCCTGGTGCTCGACTTCGGCGCCCAGTACGCCCAGCTCATCGCCCGCCGCATCCGCGAGTGCCACGTCTTCTCCGAGGTCGTCCCCTGCGACGTCGACCCGGCCACGGTCCGCGCCCACGACGCCAAGGCCCTGGTCCTCTCCGGCGGCCCCAGGTCGGTCTACGAGCCGGGCGCCCCCGCCCTCGACCCGCGCCTGCTGGAGCTGGGCATCCCGGTGCTCGGGCTCTGCTACGGCCAGCAGGCCATGGCCCGGGCGCTGGGCGGCCGGGTCGAGGCCACCGGGGTCAGGGAGTACGGGCGCTCCAGCCTGCGCGCCCGGCCCGACGGCAGCCGGCTCTTCGCCGACCTGCCCACCGAGCAGGTCGTGTGGATGAGCCACGGCGATACGGTCACCGCCGCCCCGCCCGGCGCCAGGGTCGTGGCCAGCACCGACGCCTCCCCGGTGGCCGGGTTCGAGGATCCGGAGCGGGGCCTGTACGGGGTCCAGTTCCACCCCGAGGTCGCCCACACCGAGCGGGGCATGGACCTGTTCAGGAACTTCCTGTACGGGGCGGCCGGCTGCCGGCCCAACTGGACCAGCGTCTCGATCATCGAGGAGCAGGAGGCCGCGATCCGCTCCCGGGTCGGCGACGCCGACGTGCTGTGCGCCCTGTCCGGCGGGGTCGACTCCTCGGTGGCCGCCCTGCTCGTCCACCGGGCGGTTGGGGACCGGCTGACCTGCGTCTTCGTCGACACCGGGCTGCTGCGGCACGGCGAGGCCACCCAGGTCGAGGAGACCTTCCGGCGCGACTTCAAGGTCAACCTGGTCCACGTCAAGGCGGCCGACCGGTTCCTGGAGCGCCTGGCCGGGGTGACCGACCCCGAGGCCAAGCGCAAGGCCATCGGCAACGAGTTCATCCGCGTCTTCGAGGAGGTCGCCAGGGACCACGGCGACGCCCGCTACCTGGTCCAGGGCACCCTGTACCCGGACGTGGTCGAGTCCGGCGGCAGGCGCAACGCCACCATCAAGACCCACCACAACGTCGGCGGGCTGCCCGAGCGCATGGACCTGGAGCTGGTCGAGCCGCTGCGCCTGCTGTTCAAGGACGAGGTCCGCCGGGTCGGCACCGAGCTCGGCCTGCCCGCCGACGTCGTCGGGCGCCAGCCCTTCCCCGGCCCCGGCCTGGCCGTGCGGATCGTCGGCGAGGTCACCGCCGAGCGGCTGGAGACCCTGCGGGCGGCCGACCGGATCGTGCTCGAGGAGATCCGCCGGGCCGGGCTGGACCGCGAGCTGTGGCAGTGGTTCGCGGTGCTGCCGGCGGTCCGGACCGTTGGGGTCATGGGCGACGGCCGCACCTACGCCTACCCGATCGTGCTCCGGGCGGTGACCAGCCAGGACGCCATGACGGCGGACTTCGCCCGTCTGCCCTGGGAGGTGCTGGAGCGCATCTCGACCCGGGTCGTGGGCGAGGTCCCCGGCGTCAACCGGGTCGCCTACGACATCACCTCCAAGCCCCCGGGCACGATCGAGTGGGAGTAGTGCACCCCCGAGGCTAGCCGTGCCGGGCGCGGAGGTCGGCGACCAGGCGGGCGGTGACCGGGGCCTGGGTGCCGGCGCGCTCGGCGGCGCGCAGGATGGTGCCGCCGATGGCGTCCAGCTCGATCGGCCGGCCGGCGGCGGCGTCCTTCTGCATCGAGGACCGCATCGGGTCGGGGGCCCGCTCGAGCATGCCCACGGTGGCCGTCTCGTCCAGGTCGACCCCGTCGGCCCGGGCGGCGGCGGCGATCTCGTGGGCCACCGCCACCAGCTCGTCCCAGTGCCCGGCCCTGGCCTCCCCGATGGGGGCGGCGGTCCAGGTGGTGACCAGGGCGATCGGGGCCAGCACGGCCAGCTTGGACCAGAGGGCGCCGGCCTCGTCGTCGCGCACGGTCACGTCCAGGCCGGTCTCGGCCAGCCGGGCCGCCAGCTCGTCGACCCGCCGCCGGGGCGCCTTGCCGGCGGCCAGCTCGACCACCGCGAACGGGGAGGCGTGCTCGATCACGCCGGGACCGACCCGGGTCGACTCGATCCTGATCGTGCCGGTGGCGACCTGATCGGGCGGGTAGCGCCCGCGCAGCCAGGCGACGTGGTCGAGGCCGTTGAGGAACGGCACCACCAGGCCGTCGCCGAGCGCCTCGGCCGGGACGGCCTCGACCGCCTCGGTGAGCTGGGTCGCCTTGACGGTGACGAAGCACACGTCCACCGGGTGGTCGAGCCGGGTGGCCGCCTCCACCCGCACCCGGGCGTCGCCCAGGGCCGGGCTGCGCAGCTCCAGGCCGTTGGCGGCCAGGTGGGCGGCGGTGGCCGGCGGGGCCAGGCAGGTGACCTGGTCGCCCCGCCTGGCCAGCAGGGCCGCCAGCAGCCCCCCGACCCCGCCCGGCCCCAGGACCGCCACCCGGGCCGGCGCCAGGGCCCGATTCACCGGGGCACCCCCCTGGGGTTCCCCGGACCCCTCCGGGCTCACGGCTGGCCGGCCAGCCAGGGGTAGCGCTCGGTGTCCTGGCCGGCGTAGTCGGGATCGAGGTAGATGAAGCAGCGCTGGATCTTCCCGTCGCGGATCTCGAACACGTCGCACCAGCGGCCGGCCCCGTGCTCGGGGTCGCCGGCCCGCCAGGGCCCGTCCCGGTGCTCGCCGTGGCTGGTCCCCTCCACGGCGAGCACGTCGCCGCCGGTGAAGACCCAGTTGAACAGCTCGTAGTGGTGCTCGATGGCCTTGAGGGTGCCGCCGACGTCGCCGAACATCTGGCCGATCTGCTCGCGGCCCTTGGCCACCCCCCACTTGGGGAAGTAGACCTGGGCGTCGTCGGCGAACAGGTCCAGGATGCTGCCCCCGTCGGCGGTCACCCCGGCCCGGTCGAACGCCTTCAGGTACTCGACGACCAGCGCCTTGCGGTCCTCGTCGGTCATCGGCTTGCCGGTGTCGGCCATGGCTGGCTCCTTTCTGACGACGCTGGTGGTCAGCTGACGGGCTGCGGCTCGGCGACCCGCTCGGCGTGGGCGGCCCTGGCCGCCCGGTGGGCCAGGGCCAGGATGGGGCCGAGGGTGGCCCCGCCGGCCCAGTAGGCCTGGGCCGAGGCCGAGGCGACGCAGTTGCCGACCCCGTACAGGCCGGGGATGGGGCGGTCCTGGTCGTCGAGGACCTGGCCGTCGGGGGTGGCCTTGGGGCCGCCCTTGGTGTCCAGGGTCCCGCCGGTGACCAGGGCGGCGTAGTAGGGGCCGGTGTCGGCCAGCGGCCACATGGTCGGGTTGGCCCGGCCCGGCTCCTCCTTGACCACGCCGTTGAACAGCTGCTCGACGGCCCGCTCGCCCCGGCCGAAGTCGGCGTCGCGGCCGCTGGCGGCCAGCTCGTCGAAGCGGGCAACGGTCGCCTCCAGGGTGGCGGCGAAGTCGTCGGCCAGGCGCAGCCCGCCGGTCACGTCGGCGTAGCGGCCCAGGCGCTGGTCGATGGCCGCGGCCAGCCCGGCCAGGTCGTCGCCGCGGATCACGTGGCCGTCGTCGGTCCCGGGCGGGACGATCAGCCGGCCGTACTCGTCGCTGGCCGAGTGGTCCTGGCTGCGCTGGTCCCAGATGGCCACCAGCACCAGGTAAGGGTACTCGGCCCTGGCCGGGTCCCAGCGGAAGAAGGTCTGGGCCAGCTCGTTGTAGGCCAGCTTCTCGTTGACCACCCGCCGGCCCCGCTTGTCGACCCAGAGCATCGAGTCGCCGGCCACCGAGAACATCCCCGACATGGCCGGGTCGCGGGCGACCGCCTTCTCCAGCGACACCGGGCACATCCAGGCGTAGTTCATGTTGCGGAGCTGGGCGCCGAGGGCGCCGGCGATGTAGACGAAGTCGCCCTCGTTGGAGGCGGCGGCGCAGCCGCCGTACACGGGCACGTTGAGGAAGTTCTGGCGCAGCTCCGGGTCGTGGGTGAAGCCGCCGGTGGCGAACACGACCGCCTTGGCCGCGCCGACCCTGACGGTGGCGCCGTCGGCGGTGGTGGCCTCCACCCCGACCACCCGGCCGCCCTGGTCGCGGACCACCCGCTGCACCCGGTGCCCGGTCCTGACCTCGACCCCGTCGCGCTCGGCGGCCGCGCTCAGGGTCCGGATGGCCACCACGCCCCCGTCCGACATGGTCTCGCGGGCGTCCTTCGGCACCAGCACCCGGCCGGTCGGGGCCTTGTCCTCGGGCAGCTCGCACCAGTAGTCGGGCACGGGGGCGCAGTGCCGGTAGGGCAGGGCGCCGCGCTCGGCCAGCAGCTCGGTCGCGGGCGAGGCGCCGTCGTAGATGGCCTCGCACATCGCGTACTCCCACTCGGTCAGGCCGAAGCGGGGGGCGTCCGGCCGGTAGCGGTGGGGCCGGGCCAGCCGGGCCATGTAGCGCAGGCAGTCGTCCCTGGGGTCCTCCAGCCCGAGCTCGCGCATCGGCTGGTTGTTGGGCACCCAGTACCAGAAGGCGGCCTTGCGGGCGGTCCCGCCGAGCTCGGGCGCCTTCTCGAGCACCAGCACGCGGTCGCCCAGCCAGCGGGCGAACAGCGCCGTGGGCAGGCCGGCGCCGCCCCCGCCCACCACCACGATGTCGTAGGTCGCGTCGAAGCCGTCGGGGCCGGTGGCGGGTCGCGCCGATTCGCGGGGGGCCGTGGGCGGGGACGCTGCTTCCATCGACGATCTCCCTTGATGGCCGGGAATGAAGCGGTCCGAGCAGTATCCACCGCCGCGGCCGGGCCGGGTAGGGGTCGGCGGATCGGGGGTCAGGCGGGCCGGCGGGCGCTGAGCGCGGTCAGCAGCTCGGGCTGGTGGCCGGTGAGCCAGGCCGCGCCCAGGCCGAGGCCGACCCGCCACAGCCAGGCGCCGTAGACGACCGCCACCGGGCAGACCAGGACCAGCGCCGGCGGCCACAGGACCAGGCCGACCACCACCAGGGCGAGCACCGGCAGCAGGAGGATGCCCTGGGCGGCGAAGGCGGCCATCTGCACCACCCCGACCAGGCAGCCCTGCCCGGTCCCCTGGACCGCCCACAGGTTGCTGGCGTCGTCGGGCAGCGGGTAGGCGAAGCGCACCGAGACCACGTCGGCGACGCCCAGCGACAGGGCGAGCACGCCCACGCCCAGGCAGAGCGCGACCGGCACGTACAGCCAGCCGCCGGTGACGGTGGCCAGGACCAGGGCCAGGGCGGCCGTGGCCACCGTGCCGGTCAGCATCGAGGCCAGGTTCCGGCCGGTCAGGTCGCCGCGCGGGTCGGCGCCGGCGACCACCTGGGTCCAGTAGGCGGGGCCGTCGAAGCCGAACTGGTTGAGGCTGTTCTGGGCGGCCAGGAAGGCCATGGTCTGGGCGGCCAGCACCATCCAGGGATGCTGGAGGCCGTCGGTGATGGCCACGAACGCGACCAGGCCCAGGCCGAGCAGGCAGCTGATCACCCAGCCGACCCGCATCCGCGGGTGCCGGGCCAGGTAGCGCAGCTCCTTGGCGGCGACCGCGCCCCGCTGGTCGGCGGGGAGCAGCCGGCGCAGCGGGCGCGGGAACAGGCCGGCCGGCTCGCCGGCCGGCCGGCGCCTGGCCGCCGGCTCGGCGGTGGTCAGCACCCGGTCCAGGCTCCGCCACCACCACCAGCCGAGCAGGACCACGGCCAGGGTGGCGCCGGCCAGCTCGGCCGTGGCGGCCAGCAGCCGCCCCTGGCCGCCGTGGACCAGCGCCCGGGCGGCCAGGCCGGGGGGCAGCCAGCCGAGCGCCCGGGCCAGCGGCCGCAGCGCCTCCAGGTCGGACCGCTCCAGCCGCTCGGCCAGCCGGGCCCCGACCTGGAGGGCCAGGTTGAAGCCGAGCGCGACCACCGACACGAGCACGATCACCAGGTCGCGGGCCCGGCGCGAGCGCAGCTGGCGGGACAGGGCGGTGAGCAGGGCCCGCGACCCGACGATGCACAGGGCGAACTGGACCAGCACCGCCGCCACCACCAGCACCACCCCGGGGCCCAGGGTGGCGAACCCGACCACGGCCCCGCCGAGGGCGACCAGGGTGCACAGCGGGGCCACGCCCACGCAGGCGGCCAGCGACAGCCCGGCCACCAGCTGCCCGGGGCGCAGCGGCAGCAGGGCCAGCCGCGACGGGTCCAGGCTGGCGTCGCCGGCGAAGCTGAGCAGCGGGAACAGCCCCCAGCCGCAGAACACCAGCAGGAACACGACCTCGACCAGGATCAGGCCGGCCGCCGGCTCGGCCCGCGGCACCAGGGCCAGCAGCAGGAACCCGCCGAAGGCCAGGGGCAGCCCGGCCAGCGCGCCCAGGGCCAGGCCGACCTGGTGGGGCCAGTTGCTGCGGCGCAGCCCGTTGCGGAGCAGGGCCAGCTTCAGGCCGACCAGGTGCCCAGCCAACCCAGCTCCTCGGCGCCGGCGTGGCTCGCCCCGACCAGCTCCACGAAGGCGTCCTCGAGGCTGCGCCCGGCCCGGACCTGGTCGGTCGACCCCTCGGCGATGAGGCGGCCCAGGTGCATGATCCCGACCCGGTCACAGAGCCGCTCCACCAGCTCCATGACGTGGCTGGAGAAGACCACCGTGGCCCCGCCGGCGGTGTAGCGCTCCAGCAGGCCGCGGATGGTCCGGGCCGACACCGGGTCGATGGCCTCGAACGGCTCGTCCAGGAACAGCACCCGAGGGGCGTGCAGCAGGGCCGAGGCCAGGGCGATCTTCTTGCGCATCCCGTGGGAGTAGTCGACCACCAGGGTCCCGGCGGCGTCGGCCAGGCCCAGCACCGCCAGCAGCTCGGAGGCCCGGGCCTCCACCACCGGCGCCGGGAGGTTCCGCAGCAGCCCGTTGTAGGTGAGCAGCTCGGCCCCGGTGAGCCGGTCGAACAACCGGAGATCCTCGGGCAGCACCCCGATCCGCCGCTTGGCCGCCACCGGGTCGCGCCACACCTCGACCCCGTCGATCAGCACCAGCCCGGCGTCGGGCCGCAGCAGCCCGGTCACCATCCCCAGGGTGGTCGTCTTCCCGGCCCCGTTGGGCCCGACCAGCCCGAAGAAGCACCCGTGGGGGATGTCCAGGTCGATCCCGGCCACCGCCACCTTGGCCCCGAACGCCTTGCGCAGCCCCCGCACCGACAACGCGGCCGGCGAGCGTCCAACCCCTGGCGTCGGCTCCCCTGCGCTCACACGGCCAAGCCTATCCCGTCCCGCTCGTATACTGCCGGCGTGGACCCATTGCCGGCGCCGGACGGAACGGGCGCGTCCCCTGACCTGCTGGACGGGCTGAACGACGCTCAGCGGCTGGCCGTGCTGGCCACCGAGGGGCCGACGCTGATCGTGGCCGGGGCCGGGTCGGGCAAGACCCGGGTGCTGACCCACCGGATCGCGCACCTGATCAAGGACCGGCGGGTGCCGCCCACGGGCGTGCTGGCCATCACCTTCACCAACAAGGCGGCCCGGGAGATGCAGGAGCGGCTGCGGCAGCTGGTCGGGCCGGTGGTCAAGGCGATGTGGGTGTCGACCTTCCACTCGGCCTGCGTCCGGATCCTGCGCCGCAGCGGCTCCCACCTGGGCTACACCTCCAGCTTCAGCATCTACGACGAGGGCGACGCCGAGCGGCTGATGGCCCAGGTCGTGCGGCAACTCGACTACGACCCCAAGCGGCTGTCGGCCCGGTCCATGCGCAACGGGGTCAGCGCGGCCAAGGACCAGCTGATCGACCCCGAGATGCTGGCCGACCGGGCCGTGGGCTGGTTCGAGAAGAAGGTCGCCGAGGCCTACCGGCTCTACCAGCGGCGGCTGGCCGAGTCGAACGCGGTCGACTTCGACGACCTCATCATGCAGACGGTGCGGCTGTTCCAGGAGCACCCGGACGTGCTCGCCGAGTACCAGCGGCGCTTCCGCTACGTGCTGGTGGACGAGTTCCAGGACACCAACGTCGCCCAGTACGAGCTGCTCAAGCTGCTCGCCGCCGAGCACCGCAACCTGTCGGTGGTGGGCGACGGCGACCAGTCGATCTACGCCTTCCGGGGGGCCACGGTCCGCAACATCCTCGACTTCGAGGCCGACTACCCCGAGGCCAACGTCATCCTGCTCGAGCAGAACTACCGCTCCACCCAGACCATCCTGTCCGCCGCCAACGCGGTGATCGCCAACAACCTGGAGCGCAAGCCCAAGAACCTGTGGACGGCCATCGGCTCGGGCAACCCGATCGTGCGCTACCAGGCCGAGAACGAGCACGACGAGGCCGCGTTCGTGGTCGAGGAGGTCGAGCGGCTGCACGAGGCCGGCCTCGGCTACGGCAAGGTGGTCGTCTTCTACCGGACCAACGCCCAGTCGCGGCCCCTGGAGGAGGTGTTCGTCAAGGCCGGCCTGCCCTACAAGATCGTCGGCGGGGTCAAGTTCTACGACCGGCGGGAGGTCAAGGACCTGCTCGCCTACCTCAAGGCCACGGTCAACCCGCTGGACACGGTCAGCCTGCGCCGGGTCCTGAACGTGCCCCGGCGCGGCATCGGCGACACCTCCGAGCGGGCCATCGACCGGTTCGCCACCGAGGAGGGCATCCCCTTCGGGGACGCCCTGCGGCGGGCCGGTGAGGTGCCGGGCCTGGGCGCCCGCCAGGTCCGGGCGGTGGCCGACTTCGTGGCCGTGCTCGACGAGCTGGCCGCCGGGGCGGCCGAGGGCCGCTCCCCGAGCGTGCTCGTCCAGGACGCCTGGACCCTGTCGGGCCTGATGCGCGAGCTGGAGGCCGACACCTCGATCGAGGGCCAGGGCCGGGTCGAGAACGTCCGCGAGCTCCAGTCGGCCGCCGAGGAGTACGAGCTGCGCGAGGGCCTGGAGGCCGAGCCGGCCCTGGCCGGCTTCCTCGAGTCGATCGCCCTGGTCACCGACGCCGACCAGGTCGAGGCGGGCAGCCAGTCGGTCACCCTGATGACCCTGCACACGGCCAAGGGCCTGGAGTACCCGGTGGTGTTCATCGTCGGGCTGGAGGAGAACGTGTTCCCCCACGTCCGCTCCATCGGCGAGCCCCGCGA
>Ga0307277_10000377_pt1 | contig 16164 bp, 16 predicted proteins | sample ER_DNA_116_FD_194473 | JGI IMG/M metagenome (GOLD analysis project Ga0307277, IMG submission 194473) | Bulk soil microbial communities from the East River watershed near Crested Butte, Colorado, United States - ER_DNA_116 | ecosystem: Environmental > Terrestrial > Soil > Floodplain | place...
CCGGCCGGAGGTTCGCGTAGAGGTCGAATTCTTTGCGCAGCGCGACGTTGACCGAGCGCATGCCGGTACCGAGCTCGGTCGTGAGCGGACCCTTGAGGCCGACCTTGTTGCGCCGGATCGAGTCGAGCGCGCTTTTGGGAAAGGGATCGCCCAGCTTCTGCAGCGCGGGGAGCCCGATGTCGTGAACGTCCCACTGGATGGCCACGCCGGTCGCCTCGATGGCGCGCCGCGTCGCGTCGACGATCTCTGGACCCGTGCCGTCGCCTGGGATGAGCGTGATGCGATGAGTCAGAGCGATCTCCCCTTGTTCGCGGCTCGTCCGGCATCGTACGCTCGGCCGCTGGTCATAGAACAGTCTTGTCGTTGATGTAGTGCCATAGACAGCTTCTATACTTTGACCATGGAGCTCGGCCAGATAGAGGCGTTCGTCGAGTCGCAGAGGCGCGGGAGCATTACGCGCGCGGCGGCTGCCCTTGAGCTGACGCAGCCCACGCTGACGGCACGCCTTCGCGGGCTCGAGCAGGAGCTCGGCGTGCAGCTGCTCGTTCGTGGCCGGCGCGGCGTCAGCCTCACCACCGCCGGCCGCCGATTCCTCCCTCGGGCGCAGGCCGCGCTCGAGGCGGTGCGCCGCGGAGTCGAGGAGACGAAGGCCGCCCGCGAGGGCCGCGGCGGCGTGCTCGCACTTGGGCTCGCGACCGACATCGCGCTGTACGTCGCGCCGGCCGCGCTTGCGCGTTTTGCCCGCGCGCATCCCGACGTCGAGATCAGTGTTCGCAGCGGCCGCTCACACGCGGTGGCCGAGGCTCTCCGCTCCGACGAGATCGAGATCGCGCTCGTCAGCCAGCTCGTCGCGCTGCCGGAGCTGGCGTCGCGTCCATTGTTCGAGGAGGCCGTGCCCATTGTCGTCGGGAAGGCCCACGCTTTCGCGGCTCGCGGCCGCATCGGCATCGAGGACCTCGCGCGTTCGGGCCTCGTCATGCGCGATCCCAGCGCGTACCTCCACGCCATCACGACGCAGTACTTCGCTGCCGCGGGCACGGCACCACGCATCCTGATGGAGCTGAACAACACCGAGGCGTGCAAGCGCGTGGTCCTGGCCGGGCTCGGCGCGGCGCTCCTGCCACAGATGGCCATCCACGAGGAGCTGCGGCGCGGCGACCTGGTCGCGCTCCACGTCGAAGGATATCCCGCACCCAAGCGCACGATCCATCTGATGACACGGGCGGGCGCTGAGATCTCGCCGACCGCGAACGCTCTCCTTCGGGTCTTGCCGCGGCCCTCATGATGCGGATATGAGTGCCGAGCAGGGACCTCTACCGGCGGTGCAGCGAGCGTACTTCTACGTCGTCCTGCTCGTCGCGATCCACATGATCGTCCTCGGAGTCGCGAATCTTCTGCGCGTCGGTGCCGAGATCGCGCTCGGCGCGCCGAGCGGCGGCTTCACCGGACTGCCGTTCGTGTTCGCTGACTTCAACCGTCCGCGCGAGCAATATCGGGAACAGGCGAGCCTCGCGATCGCGCTGCTCCTCGTCGCCGTGCCCGCCTGGTACCTGCACTACCGCGGTGCGGACGCCGCGGCGCGGCGGTCCGCGCTCGAGCGCGGGAGCGCCCTGCGCAGTGCGTACATCCAGGTCGTCATCTTCGTTACGGCGCTCCTCGTGTTCGGCTACGGGCAGCGGGTCCTGCGGCTCGCTCTGGTCGCGTGGGTGAACGGACCAGGCACGCAGCTCTTCTTCAACGAGCCTGATTGGGTCGCACGAGCCGCGGGCGCCTTCGCCATGGTCGTGGCCGCTGCCGGAGCGCTCGTGTTCCACGTGCGCATGGCGTCGGCTGACCGAGCATCGGCACCGCTGAGCCCGCGCGCGGCCGAGATCGGCCACCTGGCGCGTTACGCCTTGGCCGTCATCGGCCTCGCGTTCTTCACGTTCTCGTTCGGGTCGCTCCTGTCGACCCTGTGGCAGCAGGTCTTCTTTCCGTTCCCCGAGCCGTCCTTTCCTCCCGGCATCGCAGTGGACTTTCCCCCTCGCCCGACACAGGATCAAATGTTGCGGTTCACGATCGCGAACGCACTTCCCGCGATCGTGTGCGGAGTCGCTCTATGGGCAGCGGCCTGGCTCCGCGCGGAACGCGCGGTTCGAGCGGTTCCGTCAGCGGCGCCGATCACGCGAAGGATCCTGGTGTACGCCGTCATCGCGGTCTCCGCGCTCGCGATGCTGTTCAGCCTTACGTCGGCGATCGCTCTCGTGCTCGCGCGAGTCCTGGGTGACCGCACCCCTAACGAGAATCTTGGCCGCGAGCTCGGCTCGTCGCTGCCGTTCGCGGTCGTGTTCGCTGTCGTGTGGTGGTATCACCGTCGGGTGGTCGAGGGCGACGCCGCGCGAGAATCCGAGGCGGGCCGCGCCGCGGGTATCCGGCGTGCGTACTACTACCTCATCGCCGCGATCGGGCTGGCCATGGCCGCGATCGGCGCTGCCGGGGCGATCGGTGCGATCGGCAGCGGTTGGCTGGGGCTCATGAATCACGATGCGCGCGAAACGGCGACGTGGATCGCACTCGTCGTCGTGGGCGGACCGGCGTGGGCCTTCCACTGGCGCGCGCAGCAACGGCGACTCGACGATGATGAGCGGCGCTCCATCCAGCGACGCGTGTACCTCTACCTCGCGATCCTCGGCAGCGTCGCGGCGGTGCTCGTCTTCGGCTCCGCTCTCCTTTTCAACCTGCTGAAGGGCGTGCTCGCGTTCCATTTCGATCCGGCGCTTTGGCACGACCTCTGGCACTTCAGTGTCGACACCGCCGTCGGGGCTGTTGCGCTCGGGTGGCATTTCCGTCTGGTGCGCGCCGACCGTGCCGCGCTCACTGCCGCCGGTCTCGAGGAGACCTATCACGTGACGCTGCTGGTGAGGGCGGTGGACCGCGCCGCGGCGCAGGCGCGCGTCGCCGCCGCGGTACGGGGTCAGCCCGATATCACCCTTCGCGGCTAGCGGCCGCGCGATCGCTAGCCGTTGGTCTCTCTGGCGATGGCGGCCCGTACCTTGTCCGCCGTCGCGCCGAGCTCGAAGAGCACCTGCGCGCCGACGCCACCCGGATCGTCGACCAGCGCAAGAAGGAGATGGTGCGGCCTGACCTTCTCACCACTGGGCGCGGCGAGCATGATCGCCTTGCCGAGCAGCGTCCGCACGCGTGGCGTGACCGTGATCTCAGTGACCTCCGCTTCCTCGGGCGGTACCGCCTTGAACACGCCCGCGCGCGCCAGCTCGAGCGATACGCCGAGCTGGTGCAGATGTCGCGACATCCCGTAGCGGATGAGCGCGATGAGGAGATGCTCCGTCCCGATCCAGTTGTGGCGCATGAGTCGCGCCTCCTCTTCGGCGAGGATGAGAACTCGCTTGGCGACGTCGTCGATCAGATTGAACGGACCGCTCGCGAGGAGGAATGGCCCTGGAAACGACTCGACGTCGGCATCGGGTCGGCCAAGCGTGGCAAGAAGCTGCTGCCGCACCTTCGCGAGCGTGACCCCCAAGGACTCGATGACCCCCGACGCCATGCCCTGGCCTTCGCGTACCAAGGCGAGGAGAAGATGTTCGGGGCCGACATGGCTGTGACCGAGGCGGCGCGACTCGTCGATGGCGAGCTCGATCACCTTCTTTGTCCGCGGCGACATCATGAGCTCGCTCGGCGTCTTCGGCAGGGCGGAATCCTCACCCGCGCCGATGATGAACTCGACCGCCGTCCGCACCTTCGACAGCTCGATTCCGAGTGAGTCGAGAACGCGTGCGGCGATGCTCTGACCCTCGCGCACCAGCCCGAGCAGCAGATGCTCCGTGCCGACGTAGTTGTGCTTCAGGCGGAAAGCTTCCTCGTGCGCGATCGCCAGGACTTTCTTCGCGCGATCATTGAAGTATTCGTACGGGACGCGGCCGAACGCCACCGACGTCACCGGCGCCGATGCCTGCGACTCCGTGCCGCCCGCGGCCTGCTTGAGCAGCGACATCACCTTGTCCCGCACGCTCTCGAGCGTCACGCCGAGCGACTCGATCGCCTTCGCGCCGATATGGCCGCCTTCGCGCACCAGGCCGAGCAGAAGGTGCTCGGTGCCGACGTGACTGTGACCGAGCTTGCGGGCTTCATCGATCGCGTACTCGATGACCTTCTTCGTGCGTGGGCTGAGAGTGATCTCGCTCGGCGAGGTCGTGGAGTCGCCTCGGCCCATGATCTTCTCGACGCTCGTCCGGAGCTTGGCGAGAGTTACCCCGAGCTCGCCCAATGCCTTCGCGGCCACGCCCTCGCCCTCGCGCGCCAGGCCTAGGAGAAGGTGCTCGGTGCCGATGTAGTTGTGGTTGAAGCGGATCGCCTCGTCCTGTGCGAGGGCGAGCACCCTCTTGGCGCGGTCGTTGAAACGATCGAACGGTCCCATTTCGCGGCCTCTCGTGGTCGGAGGCGTCCACGCCCCCGACACCGTCGTCGCTGAAGCCTGTGTGGTTCCCGGCGCCGCTTGGCCGAGCGCCACGATCGTCGCGTGACGGACCTTCTCGAGATCGACGCCGAATGACGCGAGCGCACGCGCCGCCGGGCTGTCCGCGCCTTCGCGCACGATCCCGAGCAACAGGTGCTCGGTGCCGATGTGGTTATGGCCGAGCTTGCGCGCTTCGTCAATCGCAAGGTCGAATACCTTCTTCACCTGCGGGTGCAGCGTGATCTCGCTCGGTGGCTTGTCCCCCCAGTTGCCGCGACCGATGTTCGCCTCGACCGCGCGGCGCAGCTTCGACAGATCGACGCCAAGCGAGTCCAGGACGCGCGCAGCCGTGCCCTCGCCTTCACGGATCAGCCCGAGCAGGAGATGCTCCGTGCCGATGTAGTTGTGGTTGAAGCGGACCGCCTCGTCCTGCGCGAGTGCGAGGACACGCTTGGCGCGGTCGTTGAAGCGATCGAATGGCCCCATCGGGATCGAGCCTACGGCTTGCTAGTTCGTCAGCTCCGCCTTCAGCGATGCGAGAAGCAGTCGACGCTGCAGGCGCAGCGCCTCAGGCACCGTACCGCCCAACTTTTCGAACCAGTCCGCATGCTGTTCGAGCTCTTTCGTCCATTCGTCGGGATCGACGCGGAGCGCGGCCTCGATCGCTTTGGTCGTCGCGTCGATGCCGCGCAGATCCAGGTCGCCCGGGCGCGGCGTATAGCCGACCGGCGTCTCCAGCGCGCCCGCGCGGCCGGCGCAGCGGTCGATGATCCATTTCAGGACGCGCATGTTCTGGCCGTAGCCGGGCCAGAGGTATTGACCCTCATCGCCTTTGCGGAACCAATTCACGAGGAAGATCTTGGGCGGCTGCTTCATGCGTCCGAACATCGAGAGCCAATGCGCGAAGTACATCCCGGCGTCGTAGCCGATGAACGCGAGCATGGCCATCGGATCGCGGCGGATGCGGCCGACGGCGCCGGTGATCGCGGCGGTCGTCTCCGCGCCTGCGGTCGCGCCGAGATACACGCCGTGCGTCCAGTTGAAGGCTTCGATCGCCAGGGGGACCGTCGTCGAGCGGCGGCCGCCGAAGAGGATCGCCGAGATCGGAACGCCGCGCGGATCCTTCGCGTAACGGGATAGCGCCGGATTGTTCTCCATCGGCGCGGTGAAGCGGCTGTTGGGATGCGCCGCGGGCTCCTTCGAGCCGCGCTTCCATGGCTTCCCGCGCCAATCGATGAGGTCCGTCTCGGGTCCATCCATTCCTTCCCACCAGACGTCCTTGTCCGGCGTGAGCGCGACATTGGTGAAGATGCAGTCGTGCTCGAGCATGCGCATGGCGTTCGGATTGGTGTGGTAATTGGTGCCGGGCGCGACGCCAAAGAAGCCGAACTCCGGATTGACCGCGTAGAGGCGGCCATCCTCGCCGACGCGCATCCAGGCGATGTCGTCGCCGATCGTCCGGATCTTCCAGCCCTTGAACTCGGGTGGCGGGACGAGCATCGCGAGGTTCGTCTTTCCCGACGCGCTCGGGAACGCGCCGGCGATGAAATGCGTTTCGCCCTCGGGGCTCTCGGCCTCGAGCAGCATCATGTGCTCGGCCAGCCAGCCCTCGTGCTTCGCGCGGTAGCTCGCGATCCGCAGCGCGAGGCACTTCTTGCCGAGCAGGGCGTTGCCGCCGTAGCCGGACCCGACCGACCAGATCGTGTTGTCCTGCGGGAAGTGCGTGATGTAGCGGCGCTCGGGGTCGCAGTCGGCGACGGAGTGCAGTCCGCGGTTGAAGTCGTCCGAGCCGCCGAGCCGCTGGAGGGCGACGGTGCCGATCTTGGACATGATCCGCATGTTCAGGACGACGTAGATCGAATCAGTGAGCTCGACGCCGAGCATCGCGAATGGTGAATCCGGCGATCCCATGAGGTACGGGATCACGTACATCGTGCGGCCCTTCATCGCGCCGTCGTAGATCGCCGCGAGCTTCCGGCGCGCTTCTCCCGGGTCCATCCAGTTGTTCGTCGCGCCGGCCTCGGCCTTCGTCGGCGTGCAAACGAACGTGAGCTCCTCGGTCCGCGCGACATCGTTCGGATTGGAGCGCGAGTAGTACGAGCCCGGGCGCTTGTCGGGATCCAGCGGGATGAGCACGCCGCCCGCGACGGCCTCCTCGGTGAGGAGCTTCGCTTCTTCATCCGACCCGTCACACCAAAAGACCTGGTCGGGCTTGCACATGCGCGCCATCTCGTCCACCCAGGACAACAGATGGCGGTTGGTGGTGGGGGATTCCTTGGCGACGAGCACGCCCGTCCGATTCTAGGTCGCGCGGCGCGTCGACATGATGCGCGCCACGATCACCGCGACCGTCGCGGTCAGCGGGAGCGCGAGCGCGAGCTGTACGAGAAGAGGGAGCAGCGGATCGGCGTCGTAGAGCACGCCGGAGAGCAGGCCGCCGGCGCCGAAGCCGAGCGCGAACACGAGCTGAAAACCGGAGTAGCCGAGAGCCGTGCGCGCCGGCGGCAGGATGCGTTCGAGCGCGCCGGCCAGCACCGGATTGGGCGCCGTCTGTGCGCCGAGCAGGAAGGAGCCGAACGCGAGCGGCAGCTCTGAGCGACCGGAGAGAGCGATCGTGCCCGCACCGAGCGTGAGCACTGCCCCCGCGCCGATGACGGCCGGCACCGGACCGAAGCGGTCCGCAACGCGCCCGTTCGCCGCCGAGAAGAGCGCGGCTCCGAGCGCGACAAGGCCGACGTAGACGCCGACGCGCTCGAGCGGGATTCCCGCGACGTCACGCACGTAAACGGGGAAAAGCGGATTCACGACCGTGGTGATGATCGCCGCGAGGGGAGTGATCGCAAGGAGCGTCCAGAACGACCGCGGCAGCGGCGGGCCCGGGACGTGCGCGATCGGTGGAGTATGCGAGAGGCGGAGCGTGAGCGCGGACGAAAGCATGAACGCCGCCGTCGCCAGGGCGATGCCTCCGCGCAGGCCGACTGCCGCGCCGATCGCACCGGCGAACGGCGCCGCGAGGATGGTGCCGAAGAAGAACGCTCCGTAAACGATGCCGAGCTCGCCCGAGAGACGCGCGCGTGGCGTGAGCGCCGCGAGGTGCGCGCTCATCAGCGGGAGCGCCGCGCTGCCGATCCAGTAGAGGGACGAGCCGATGAACGCGCCGTGCCAGTCGGTGAGCGGCAGGAAGGCCGCAGCCCCTGCGGTCGACGCGAGCCACACGCCGATGAGCAGAGGCCGGCGTCCGAAGCGGTCGGCCGCGAGACCGATCGGAATGAAACTGGTGGCCGCGACCACGTTGCCGACGCCGAACACCAGACCGATATCGGTCGGCGTCGCGCCCAGATCCTTGAGGAACAGCGGAAAGAGCGTGCCCAAGAGCCCGAACCCGATGCCCCAGAAGATCTGGGCAACGGTGAGGGTGCTGGCCTCCTTGCTGAGTCCTAGGACGCGCGCCCTCTCACGATGCCGGTCTTGCGGCGTTCTTCGAATTCAGCGCGCGCCCGCTGCAGGATGGCGGGATCGGTCAGGACGTCGAGGGCGGTGAGCGCGAGGGCCTTGGCCGCGATGAGGGCGTTGTCGAGAGCGCCCTGCGTCACCGCGAGATCACGGAACGCGATCGAATGGCCGGGAACGGGGTCGGTCGCGATCGCGATGTACGGATGGATCGCCGGCAGCACCTGCATGACGTTGCCCATGTCCGTGGATCCGACCCGCTCGTCGTCGCGCGCCTCGAAGACCGGCATCCCGAGACCTTTCATGTGCTGCGTCCAACGCTCCGCCATGGGTGTCGAGAAGACCATGTTCTCGTAGCCGGCGTTCTCGTGGACGGTCACCTTGACGGTCGTCCCGGTCGCGGTCGCGGCGCCCTCCGCGCAGGCGATGAAGCGCTTCAGGACCTCCTGCTGGTAGCGGCGGTCCAGCGCGCGAACGCTGAAGCGGCCCGCGGTGCGGTCGGGGATGACGTTCGCGGCGCTTCCGCCGTTCGTGATGATCCCGTGGATGCGCGCGTCAGGCCGAAGCTGCTGACGCATCGCGTTCACGCTGTTGAACAGCTGGATCAGTCCATCCAGCGCGTTGATGCCCTGATCCGGCTGCGAGGCGGCATGCGCGGCTTTGCCGAAGTACTCGACGAGGACGCGATTGGACGCGAGTGAATGGCGTCCGGCCAGGCTTCGGCCCGTCGTGGGGTGGATCATCATCGCGGCGTCGACATCATCGAAGCCCCCCGCGCGCAGCAGCGCGACCTTTCCGCCACCGCCCTCTTCCGCCGGAGCGCCGATCGCGGCGAGCGATCCGTCGAGCTCCCCGATGACCTCACGCACTCCGATCGCCGCGGCGGTGCCGATCATCGCGATGAGGTTGTGCCCGCACCCGTGCCCAAGCTCCGCGAGGGCGTCGTACTCGGCGAGGATCGCGACGCGCGGTCCGCCGTTCTTCTTCGCTCCGGATGCGTCGCCCCGATACGACGTCTCGATGCCGCGATATCCGCGCTCGACCACGAAGCCGTTCCTTTCGAGGAAGTCGGCGAGGCGGCCGGCCGCCTGTCGCTCTTCATACGCGGTCTCGGGATTCGAGTGGATCGCACGGGAGAGATCGAAGAGCGCGTCGCGCCGCTGATCGATCGCGTGGAGAGCGCGCTTCCGCAGCGCAGCGATATCGGGCATGTGCCCGATGCTAGCCAGCCGGCGCGATCGGTGCCGCCTGATGCCCCGAGATCATCGCGAGGATGATGCGGTCGAGTGCGCGGTCGGCCTCCTCGAACAGGAAGGCGGCCTGCGCGGACTCGAGCGAGCGGCGCCGCGCGACGTGCGCGATCTCCGCCATGAAACGCGCGCGGAAGTAGAGGAAGGCCTGCGTCGCCTCGCCGAGCGACAGGCCGGCTCGCTTCGCTTCGACGCCGTACTCGCGGCCGAGGGACTCGGACTGCGACAGGTACTGCTCCTGCCCAGCCCGCCGCGCGGTATCGAGATGGCCGAGGAGCAGATCGCTCATGCGGACCCCGCGCTCGCGGAACCAGCGGAGCGAGCTCTCATCGAAGCGCGTGTGCCAGTCCTGGTCGGTGACATCGGTGCGCACGCGCCTCCGGAACTCGGCGGCGACCTTGTCGGGCGTCTCGCCCATCGCCGTGAGCGACGGACGCTTCATCGTGCGCGGGCGGGGGAGCAGCGCGTCGATGGCGGAGCGGAGGAAGCGGCGATGGCCACCGGGAGTCGTGAAGACGTCGACCTTGCCGTTATCGGCCCAGCGGCGCAGCGTGTCTGGGTCCACGCCGAGCATCCGGCTGGCCTCGCCGAGGGTGAGCCAGTCGCCGCGTTTGCCAGAGGCGGTCCGAGCGGTAATACCGTAAATCTAGGCGAAACTCGAGTTGGCTACTCGCCCGAGGCCGCCACGGTCTCGTCGCCCGTGGTCGCGTCCCTCACCTCGTCGGCAGCGGGCTCGCGCACCGCGTAGTCGCGTAGCGGCGTGAGTGTCGCGACCGCGGCGCTGGTGATCGCGAGCGCGCCGGCGACCGCGAAGGCCACGGCGCTCGAGGCCACGACGACGATCGCCGACAGCACGGCGGGCGAAGCGCTGTTCGAGATGAGGACGACGGTGCGGAACGCCCCATTCGCGCGCCCGCGCATGTTCGCCGGGACGTCCCTCTGGCGCGGGATGAACGCGTAGATGATGAACGCCTGCCACGCGATCTCCCGTCCGGTGAAGCAGAGCGTGATGAGGCGCCAGTCGTTGGTGAACGCGCCCGCGAGCGCGGCGAGCCCTGACGCGAGGATCACGCCGATCATGCTGTGACCCATGGCCCGGTCCTTCGCGAGACGCGGCGCGAGGAGCGAGCCGATGATCGTGAGGCCACCGCTGACCGAGAGCGCGAGCCCGATCGTCACCTCGTCGAGGTGGTGCTCCTCGCGCAGCACGTAAAGCATGAGCGTCCGCAGCCCGACGCCGCCGAGGTTCGCGATCGACATCGCGACCAGCAGCCACCGCAGCACCTTCAGTCGCCACACGAAAGCGAAGCCGTCGCCGATCTCGTGGATGACGTTCCGCACCGTCAGCGGCGCCATCTGAGCGGCGGAGATTTCGAGGATCGGCGGCATCTTGTAGAAGAGCGCAAGGGTCGGAAGGAACGCGAGCGCGGCGATCCACATCGTGCTGATATTCCCGATCGCGGCGATCGCGAATCCGCCCAGTGTCGGTCCGATGATGCGTGCCGCCCGGTCGGCCGCCAGGAAGATCGCATTGGCGTCGGTGAGCTCGTGCTCCTCGACCAGTGAAGGGACGACGCTGAAGTCCGTGGTCACGCCCCAGAGCACCTCAACGGTGCCGAGGAGGAAGCCGATGACGTAGAGCAGCTCGATGGAGAACACCCCGCCGATCGCGGACAGCGGGATGGCGACGGTCAACGCGATCCCCGAGATGTCGCAGGCGATGAGCAACCTGCGCTTGTCCACCCGGTCGATGAGTGCTCCGGCAGGCGCTCCGAAGAGGATGTACGGAAGCGACTGGACCACGCGCAACGCGGCCGTGGCGGCGATCGAATGCGTGAGGTCGAGGACCAGGAGCGGCAGCGCCAGCCGCGCGACCTCGTCCGCGATAGAACCGAGGCCGATCGCCGCGGTGAAGGCCGCGAACCATTTATGACGAAGCGGACCTTTTCGCACGGGCGGCGAGCATAAAAGCGAGCGGGCGGTCCGGCACGGCGCTTGCGAGCGTCTTTAGCGACCTACTTAGTTGTAGAGGAGGTTTCCAATGGGCCAGGTCAACGTCAATCCGAGCGGATCCTCGGACAGCGGCTTCGGTGCCGGCATGATCATCGGCATCATCCTGCTGATCCTCATCGTCCTCGTTCTCATTTTCTACGCGGGTCCGCAGATCTTCGGCGGCGGCACGACGCCGCGCTCGCTCATCGATTCGCTCAACACCGCCGTACTCGCGTAAGCGCCGCGCGGCGCCGGACGACCTCCGGCGCCGCGCGTCATGCTTGCGCTGTGAAGCGCGTCTTATTCCTCTGCGCGCATAACTCGGCCCGCTCTCAGATGGCCGAAGGATTTCTGCGCGCGTTCGCAGGTGATCGTTTCGAAGTCCAGAGCGCCGGGACGCGCGCTACGCATGTTCATCCCCTGGCGATCGCGGTCATGACCGAGCTCGCCATCGATATCTCAAAGCAGAAGAGCAAATCGATCGACGACGTTGGCGAGGGTTGGGACGTCGTGGTCACGGTCTGCGACTCGAGCTGCCCCGTCCCACCACGCACCGGACTGAAGCTGCGCTGGAAGCTGCCCGACCCCGCGGCCGCACGGGGCTCGGAGGCGGAGCGGCTCGCGGTGTTTCGCGGCGTACGAGACGCGATCCAGTCGCGCGTCCGTTTGCTTTCCCATCGCCTTTGACGCTGTGAGGCGTCGGCTCCGTTACACGATGGACACGTTGGCACGTCGTCTGCACCCTTTTGTAGCAGCGTCCGAAAGGGCGACTCTTCGCAGGGAGGACCTCACTCGATGCAAGAGAAGACTCCGAGTCAGGGCGGCGACCAGAAGAAGCAGGGCGAATGGCCCGAGACGGGTAAGCAGGGTGGTCAGGGCCAGGGCGATGTCGGTAAGAAGGGTGGCGACCTCGGTGGCGGCCAGGGCGGCCAGGGTGGTCAGGGCCAGCCACAGCAAAAGCCTCGTGAGGGTGGCAACGCAGAGGACGTCGAGCGCTAATGCAGGATCCTGGACTCCCGCCGCGCCCGGGCGAGCCGATCCCCGGTGACGTAGGAAAGAAGGGCGGCGAACAACCGGAGCGTCCGGAAGGGCCGACCGATGTCCCGCGTCAGAAGCCCGGCGTGGAAAAGGGTCCGATCCCCCAGACGCCGACCGTCTAGGTCCCGTTGATCAAGCCGCTGCCCTCCAGCAGCGTCGCGAACATGACGAGGATCGCGTACCCGGCGACGACCGCGGTGACGATGAGCGCCGCGACCATCGCGAGGCTCAGAAGGGTGGTCTGCCGGGTCGCGGTCCTCGCGTCGATCTCCTTTTCGATGACGCGGTAAGCCACGCTCGCGATCTGGATCGCCGAGCGCGCGATGATGAAGACGCCACCGGCGATACCCACACCGATCGCGAGCCATATGAGGATCGCTCCTTCGACGCTCGTCAGCGCGTCAGTCTTTTCCCGCGAGCCAGCGCTGGAAAGCCGGAAGCGTGAAGTATTCCTCGCTCATCGCCCAGTCCGGCTCGCGCATGAAGTCGACCGCGGAAGTGGATCCATCGATGAGCGGCGCGAAGTGCGACCGGAGCTGGGAGCTCGCCCGTATCGCGGAAGTTGGTCGGAATGTCGGCGAAATACTCGACAGGATTCGCGTGATCGCCCTGGCGCAGGAAGGAGCCCATGACCCAGTCGCGGTAGCGCGGGAATTCCGCGAGGTGCGTTCGACTGTCGCGCACGGCGCGGCGGAGGTACGCGAAGTTGCGGTCCTCGTCCCGGCGATAGACGGGGTGATTCCAGCACACGTAGTGAAAGAGCTCGTGGCAGGCGGAGAGCTCGACCTGCCGCAGCCCCTCATATGTCTCGACGCCAGCGGCTAGCTCGACCTCATTGCGATCCGGATAGAACCCGCCGCCGCTCCGCGCGTTCGTCCGGATGATCCGGCAGCGGCGGCCCAACGCGCGCACGTCCTCGGGGAACCCTCGCAGGGCGCGCTCGACCAGGACGTCGCCGGGGGTCACGTAGACGTACATCTGCCGGCGCCAAAGCGAGCGCCGAAGCTCGCGCAGCCGGCCACCGGCAAGCCGCTCGACCGCGGAGAGCATGACGCGTCGGTATCGGATCACGAGCCAAGTATCCGTGGGGCAGAACAGGAGTTGCGCCGCCGGTGTTAATAGGAGTGACGTGTACCGTGCGGATGCCCCTGGCCGCGTGAATCTGATCGGCGAGCACACCGACTACAACGAGGGCCTCGTTCTTCCGACCGCGACCCCCCAGCGCACCGTGGTCGAGCTTTCTCCGCGCGAGGACCGCGTCGTCCGCGTGGAGAGCGAGGGTTACATGCCCATCGCGTACGTCCTGGGCGAGGAGCGACAGTGCGGCGACTGGGGCGACTACGTCCGCGGCGTGACCTGGGTCCTCACCAAGGCCGGACATCCGATCCGGGGCTTTGACGCCGGCATCGCGTCGCGGGTGCCGCCCGGCGCGGGGCTGTCGTCGAGCGCGGCGCTCGAGGTCGCCCTGCTCCGCGCGCTACGCGATGCGTTCTCACTCCCGCTCGACGACCTGGCGCTCGCGTACGCCGCGCACAAAGCTGAGCGCGATCTCGTCGGCGCTCGCGTGGGGACGATGGATCAGCTCGCGGCCGGTCTCGCGCGGACGGGCGAGGCACTGCTCATCGACATGCGCAAGTCGCAGATCGAGCACGTACCGATCCCTGCGAGCGTCGAGATCGTTGTCGTCGACTCCGGGATCGCGCATGACAACGCGAAGCAGGGCGCCTACAACGAGCGGCGCGCACAGTGCGACGAGGCGGCGCGGCGTCTCGGGCTCGCGTCGCTCCGCGACGCCACGCTCGGCGATGTCGAGCGCCTCGCGCCGCAGGACCCGACGCTCGCGCGGCGCGTGCGTCACGTCGTGAGCGAGAACGAGCGGGTCCGTGCCTTCGTCGCGGCCCTCCGAGCGGGCGACCTCCCGCGCTGCGGCGCGCTCGTCGATGCGTCGCACGCCTCGCTGCGCGAGGATTTCGAGGTCTCGATCCTGGAGCTCGATGTCCTGGCCGAAGCGCTCCGCGCGCAGCGCGGTGTCCACGGCGCCCGTTTGGTCGGGGCGGGGTTCGGAGGTTCCGTCCTTGCGCTCGCCGACACGGGATGCGGCATGGACGCGGCGCTTGCCGCCGCGGAGCGGTACCGGTCGCGCACCGGTCGCGCCGGACGCGTGGTCATGCCTGTCTAGGTCGCGGCCCCGCGCATACTCGACGCGTTGTCCCGCTCGCCGTCGGCCGACGCGCCGCGCATCTTCACCGGCATCGCGCGGTCCTATGACCGCGTTGGCGCGCTGCTCTCGTTCGGCCAGGATCCGCGCTGGCGCCACGCGCTCGTCGTCGCCGTCGACGCGGACCCGGACGATGTCGTCCTCGATGTCGCGACCGGCACGGGCCTCGTCGCAGTGGAGCTCGCGCGCCGCTACCGCTGCCGCGTCGTCGGTCTCGATCGCAGCGCGGACATGCTGACGGAGGCGTCGCGCCGCAACGGGCTCATCGCCGGGCTCGTGAACGCGCGTGCGGAGCGTCTTCCGTTCCCTGACGCTACGTTCGATCACGTCACGTTCACGTATCTCCTGCGCTACGTCGACGATCCGGCGGCGACGGTCCGCGAGCTGTCGCGCGTCCTCAAGCCCGGCGGGCGGCTCGCCGCGCTTGAGTTCGGCGTTCCGTCGTCACCGCTCGCGTTCGCGCTGTGGCGCCTCTACACGCGCATCGTGATGCCGCTTGTCGGCTTGCTGTTCTCGCGCAAGTGGCGAGAGGTGAACGGCTTCCTCGGTCCGAGCATCGAGCGCTTCTACCGCGCGCACCCGCAGCGCGCGGTCGAGCGCTACTGGCGCGAGTCCGGGCTGGCCGACGTCCGATCGCGGCATATGAGCCTCGGTGGTGGCATCGTCATGGCCGCGACGAAGCGCACTGAGCCGCCGGGGGGTGATGCGCGGCTTGGCGCGGCGTTCTACGCGCTGCGCCCCGGCGGTTGGCGCGACTACTGGACGCTGCTGCATCCGCCGTACACGGCCTGGCATCTCTCGTACGTGCTGCTCGGCGCCGCTATCGCGCCTGCCCCCGACCCGCGCATCGTGCTTGGCGCCGTGGTCGCATTCGCCCTCGCGGTCGGGGTCGCGGCGCATTCCTTCGACGAGCTCCAGGGACGACCCCTTGGCACGCGGATCCCCTCGCGCGTGCTCGTCGCGCTGGGAGCGCTCGGCCTCGCCGGCGCTGCCGCGCTCGGAATCGCCGCCGTCGCGATGCTTGGTCCGCTATTCGGCCTGTTCGTCGCGGCCGGCGTCGCCCTCGTCCTTCTCTATGCGTTCGAGGCGCCGCTGGTGCATTCGGATGTCGGCTTCGCCCTCGCGTGGGGCGCGTTCCCGGTCCTGACCGCCGCCTACGCGACCGGCGCGCCACTGGTCCCGGCCGTTGCGGTGGCGAGCGCGGCCGCGATGCTCAGCCTCGCGCAGCGCATCCTCTCCACCCGCGTGCGCGCTGTCCGGCGACGCAGCCTCTGGGTCGACGGCGAAGTTCGTTACCGCGATGGATCGCGAGAGGCGCTCGACGCGGAGGGCCTCATCGCGGCGCCCGAGGGTGCGCTGCGCATCCTGTGGCTCGCCGTCGTCGCGCTTGCCGCGGGGCTGCTGCTGTCGCGCTATATCTAGCGCGGCGGCGGCGCCAGGAAGCGCTCCGCGTTGCGGTACGCGATCGCCTCGGCCACATCGGTAGGAAGCTGCCCGAGCCACGTCCGGATCCCCGCGACGATCTCCGGGTACGCGTCCCACCGCTCGTTGCCCGTGAAAGTCCCGCCCGCCGTCCAGGTGTCGGTGCCGATCATGAAGCGGCCGCTGTGCCGTACGAGCAGCTCGCGCCAGCGCGGATCGAGGGTGCCATTCGGCGCGACGTCGACGCGAAGTGAGAGCTCGACGGACAGCTTCGGCCATCGGTCGAGCAGGGCTCCGATCTGGTCGGGCGTCGCGTCGACGCCGCCGTGAGCCCACAGCAC
>Ga0307277_10000378_pt1 | contig 16155 bp, 14 predicted proteins | sample ER_DNA_116_FD_194473 | JGI IMG/M metagenome (GOLD analysis project Ga0307277, IMG submission 194473) | Bulk soil microbial communities from the East River watershed near Crested Butte, Colorado, United States - ER_DNA_116 | ecosystem: Environmental > Terrestrial > Soil > Floodplain | place...
TCGAGACGCGTTCCTCAGGCACCGGCGATCTCAAGGCGATCGGTGAGGTGATCAAGGACAAGAAGGTGGTGATCGGTGTCATCGATCACCACACGCTGCAGGTTGAGCGGCCGGACCAGGTCGCCGCGCTCATCCGCGAGGCGCTCAAGCATATTCCGCCGGAGCGGCTGATCATTTCATCGGACTGCGGGATGGGACGCGAGGGCATGGGCCGCCGCCACGCCGGCTACAAGATGGTGTCGATGGTGCTCGGCACCAATATCGTGCGCAAGGAGCTGGGCCTGCCGCAAGCGGAATGCCTGGCCGCGGATCAGCGCTACACGCTCACGGCAGCCAAGGCGTAATCCACGTTGGGGCGCGAACGATTCGGCCACGAGAGGACGTCGGAGCGTCGCGAGCATCGTCTCGCCGAGCGTCGGCGCCGCGACAGAGGCCCACACGCGCTTTGTCGCACCAGAATGACCCGAGCACGGGGGGCATGCTAGTCTTCACCGGCGTTCGCTTTGCGAAGCAATGAGGATCGAATGACACGGATCGCGCATTGGCAAGCGGTGACGCGGCGCCGCTTCGTCGCGGCGACCGGATTGCTCGGCTTTGGCGCGCTCGTGCGAGCGCGCCCGGCGTGGGCGGCCTATCCCGAGCGTCCGATCAAGATCGTGGTGGCGAACACCCCAGGAGGGCCTTCCGACATCATTGCCCGCATCATGGCGGCGACCATGCAGGAGGCGATGGGCGGGAGCGTTTTCGTCGAGAACAAGGGCGGAGCTGGCGGCAATATCGGCATGGGGTGGGTCGCGCGCGCGGACGCCGACGGCTACACCATCCTGCTGTCGACCAGCGCTTACGCGGTCAATCCCGGCCTCTACCAGACGCTGCCCTACGACCCGTTTAAGGACTTCACGGCGATCTGCGAGCTTGCCGTCTCGCCGCACGTGTTCGCGGTGAAGCCCGAGCTGGGTGTCGGCACGGTGAAGGAGTTCGCCGCGCTCGCTAAGGCCAATGCCGATAAGTTCAATGTGTCGACACCGCCGATCGGCACTACGCCACACCTGCAGGCGGAAGTGCTGAAGCTGCGCGAAGGCTTGCAGGGGATGGCAACCGTGGTTTTTGCGGGAGGTGGCGACGCGCTTAAGGCTTTGCTCGCCGGCACCGTGCAGCTCAGCTCCGGTGTCCTGGCCCCGGCGCATCCGCACATCAAGGCCGGCACTATCAAGGGTCTCGCGGTCACCGGCCGCACGCGCTGGCGCGACCTGCCCGAGATCCCGACCATGCTGGAAGCGGGCTATCCCGATTTCGTGTTTGAGACCTACACCGCGCTGATGGCGCCGGTGAAGACGCCGCCTGACGTCGTCGCCCGGCTCGAGCAGGTCGCGCTCGAGGTTCTGCAGCGGCCGGATATCCGCGCGAAGCTCACCGAATCCGGGTTCGAGGTGACTGCCAAGCCCGGCAAGGAGCACATGGTGCGCGTCGCGCGGGAAGTGCCGATGTTTGCCGACATCATTTCCCGCGCCGGCATCAAGAAGCTCTAGGTGGAATCAGCCCGTCGGCGACCGGCCGGCGAGGTGTCCGGGTTCCTCGCTTCTACCGCACCGGATAGAACGTCGGCCCGACCGCCCGTACCTTGCGCTTGCCCGGTTCCTGCTCGCCCTTTTGTTCGGCGGGGGCGGGCGGCTGCTGCTCGGCGCCAGCAGGCGAGGCCGGTGCGCTGCTCGCCTCGTCTGCGCCTTTGCCTCGGGCGGGGGCCTGGCTCGCATTGACCGCCTTCGCCTGCGCGTCGAAGCGTGGCTGCGAGAGTTGCTTCGCACGCTCCTCGGTGACGACGATATCGCCGCGTTCAATGGTCTGGTCGCTGCCTTGCTGCAGCGGCTCCGCCCAGGACTGGCCAGGCAGACGGCAATTGCAAGCCGCGTTGACCTGCTTACGATAACTGAACGCGGTGGGCAGATCCGTGTAGAGCCTGCCGCTGGTCGACACCGCGCGCGAGACGTCCTCGCCGGGATTGCGATGGCTGTAGAGAGCCACCTCCGCGGCCGGGCACTGGCGATGACAAATCTGCTCGTCCTCGGGGAACTTGGACGGCACTGTCGAATAGGAAATCGGGAAATAGTAGCCGTCGCAGGTGCGCACGCACAGCGTCCGGTAGGTGCCGGCGAGTGGAGCATTGGGAGCGGGCGCGATGTACCCGCCGCCGCCGAACAGGTTGTCGAAGAAGCCGCCGGGGCCGGCGGTGACGTATTGCCGGTACTGCGGGCCGCAATCGTTCTGCCCGAGTGCGACCAGGATGCCGCGGCGCTGGCCCTCGCGCTCGCCGCTATTGCCCTGCAGCCGCTGGATCTCGGTCAAGGTGCGGTCGAGATTGGCGCGCATCTGCTGGATCTGGTTGTTGAGCGGACCGCATTGCGGCGATTGTCCGCTGAACAGGGCGAAAAAGCCGCCGCCCTGGCAGCCCAGGCGCTGCGATTGCTGGCCGAGGCGGTCGACTTCGGCCTGCTGCTTTGCCGCCGCATCCTCGTAGCGCTTGATCTGCTCGGCCTTCGCGGGATCGATCCCGGCCCCGCGGTCGACGGCGGCGAGCTGGCTTTCGAGCCGTAGGCACGTCTGGTTGCGCCCGCCCGCGCCGGGGGCCGCATTGGGAGCAGTTTGAGCGGGAGGGGGCGCAGGCGCCGAAAACGGAAAGCCGAACTGCGCCGCTGCCGGCGCCGCGCAGAAGATGAGGACCGGCAGAACAGCCCCCGCTGCGCGCAAGCCTATTCGAATCGCTGTGCCAATCATGGAGTCCCGGCCCGACGTCCCACTATCGAGGATGGAAGCGCCGGAATGGTGACCAAAGTGTGAAAACGCTGGGCCAAGAGGCGGGCGCGTCAACACATTGGGGGGCGCCTTGCCCGCTCCGGCCACTCGAACCGGGTAGTCGGATGCACTAGCCTTCTTCCCCCGCAGCTTCCGGCGACCCACGACCTTTCCACGCCAGGCGGACGCAATGGGCGCTCTCAGCCTCTCCCAGTTCATCGACCTCGTCGTCGGCGGCCTTGCGATCGGCTGCGTGTATAGCCTCATCGCGCTTGGGTTCGCGATGATCATGCGGGCGACCAACATCATTCATTTTGCCCAGGGCGAAGTGATGATGCTGGGCTGCATGTGCGGGCTCACGTCTTTGTGGTTGCTTCCAGCGCTGCCGCTTCCGGTGGTGATCGCTGTCGGGATGGCCTCCTCCGGGCTGATCGCCGTGGCTATGGAGCTCGCGGTTTACCGCACCCTGCGGCGTCGGCGTGTCCCGATCATGAACATCATTACCGCCACGGTCGGCATGTCCATTCTGTGCATCAACGCTGCGCGCATCATTTGGGGCTCCGAGCCACTGCGCTTTCCGGAGCTGTTCGCCACCTCCGCGTATGAATTTGGTGGCGTGCGCATTTCCCCGCAGTTGTTCTGGATCATGGTCATGGGGGTCGCCATCATGGGTGCGTTGCAGCTCTTCCTCAAGCACACGCCGACCGGGCTCGCCATGCAGGCGGTGGCGCAGGATCAAGAAGCGGCGCAGCTCATGGGCGCGAACCTGACGCGGATGATGGCTTATACCTTTGCGATTTCCGGGATGATGGCCGGGGCGGCCGGCATCATGCTCGGTTCCTTGTTCTTTGCCTTTTTCGAGATGGGGTTCATCACCGGGGTGAAAGGCTTCGTCGCCGCTACGCTCGGCGGGCTCGGCAGCATTGCCGGGGCGATGCTCGGCGGGATTCTGTTTGGTTTGATCGAAACGTTCAGCACCGTGTTCCTGTCATCGGCCTATAAAGACGGGATCGGTATGATCTTGCTCATCGCCATTCTGCTGGTTCTTCCGTCAGGGCTGGTCGGCCTGTGGCAAAAGCGCAGGTGACCGCCTCGTCGGATCAAGGTGCGCACCGGCGCGGTTCGGTGCATGGAGCCGCGCTGCTGGTCGTGGCGGCGCTGATCGCGCTGCCCTGGGTCGAGCCCGACAAGTTCGCGCTCCATGTTATCAGCCTCATTGCGATCGCCTCGATCGCCGCGATGGGATTGCAGGTGCTGCTCGGCTATTCCGGACAGCTCTCCATCGGCCAGGCGGCGTTCTACGGCATCGGCGCATACACTTCCGCCTTTTTGACCGCGAAGCTGGGCGTGCCGTTTCCTCTCGCCCTCATCGGCGCCGGCGTCGCCGCGGCGATCGCCAGCTTGCTGATGGTGCCGATAACAAGGCTCACTGGGGCTTACCTGGCCGTGGCCACGCTCGGCTTCTCGATCATCGTCTATCTGTTCATCAAGAACGAAGAGTGGCTGACTGGCGGCTCTTATGGCTTCATTGGCATTCCGCGCGCGGAGTTGTTCGGATACGTCCTGCGCGATCCCCGATCGAGCTACTACCTCAACGTCGGCGTTGCGGCGAGCGTCTATTTCGTCTTTGCGCGCATCGAAGGCTCACGCTTCGCCCGCGCGATCAATGCCATCCGCCAGGACGCCGACGCGGCGCGCGCCAGCGGCATTCGCGTGACGCTGCTCAAGAGCGAGTGCTTCGTCATCGCCGCCTTTGTCGCCGGCCTCGCCGGCTCCCTCTACGCGCACGAGGTACGTTATCTCGCCCCGAATGACTTCACGTTCTGGAAGTCGATCGAGATCCTCATCATGGTGGTGATAGGCGGCGTCGGCAGTCTGGCAGGCGCCATCCTCGGCGCCGCGGTGGTGGTCGGCTTGCCGGAGTATTTGCGCGCGATCGGCGACTATCGGATGCTGGTCTTCGGCGCGATCCTGATCGCGACCATGCTGTTCGGTGAAGGTGGGCTCGCCGCGCTCGTTGCAGCATTGGGGCGGCGTTTGTGCGCCGTGGCGATGCGGCTCATCCCCAAGCTGCCCGCATCCCGGAAAGCAGCGCAATGAGCACCGCCGCGCCCGGCGAGTGCTTGTTGGAGGCGCGCGGCGTGACGCGGCGCTTCGGCGGCCTGGTGGCCGTTGATGCCGTTGACCTTGCGGTGCGGCGCGGCAGCGTGCACGGCCTCATCGGGCCGAACGGAGCCGGCAAGACCACGTTGCTCAATCTGATTGCGGGAGTGCATCGGGTCGGCAGCGGGTTGCTGCGCTTTGCTGCGCAGGACATCACCCGGGATTCGACGGCCAAGCGCGCGCGCGCCGGAATCCGCCGCACCTTTCAGAACCTGAAACTGTTCGGCGAAATGACCGCGCTGGAGAACGCCGCAATCGGCTTGCATGCGCAGACGCACGGCGGATTTTTTGATGCTGTCTTCTCGACGCCGCGGCATCGCCGCGAAGAGCGCAGCATCGCCGATCGATCGATGGCGGCGTTGAACTTTGTCGGCCTTGCCGGCCTTGCCCAGGCGCGCGCCGACTCGCTTGCATATGGACACCGGCGTTTATTGGAAATCGCCCGCGCTATCGTGGCGCGGCCCGCGCTGTTGCTGCTCGATGAACCGGCTGCGGGCCTCAACGTCACCGAAGAAGCGCACGTCAGCGACCTAATTGCTCGCATCCGCGACGAGGGCACGACTGTGGTCCTGGTCGAGCATCATATGGACGTCGTCATGCGCGTGAGCGACGAAATCACGGTCCTCAACTATGGCCGCAGACTCGCGCACGGCACCCCGGCGCAGATCCAAGAACATCCGGCGGTGATTGAAGCCTATCTCGGCCGGGCAGCGGAGACGGATCGTGCTCAAGCTTGACGGAGTGGTCGCGGGTTACGACGACGTCACCTGCCTGCACGGTGTTTCGCTAGAGGTGCGTCGCGGCGAGATCGTCACGCTGATCGGAGCCAATGGCGGGGGCAAGAGCACGACCCTCAAGACGGTCTCCGGCCTTCTCGCTCCACGCGCGGGGATCATCGAGTTCGACGGGCAGCCGATTGCCGGTCGCAGTCCGGACGCGATCGTTGCCCTCGGACTGGTGCAGGTGCCGGAAGGCCGGCGGGTATTCCCCGAGCTTTCGGTGGAGGAGAATCTCCGCGTCGGGGCTTACCTAGTCGCCAATCGGGCCAAGGTTCGCGACATGCTGGCCGACGTCTATGCGCGCTTTCCGCGCCTGGCGGAAAGACGAAGGCAGCTCGCGGGTACGCTCTCAGGCGGCGAACAGCAGATGCTTGCCTTCGGTCGGGCAATGATGGCGCAGCCCAAGCTCCTCATGCTCGACGAGCCGTCGCTGGGGCTCGCCCCGCGCATGGTGGACGAGGTGATGCGCTCGATCCGCATGTTCCGTGAATCCGGCGTGACGATCTTCCTGGTCGAGCAAAATGCCAACCTAGCGTTGCGCCTTGCCGACCGCGCCTACGTCATGGAGACAGGCCAGATCACCATGACCGGCAGCGGAGCGCAGCTTCTGGCCGATGCGCGTGTGCGGGCAAGCTATCTTGGCGCAAAAACAACACCGGAGACGGGGGTTGCGCGAGGGCAGTGAGTGCATCCCGCGGGCGTTGCTTTCGCCAACAACGCTGTTCGGATATCGTTGCCCGCTTCGGGTATGCCGCTTCACCGGAGAATGATCATGACCATGAACCGACGCAGACTTATCGGTGGCGGCCTGGGCGCCGTGGCGCTCGCCGGCACGCGCTCGGCGCTCTGGGCGCAGTCACGCGAGCCGGTCAAAGTGGGTGCCTTCGGGCCGATGTCGGGGAACGCGGCGGCGCAGGGCCAGAGCATCCGCGAATCGGTCGAGATGGTGGCGAACCTCAAGAACTCGGCCGGCGGCGTACTCGGCCGGCAGATCGAGATCGTGATCGGCGACGATGCGGGCAAACCCGAAGAGGCCGCCGTGGTGGCGCGTCGCTTCGCCACGCGCGATCAGGTGTCGCTCGCCATCGGCAGCGTGAGCAGCCCGGCGAGCCTCGCCGCGGCGCAGGTCTTTCGCGAGGAAGAGCTGCCGCAGATCGTGGTGAGCGGGACCGCCCAGCGCATCACCACGCAAGGCAACGAGTGGGTGTTTCGCTCGGCGGTGCCGGACCGCAAGCTCGTCGGCGACATGGTCGATTTCATCAATGAGAAAATGCCGAACCTGAAGCGTTTCGGGTTCCTCTACGTCAACGACGACTTCGGCAAGGGCGGTTTTGACGCTTTCACCGAAGCGGGCAAGAAGTTCGGCATGAGCGTCACCGCAGAGGAGCGGTATTCGCGTGGCGACCTCGACTTCATCGGACAGTTGACCAGAATTCGCTCCACCAATCCCGATGCGATCGTGGAATGGTCGCGTTACACCGAGGGCGCGCTCATCCATCGCCAGATCAAGCAGATGGGCTGGGAGCTGCCGCGGTTCGGCTCTGACGGCATCGCAGCGCCGGCGTTCCTCGATCTGGCCAAAGAGGCCGCCAATGGCGTCATTTATCCCACGCACTTCAGCCCGGCGACGTCCACCAACCTACCGGCCGCGCAAGCCTTCATCGCGTTGGTGCGCAAGACCTACAACAAGCCGCCGGACTACGTTCATGCCCAGGCGTTCGACGCCATCAATATTGCGCTTGCGGCGATCGAGCGGGCCAAAAGCGACGACCGCACCGCGGTGCGCAACGCGTTGCGCCAGACCGATTATCAGAGCGTGCGCGGGCCCTTCAAGTTCGATCAGAGAGGCGATCCGACCCTGGTGACCCACATGGTGCGGATTGCCGACATCAAAGAGACCGACGCGCGCAGCTGATGGGGGCAAACGTGACGATCACCGTGGTCAAATCGGGCGTGCCGCGACCGCTCGCCAATTATAACGAGGCGTTCGTGGTCGGCGATCTCGTGTTCGCCGCCGGTCAACTGGCGAGTGACTTCAAGACCGGCGTGCCGCCGGAGGCCCGCAAGCAGGAAGGCTTTCCGTTCTACGGCTCCGACATCGAGCTGCAGACGACCTACATCCTCGAAAATCTGAAAAAGACTTTCGAGGCGGCGGGCTCCTCGCTCGATCATGTGGTCAAGGCGCAGGTTTTTCTCACCGACCTCGACAACTTTCACGGCTTCGACACGGTGTGGAAGCGCTACTTCAAGGTACCGCCGCCGCGCACGACCATCGGCTGCACGGGACTGCTGGTGGCGGATACGCTGGTCGAGATCGACCTTATCGGCTATGTGCCGCGCAACGGGCTCAAGCACGACGTCGTCACCTCATCCATCCCGCGCCCGCTCGCCAATTACAACGAGGCGGTCACGGTTGGCGACCTGGTATTCGCCGCAGGCCAGCTCGCCAGCGATTTCAAGACCGGGGTTCCGCCGCAAGCGCGCAAGGGGACCGGTTTTCCGTTCTATGGCTCGGACATCGAGCTGCAGACCGCGTACATCCTCGAGAATCTGAAAAAGACGTTCGAGGCCGCCGGCTCCTCGCTTGACCAGGTGCTCAAGGCGCAGGTGTTTCTCACCGACCTCGACCACTTCCACGGCTTCGATACGGTGTGGAAACGCTATTTCAAGGTGCCGCCGCCGCGCACCACCATCGGCTGCACCGGGCTACTGGTCGAAGACACGCTCGTGGAAATAGACCTGATCGGGTATCGCTCGGGAGCCGGTCGCAAGCACGAGGTCGTCAAATCGGCGGCTCCGCGTCCGCTCGCGCACTACAGCGAGGGCTTCACCTTCGGCAGCCATGTTTTCGCAGCCGGTCAGATCGCGAGCGATTATCGCACTGGCGTGCCGCCGGAGGCGCGAAAGCAGAAGGGCTTTCCGTTCTACGGCTCGGACATTGAACTGCAGACGGCATACGTCCTCGACAACCTGAAAAAAACCTTCGAGGCAGCCGGCTCCTCGCTCGATCAAGTGGTCAAGGCGCAGGTGTTTCTCACCGACCTCAACAACTTCCATGGCTTCGATACGGTGTGGAAGCGCTATTTCAAGCAGCCGCCGCCGCGCACCACCATTGGCTGCACGGGCTTGTTGGTCGCGGATACGCTGGTCGAGATCGATCTCATCGGCACGAAGAGCTAATCTAGGCCGTGTACGTGATGCCGGTGGCATGGTTGCCAAAGTGCTGCAGGGGAGGAAACCGGCAGATGCACCGATTCAACGGCCGAGCAAGTTCGAGCTGGTGATCAACCTGAAGACTGCGAGGACGCTCGGCCGACAATCTAGTCACACTCGCCGATGAGGTGATCGAATGGGGGCGCTATTTGCTGCGGCTGCTCACGGCAGCTACTGGCACTTCTCGGAGCTCGGGGAATGTCCGACTTGAGTCTGCAAAGTGACATCGTCGGGATAGGTTCCTTCGGCGGCAACGGGCAAAGCGATATTCTCTTTCACAATGCCAGCGGCCAGAACTTGATCTGGGTAATGGGTACAGCCTGCCGCAGACGCCGACCTCGTGGAGTGTCGCCGGCGTGGGGGATTTCACGGGCAGCGGCACCGACGGCACGCTGCATTAGGTTTCGCTGCGCTTCCCCTCCAGCGGGTTGTACGGGTTATTCGGTGGTCTGCGGCCTAGCTCCTAGGCTTCTTCGGCCTGACCGCGCGCTGTTTCGGTTTGGTCGCCGCCATCAATCGGCGGCACTCCTCTGAGACCGAAGGATTACACTCCATCAGGGCGAGTCTGGTAGCTGTCGATCCTGTCTTGCCCGAGCCAAAATAGGCAGAGGCTTGTGCCCATGCTGATCCGTTCAGGCCAGCCAAAATGCATGCCGCAAAGAGAAGAACCCTCATTTTCAACTCCTCCCTTTTGGTTTGCCGGGTCACTCTAAGGTCGCCCTTTTTTTACTTCAATGTGATGACCCCCTTGTTGATCTTGATCAAGCCGAAGGACTACGCCGCACCGCAAATGTCGGCTTGTGGCACTTCTCGGACCTCGGGGAAGTCCGACTTGAGTCTGCAAAGTGAGCTAAAGCAGACATCGATCACGTCGCCATCCCAGTCACGAATCAATGAGTACACGCCGTGGAATCAGCCCTTCGTCGCTCGCGTCGCCTCGCTGCGCAGGTTCCACAGGATGCCGGTAACGATCAGGCCTGCGCCGAGAAACACGAAGACGTCCAGGGACTCGCCGTAGAGCCACCACCCGATCACTGCGATCAGCGGGATGCGCATGAAATCGAGCGGCACCACCACGCCCGCGTCGCCGGCCCGAAAGGCATTGGTCAGGCAGTAATGCGAGACTAGTCCCGAGACGCCGATGCCGATGACGGCCGGGGCCTGCGCTTGCGTGAGCTTGGTCACGAACAACGGCTCGGAGGCGAGGAGCGCAATCGGCAGCTGGATGAGCATCATCCAGAAAAGGATTGCGAAAGTGCTATCCGTGCGCGTGAGCTTCTTTGTGGAGATCAGAGTGACGGCCAGCCCGAACGCACCCGTGAGGGCGAGCAGCGCTCCCGGCTGAAACGTCGCCAGACCCGGCCGCAGAATGACCAACACGCCGAGAAGACCTAACACTACGGCGCCGATCCGGCTCGCGGTCAGCCGCTCGCCTAGGATTGGAGCGGCGAGCAGCAGCGTCCATGCCGGCGTGGTGAATTCGAGCGCAAAGGTCATCGCCAACGGGATGAGCAGAAGGCTCATCGCCCACAGATACGACGATCCGACGTGAACGGTGTTGCGAAAGAGGTGCAGCCGAATATGGCGGCAGTTGATCGTTGCGCGCAGGTCGGCGCGCAGTGCGGCCAGCGTGCCCATGACGAGGAGGCCGAGACCTGCCCGCAACGCCAGAATCTCCATCACCCCCAGTGTGGCGGCGAGGATTCGCACCGAGACGGCCATGGCCGAGAACGACAGCAGCGCGCCAGTCATCCAGAGGACGACGCGAACGAGATTTTTGGGGGCCACGCGTAGCCTTTAGCAACCAGGCCTTAGGAATGGATGAGGGGAGGGCAGCGCGATGCGCACCCGGTAGGCCGCCGACGAACGAAAATAGGCATAGAACTCTACGTCTCCTCCTTGGCTGGGCGATGTCGATCGTCGGGCGCGAGCTCAGACCTTGCCGCCCGTGGTGCCGCTTTCGATTTCGGCGACGAGCTCGGCCGAGCGTTCGGTCAGCTGCTTCATGGCGCGATCGAAGGCCGGGCGATCGGCGGGCGCGACTACTTCGGCAAGGCGGTCCATGAATGCGTGCGCGCTGGGGGCAAGCTCCTCGTAGACCTCGCGGCCGGCCGGCGTCAGCGACAGAAAAGACTCCCGCAGATCGGCGCGATTGGCGCGGCGGCTGACAAATTTGCGCTGCTCAAGCTGCGCCACCGCGCGGGAAACCTTGGTCTTGTGCATGTGGGTGTGGGCGCCGACAGCCTTGCCCGTCATGACGCCGTTCTCGCCGAGCGTAACGAGGACGCGCCATTCGGGTATTCCAATACCGTAGCGCCCATAGACGCGCGTAAGTGCCTGTGACACCAGGCTCGACAGCACGTTGAGCCGATGCGGCAAAAAATCCTCGAGTTTGAGCAGCGGCGCCTCGGCGCACGCCGCATCGACATGCGCCGCGTTGTCTCGGACTGGACCGGAGTTCGTCATCACCCGCGCCCATATGCGGCGGTCGGCTTAAGGCCTGATTCCGCGCCGAACATTGGCGGAAGATTGCCGTCCGCGCAACGCAACGCAGCCGAGTGGTGAGGCGGGTACACGTTAAGCTTGCGCGGTTCCCTGTAAAGAACAGGCCGGAAACAGGGGCGTTGCGCAGGCGACCGTTTTCTACAGCCAGAGGTTGGTCTCGCCTGCGCAGGCGCGGCGACGCTTCCGGCAGGTCCCTGCAAGGTGCGTGGCGCGTGCCGGCGCTGGCGCATGCAACAAAAAGCCCGGGCCGCTACCCGGGCGAGCGCGATTTCGGCGAATACTCTTTCCTCGAAGATTCTCGTTACACGAGTCAACAGGAAAATGCGGCCGCAACCCGTTGCCGGCTGGAGAAGCGTGCCCGCGCGCCGATCCGCGGCGGCCTAGCGCAGGCACTCGATGGCGACGAATTCCTGGCGCACCGAGGTGCCGGTGGTCGCGGGCTCGGAGCTCGCGATCTCCGCGCGCTCGATCCGGCGATACGACGCGGCCTGCATGTAGTCGCGGGATTGGCAGTAGGCGATGGCAACCGCCGCGCCGCAAGTCGCGCCGGTGGCGAGACAACGATCGACGCCGTAGCCGTCGGAATTGTTGGCAATGATGAACGTACGCTTTTCGGCCTGCGCCGCGGTGGCGAAGACGCTACCCGCGAGCACGAGCGCGGCGAACACATACCGCATCCCTGACACCCCCCCTTTCCCCGGTTGCCCAGGGACCCCGATCCTGCGTGGAAAAGCCTAAGGCGTCCCTAACCTGAGGCCTTCCCCGCGGTTGCGATGTAACGGCCTTGCCCCGTGGTTGCCTAGGACATGAAAGCCACACTTCCCGGCGATCTTGGGGCGGCCGGAAAGGCTTTCAAAACCTGAGACTTAGCGATGTTGGCCGCCCGTTGGACGGATCGGCGGGGCCTTGACGCGCCCCGCGCGCTTGCCCATGCTCGGCCGCGATGCACGGCCTTAACCCTATCTGCGGCATTTGCCGGGAGATTATCCGCTAGCGATCCACGCTGGCTGCGGCCGTCTTTTCTCCTCACCCGAGATGTTGGGACGCCCGGCCAGCGAGGCCGCGGCGGCCGTTTTCCGTCGCCGAGGCACGGGAAGAGATTGTGGTGCGATGGAGCTTTCCCTCTACGATACGCTGACGCGGGAGAAGCGCCCCTTCACGCCGCTCGATCCGGCGCGCGTGCGCATGTATGTGTGCGGGCCGACGGTCTATGACTTCGCCCATATCGGCAACGCCCGCCCAGTCATTGTCTTCGACGTCTTGTTCCGCCTGCTGCGCCATCTCTATGGCGCCGACCATGTCGTCTATGTGCGCAACATCACCGACGTGGACGACAAGATCAACGCGCGCGCGGCGGAGGAATATCCGGATCTGCCGCTGAACCAGGCGATCCGGCGGGTGACGGAGCAGACCGACAAGCAGTTTCACGAGGACGTGGCTGCGCTCGGCTGCTTGCCGCCGACGGTCGAGCCGCGCGCGACCGAGCATATCGCGGAGATGAAGGCGCTGATCGAGCGTCTCGTTACGCAAGGGTGCGCCTATGTCGCCGCCGAGCACGTTCTGTTTCGCGTCGGCTCGATGGCGGACTACGGAAAGCTTTCCAAACGCTCGCTCGAGGAGATGGTCGCGGGAGCCCGCGTCGAGGTCGCGCCCTATAAGCGCGACCCCATGGATTTCGTGCTGTGGAAGCCCTCGAAGCCGGGCGAACCAGCCTGGCCCTCGCCGTGCGGAATCGCGCCGCCGGGCCGGCCGGGCTGGCACATCGAGTGCTCGGCGATGGCGTGGAAGCACTTGGGCGAGACGTTCGACATTCACGGCGGCGGCATCGATCTCGTCTTCCCGCACCACGAGAACGAGATCGCGCAGACGCGTTGCGCCTTCCACACGTCGGGGATGGCGAATGTCTGGATGCACAATGGCTTTCTGCAGGTCGAAGGCCGCAAGATGGCGAAGTCCGAGGGCAATTTCATTACGATCAGCGAATTGCTGAGGAGCGATAACTTCGGTGGCCGAGCTTGGTCGGGGGACGTGTTACGGCTCGCGATGCTGCAAACTCACTACCGGCAGCCCATCGACTGGACCGTGAATGGACTCGAGTTGGCTTTTCACACGCTCGATGATTGGTTCCGCGCAGCTGCTCCCGGTCCGAACGGCCCGCCAAACCAAGGTGTCGTCGATGCCCTCTTGGATGATTTGAACACACCTAGAATGATCGCGGAGTTACACGCCATCAGAAAACAAATATCCCGCGCCCAGCATGGAGAGGCTGCGAGCGAGCTAGCCAACACACTTTCTTTTCTTGGTTTTATGCAACAGAATTTCTTTGCATGGATAGCCAAGATGAATGATCAGGTGGTTGGTGATCCCGGCCACATTGACACGCTGATCGACGCACGCAATGCCGCTCGCAAAACGAAAGACTTTAAAGAAGCCGACCGCATCCGCGATGAACTCCATGCCATGGGCGTCGAACTCGAGGATCACAAGGACGGCACCACGACATGGAAGGTGAAGCGATGATGGCGGACGCAAAGCCTAATCCGGCGCTGCGGCCGTTCCTGCCAGCGGACGCGCCGCTGCTCGCGGAGATATTTCGCGCCAGCATCGCCGATCTGACCGGCGACGACTACAGCGAAGCGCAGCAGGAGGCCTGGTCGGCGAGCGCGGACGATGCGGGCGCGTTCGCCGCGCGCCTCGCCGACGCGCTGACCGTGCTCGGCACCATCGACGGCTCGCCGGTCGGATTCGCGTCCCTCACCGGCACGGAGCGCGTCGACATGCTCTACGTCCATCCCGCCGCCGCGCGGCAAGGTGTCGGCACCATGCTCATCGATGCGCTGGAGAAGCTCGCCGCCGCCCGCGGCGCATCCCGTTTGACCGCCGACGTGAGCGACAGCGCGCAGGATTTCTTCCGCCGCCGCGGTTTCGTGGCGACGCAGCGCAATACGATTGAACTCGGCGGCGAATGGCTGGCCACCACGACCATGGAAAAGCGGCTTGCCGCCAAGGAGCGCGCGCAATGAAACGGCTCCGGACGCCGCAGGGCGGCTTGCAGCGCCACCACATCGTGATGGCGGTCGTCGCGATCGCGGTCGCGATCGCGCTGGTGCTGAACTATTATCTGTGGTGAGCCATTCGTAGTAAGTCATGGCCCGCGAACGCCTCTACCTCTTCGACACCACTTTGCGCGACGGCGCGCAGACCAACGGCGTCGATTTCACGCTCAACGACAAGCTCGCCATCGCGCGCATGCTGGACGAACTCGGCATCGACTATATCGAGGCCGGCTATCCTGGCGCGAACCCGACCGACACGCAGCTGTTCGCCGAGGAGCGCGGGTTGCGCGCGACCTTCACCGCCTTCGGCATGACGCGCCGGCCCGGCCGTTCGACTTCCAACGATCCGGGCCTTGCGGCGCTGCTCGAGGCCAAGGCCGATGCCATCTGCTTTGTCGCCAAATCGTGGGACTACCACGTGCGGGTCGCGCTCGAGACGAGCGCGGAGGAAAACCTCGCCTCGATCCGCGACAGCGTGCGCGCGGCCGTGGGCAAGAAACGCGAGGTGCTGCTCGACTGCGAGCACTTCTTCGACGGGTACAAGGCGGATGCCCGCTTCGCGCTCGCCTGCGCCAAGGCCGCCTACGACGAAGGCGCGCGCTGGGTGGTGCTCTGCGACACCAACGGCGGCGCCTTGCCGCACGAGGTCGAAAAGATCGTCGGCGAGGTGGTCAAGGTCATCCCCGGGAGCCACGTCGGCATTCACGCCCACAACGATACCGAGCAGGCGGTGGCCAATTCGCTCGCCGCCGTGCGCGCCGGCGCCCGGCAGATCCAAGGCACCCTGAACGGGCTCGGCGAGCGCTGTGGCAACGCCAATCTCGTGTCCATCATTCCGACACTGAAGCTCAAGGGCGAATTCGCCGGGCGCTTCGAGATCGGCGTGTCGGACGCGCAGCTCAAAACCCTGGCGCATGCCTCGCGCACGCTCGACGAGATGCTCAACCGCGCGCCCAACCGCCACGCCGCCTATGTCGGGGAAAGCGCGTTCGCGACCAAGGCCGGCATTCACGCCTCCGCCATCATGAAAGAGCCCGCGACCTACGAGCATGTGCCGCCCGAGACGGTCGGCAACCAGCGCAAGCTCCTGGTCTCGGATCAGGCGGGCAAGTCGAACGTGCTCGCCGAGCTCGAGCGGATCGGCCTCAAGGTCGACCGGGAAGATCCCCGCATCGGCCGGCTGCTCGAGGTGGTGAAGGAGCGCGAGGCAATCGGCTATGCCTACGAGGCCGCGGACGCCTCCTTCGAACTCTTGGCGCGGCGCGTGCTCGGCAAGGTGCCCAACTATTTCGATGTCGAGAAATTCGACGTCACCGTCGAGCAGCGCGACAACGCGCTCGGGCAACGGGTGACCGTGTCGTTGGCGGTCGTGAAGGTGAAAGTCGACGGCGAGCATTTGATTTCGGCGGCGGAAGGCAACGGGCCGGTCAACGCGCTCGATCTCGCGCTGCGCAAGGACTTGGGCAAGTACCAGAGTTATATCAGGGGGCTCGAGCTCACCGACTACCGCGTGCGCATTCTCAACGGCGGCACCGAGGCGGTGACCCGCGTGCTCATCGAGAGCCAGGACGAGACCGGCGAACGCTGGACCACGGTCGGCGTCTCACCCAACATCATCGACGCCTCGTTTCAGGCTCTAATGGATTCGA
>Ga0307277_10000380_pt1 | contig 16092 bp, 19 predicted proteins | sample ER_DNA_116_FD_194473 | JGI IMG/M metagenome (GOLD analysis project Ga0307277, IMG submission 194473) | Bulk soil microbial communities from the East River watershed near Crested Butte, Colorado, United States - ER_DNA_116 | ecosystem: Environmental > Terrestrial > Soil > Floodplain | place...
GATCGCGTCGGGCAGCGCTCCTGCGCCGACGGCGTCAAGCACGATCACGCAGGCGCGCGACACACGGCTATTCTAGGTCGGTCATGGCGACTGCCCTCGGACTGATCGGCCTCGTGGCCTTCATCGTTTCCGTAATCGCGCTCGCCGCCGGGATCACCTGGCTGGTCGTCAAGATCAGTCCGCAGCGGAAGAACGCCGAGCAGCGAAGTTCGTAGCCCCGGTCCGCTCGTCCACCGCTCAGCGAAAGTTCCGAAATCGGCACATGCGGGACACCCACGCGTGCGTTCGTCCGCGCTATCGTCGTCTCCGTGGGCGGAGGGCGACACCCCACCCAATAAGGGCGGGGGGTGCGGGTTCGGGTCAAACGGGGGCCAGCGGGAGGACGTCGTCGAGCGGCGAGTACTCGAGGCCGTGCGCTTCGGCGACTGCCTCGTACGTGACCTTCCCCTCCAGGACGTTGACCCCTCGGGCCAGAGCTCGGTCGCGGGCGACTGCTTCGCGTAACCCGTCATCTGCGATCCCCTCGACGTAGGGCAGCGTCACGTTCGTCAGGGCCTTCGTCGACGTGATCGGCACCGCGCCGGGCATGTTCGCGACGCAGTAGTGTGTGACGCCGTCGACGACGTAGACCGGATCGCTGTGGGTCGTCGGGCGCGACGTCTCGGCGCAGCCGCCCTGGTCGATGGCGACGTCGCAAAGGACGCTGCCATCTTTCATCTCTCTGACCATCTCGCGCGTGATCAGCTTGGGCGCCAGCGCGCCGGGGATCAGGACGGCGCCGATGACGACGTCCGCCTCCGCGACCGACTCCTCGATCTGCAGGCCTGACGACATCAGCAGGCTGACCCGGCCGGAAAGAATCTCTTCCAGGTGGCGCATGCGGTCGACGGATCGTTCGAGGATGGTCACGTTCGCGCCGAGACCGAGCGCGATCACCGCAGAGTTGTAGCCGACGATTCCGCCGCCGATGACCACGACCTTGCCGGGCGCGACGCCGGCCACGCCGCCGAGCAGCAGCCCTCGGCCGCCGAGCGGCTTCTCGAGGAAGTACGCACCCGCCTGGGCGGCGAGGCGGCCGGCGATCTCGCTCATCGGAGCCAGCAGCGGCAGCCCTCCGTCGTCGGTCTCGACGGTCTCGTAGGCGACGGCCGTGATCCCGCTCTCGACCAACGCCCGCGTCAGGGGCTCATCGGCGGCGATGTGGAGATACGTGAAGAGCACGAGACCCTCTCGCAGGCGGCGGTACTCCGGCTCGATCGGCTCCTTCACCTTGAGGAGCAGCTCGCTTGCCTCCCACACCTCGTCGACACTCACGACGCGCGCACCGACGGCCTCGTAGGCCGCGTCCGAAAACGCACTGCCCTCCCCCGCGCCGGCTTCGACCAGCACGTCGTGCCCGCGCTGGACGAGCTCGCGCGCGCCTGCCGGCGTGAGCGCGACGCGGTATTCGTCCGGCTTGATTTCCCTGGCCACGCCGATTTTCATGCGGGCGAACCCTACCTCTCGCGCAGGTAGAGGAGCAGCCCGGCCAGGGTCTTGGCGTCCTCGATTTCCGGGAGCAGAGGCTCGAGCTCTTCGACCGGAACCCGAACGAGCTCGATCTCCTCGTCCTCCTGCGGCGCTCGTTCGGTCTCCTCGACGCCCTCTGCGAAATAGACGCGGACGACCTCGTCGCAAAAGCCTGGGGTCGAATAGAACGTGGCGGCCAGCCGCCAATCGCCTCCCGCGAGCCCCGCCTCCTCTTCGAGCTCCCGCTTCGCCGTGGAGAGCGGCTCTTCGTCGGGTTCGCGGGTTCCGGCCGGAAGCTCCAGGAGCTGCTTGCGCGCCGGCTCGCGCAGTTGGCGCACGAGCGTCACTCGGCCGGCGGCGTCCACGGCGACGATCGCGACGGCGCCGGGGTGGCGGACGATCTCGCGGTCGCGCTCTCCCCAGCGCTCGACGTCGACGCTGATCTGCTTGCCTTCGAAGACCCGCCGCGCGTCGTCCGGCTTCATGCCGCCAGCCGTTCCACGAGCGCGCGCTCCTCGGGACCGAGCCATGGCGAAGAGCCCGCGGCGGAGTTCGACCGCGCATGTGCCGGGCTCCGCGTCGCCGGGATGACAACGTCGACCCGCTCGTCTGACAGCGCCCATTTGAGCAAGGCCTGCTCCCACGTCTCCACACCGAGCTCACGAAGCGGCTCGAGCTCCTCCTGCGGCGGCCGGGGGATCAGCGACCCCGCACCGCCGAGCGGCCGCATCACGATGACGGTGATGTCGAGCTCCGCCGCGAGCGGCAGGAGCTGACGTTCGGCCTCGCGCTGGCGCGGGTTGAGCGGGAGCTGGACGGTGTCGAACCGTCTCGTCTCGAGCGCCTCCGCGAGCTCGTCGAAGGCCGCGGCGCTGTAGTGCGTGACGCCCAGCCGGTCGATCCGCCCAGCCTCGCGCTCCTGCTCGAGCCAGGGCAGCTGCTCGCGCCAGAGCGCGAGATTGTGCACCTGCTCGATCTCGACCCGCCCGAACCACGCGAGTTGGCGCTCGTACTGGGCTCGCCCTTCGCCGAGCGAACCGGCCCAGATCTTGGTCGCGGCCGTCACCTCATCGCGTCGCTCGCGCACAACCCTGCTCATCGCCGCCTCGGCTCCGCCGTACATCGGCGACGTGTCGACGAGGCGGCAGCCCGAGTCGAGGGCCGCACCGATCACGTCGCGCGCCAGCTCGGCGTCGCCGTCGAACGTCGCCCAGGTTCCGAGCCCGACGACCGGGCCGAGGCGCCGCTCCTCCACTAGCGGGCGAGCTCACGGGCGAGCTTCCCGGCGGCGAACGCCGATTCAAAGAACCAGGGATCATCATCGGGCCCGCGGCCCATGTGCTCGAGCGGCAGCCCTGCGCATGCTTCCCGCCACCCTTGGGTGTCGACCTCCGTCCGCTCGCCGAGCCACCCCGGTGCCTCGATCCCTGCCGGCCAGGCGACGCGAACCTCGCCGAGACAGAGCTCGACGACCGCGCGGGTGTGATGCGAGACGCCTCGGTGTCGCTCCCGGGCGTCGCCGCTCGAGACGCGCACGGCGAGGACGGGCGAGCCGCGAAGGGCCGCCGCCGCGTTCGCGGCCTCGGCCGCCGCGAGACCGCCGTGGCCGAGACGGGAGGCTGTGCCGACGATGCCGGGGCCGATCGCGCACACGACGGCCTCGAAGCCTCCGCCCGCCGCCCATGCGAGAGCCGACGCCGTCGTCACCGTCTCGACATCGCCGCCGAAGCAGGCGCCCGCCGAGATGGTCGCCGCTAGGAGGCCGCGGGCCTGCAGAGCCCGCACCGTGTCCGAGAGACCGACCGGAAGCGCTCCGCCGGCGAGCTGGACGTAGGCGACCCTCGAGCCGTCGAGGGCCGCGCACACAGGCGTGAGCTGACTGTGCAGCGAGCAGCACACCACCGGGATGCCGGCGAGGGCATCGGGAAGCGTTGCGTCCTCCTCGGCGTGGCGCTCCGCGTGCTGCACGGGCGTATAGGGCAGCTTCATCACGTGCGCTCCGGCCGGCGGCGCGAGGCCCAGACCCCGGGTCAGGTTCGCATGCAGGACGTCGAAGCCGCCGGAGCCGAGCCCGAGCCCGCGCGCTTGGAAGTTGACGATCACGTCGTCGCCGAGGGCGACGGCACCGGTCAGTTCTGGGTAGGCGACGCAGGGGGCGCCTTCGACCTCGCAGCGGACGAGGCCCTCGTGCCGTTCCGCGATCGCGGTCACCCTGCCGCGGCGGAGGCTAAGCGCCATCGCGCGCGACCTCCACGAGGGCGAGGGTCACGTCGACCATCCGCTCGAGGTCGGCGACCGCGATCCTCTCGTCGGGCGTGTGGATGTCGGTCATCCCGTTGGCGAGATTGAGGCACTGCAGTCCGCGCTCGTTGAAGACGTTCGCGTCGGCGCCCCCGCCGCTGAGCCCGTACGTCGGCGGAAAGCCGCTCCGTTCCAGCGCCGCTGCCGCGAGGCGCACCGGCGGGTCGTCCCGCTTGAAGCGGTAGCCACGCGCGCTCGGATCGACCTCGGTCTCCACATCGCAGTCGCTGACCTGCGCAGCGAAGGTGATCGTCTCCAGCATCTCCTGGACAAGCTCGCCGAGCTTGCCCTCGTCGTGGCAGCGCGCCTCGGCGGCGAACGAGCAGCGCTCCGGGACGATGTTGCGGGCCGTGCCACCGTGGATCTCGCCGACGTTCGCGGTCGTTTCCTCGTCCAGGCGACCGAGCCGGAGATCCGCAATCGCCCGTGCCGCGGCGGCGATCGCGGAACGTCCTTCCTCCGGGTACATCCCCGAGTGCGCCGCACGGCCGTGGAAGGTGGCGTCGAGCTTGCACTGGTAGGGCGCGCCGAGAATCACCTCGCCGATCGGGCCCGCGTGGTCGTAGACGTAGCCGAGCTTGGCGTTCAGGCGCTCATGGTCAAAGGCCCCGGCGCCGCGCAGCCCGACCTCCTCCTTGGGCGTGAACAGAAGCTCGATGCCGCCGTGCGGCCGGTTCTCGGCGACGACGCGCCGCGTCGCCTCGAGCATCGCCGCGACTGCAGCCTTGTTGTCGGCGCCAAGGATCGTTCCGCCCGCGTTGCGGATGACGCCGTCCTCGAGCACGGGTTCGATCGGTCCTTCGGCCGGCACCGTGTCTAGGTGAGCGCAGAAGAAGAGCGGGGCGCCCTCGCCGGTCGGCTCGATCCGGCAGAGCAGGTTGCCGATCGTCGAGTCGATTCTGGCGCCGGCATCGTCCTCGTCGACCGGCAGCGCGAGCCCGCGCAGGTAGTCGAGGACCCGGTCGGCGACCGCTCGTTCCTGCCCTGGCGGGCTCGGCACGCGGGCGAGCTCCACGAAGAGCTCGGCAACCTCGGGAAGCCGGTTTTCCACGTGCCCGATCTTAGGGCTAGTAGTACAGCGTGCCCGGAAGCAGCGTTGCCGCGAGCCAGACCACCAGAAAGACCGCCTCGACGAGAAGAAGAACAAGAAGGACCGGGTGGATCCGAGTCATGGCCGCTGCCTGCCGTTATTCGCCAGACCCGCTAGGCGGCGGGCTGGCCCGCCGAGTAGGCGGCGCCGACCCGCTCGCGCGAGCGGGCGAGCGCCGCGCCGACGAACTCGCGGAAGAGCGGCGCGGGCCGCGTCGGGCGCGACTTGAACTCGGGATGGAACTGGCTGGCGACGAACCAGGGATGATCGGGAAGCTCGACGATCTCGACCAGCCGCCCCTCCTGGAAGGTGCCGCTGACGACGAGGCCCGCATCGACCAGGCGCGGCCGGAAGTGATTGTTGACCTCATAGCGGTGCCGGTGCCGCTCGTGAATGACCGCCTCGCCGTAGGTCTCCTGCGTCCGCGTTCCCGCCGCGAGCTCGACCGCCTGGGCGCCCAGCCGCATCGTGCCGCCTAGGTCCTCGATCTCCTTCTGCTCGGGCAACAGGTCGATCACCGGGTAGGGCGTCTCGGGATCCATCTCGGTCGAGTTCGCTCCTTCGAGCCCGACCACGTGGCGCGCGTACTCCGAGACCGCGACGTGCATACCGAGGCAGATGCCGAGGTACGGGATCCCGCGCTCGCGCGCTACCCGGCAAGCGAGGATCTTGCCCTCCCAGCCGCGCGAGCCGAAGCCACCGGGAACGAGGACGCCGTCGACCTCCTCGAGCTCGGCCTGCGCCTCCTCGAACGACATCCCTTCCGCGTCGACCCAGCGCACGTTGACCGCGCAGCCGTGATAGACGCCGGCGTGGTTGAGCGCCTCGTGCACCGACAGGTAGGCGTCCTGGAGCTTCACGTACTTGCCCACGAGCGCGATCTGCACCTCGCCGTCGCGCTCGCGGATCCGCTCGGTCAGCTGCAGCCACTCGCCGAGATCGGCCTCCTGGGCGGGCAGCCCCAGCTTCTCGCAGACGAGCGTGTCGAGGCCCTCCTCCTGCAGCGCCGAAGGGACGAGGTAGAGGTCGGGGACGTCCTGGTTCGAGACAACGGCGCGCGCGTCGATGTCGGCGAAGAGGGCGATCTTCTCGCGGATGTCCGCCGAGAGCGGGCCGCTCGAGCGCGCGACGACGATGTCGGGGTGGATACCGATTCGGCGCAGCTCGTTTACCGAGTGCTGCGTCGGCTTCGTCTTCAGCTCGCCTGCGGAGTCGACGAAGGGGACGAGCGTCACGTGCAGGTAGCAGATGTTCTCGGCGCCCGCCTCGCGCCGGAACTGCCGCATCGCCTCCAGGAACGGCAGCGACTCGATGTCGCCTACCGTGCCTCCGATCTCGGTGACGACGACGTCGCAGTCGCTCGCCTCCGAGGCGCTCCGGATCCGCTCCTTGATCTCGTTCGTGATGTGCGGGATCACCTGGACCGTCGAGCCCAGATATTCGCCACGCCGCTCCTTGCGGATCACCCGCTCCCAGATGGCGCCCGCGGTGTGGTTCGAGTTCCGCGAGAGGTTCTCGTCGATGAAGCGCTCGTAGTGACCGATGTCGAGATCGGTCTCGGCGCCGTCCTCGGTGACGAACACCTCGCCGTGCTGGAAGGGGCTCATCGTGCCCGGATCGACGTTGATGTAGGGGTCGAACTTCTGCACCTGCACCTTGAGCCCACGCGCCTTCAGGAGGCGGCCGAGCGAGGCCGCGGTGATGCCTTTGCCGAGGGACGAGACCACGCCGCCGGTGACGAAGACGTACTTCGGCGGCCGGGAGGCTATGGCTGCCTCCCGAGTGCGTCGAGCTCGCGCAGCACCGGCGTCCGCTCAATCAGCTCGCCCAGCGAACGCTTCTCTCCGAGGATGGTGAGGCCTGCGAGTGCGCCGATCGCGGCCCAGCGGCCTCTGCCCGTGAGTTTGCTCACGGAACTCAAGCCTAGCATCGCCCCCAGCGCGTTCGCCCCCGAGTCTCCGAGCATCGCCATCTCCCGGAGATCGTAGGGCGTGAGGATGACGGCGGTCCCGGCCGGCGCGCCGGCGAGCGGAGCCGCCACCAGGTAGGCCTTGAGCGCACGGCCCGGGCGGGTGTCGAGCTGGTTGAGGAAGTTCGCGGCGAGGCCGACGAGCAGCGCCCCGGAGAGCCTGCGGGTCGCGACCAGGCCGACGAGCGGGATCCCGAGCAGCTTGAGGACCCCGGTCGTGCGGCGGCGGCCGAGGTGCGCGCGGAAGCCCCGCTCGGCTCCGCTCCAGAGGTCGTCCGCGAGGCCGATTGCCGCAACCGCGGCGACCGCCGGGTCGCGCCGAAGGCCGATCAGCCAGCCGACCAGCGGCAGTCTCAGGCCCCTGTGGTTGACGGCGGTAGGGCCGCAGGCCAGCAGTGCGTCGAGCAGCTGCCGCCCTCGGTGCGCGAAGCCGACCGGGTCGCGACCGGTGGCGCGGTGACGGAGCGACAGCTCCACCTCTGAGACCCGCAGACCCGCGCGGACCGCGTCGACGGTCATTCGCACCTCGCAACCAAAGCCGGCTGCAAGCGGAAAGCATGCCTCGCGAGCCGCCTGCGACAGCGTGCGCTGGCCCGAGAGCGGTTCCTTGGGGTCAAAGCCCGAAAGAGCCCGCACGAGCGCCCGGCCTGCGCGTTTCGCGAGCCCGAAGCCGCCGCCCTGCCGTTCGGCGAACCCCGCGATCCCGAGGTCGCCGTCGGCCGCCGCGAGTTTCGTCAGGTCTCCCTCGAGATCGGCGTCGACGAGCAGGAGGCGGCCCGCCGGCGCCGCGCGCTCGGCGAGGGTCAGCGCCTGTCCTTTGCCGCGAGCCGGCAAGCGGAGAACCCGAGCGCCGGCCCGCTCCGCCGCCGCGGCCGTTTCGTCACGCGAACCGTCGTCGGCAACGATCACCTCCGCATCGCGGAACGCGGCGCGCAGCGACTCCACCGTGCGCGCGATCGCCGCCTCCTCGTCGCGCGCGGCAACGAGGACCGCTGCGATCTCACCCACGCGCGGCCGTGTCGAGCGGGGGCAGCACGCCGTCTTTGGCGCTTGGCTTGACTCCGTAGTGGCCGGCCTTGGCGCCGTCCAGGAGCAGGGTGAGTGCGAACCGGCCGATCTCCTCGTCGACATCGTCGACGCTCGAGATCCCGTTTCGCTGGAAGGACGTCACGGCGGACTGGCTCGCCTCCGTCGTCTCGACGCCGACGACGGGCACCGGCGCCGCAATCAGGCCCGAATAGAAGCCCGCTAGGAAGCTGGCGGTCCCGTCGTACTGCTTGCCGGCGGTGCGGACGACGACGACCCCGTCGGCAGGTCGCCTCTCGCTCCCGGTTCGCTCGGCGACGATCTGCTCGGCGAGGGTGGTCCAGAGCGGCGCTCTCCCGCCCGAGGCAAACTCTTCCGCGAGCCTTTTGCCGAGCGCGGGCAGGCGCGCGCCACCGACGTAGCGGGCCAGTGCGGGCTCGCCGGCAAGCGTATTGTCGATCTGGCGGATGTCGAGCGGGAGCCTGAGCGCGCGCACGCGCACCCAGCCGCGGGCGCCGGCGTCGGCGAGCGCCTGCTCGAGACTCGCCCGGATCTGTGCGTCCACGGGGCCGAGGAAGACGAGGGCGACGCTCTTCCCGCGCAGGCGGTTCGTCATCAGCTCGGGATAGGTGTCGGTCACGAACGCCTGCGTAGCCCGCTGCTGGGCCGAGAGGTTGTCGGCGTTTTGGCGTGCGTCGCTCAGGTCGCTCTGAAGCTTGGTGATGCGCTGCTCGAGCAGTCCGCGCTGCGCCCTGTCGACGTAGCCGCGGTCCGAGATGCCGACCCCGACCAGGATCCCGATCACAAGCGCAAGGAAGACCGCCGCAAGTGACGCGACGTGGTAGCGGAGGTCAAACATCAGGCTGCGGCTCCAGTCTGGCACAGAGCATGCAGGCGCGTTAGTGCCTTGTGGGGGAGCGATCTGCGCAGCCCGCTGAGGAATGGCGCGCCGACCGTCAGCTCGGCGCGCGTGCGATTTGCGCCCGCCTCGGTCAGCCGCAGCTCGACATCGATGCGGCCGTTGACGAACTGCCAGGCGACGAACTCGGGACGCTTGACCTCGAGGAAGATGAGCGTACCGGCGACATCGGGCCTGCGGCCAACCACGTAGGTCGGTCTGCCGGCGCCCCGGATCTGCCAGCGCGCACCAGGTGCGAGGCCGCGGCGGTCCGGCTGGACGCCGTGGATGCCGGGCCACCAGTCGCTGAGGTGGTTGGGCTCTGTGAGGAACGCCCAGACGTCCTCGCGAGGGGCCAGTAACTCCCGGGCAGCGGAGTAGGTCGGCATGCGGCAGATCGTTCCTGTTTTTGCCCGCGCCCGTCACGCATGCGTGCGGTTTTCGCGGCTAGGCTCGGCAGTGAGGGTGGCGGGCTGTCGGCCCCACCCTGATTGGGTGGGGGTGCGCGTGAACCTAGAGGCCGCCGAGAATGCTTCGATCAGTCCCGGCGAACAGCTTTCGGCGAGCTAGCCAAGCCCAAGCAGATCGCGGACGCGATCGCTCAGCAAGCCGATCAGCCGCCTCAGCGTGGGCGAGGCGGCGATTGCGACCACGACCGCGCCCAGGCCCGTGAGGGCGAAGGTGACGAGCGGCATCAGGCCGACCCGGCGCGAGACGAGGCGCGAGACGCCCTTCGCGTCGATGAGGATCTCGCCGACCTTCAAGCGCGTGACGAAGGTCGACGACATCCCGGCACGGTTTCGCTCCAGGAACTCGATTAGGTTGAAGTGGGTCCCGACCGCGACGATCAGCTCGGCGCCCTTCTCGTAGGCGAGCAGCAGCGCAACGTCTTCGCTGATTCCCGGCGCCCGGACAACTTGGTGCTCGACGCTGAGCGACTCGATCCGCTCCAGTCCGGGTGCACCGCCGTCGCTGTAGGCGTGCACGACCTTCTCGGCCGAAGACGTGAGCGCCCGGTCGGAGACGGAGTCCATGTCCCCCACGATCACGTCAGGCTTGTAGCCGGCTTCGAGCAGCGCATCCGCACCGCCGTCCACGCCGACGAGCACGGGCTTGAAGTCGCGGATGTACGGCCGCACGATCCGCAGATCGCGCTTGTGGCCGGGGCCGCGGGCGACGACGAGCGCGTGTCGGTCCCTGAAACGCGTTTGCAGCGGCGGGAAGTCGATCCCCTCGGAAAGCAGCCGGCCCTCCTCGCGCAGGTAGCGGAGCGTGTTGTCGGCGAATGACTCGAGCGCTTCCGTAACTCGCCCCCGCTGCTCAGCGATCGCGATCGCGAGCTCGTCGGCCGAGAGCGTCCGCCCGGCAGCAACGCAATCGCCGTTTCGGAAGACGCTCGCCCCCCGGACGGTGAGAAGGTCGCCCTCGGAGACCTCGTCGAAGATCGGCGCGCCCGGTGCGTCGATCAGACGAACGCCCCCGCGCACGAGCAGGAGCGGCCCGGGATTCGGGAACCGCCCGCTTTGAGAGCTCGCGACATTGACGACCACACGCACTCCGGACTCGAGCAGCTCCTCGGCGGAGACACGGTCGAGGTCTGTGTGGTCGATGACTGCGACGTCGTCGGGCCCGAGTCGACGAACCAGGTTCTTGGTGCGCCGGTCTAGCTTGGCGGCGCCGGTGAACTCGACGAAGCTTAGGGGCGCGGCCATAAGTCGCTTCGAACGGTACTTGTGCCCGCGTCCACTAGGAGGGTTTGGCGCAAAACAGTCTGTGCCGTCGGCGCACACTGCTTCGCCCGCTGAGCGGCGTCCTCAGTCGCGCCAATAGCTTTGGCTATTGACGCTCCCTGCGTCCTTGCCAGCGAACGACCATCGCACGCCGTCGACGAGCGGTTTTCCGCCAAACCCTCCTAGTCATGCTGCACGGCGGTCAGGAACTCCTGGCCGCCGAGCATACGCTGAATTTCCTCGCGCCGATCCGACTCCCCGAGCGGTTCGATGCGAGTGTGGGTCGGGTCGCCGGGAACCTTCTCGACCCGGAAATGCCGGTCTGCACGGCTCGCGATCTGCGGCAGGTGGGTGATCGTCAGCACCTGCGCGCGCCCCGCGAGGCGCTCCAGCGTCTCGCCGACTGCATGCGCCGTCTGCCCGCCGATACCGGCGTCGATCTCGTCGAAGACGAGCGTCTCGCCTCCGCCGACCGCCGCGATTGCGAGCGCGACGCGCGAGAGCTCCCCTCCCGAGGCGGTCTCGGCAACCGGCGCGAAGGGAAGCCCCGCGTTCGGTCGGATCAGGAATGCGACCGCATCCCGGCCTCCGGCGCCGAGCTCTCGTTCGCCCAACTCGATCTGGAACTCGCCCTCCCCCATGCCGATGCCCTCGAGCTCGGCGGCAACCGCCTCGGCAAACGGTTCCGCCGCAGCCTGGCGCGCCCTTCCCATCAGCGCGGCGAGTTGCTCCACGCGGCGCTCGGCCTCCTCGACCGCCTTCGCGGCTGCTCTGACTGGGTCCGCGCCTTCCTCCAGTGCGTCGAGCTCCGCTTGCGCCTCGGCCGCGCGCGCCAGCAGCTCGTCGTACGAGGAGCAGCGGAATCGACGCTTGGCCTCGGCTATCCGGTCGAGCTCGCCTTCGATCAGCTCCAGTCGGTCCGGCTCCGCTTGGAGCGAGGCGAGGAAGCCGCGCAGCTCGGTCGCGGTCTCGCGCAGGCGCAACTCGACGTCGCGGAGCTCGTCGCCCGCGCGCTGAAGCTCGGGAGCGAGTGCCTCGAGCGGGGCGATCCCCCGCTCGGCGACGGCGACGAGCGACGCGGCTCCCTCCCCCTCGTCCGGTGCGAGCGCCTCGCCGGCGGCGCCGACGCCCGCAGCGAGCTCGGTCACGTGCCGAAGGCGCTCCCGCTCAGCCCTCAGCGAGTCTTCATCCTCGGCCTCCATCCCGAGCGTGTCCTCGACGAGAGCGCGCAGCTCGGCCAGTCGAGCCTCGGCGGCGTCGGCGCCGCCGCGCAGCTCCTCGTAGCGCCGGCGCGCCGCCTTGAGCTCCCGCCAGGCGATGCGAGCCTCGGCCCGGCGCCGTAGCTGCTCGTCGCCGCAGAACGCGTCGAGCACGTCAAGCTGGTACGAGGTCCGCGCAAGACGCCGCTGCTCGAACTGGCCCGACATCGCGAGCAGTCGCTCGCCGAGGGCCGCGACGTCGTCGCGCGGTGCCGCACGTCCCCAGGCGTAGGCGCGAGTGCGCCCGTCGGAGAAGACCCGCCGCGCGAGCACGAGACCCTCGTCGTCCTCGGGCCGCAGCTCGGCGAGCGCCTCGAACCCTTCCTCCTCGAGCAGACCGTCCGGGACGTCGAGCTCGGCCTCGACGTACGCTTCCTCGCCATCCGCTCCGACGAGCGCCGCATCGCCGCGCGATCCGAGCAGGAGCCCGATCGCCTGGGCGAGGATTGTCTTGCCCGCGCCGGTCTCCCCCGTGATCGCGTTCAGCCCGGACGCGAGCTCCAACTCGGCCTCGCGGATCAGGACCAGGTTCTCGATGCGCAGCCGGCGCAGCACGCGCACGATGGTACGCACGGCGTCGGCGCGCGACTACGGTCCCGTTCAGCCCTGAGCTACGAAGCGAAGGTTTTCCTGTACCTGCTGAAAAAGGTGCGCTCCGGCAGCGTCGCCAGCAGCGATCTCTGTTCGCCCAGCCGCACCTCCACCTCCTGCCCGGGTTCGAGCTTGCCGACCTCCATCCCGTCGACGATCACGGTCACCGATCCGTCCGGGGTGCGGTTCGTGACAGCGAGCGGCAGATCGTGCGGAACAACGAGCGGCCGCACGTGAAGGGAGTGCGGCGCCACGAACGTGATCGCCATCGCGTCGAGCCCCCAGACGAGCACTGGGCCGCCGTTCGAGAGGTTGTACGCGGTTGAGCCCGACGGCGTCGAGCAGATGACGCCGTCGCAGGGGAGCACGCCGAGATCCTCACCGCCGACGACATAACCGAGCTCGACCATCCGCCCGAGCCTCGAGCTGGTGGCGAAGACATCGTTCACCGCCGGCCAGCTTTCGCCGCCGATCCGCACGTCGAGGGTCGGCAGCTCGACGATTCTCAAGTCGCCGTCGAGTGCCCGCTCGAGGCCTCCCTCCAGTTCTTCGGCCTCGATCGACGTCAGGAAACCGACCCTGCCGAAGTTGACCCCGATCACCGGCACCCGCGCGCCGAGGAATCGGTGAAACGTCCGCAGCATCGAGCCGTCGCCGCCGAGCGTGATTGCAAGATCCGGCCCGTCGTTCTCGCCGGTCAGCTCGACGCCCTTCGCCTCGGCGAGGCGTTCGAGACGCGAGATTGCGTCGGTCACGGCCGCCTCGTGGCTGTGGGTGACGACGGCGACGCGCTTGATCGGCTTAGCCGACGGCATCGCCGATCCAGGCGTCGAGCTCGGCGGGGAGTCGGGGGCTGGCGCGCTGGACGAGGTTGAGGAAGAGCTCACGATTGCCTTTCGGTCCCGGCAGGCCCGAGTCTACGACCCCGGCGGTCTCGGCCCCCCACGCCAGCGCCGCTTCGGCCACCTGCCGGGCGACGCGGCGCCGGGTCTCGGGATCGCGCACGACGCCGCCGCGCACATCCGCCGGGCCGGCCTCGAACTGCGGCTTCACGAGCACCACGGCCTCCCACCCCGGCGCAGCCAGCTCGAGTACCGGCGGCAGCGCCTTTTGCACGCTGATGAACGAGACGTCGCAAACGACGAGCTCCGGCGCGAAGGGCAGCTCGGACACATGGCGCGCGTTCGTGCGTTCGAGGACGGCCACGCGCGGGTCTTCGCGGACGCGCGGATGCAGCTGGCCGTAACCGACGTCGAGCGCGATCACGCGCGCTGCGCCACGCTGGAGCAGGACGTCGGTGAAGCCTCCCGTCGACGCCCCCACGTCGAGACAGTCGCGCCCGGCGGGATCAACGCCGAACGCGTCGAGAGCGTGCGCGAGCTTGGTGCCGCCGCGGGAGACGAATGGCTCGCCCTCGGTTACCTCGAGCTCCACGCCCTCGTCTACCTGCTCACCCGGCTTTTCGTGTCCAGGTACGCGCCCGGCGAGGAGGAGCGCCTGCGCCTGGGTTCGGCTCTCGGCAAGTCCGCGTTCCACTAGCAGCACGTCGACCCGTTTCTTCACGCTCCTATGATCGCGGTCGTGGCCCAACTGGACGGTAAGCGCGTGCGCCTGAGGCCGCTTGAGCCCGGTGACGTCGAGCGGCTCGCCGAGATTGGCGCCGAGCCCGAGGTCGCCCGCTGGTGGGGTGAGATCACGAGGGAACACCTACTCGACAAGGCCGAGGGCCGCGACGACGCAACCTCATTCGCGATCGAGCACGACGGCGAGGTCGTCGGACTGGCGCAATTCTCCGAGCCGGGCGAGAACGAGTTCAAGCACGCCAACATCGACCTCTTCCTCACGTCGGCGCTGCACGGCCGCGGCCTCGGCCGCGACGCCGTGCGGACACTCGCCCGCTGGCTCATCGACGAGCGCGGGCACCACCGGCTGACGATCGACCCCGCCCTCGCGAACGAGCCGGCGATCCGCGCGTACGAAGCGGTCGGGTTCAAGCGGGTGGGTGTCCTTCGCCGCTACTGGCGCGATCCCGAGGGCGTCTGGCAGGACGGCCTGTTGCTCGACCTGCTGGCGGATGAGATCTAGCTCCGTCACGTTTTCAGGGACAGACCGCTAGGGGTCTGTCCCTCTAAGCGGTCCGCGTCGCCAGCCCGGCGACGATCTCCTCGAGCACCGAGGTGTCAGCGTCGATCGCAGCCAGCCGCGCCCGGGCACGATCGGCGGCCTCATCGGCGAGCCCGCGCGCGCCCTCCTCGCCAAGGGTGAGGACGTAGCCGTCCCCGTCGAGGATGTCGTCGACGACCTGGAAGAGCATCCCGAGCTCCTCCGCGAACTCCCGCCACGGTCCCTGGTCTCGCTCCGGCAGCTCGGCGACCCAGAGCGCACACGCGATCGAAGCGTAGAAGAGGCGCCCGGTCTTCAGGCGGTGGATCTCCGCGAGGTCGTAGCCGAGCTCCTTCGTGTCTGCGTGCTGGCCGCCGATCATCCCGAGCGTCGCCTGGACGAGTTCGCGGGCGACGAAGGGCGTCGGATACGAGAGGGCGAGACGGAACGCCTCGGCGAGCAACGCGTCGCCGGCCAGGACGGCCGTCGCCTCGTCGAACTGCGCCCAGGTGCTCGGCCGCCCGCGCCGGAGCTCGTCGTCGTCCAGGGAGGGAAGGTCGTCGTGGACGAGCGAGAAGTTGTGAACGAGCTCGACGGCGGCGCCGGCCGGCAGCAGCTCCTCAGGCTCGCGCCCGAGCGCTTCCCCGGTCGCCAGGCAGAGCACCGGCCTGATCCGCTTGCCGCCGCCCGCGAGCGCGTAGCCAATCGGCTCGGCAAGCTCGCCGAGCTCAGGAGTCAGCGCCAGCTCGTCAAGGTAGCCCTCGACCAGAGCAGCCAGCTCGCGGGGGTCTCTCATCGAAGAGTTTCCTTACTTCGGTAGGAAGGTGAAGGCCGGGTTTGTACGGCCGCGCCGGCAGAGCTGCCACGGCCTCCAGATCGGCATCGCAAGCGACGCCTCATCCGGCCTCCTTCTTCGCTCGTGCCAGCGCAGCCTCGACCTCCTTCGCGATCTCCGCGAGCTCGGAGAGGATCTCGATCGCACGATCGGGATCCTGCGTCGACTCGAGCTCCTGGCGCGTTCGCTCGAGCCGTTCGAGCAGGCTTTCCGCCTGCTGCAGCGAGTCTTCTACCTCCGGACGGCTCTCTTCTTCGCTCAAGCCACTTCTCTCTCGCGCGCGATCCGTCCCAGAATTCCGTTCACGAGCCGCCCGGCCTCCTCCGTCGCATACCGCTTGGCGAGTGTGACAGCTTCGTCGATCGCAACCTCGAGCGGAACGCTGCCTTCTTCGAGCTCGTAGGTCGCGAGGCGAAGGATGTTCCGCTCGACGGCTCCGAGCCGGTCGGCGGTCCACCCTTCCGAAGCGGCCGTGATGCGCCGGTCGAGCTCGTCGACGCGCGCCGCCACGGCCTCGGCCGTGTCGCGGGCGAACTCGTCGACCTCGCCCTCGTACAGCGAGGCCAGAGGCTGACCGGTCACGTCCCACTGGTAGAGCAGGAAGAAGGCGGTTCGGCGCGAGGCGCGGCGGCTGAGCGTCACACGAGCTCCTCGATCGCAACGTCCACGCTCCTGACTTCGATCCCGCACATCTGCTCGAGCGTAGTCGCGACGTGCCGCTGAACCTCCTCCGCCACCTGAGGAAGAACGGCCCCGTAGCGCGCGGCGAGCCGAAGCGTCA
>Ga0307277_10000381_pt1 | contig 16086 bp, 11 predicted proteins | sample ER_DNA_116_FD_194473 | JGI IMG/M metagenome (GOLD analysis project Ga0307277, IMG submission 194473) | Bulk soil microbial communities from the East River watershed near Crested Butte, Colorado, United States - ER_DNA_116 | ecosystem: Environmental > Terrestrial > Soil > Floodplain | place...
TCCGGCGTAGACGAGGAGGATCGACCACAGGAAGGCACCCGCGGTCGAATAGGCGATGAACCGGCCGATCGGCATCCTGGCGACGCCCGCCGGGAAGCTGATGAACGTCCGGACGATGGGCAGGAGGCGGCTGAAGAACGCCGTGGCGGATCCGTATCGTTCGAAGAATCGCTCGGCCAGCTCGATCTCGTGGGGGCGGATCAGGAGATACCGCCCGTACCGCTCCAGGAATGGCCGACCGCCCCACGCTCCGATCGCATATCCGACCAGGGACCCGAGCGTGTTCCCGACGGTGGCCGCCACGACGACGATCCAGAAGCTCCACGGCCCGCGGCTCAGCGGCTCGAGCTGCGAGGGATCGGACACGAGGAAGCCGGCGTACGGGAGGATCAGCTCCGACGGGAGCGGGATCATCGCCGACTCGATCGCCATCGCAACCGTCACGCCCAGGTAGCCGACCGCGCCGTACAGGCTGTTGAGGAACGGAATGACGATCTGGTCGATGAACGCAAGCAAGATTGGCCTCGGTTGCGGGGTGGAAACAAACGGGCCGGGACGCAGCACGTCGGACCGCGGCGAGGATAGCCGACTATCCTGCCCATCGTGACCGAACCACGAGGCGCCTCTCCACGGGGCGCCGAGCCGAGCGATCCGCTCGTCCTGACCGGCGCCGACCTGACGATCCACGACGTGGAGGCCGTCGCTCGCGGCCGGCGGACGGCGACGCTCGACCCGGCGGCTCGCGAGCGGATGCAGGAGTCGCGGGACCTGATCGAGCGGCTCGTCGCTGCCGGCGAGATCGTGTACGGGGTCACGACCGGGTTCGGCGACCTTGCGAACCGGTTCGTCGCTCCGGCCGATGCCGCCCGCCTCCAGGAGAACCTCCTGATGAGCCACGCGGCCGGCGTAGGCGCGCCGCTCGACCAGGAGATCGTCCGGGCGATGCTCCTCCTCCGGGCCAACACGCTGGCCCTTGGCCACAGCGGCTGCCGGCCGCTGCTCGTCGATCGCCTGCTCGCGTTCCTGGATGCCGGGCTTCATCCGATCGTGCCCGCCCAGGGTTCGGTCGGCGCCTCGGGTGACCTCGCGCCGCTGGCCCACCTCGCGCTGCCGCTGATCGGCCGTGGCCAGGTCGAGCTGCGCGGCCAGCAGCTGCCCGCGCTCGTCGCCCTCCGCGAGTTCGGGCTGGCGCCGCTCGTGCTCGAGGCGAAGGAGGGCCTGGCGCTCCTCAACGGGACCCAGCTGATGTCGGCGATCGGGGCGCTCCTGCTGGCTGACGCGGACCGGCTCTGCCGAACCGCGAGCGTCGCCGCGGCGATGAGCGTCGAGGCGCTGCTCGGAACCGACGTCGCGTTCTCGGCGGCCTACCAGCTCGCCCGACCGCACCCGGGCCAGATCGCCGTCGCCGCGGAGCTGCGCCATCTTCTCCGCGACTCCGGGATCCAGGAGTCCCACAAGGCCGGGTCGCACAAGGTCCAGGACCCGTACTCGCTGCGCTGCGTCCCGCAGGTCCACGGCGCCGTCCGTGACGCGCTCGATCATCTCCGGCGGGTCCTCGATATCGAGATGAACAGCGCGACCGACAACCCGCTCGTCTTCCCCGAGGGCGGCGTGGCGGCCGAGGATGCGATGGCGACCGGCGGCGGGCGGGTGATCAGTGGCGGCAACTTCCACGGCGAGCCGATCGCCCTCGCCCTCGACTTCGCGAAGCTCGCGATCGCCGAGCTCGGCTCGATCAGCGAGCGACGGACGGCACTGCTGCTCGACGCCCGGCTCAGCGGTGGGCTCCCCGCGTTCCTCGCGCCGGCCAGCGGCCTCGACTCGGGGTTGATGATTCTCCAGTACACCGCGGCGGCCCTGGTGTCCGAGAACAAGGTCCTGGCCCACCCGGCATCAGTCGATTCCGTGCCGACGAGCGCCAACCAGGAGGACCACGTGTCGATGGGCCCGATCGCCGCCCGCCACGCCCGGACCGTCCTCGAGCATGTCGAACGGATCGTCGCGATCGAGCTGCTCGTCGCCGCCCAGGCGATCGACCTGCGGCTCTCACTTCTCGCAGGCGGAGGGCCGAACACCGACGCCGCGAACCCGCCTGCACCGGGAGCCGGCGTCGACGAAGCGCATCGCCGGATCCGGGCGGTCGCGACCCGTGTCCATGCCGATCGCGAGCCCGGCCCGGACCTCGCCACGGCCACCCGCCTCGTCCATGATGGCGCCCTGGTCGACCTGGCCGACAGCGCCGGGACCACGGTGACGACCCTGCCGGGATGGCGCCCGGCGGCTCGATGACTGCGGCGATCCGGATCGTCGACGTCACCGACGAGCCGTCCTTCCGGCTGATCCCACCCTGCGCCGACCCGGGCTTCGATCACCGATCCTGCGATTACTGGGAGGACGCCGACCGCGGCTCGAAGGCCGCGCGCCTCGCCTGGTTCGAGCCGTCGACCGCCGCTCCGCCGCCGACGCCGCGAGCACCGGCAGCGAACCCCTTCGCCCGCGACGATGAGGGCCCGACGGTCAATCCCTTCGCGCCGGCCGGTCGATCGGCGCCGGTGTTCAATCCGTTCGCCGACGACGATGGCGGGCCGGCGTTCAACCCGTTCGCCCCGACGCCGCCACAACGGCCGAGCGTCGCCGCCGACGCTCCCCGCAAGCTTGCGCTCCTCGGCCGCGGCCTGGCGGTTTTCGGGAGCTACGCGAAGGTCCTCCTCGCCGACGACGTCGCCGCGGCGTACGCCCAGTTCGGACCCCTGTCGGCGTACCCGCGCGCGCAGCGCCTCCGCGAGCTCTATCCCCAGCTCCCCGACGCGCCGCTGCCCGCCGTGATCACCTGCATCGCGACGACCGCGGAGGCGCGTGGGCAGGGTCACGCGGCCGCGCTCATCCGGGCGGTCTGCGAGGACCTTGCGGGCCGGGGCTTTGCCGCGGTCGAGGCCTACCCGGAGCGGAACACCCGCCCGGACGCGACGAGCGCGGCCACGCCGGCGTTCTGGGTGGCCGCGGGCTTCGAGCTGGCGGTGGAGGACGAGCGGTATCCGGTCGTCCGGCGCGAGCTCGGCTGATCGGCGGGCAGTCATCCGGGTAGCCGATGCGCGGACCGATGCCGCGGACCGATGCCGTCGGCCCGCCGACCGGTCCGCCCGGCGTGATCCCGCGGTGGTACCGTCGCCGGGGACAGATGCCGCTGGCGAGGGACTCATGTCGATGATCCAGGCGCTGGGCAACGTCAGCAAGGTCCGGGGGGCGCTGATCTTCGTCGAGGATGCCGAGGCGGAGCTCCGGTTCTATCGAGACGTGATCGGCCTGCGGCTGCTCTACCGGACGAAGACATTCCTGCGGTTCGACGCGACCCAGGGCACCAGCCTGTCCCTGATCGCGGGCGGCCACGCGTCGAGCGAGCCAAAGGACTACCGGGCCGGCGGCGTCGTCCCGGAGCTCATCGTCGACAACCTCGAGCTCGCGATCCGCCGGCTCGACACGGCCGGCGTCCGGCACGAAGAGGTGATTCGGACGGCCTACGGCTCGTTCTGCTTCCTCTGGGACCCGGAGGGCAACCCGCTCCAGTTCTACGAATCGGCGTTCACGCGGCCCGCGGTCGACGTGGAACGGCTGCCGGGTTGACGCGTCCGACCTCGGGGCGCGGCCACGCGATGCAGCTCGCGCGCGTTCGATCGCCTGCCCGTGTCCGGCGAACAACCCGCCTTCTCGTCATAACCGTCACGGGCCTCCTGGCCGCGTGCGGGTCCGCCGCCGGGCCGGCCGGGCAGCCGTCGGGATCGTCCGCCGCTCCTTCGACCCTGGTCGCTGCGAGCGCGACGACCTCGGCTAGACCGGCTTCCAGCGCGGCCGCCGCCTCGCGTGCGTCGGGAGCCGCGGTCGCGATCGACCCCGAACTGCTCTCGTTCGTGCCCGCGCAGGTCGACGGGCTGGCGCTCGCCTTCGATCCCGAGACGACGGCGCGTGTGACCGAGGACCCGGCCCTCGCCCGCGACGCATCCGGTCTCGCGATCGGGATCGCGGTCGACCCGGCGTCCAGCGACGCCGCGGAGCTGACCGTCGTCAGCGTCATCCGCCTCCGCGATCCGACGGTCGACGAGGCCTGGTTCCGGACGTATCGCGACACCTATGACAAGTCCGCCTGCGGCTCGGCCGGTGGCGTCTCCGGCCATGCCGAGACGACGATCAACGCTCGGATCGTCTTCGTCGCGACGTGCGCCGGCGGCGCGTTCGTCTATCACGTTCGTCTTGTGGACGGGGCGATCGTCGTGTCTGCCCTGTCGGTCGGGTCGCGCCGACTCGGCCTGAAGGTGATGGAAGGGATCAAGCCGTGAACGGCGCGACCTTCGTCGTGATCGAGGAATGACGAGCGGCCCTCGACCCGTCCGTGCCCCGCGCGGCGCCGAGCTCACCTGTCGCGGCTGGCCGCAGGAGGCCGCCCTGCGGATGCTGATGAACAACCTCGACCCGGAGGTCGCCGAGAACCCCGATGCCCTTGTCGTCTATGGCGGGACCGGCCGGGCCGCACGCAGCTGGGACGCATTCGACGCGATCGTCCGCGAGCTGCGGGCCCTCGCCGACGATGAGACGCTCCTCATCCAGAGTGGCAAGCCGGTCGCGGTCTTCCGGACACACGAGTGGGCGCCCCGGGTCCTGATCGCGAACTCGAACCTCGTCGGCAAATGGGCGACATGGGAGGTCTTCCGCGACCTCGAGGCAAAGGGCCTGATGATGTACGGCCAGATGACCGCGGGGTCGTGGATCTACATCGGGACCCAGGGCATCCTCCAGGGGACGTACGAGACGTTCGCCGAGCTGGCCCGACAGCACTTCGGCGGATCGCTGGCCGGACGGGTGGTCCTCACTGCGGGGCTCGGCGGGATGGGCGGCGCGCAGCCGCTCGCGGTGACGATGAACGAGGGCGTCTGCCTCGCGATCGAAGTCGACGAAACGCGGGCCCGGCGACGGCTCGACATCGGCTATGTCGACCGGCTGACCGAGGCGCCCGCCGAGGCGCTGGCCTGGGCCCGCGATGCCGCGACCGCCGGGCGAGCCGAGTCGATCGCCCTGATCGGCAACGCCGCCGAGATCGAGCCGGCGTGGGCGAAGGCCGGCGAACGGTTCGATGTCGTCACGGATCAGACGTCCGCCCACGACGCCCTCGCCGGGTATGTGCCCGTGGAGATCTCCCTCGACGACGCGGCGATCCTTCGCCGGACCCAGCCCGACGAGTATGTCCGGAGATCTCTGGCCGCGATGGCCGACCACGTCCGGGCGATGCTCGCGTTCAGGGACGCCGGCGCGATCGTGTTCGACTACGGGAACAACCTCCGCGCGCAGGCGCAGCAGGCCGGCGTCGCGAACGCGTTCGATTACCCGGGCTTCGTGCCGGCCTTCGTGCGGCCGCTCTTCTGCGAGGGTCGGGGGCCGTTCCGTTGGGTCGCCCTCTCCGGAGACCCGGCCGACATCGCCCGGACCGACGAGGCGATCCTCGAGCTGTTCCCGGACGATGCCGGTCTGCGGCGCTGGCTCACGATGGCCAAGGCGAAGGTCCCGTTCCAGGGACTGCCGGCCCGGATCTGCTGGCTCGGCTACGGCGAGCGGGCGAAGGCCGGGCTCGCCTTCAACCGGCTCGTCGCGGCCGGCGAGGTCGGCGCCCCGATCGTGATCGGCCGCGACCACCTCGACGCGGGCTCGGTCGCGAGTCCCAATCGCGAGACCGAGGCGATGGCCGATGGCAGCGACGCGGTCGCCGACTGGCCGCTCCTCAACGCCCTCGTCAACACCGCGGCCGGCGCGTCGTGGATCTCGATCCACCACGGCGGCGGCGTCGGGATCGGTTACTCGCAGCACGCCGGGATGGTCGCCGTCGCGGACGGCACAGAGCTCGCGGCTCGAAAGCTCGAGCGGGTCCTGACGACCGACCCGGGGATGGGCGTCGTCCGCCATGTCGACGCGGGCTATGACCGGGCGATCGAGGTGGCTCGCGAGCGGGGCGTCCACATCCCGATGCTGCGCGACTGATCGAACGTCGCCCCACCGCGATCAGGCCACGGCCGACCCTGGAACGTCATCGGGATCGGCGGCGGGGATCGTCCTGAGCCGCCGGACCGGCGAGAGGAAGACCGGCAGGAATACGAACATTCCTCCGATCGCACCGATCCAGATCGTCTCGTGGAGGCCGATCACGCCGCCCAAGGCTCCACCCAGGATCGAGCCGATCGGGATCGTCCCCCAGACGATGAACCGCATCGTCGCATTCATCCGCCCCTGCATCCGCTCCGGGGTGATCGCCTGGCGCAGGCTGACCTGGTTGATGTTGTAGATCGCGTTGCCCAGCCCACCAAGGAAGACACTGGCTGCGACGAATGGCATCGCGAGGTCAGGCGGCGCGATCGCGATCAGCAGCACGCTCGGACCCGCCATCACCATCGCTCCGACGATCGCCGGTCCGACGCCGATCCGCGTCGCGACCCGATTCGCAGTCAGGGCGCCGACGAGGAATCCGACGGACCCAATCGAGAACGCAAGTCCGAGGAGCTCCGGCGAGAACCGGAGTTCGCGAACCAGGTAGAGGATCAGGATCGCGTAGACGAGGTTGCTGAAGAAGTTCGACGTGCCGGTCGACGCCGCGATGCTCCGCAGCAATGGATGTCTCCCAACGTAGCGGAGGCCCTCCGTGACCTCCGATCGCATGGAGGGACGCTCGCCCTGCTCATTCAGCCGTGGTTCCGGCGCCTCCTCATGACGCCGGATCGCGAACATGAACAGCGCGGACGCCACGAAGCTCAGGGCGTCGATGACGATCGCGAACGGCGCCGTGAGGACCCCGATGAGGACACCGGCAATGCCCGGCCCCGTGATCTGGGCGGCCGACCGGCTCACCTCGAGCTTCGAGTTGCCGTCCACGATCTGGTCCCGATCCACGAGCGACGGAAGGTACGACTGATAGGCGACGTCGAAGAACACGGTCGCGCACCCGTTGATGAAGGCGACGACGTAGAGCTGCCAGATCGTGAGACCGTTGAGGGCGAACGCAATCGGGATCGATGACAGCGCGATCGCCCGGATCAGGTCGCCGACGATGAGGATCGGGCGACGACGGAGGCGATCGACCCAGACCCCGGCCGGCAGGCTGAGCAGGATGAACGGCAGGAACTCGATCGTCGCGAGCAGGCCGAACTCGAAGGACGTGACGTTCAGGGTCGTCGCCGCGATGATCGGCAGAGCGAGCAGCGTCACCTGCGTCCCGAACACGCTGATCGTCTCTGCCGACCAGAGCTTCACGAAGTCCGGGTGGCGAAACAGGCTCCGGCTGGGGGCGGTCGGGGTGGCCAACGAGCACCTCGGGCTGGCGTGGGGTGACTCCGGGGAGCCGGGTGACGTTAGCTTATCGTCTAACACGCGTTAGTCGCGCGACCGTAGCGCCGGACGCGACCGGTTCCGGCGGCCGTCGCATGGCACGATTAGGACGATGCCGCAGCTGCCTGCCGGACTCGCCGACCGTCTCGTTGAGTCCGTCCCCAACGTCTCCGAGGGCCGTCGTCTCGATGTCGTCGATCGCCTCGCGGCCGCGATCGAATCGGTCGCCGGAGTCCACCTCCTCGACCGGACGAGCGACGCCAGCCACAACCGCTCGGTGTTCACCCTGGCCGGCCCGGCCGATGCCGTGTCCGAGGCCCTCGAGCGACTCGTCGCGGGCGCCGTTCGGGAGATCGACATGGACGCGCATTCGGGCGAGCACCCCCGGATCGGGGCCGTTGACGTCATCCCGTTCGTGCCGCTCGGCGACACGACGATGGACGAGGCCGTGGAGCTGGCGCGGGTCTTCGCGGACCGGATCGCCGAACGATTCGGCCTCCCCGTCTACCTGTACGCGGAGGCTGCCCGGCGCTCGGACCGGGTGAAGCTGGCGGACGTCCGTCGCGGCCAGTACGAGGGCCTGAAGACCGAGATCAGCCAACACGGCCGCGAACCCGATGCCGGCCCGCCGAGGATGCACCCGTCCGCAGGGGCCGTCGCGGTCGGCGCCCGGCCGTTCCTCATCGCCTACAACATCAACCTCGACTCGCCCGACGTCGATCTCGCCAAGCGGATCGCCCGCCGGATCCGCGAGTCCGGCGGTGGCTTGCCACGACTCCAGGCCAACGGCTTCTTCATCGACGAGCTGCAGCGCGCGCAGGTCTCGATGAACATCCTCGACTTCCGGGTGACCCCGCTCTGGCGGGTGTGGGAGGCGGTCCGCGCCGAGGCGGCCGAGGAGGGCATCGAGCTATACGAATCGGAGCTGATCGGCCTGGCGCCTCTGGCGGCCTTCCTCGACATCGCCGATCACGTCGGCACCCCGCCCGACGCCTCGATCGAGAAGCGCCTCGCCGCGGCGGCCACCTTCCTGCGGCTGCGCGACTTCAGCCCGCTCCAGGCGCTGGAGCTGCGGCTCGACGCCGCCCAGACGGGTTCGATGCGGTGAGGGACGCCGAACGATCATGACGCTGCGGGTCCTGCCCGGCGGTCGGGGCGAGGCCGACCCGCCCGGTCTGCTCGTCGTCGGCGCGGCCGAGATCGTGACGGTTGCCGGGGGCCCACGGCTTGGTTCGGCCCAGGGCGAGATCGACCGCCACGAGGCCGCGACGGTCGGCGGCCCCGGGTCGGATCAGGCGCCCGTGCTCGCCGCGTGGGAGGGCCGGATCCTGGCGGTCGGTGGCCGGGCCGACATCGATCGGATCCTCGCGGCCGAGGGCTACCCGATGGAGCGCTTCGCCCGCCTCGATGCGCGCGACGGGGCCGTGACCCCGGGGCTCGTCGACCCCCATACCCATCTTCTGTTCGCGGGCTCTCGCGAGGGCGAGCTCGAGCTTCGCCAGCGGGGCGCCGGCTACCTCGAGATCCTCGCCGCCGGCGGCGGAATTCTCTCGACCGTCGCCGCGACGCGCGCGGCATCAGCCGACGTCCTCGCCACTCACGGCCGCCGCTGGCTCGACGAGATGCTCGGTCACGGGGTCACGACGGTCGAGGCGAAGTCGGGCTACGGGCTTGACCTGCCGTCGGAGCTCCGGCTGCTCGACGTCGCCTACCGGCTGGGGAAGGAGGGCCCGGTCGACGTCGTCCCGACGTGGCTCGGTGCCCACGCCGTGCCACCGGAGATGCGTGACCGCCCGGACGCGACCGAGGCGTACGTTCGGCATTTGATCGACGAGCAGCTACCCGGCGTTGCGGCCCAGGGTCGAGCGGTTGCCGCCGACGTCTTCTGCGAGCAGGGCGTGTTCAGCGCCGACCAGGCGCGGCGGATCCTCCAGGCGGCGATGGGGTACGGCCTGCGACCGCGGTTGCATGCCGACGAGCTGGCACCGAGCGGTGGCGCGGAGCTCGCGGCGGAGATCGGGGCGACGTCCGCCGACCACCTCGCGACGCCGTCGGAGGCGGGGATCGATGCCCTGGCTCTGGCTGCCGACGAGGATCGCCCCGTCGTCGCGACCCTCCTCCCGGCGACGACCTGGTTCCTGATGAAGGATCACCACGCGCCGGCCCGGACCTTCATCGAGCGAGGGATCCCCGTCGCCATCGGGACGGATTTCAATCCGGGCACGTCACCAACGCCGAGCCTGCCGCTGGCGATGACCGCCGCCTGTCTCAATCTCCGGATGACGCCCGACGAGGTCCTGGCTGCGGTCACGATCAACGCGGCGCTCGCCCTCGGGCTGGCCGACGAGATTGGCTCACTGGAGGGCGGCAAACAGGCCGACCTCGCGATCTGGAACGTGCCGACATCGCGCCAGATCCCGTACTGGCCGGCCGCCGACCTCGTCCGCATCGTCGTCAAGCACGGCCGCGTCGTGCTGGATCGAAGCTGACGCCCCCGCGGCAGGCGGCCGCAGCGGCCCCCGACCCTAGACCTTGCCGCGGGATTCCAGGAGGACGGTCGTCGCCTCGGCGGGCAATCCCGAGATCGTCATCGATAGCTTCGGCTGGATCGCGGGCTCGCCGCCCATCTCGTGGAAGAACTTGGCGAGGGCATCGCGGACCTCGACCGACTCGTCGTCGAGTGGCATCGCCACGACGATCTTGGGGTCCAGCTGGGCGACCAGCTCGGCGACTTTCTGGGGCGTGAGCGTTCCGCCGATCGGGACGCAGGCGATGTCGATAGGCCCGATGTCGGCGAGCTTCTCCTCGGTCAGGAGATGGCCGATCTCGCCGAGGTGGATGGTATGCATCCCGTCGAGCTCGATCGCGAAGGCGGTCTGCTTCCCGCGGTCAGCGCCCCGGACGTCGTCGCGATAGGTTCGGACGCCCGTGAGCAAGACGTCGCGGACCTCGTACTCACCCGGCCCGTCGAGGACGAACGCCTGCTCGAGCGAGGACGGCAGGACCGTCTTCCCGTCCCGGGACAGGCGCCCCTTCGCTTTCGGCAACGGCTTGTCGTCGGGGTGGGAGTAGGTCACGATCTCGCCCGTGATTCCTCGACCGGTCGGCCCGACGACGGTCTGATAGGGATCGGCCACGACGACGGCATCGCGGCCGCGGAGGCGGATGCAGGTCCGCCCGTACCAGGTCAGTTCCATCGACCGATTCTGTCATAGCCGACTGCACGCCGGGTCACCGCGCCGTGGCCGTCGCCTCGCCGCGCAACCGCCTCCGTGATCCGCCGGATTTCTGTCAGATGCTCTCGAGCCGGGGCGCTAGTCCCCAGAATTTCGTCTACCGACCAGGTGGCGAGCGTTTGACAACGAACGGACGCTCGCTCGTGCGTGAGCGAGGCGCCGTAGATCAAAGGGGCCCGGACCGACGGCCACCACCCGAGCATCTGACAGATTCCCGGTTCCGGCGTCGCGATGGCGCGGCCCACGCAACCATCGGCGTCCAGGCGTGACAGCCCTCCCTCGCAGAAAGAGAGAGCGGAGGCGCCTGCCCAATCGGCGCCTCCGCTCGGAGGGAGGGAGGATGGAACCCTGAGGGTTCGGTCCGAAGGGAACGCTAGACCGGCCGCGTTCAGCGACAACGGCGAGGTCGGTTAAGAAAGCGACACGGACCCCCGGGACCATCGGAGGGCTCGTCCCGGATCGGGGGCGCGTGCGACAATCCCGCCGATGTTCGAGCACCGCCGGGTCGCCGACTCAGCGCGCCTGGCGCGTCGTCCGACCGCCCTCACAGCCCGCGTCCTGATCGCCGCGCTCGTGCTCGTCGTCGGGGCCTGCGGGCCCAGCAGCCCCAGTGGCTCGCCGGCCTCGGGCTCTCCGGTGCCGTCCGCCTCGACGACCGCCAGCGCATCAGGATCTGCCCAGCCGACTCCGGTTGTCGATCCCGCCACGATCTACAAGACGATCGAGGACCAGGTCGTCGAAATCCGCGGCCTTCATCCGAAAACGCCGGTCAACCCGACGATCCTCGATGACGCCGGCATCAGGAAATACGTCGCCGACTCGTTCAAGAAGGACAACCCCGCCGACATCGTCGCGGCGAACGAGCGGATCCTCAAGGCATTCGACCTCCTGCCACCCGACGCCTCGCTGACGGACCTGTACATCAATCTCCTCGGGAGCCAGGTCGCCGGCCTGTACAGCCCCGACGACAAGAAGCTCTATGTGGTCTCGAAGTCGGGCGCGCTCGGCGGGACCGAGAAGACGACCTTCGCCCACGAGTTCACCCACGCCCTGCAGGACCAGAACTTCGACATCGGCAAGCTGCAGCTCGACGAGGTGGGGCAGGGCGATCGTTCGCTGGCCCGTCTGTCGCTCGTCGAGGGCGACGCGGTACTGACCCAGGGCACATGGCAGATCCAGCACCTGAGCCAGGCGGAGCTCGGCGACATCATGGCGAGCGCCGGCAACGATGAATCGCTCAAGGTCCTCCTGGCGATGCCGCCGATCCTCCGCGAATCGCTGCTCTTCCCGTATACGCTCGGGCTCGGGTTCGTGCAGGGGATGCAGGCGAGCGGCGGGTACGACGCGGTCAACGCCGCCTTCGCCGACCCACCCGCCTCGACCGAGCAGGTCCTCCACCCGGACAAATACTTCGGTCACGAGGGGCCGGTCGCGGTCACGCTGCCGAAGGACCTGGCGGCCCGCCTGGGCAGCGGCTGGAAGGTTGGACTCGAGGACGCATTCGGCGAGTTCCAGATGCAGGTCTGGCTGAAGCAGAACACGACCGTGCCCGCGGCGACGGCCATCGATGCCGCGGCCGGCTGGGGCGGCGATCGCGTGGCGGTGATCGACGGTCCGAACGGGACCTGGGGCGTCCTCCTCCGGACGAGCTGGGACGCCGATCGCGACGCGACCGAGTTCGAGAAGGCGGCCGAGCCGATCGTCTCGAAGCTCGCCGCTCCGGCGGCGCTCCTGCCGGGTGCCGGCGGTCGCGAGCGCTGGATCGTGATCGGCTCGGACAAGGCCGTCCTCCAGAAGCTCGAGTCCGTCCTCGGCCTCGCCGGCTGATCTCGAGCGTCCAGTAGCCGCCCGGCTACATCTCGTCGGGGGCGGTGATCCCGAGGAGGCCGAGCGCATTCGCCAGCGTGATCCGGGCCGCCGAGACGAGTGCCAGGCGACCCGCGGATCGCTCCGGCTCCGACTCGTCGACGACGCGGGCGTCGCGGTAGAAGGCGTGGAACTGTGTCGCGAGCTCCGTGGCATAGGCCGTCACGCCGTGGGTCTCCTCGGACCGGGCCGCGTCCTCGACGACCTCCGGGAAGCGGACGACGGCACGGGCGAGGGCCCCTTCCGGCGCGCCACCGAGCAGGCCCTCGACACCGGTCGCGGGCGCGAGCCCGGCGTCGGTGGCCTTGCGCAGGATCGACGCGATCCGGGCGTGGGCGTACTGGACGTAGTAGACCGGGTTGTCGGCCGACTGCTTCTTGGCGAGCTCGATGTCGAAGTCGATCCCGGTCGTGGCCGCACGTGATGCGAAGAACCAGCGAGCGGCGTCGACACCGACCTCCTCGAGCAGCTCGTCGAGGGTGATGAACTCGCCGGCCCGCTTGCTCATCGAGATCTCGACACCGTCGCGGATGAACCGGACCCACGAGTAGAGCAGCATCTGGACGGCGTCCGCGTCGTAGCCCATCGCCTGGGCCGCATTGCGGACCCGGGCCACCGTCCCGTGGTGGTCCGCGCCCCAGACGTAGATCAGGTGATCAAAGCCCCGGCTGAACTTCTCGGTGACGTAGCCGATGTCGGCCGCGAAATAGGTCGGACGCCCGTCGGCCCGGATGATCACCCGGTCCTTGTCGTCGCCGAAGGCGGTCGAGGCGAACCACAGCGCGCCGTCCTTCTCGTAGACATACCCACCGGCGCGCAGCCGCTCGATCGCCCGCTCGACCCAGCCGCCCTCGTGGAGGGATGCCTCGGTCGTCCAGACGTCGAAATGGACGCCGAGCCGCTCCAGGCTGGCCTCGATCCCGGCTCGCACCCGGAGCGCCGCCCAGTGGCCGACGATCTCGTTCGTGTCGGCGCCCGCGGCGGTCGCTTCCGACCAGAGGTCGGCCGGCAGGTCCGCCGCCAGCCGCGCGACGTAGTCACCGTGGTAGCCGTCGTGGGGGATGGGCTCGCCCCGACGGATCGCGACGACCGAGGCGCCAAGGTTCGGGATCTGGCCGCCCCGATCGTTGAAGTAGTACTCGCGCGTGACCGACTGGCCGCCGGCCTCGAGGACGCGACTCAGCAGGTCACCGATGAACGCCCCACGGGCGTTGCCGATCGTCAGCGGCCCTGTCGGGTTGGCCGACACGAACTCGACGTTGACGGTTCGCGGCCGGATGGGTGGCACGTGGCCCCACCCGGCGGGATCGGCCAGGATCGCCCCGACGGTCCGCTCCAGGACGGCATCGCTGAGCCGGAGGTTCAGGAAGCCCGGGGCCGCTACCTCGACCGACGCGATCAGCGAGCGGCCCTCGGACGTCTCGGCCGCGATCTCGTCGGCGACGGCGCGGGCGATGTCGAGCGGCCCGCGGCGATACGGTCGGGCCAGCTTCATCGCCAGGTTCGAGGCGAGGTCGCCGTGCTCCGGGTTCGCCGGCCGCTCCACGTCGATCGTCGGCGGTTCGGCGTCGCCGGCGAGGGACGGCAGGGCGCCACGCTCGATCGCCCGCTGCCAAGCCCGCTCGACCGCGTGGCGAACCTGGGAGCGGATCGGGACGGGAATCGCCGGGCGATTGGTCGTGGTCAAGGTCGGGCGGATCCTTCCTGGGTGGAGCGCCCATCGTAGCGGCTGGCCGGTCCCCGCCACCCGCCGCGGTCACCAGGACCCTGGTACCAGGACCCTGGTGCAGCCTCGCAACGGAAAGGCCCATGGCGGCTGGTGCCAAACGGTGGACATCGGTGAAGCTGGGTGCGGTCGTGCGTAATCAGTACCAGTACCTTTCTCCTCCCGTCGGGCCGTAGGATCGGCATCCAGTTCATTCAGGGAACAACATCACGTCAGGACTGGAGTACCGGCGTTAAGCCGGCCTTAACGGGGACGAGGTTCCATGCAGGGGCCTCACCGGGGGATCCGTCATCAGAGGCCTGTACGACCTCTCGGGGGTTCCGTCTGCCTTTCGCGAGGTCTCGTTCATCGTGGGTTCATCTCGGGGATCGGAGGCAAACTGACATGGCGTCTCGGGGTCTGTGGCACTTCATGAGCGCCCGGACACGGCGGAGCCTGGCTCTGTCGTGGTCGGCGCTCTTCGTGCTTTCACTGCTGCTGCAGTACTTCAGCTTTGCCCTCGCATCGCCGGCCCTGGCCGTCCATGACGAAGGCCTGTTCGAGCTCGACGGCGACACGATCGCCAACAACGCGGCGGCGCCGATCGGCCCGGCCGACGACTGGGACAGCCACCCGGGAGCGACCGGCAACCGGTTCCTGTTCAACGACGACCCGCTGAGCCAGCAGACCGACGACATCTTCACCGGTGGCTCGACGAAGGATGACCTGAACACGTCCGGTTGGCACTGGACCACGGGCAGCGTCCCGGACAAGGACAACATCGAGCACGCGTTCGCCGCGTCTTACGAGAAGACCGGACACACGTTCGTGTACTTCGGCCTGGATCGCTACGCCAACAACGGCGATGCGTTCACGGGCTTCTGGTTCTTCCGGGGCGGCGTGGGTCCGGCGGCGGGCGGCAACTTCAGCGGCCCCCACCAGGTCGGCGACCTGCTCGTCCTCGCCAACTTCACCAACGGCGGGGCGACCGCGTCCATCCAGCTCCTCGAGTGGGTGGGCGCGGGCAACGGCGAGGTCAACGGGACGCTCCACGAGCTGGGGAGCACGACCCAGGAGTGTACCAACGCGCCCGCGGCCGACATCGCCTGCGCCATCACCAACACCAACCCGATCAACCCGAGCTGGACCTTCGACGACAAGGGCGTGGCCGGCTCCAACAACCTCATCCCTGAAGACTCCTTCTTCGAGGGCGGGATCGATCTCGATAAGCTCTTCGGCGGCGACGCGCCGTGCTTCGGCAGCTTCCTCGCCGAGACACGAGCCTCGCAGTCGGTCGACGCGGTCCTCAAGGACTTCAGCGGCGGCGCGTTCAATACCTGCGTCCCGCCTACGATCGCGACGACGTCCAGCACCGCCACCGCCGACTTCGGCACCACGGTGACCGACACCGCGACCCTGTCGGGCAATGACGGCAACGCCTCGGGCAGCGTCAAGTTCTTCATCTGCGAGCCGAGCGAGGTCACTGCCGCGGGCTGCCCCAAGGGGGCCGGCACGCAGGTTGGATCCGCGGTCACGGTCAACACCGCTCCAAGTCCCGATACGGCCACCTCATCCGAATACACGGTCGGCTTGACGGCGGCGGCGGCGGGCAAGTACTGCTGGCGAGCCGAATACACGCCGGACGCCAACTCCCAGTACCTGGCCGGCTCGCACACGAACGCCACCACCGAATGCTTCACGGTCGCTCCGGCCACGATCAAGATCGAGAAGACCGCCAATCCGGTCGGCCCGGTCAGCGCCGGCTCCGAGATCGGCTTCGACATCACCGTCACGAACACGAACGCGAGCCAGACGACCCTGGGCGTCAGCGTGTCCGATCCGCTCCCCGCCGGGATCACCTGGACGGCCGATGCGCCGACGGGCGACACGACCGGGGTCTCTTGCTCGATCGACACGGCG
>Ga0307277_10000382_pt1 | contig 16079 bp, 13 predicted proteins | sample ER_DNA_116_FD_194473 | JGI IMG/M metagenome (GOLD analysis project Ga0307277, IMG submission 194473) | Bulk soil microbial communities from the East River watershed near Crested Butte, Colorado, United States - ER_DNA_116 | ecosystem: Environmental > Terrestrial > Soil > Floodplain | place...
CGAATCCGTATTTATACTGGTCGACGTCGATACGGCGGACCTGATCGACGGTCTGTGGTACGGCCGGCATTCTTCCCTCCGCTGCGGTTTCAAGGACCGCGGGTTGGATCGGTCGGTTATGGTCGTTCTATCCTGACTCGGCGTGAGCCTCGCGGTTCGTTCAGGCGGCGATGCCTTGTGACTGCTTAAGTAATGATCCCGACAGCTTAATCCAAGCTTCGATAAAGCGATCGACGTCCGATTCCGTGGTCGTCGGCCCGAGGCTGACGCGCACGGCCGCGCGCGCGAGCTGGGGTGGAACTCCCATGGCCGCGAGCACGTGCGAGGCCTGAACCTTCCCGGAGGAGCAGGCCGCACCCGCGGATACGGCCACCCCTTCGAGGTCGAAAGCGATGACGGCGGTTTCCGCCTTCATGCCTGGAACCGCGAACAGCGTCGTATTGGGCAGCCGCTCAGCCTGCGTGCCGAAAACGACAATCCCGGGCGAAACAGCCCTGAGGCCGTTCTCGAGGCGGTCGCGCAGCGCCGCCATGCGCGCGGCCTCCGCAGCGAGAGCGGTGCGGGCGGCCGCCGCTGCCGCGCCGAAGCCGGCGATCCCCGGCACGTTCTCGGTACCGGCGCGGGCGCCGCGCTCCTGACCGCCGCCGGTGATGAGCGGCTTGACAGCATCAAGCCCGGTGCGCCCGATCAGCGCGCCCACGCCCTTCGGGCCGCCGATCTTGTGTGCGGACAGGGTAAGGAGATCGCCACCCATGGCGCCGATATCGCACGCGATCCGACCCGCGGCCTGGACCGCGTCGACATGCAGGAGGCCGCCCGCGGAGTGGACGAGGCGCGCCGCCTGCGAGACCGGCTGGACGACCCCGGTTTCGTTGTTGGCGGCCATGATCGACACGAGCACTGGCCTCCCGAGCGCAGCCAGGCGCTGTTCGAGCGCCGCAAGGTCGATTTGACCATCCCCGCTCACCGGCAAATGCTCGACGCTTCCAGCGGGGAACCGACCGCCCGCGAGCACCGAGGGATGCTCGATCGCGGAGGCTAGAAGTCGCTGACGCGGCTCCCTTGGCACGAGCGCCAACATGTTGGCCTCGGTACCGCCGGAGGTGAACACGACGTTGCGGGGCTCGGCGCCCACCAGCGCGGCGACCTGTTCGCGCGCCTGCTCGACCAGCCGGCGCGCGGCGCGGCCCTCGCCGTGCACCGAGGACGGGTTGCCATTAACCTGGAGCGCGGCGAGCGCGGCGGCCCGCGCCTCGCCGCGCAGCGGGGCGGTTGCATTCCAATCGAGGTAGATGCGCTCGGTCATGGCCATCGATTAACGCGGGCCGAGGGGCTGGCGCAATGCACCCAAAAGCCTCCGAAACCCTTGCTTTTTGCCCCCGCACCCATGCTAGAAAGCGCCCGCCCGCGACCGCCGCTCGGCGCCGGCGACGCCGCTTGCCAAAATCTGGAATGGTTCTAAATACTTACGTGTGCTCGCCATAGTCGTCAAGCGCGCTCAAGCGGACGCGCCCGCGAGTCGCGATCAAGTTCCAACCGAGGTTGCAATGCCCGAGGTTATCTTCACCGGCGCCGCTGGGCGCATTGAGGGCCGTTATCACCCTGCGCGCCAGCGCAACGCGCCGATCGGCATCGTGCTCCACCCCCACCCGCAGTTCGGCGGCACGATGAACCATCAAATCATCTACCAAGTCTATTATGCCTTTGCGCACCGGAACTTTTCCGTCCTGCGCTTCAATTTCCGCGGCGTGGGGCGCAGCCAGGGCTCCTTCGATCACGGCCAAGGCGAGCTCTCGGATGCGGCCTCGGCGCTCGACTGGGCACAGTCCATCAATCCCGAGGCCAGAAGCTGCTGGATCGCCGGCTTTTCCTTCGGCGCCTGGATCGGCATGCAGCTGCTCATGCGCCGGCCCGAAATTGAAGGGTTCATCTCGATTGCCCCGCCCGCCAACCTCTACGATTTCTCCTTCCTGGCGCCGTGTCCTTCCTCGGGCATGATCGTTCATGGCGACAAGGATGCCGTGGTGCCGCACAAGGACGTCTGCGGGCTGGTGGAAAAGCTCAAAACCCAGAAGGGCATCGTGATCGAGCAGAAGGTGATCCCGGGCGCCAATCATTTCTTCGACGGAAAGGTCGACGCGTTGATGCAGTCGATCGGCGCCTATCTCGACAAGCGCCTGAAAACGGAGCGCAAGCCGAGCGCGGCTTGATTTGTTCCATCCGCGCAACCGCTCGCCGTGAGAAGGCGATGGCGCGACGGATGTCATTGTTCCTCATTATCCTCGTTCTCGTCCTCGCGGCCGCCAGCTACGGGGCATTGCATTACATGACCGCGGTGCCCGGCAAGCCGCATCGTGGCCCGCTGCCGCCGCTCACGCCCGAGGAAGCGATGTTGGCGCAATCGCTCGCGCGCCACATCGCCACCGTTGCCGCGCGCGAGCACAACGTGGCCCATTACGAGGAACTCGAGAAGGTCGCGCGCTACGTCGAGGCGACGCTCGCATCATTCGGCTACGTTGTCGGCCGCCAGGAATTTTTGACCGACGGCAAACCGGTGCGCAACATCGAGGTTGCCGTCGAGCCGGCAGGAACACGCGTCGATCCCGAGGTGATCGTCGTCGGCGCCCATTACGACAGCGTATCCGGCTCGCCCGGCGCCAATGACAATGCCAGCGGCGTAGCCGCGGTCATCGAGCTCGCGCGCTTGTTGCGCGATCTCGACGGTGTCGGCAGGAAACGCATCCGGTTCGCACTCTTCGTCAACGAGGAGCCGCCCTATTTCAGGACCGAGGCGATGGGCAGCCTCAACTATGCGCGCGCGCTCGCCCAGCGCAACGAGCGCGTGACGGCGATGTGTTCGCTCGAGACCATCGGCTTTTATTCGAGCGAGCCAGGAAGCCAAGTCTATCCGGCGCCCTTCGGCCTTATGTTTCCCGATCGCGGCGATTTCGTCGCGTTCGTCGGCATGCTGGGCTCGCGCGCGCTCGTGTGGCGGACGGTGCGATCCTTCCGCTCGCATACCGCCTTCCCCACCATCGGCGGAGTGGCGCCTGGGTTCATTCCGGGCATCGGCTGGTCGGATCATTGGGCTTTTGCCGAGCAGGGTTTTCAAGCCGTCATGGTCACGGATACGGCGCCGTTCCGCTATCCGCACTACCACCGCGCAAGCGACACCGCGGACAAGGTGGACACGGAGAAGGTGGCGCGCGTGGTGAAAGGAATCGAGCGCGTGATCCGCGATCTCAGCAGATAAAGGTTCCGCGCATCGTGTGCGGGTATCGTGGAAGGGAGAAAAGTACGCGAGTGCTTCCTTACGGCCGCACCAGTATCCCGCCGGTCAGCGGCCGCGGCACGCCGGTCGTGCTGGGAAAAGTGAGCGGCAAGCCCTTGAGCGCGCGGACGGCAAGATACGCGAAGGCCTGCGCCTCGAGCGCATCGGCCGACCAGCCGACGGCGCCGGCGGTCTCGATCGGCGCGGGAGCGAGGCGCTGCGCCAACATGCGCATCAGCGTCGGATTGCGTGTGCCGCCGCCGGCGACGATCCAGCCCGCCGGCGGACACGGCATCATGGCAGCGGCGCGCGCGACCGCCGCGGCGGTGATGGCCGTGAGCGTCGCGGCGCCGTCCGGCGTGCTCATGTTGGCAAGCCGGCCTTCATCCGCCACCCAGTGGCGGAAAGCGTTCCGATCGAGCGATTTGGGCGGCGGCTGAGAAAAAAACGGATGCGCCAGCACGCGCGCCACCGCCGCCTCGTCGACATTGCCCGCGGCAGCAACGCGTCCGCCGTCATCCTGCGGTTGCCCGGTGCGCAGGCGGACAAAGTCGTCGATCAGCGCGTTGCCGGGCCCGGTGTCGCACGCCACGAGCTCCCCGTTGCCGTCGATGAAGGTGACATTGGCGACGCCCCCGAGATTGAGCACGCCAATCGGCTCGGCGCGCTTGAGCAGGCGCAGCATCGCGCGATGAAAGACCGGCACCATCGGCGCGCCGTGCCCTCCGGCGGCAACATCGGCGGCGCGAAAGTCGTAGACTACTGGAATGCCGACCCGGCCGGCGAGCGCCGCGCCGTTGCCGATCTGAATGGTGAGGCCGCGCTCGGGACGGTGCAGCACGGTCTGGCCGTGAAAGCCGACAACGGCGACTTCGCTGGGCGGCATGGCGTTCGCCGCCAGGAACGCCTCGACCGCCTCGGCGTGCATGTCGGTGACCAACTCCTCGGCCTTGGCGAGCAAGGCGGGGCGTGCGCTGCGGTCGGTGAGATTGGCGGCAGCCGCGATCGCGCGTCGCACGACGTCGCGCTCGGGGTCGCTGTAGGGGCGATAGCCAGTCGGCCCGAGCCGGCCAATGCCCTCGCCGTCGGTCTCGACGAGCGCCACATCCACCCCGTCATAGGAGGTGCCGCTCATCAGTCCGATCGCTACCGCGCGCGCCATGCCGGGGTCCTCGAGTTGAATCCCGCGCTGGACCTGTTACACCACCGGCGCAAAAGAGGCGATAAAAAGAGGCGACGGGCATGAGCGCCTACAAGTCCGAATTTCTGCACGATCTCGCGGAACGCGGATTCATCCACCAGGTTTCGGACGCCGAGGGTCTCGATGCCAAGGCGGCCGCCGGGCCGATCACCGCCTATGTCGGGTTCGATGCCACCGCGCCCAGCCTCCATATCGGTAATCTGCTGACGATCATGATGTTGCGGCGGCTCCAGAAGGCCGGCCATCGCCCGATCGCGCTGATGGGTGGCGGCACGAGCAAGATCGGCGACCCGTCGGGCAAGGACACAACCCGCGCGCTGCTTAGCGACGCCCAGATCGAGAGCAATATCGCCTCCATCCGCAGCGTCTTCTCCCGCTTTCTCGATTTCGACGCTGGCGCCATCATGGCGAACAACGCCGAGTGGCTCGACCAACTGCATTACATTCCCTTCCTGCGCGACGTCGGGCGCCATTTCACCATCAACAAGATGCTGACGTTCGATTCGGTGAAGCTTCGCCTCGAGCGTGAGCAGCCGCTGACGTTTCTTGAGTTCAATTACATGATTCTGCAGGCCTACGACTTCGTGGAGCTTTACAAGCGCCACGGCTGTATTCTGCAGATGGGCGGATCCGACCAGTGGGGAAATATCGTCAACGGCATCGACCTCGGCCGCCGGCTGGTCAACGTTCAGCTGTTCGCGTTGACGACGCCGCTGCTGACGACCTCCTCCGGCAGCAAGATGGGCAAGACCGAGACCGGCGCCGTGTGGCTCAACGCCGACCTCATGAGCCCGTACGATTACTGGCAGTTCTGGCGCAACTGCGAGGACGGCGACGTTGGTCGCCTGCTCAAGCTGTTCACCGAACTGCCGCTCGAGGAGATCGCGCACCTTGCCCGGCTCAAGGGGCAGGAGCTGAACGAGGCGAAAAAGATCCTGGCGACCGAGACGACTTCACTGTTGCATGGCCGAGCCGCCGCCGAGCAGGCGGCCGAAACCGCGCGGCGCACCTTCGAGGAAGGCGCGCTCGCCGAGACGCTGCCGACGGTCGAAATTCCCAGCGGCAAGCTCCAACCCGTTCTCAGCGTGCTCGACGCCGCCGTTCACGTCGGCTTGGTGTCGTCCAAGGGCGAGGCGCGCCGGCAGATCAAGGGCGGCGGCCTTAAGGTCAACGACGTCACGGTCGCCGACGAGAAGATGGTGCTCACGCCGCGCGATCTCACGCCGGAAGGCGTCATCAAGCTGTCGCTGGGCAGAAAACGGCACGTGTTGCTGCGGCCGGTGTGATCGAAGCGGGCGGATCGCAAAGACGGCGTCGGTGCTAATAGCGGCCCGGTTCGGCGTAGCTTTGCGCCGGCAGCGGAACGTTGCCGCCGGGGAACTCGAAGAACTTGCGCAACAAGCCCGGCGCCACCGCGGAAATCGGATTGACGCGCAGCACCGGCGTGCTTGGAGGCCCGACCACTTCATAGGTCACCCCGAGCAGGCCTTCATTGCTGCCGCCGAGGAACGGCCCGACGATCGGCAGCTGGCCGAACATGTTATTGAGCCCATAGAGCGGAACGAAGGTGCCGCGCATGCGCACCTCGTCGCGATGGTAATCGATATATCCATCGACAGTGCCGCCGATCGCCGGGCCTTTGAGCAGCCCGTCGCGGATGGTGAAGCGGCCGGTCGAACGGGTGAACTGGACCCACAGGCGCGAGAACTCGACACCAGGCGATTGGCCGCCAGCTTGCTGCGGCGCGGCGGCGACGCGCTCGAGCGCCGTTTCTCCGCGCACCACGAAGTCGCGAATGTTGAGGGTGCCTTCCTGTGGGGAGAGCTCCGCGCTCTGCGGATCGAGCGCCACCCACATCTCGCCGCCGGTAAGCTTCGGATAGACGTCGTTGAAGCGGAAGAAAGCGCCGGCGTCGTTGGACTCAAGCACGATGACTTGACGGCCGCGCCCGCGCAGGTCGCCGGTGAGCGGCGCATCGCGCCCGAGCTTGCCGTTCAACGCCAGGCTGGTGATAACGCCGCCACGGCGCGAGGCACGCAGATCGAGCCCGCGCAAGGTCTCGCCGTTGAAGCCGATCACCGTGGCGATCTTCACGTCGACGTCGATATCCTTGTCTTGTTTCTGCTTGTTGCTGCTGGCGGGACCGGTCAGGGTCGATTTGACGAAGCCGCGTGCGTCGAACACGTCGCCGCGCATGGTCACCCGCAGGGCGCCGTCGCTGCCCCGCTCCGCTTTGAGCGTCGCCTTGTCGCCGTCGGCAAGCGCAAAGGTGGGAAAATTTGCGGAGACGACGTCGCCGGAGGCATCGACCTCGACCGTGCCTTTGACCGAAGCGCCGGCTCCTTCCACCATCAAATCTTCGATCCGCGTGGCCGCGGGCTTGTTGATCAGCGTGAAGGTCGCGCGTGCCGGGCGGCCAGGAGGCTTCAGCCAGCCGGGCAGCAGGTTGTCGACCTTGGCCTGGCTGAGATCCGCCTCCATGGCGAATCGGCTCTCGCTGTCGCTTGCCGCAACGCGTCCGCTGAGCTTGATCGGCACCGGCCCGGTGAGGAGCCCGCCGAGATCGAAACCGAATTTGCTGCGCGCGCTCTCGTCGAGCGTAGCCTGGACACGAACGTCGGCATCGCCGTCGCGCGGCTTGCGGTAGTCGAGCACGGAAGGAATGCCGTTGATCTTGACGTCACCCCTGATCCAGTGGCCGACATTGTTGGCGGTCACCTTGAGCAGCTGCGCCTCGACCTTCTGCCCCATCACCATGCGTTCAGCGGCGAAGTTCGCCACGTCCATGTTGATCGTGTAGAGCGTGGATCCGGGCGGCAGATCCTCTTTGAGCGGCAACGCGAGCGTCACCTGGGCGGTGAGCGTCCCGCGGCTGGTTGCGGACTCAACCGGCGCGCCCGAATAGTCGCGCAACCGTTGCATGTTCAGAAGCTCGACCGCCGCCGGCACAGAACCGTCGAGACGGAAGCGCACCTTTGCCGGCGGCCCCTTGGGGAAAGTGTCGGGCACTTCGAAGGAGCCGCTGGTGATCGAGAGCTTGCGGCCGGGCGATATGTCCACGTTGCCGCGGCCGACATTGATCACAACGGTGCGGCCGGAAACGTGCACGTTGACGTCGGCGTCGCGGATTGCCGGCAAGCCTTCGACCGGCCGGATTTCGATACCGTTGCCGATGATCTGGATCAACAAGCCGTCGTCGGGCACGGGCGGGCCGGTCGACTTCAGCGTGGACCACAGCGCATTGGTCGATATGTCCAGCCGCTCGACGGTACCGGCTTGCACGTGGTCGAGGACCCAGGCGCGCACCTTCGTCGCTACGGTGAGCGGCCACAGCCGCTTGAGCGCCGCAACCGACATGCGCGTACCGGCGATCCCGAGCGTCAGCCGCGGATCGTCGCCGGAAAAATCCAGGCTGCCGTTGAGCGCCACGCCGAGATCCGTGTTGCCGACTTCGCTCGGCTCGAGATCGACGCGCTGCTTGTTGGTATCAATCCGCAGCCGCAGCAGGACGCGATTGAGGATCAGCGCATTCGGGTCGACCGGCGCGGCCGCGAGCGCTGCACTGCCGCCGGAGACTTGCAGCCCCCAAACTCCGCTGCTGTCGCTCGGCGCATCGAACTGCGCGAGCAGCGTGATGCGGTTGCCCCCGGAGACGACCTGAAACGGCGCCATCAGCGCCCGCCGGTCCTTGTCCCAGTCGATACTGATCTCGGCGCGCTCGATGGGAATGCGCACGAGCGGGTCTTCGAGATCGACGATGATTCCTTTCTCCACCAGCACGCGGCCGTCGAGCATATGCGGAATGCCGTCGGGACCGACATCGGCGCGGATGCGGCCGGATAGCGGCAGGTCGACCTCGTACTGGTCCGCGCTCACCCGCATGGCGAGCAGCACGTCTTTGGTGGAGAGTTTCTGCGTCTCGATGTCGATGATGCGATGGCCCGGTTGGCCCGGCGTCATCGCCGCGCGCACATGCCAGGGCCGCTCGCCGCCTTGCGAGCCGAGCGTAACCGCGATGCCGCCCCCCTTGGGCCGGGTCACGCTCAGATCGATGTTGGTGAACGTCCACTGCTTGCCGTTGCGCTGATCGTCGACGGTGAGGTTGCCGCCTTGCAGTCCGATCTCGGTGAGTTCGCGGCCGTCCAGACCGCTCGCGTCGAGGCTCTCGATCCACGCGATCAGCGCGGCGAGGTCGGGAATGCCGCTGCGCGCGCTCGCGGGCGCGGCGGTGGCCGGCAGAGCGGCGGCTGCGGCAGGCGCAGCGGAAGCCACAGCCGCGGGGCGCTGCTCGGGCTTCGAGCGCGGACCCATCAGCGGCGGAACAGCAGACGCCGAAACTGCCGAGGCGGTGACCAACGGGCGCTTGTTGCTGCCCGCGAAAACCGTGACCTCGCTGTCCGACTCGATCCGCACCGCCATCTCGGCGCCGACCAAGCTTAGCCGCTCGGCGCGGATGCGACCGAGGAAGAGGCTCGCCCCGGAGATGCCGACTTCCGCCTTGGGGGCGCTGGCAACGACGGTGCCGTCGGCGTCGCGCACCACGATGTCGCGAATGCGCAGCGAGGTGCGTCCCTTGTTGGCGTCACGCTCGAGCTGCGTGCCGCCAATCTCCACCTCGTGGCCGGCGCCGAAATTTTCCTTGATCGCTGCGGTGAGCCATGGCGTCGCGATGTCGAGCTCGATCGGACCGCTCGACAAGCGCCACCACAGCGCGACCATCGCGAGCATGACCAGGCCGCCGAGCGTGCCGCCGACAACGGCGAATCGGCGCAATCGCGGACACCACGCGCGCAGCCGCGTCTGGCCTTCGCAAATCGCAGAGCTCAGCAGCGATGGCGAACCGCGCGCTCCCTCGCCACGGCGGTCACCCCCTGCCCCTGTCTCCTGCTCGCACAAGTGCTGCTTGAGGCTCGCCTCAAGCTTGCGGAGAGCGTCGAGACTGAGATGAAGTTGTCCTGGCGCCATGCCCCGACTTGGCGTCCCCTCGTCCACCGATTCCGCCCCGCGCGCGCACGCGACCCCTATGGCGAACCGGCCCCCTGCCGCGGTCGACGCGTCCCGCACTATGTCGACCTGGCGGCACTTTCCCCGAGATATTCAGCCGAGCATAGAAAGCCGGGAAAGGGACGAAAGGAAGGCGCCTTGAGCCCCGCTGGGGTGCGCAAATGCACGTCCGGCAGCAGGGTTGGCGGAGCTGGGATTCCAGGGCCGAATGAGACCCAAGTACCAGCGGATGGCTGCGGCGGGCGGCAGAAAAGCCTTTGTTTTCATATGGTTCACTTCGACTGCCGCCAGCTTGGGGGCGCGCCCGGGACGCGGGAAGCCTCAAGTTGGGGCCACGAAGCGGAGCCCTGTTCGTGGTTGCTAGAGGCCGGCACGCATGCCCGGCGCTCGCCCCGCGCGCACGCGCGATTCCCGGAAAATTAACCTTATTCCACTGAAGCAGCGCCAGTTAGCCGCTGCGTAAGGGGAGCCGGCGTAGGGAACCGGCGGGGAGCGTCAATGCCTCGTGAGTCGTCTCTGCCGTATCGCGATTGCGTGCGCCGGCCGCACGTCTTGCGACCTGCTGATGGGCGTCGGGCGCGGTTCGGAGTGATCGCGTTCTGGGTCACTGCCGGCGCGCTGCTGACCATGGCGGCGTGGAGCATGACGAGCGCCACCTATTCCGCCTTTCGCGAGGACGTACTCGCCGGGAGTCTTGCGCGGCAGGCGGAGATGCAATCGGCTTACGAGGACCGCATCGCCGAGCTGCGTGCGCAGGTCGACCGCTTTTCGAGCCGGCAGCTGATCGATCAGGAGCAGTACGAAAAGAAGCTCGAACAAATTCTGCGCCGGCAAACGGCGCTCGAGTCACGCGCCGGCGCGCTCAACGGTCTCGGCGATGCCGCCGCCAACATCAAACAGCCTGCGCGCGGCGGCGGGAGCGGGGATCCGCGCGCGAGCGCGCCCAAAGCGGGCCGCGACAAAGGAGCCTTCATTTCTCCGGATCAGGCGGGCACCGATTCGCGCACGAACGTTCTCGCCAAGGGCGGCATCGCCGGTGCGATCGAACGCTTGCAGGTATCGCTCGATCGCCTCGAGCAGCGCCAGGCCGCGACGGTCGGCTCGCTCGCTGAGCGTTACGATGCCAAGGCGCGCCGCATCCGCGCGGTGTTGATCGACCTCGGACTCGATCTCGGCAAGGTGAGCAACGAAGCGGGGGGCGCGATCGGGGGGCCTTTCGTGCCCGTGGACGTCGCCAAAGATGCGAGCGCCTTTGAGCGGCAGCTCAGTCGCGCCCAGATCGCACGCGCGCAAATCACTCGCCTCACCCGCACGCTCGGCAGCATTCCGGTGCGCAAGCCGATCGACAGCGAGCTCGATCTGCAATCGGGCTTCGGCGTGCGCACTGACCCATTCCTGGGCACGCCGGCCCTGCATACCGGACTCGATCTACATGGCGAGACCGGCGATCCGGTGCGCGCGACCGGTGACGGCACGGTGATCGCCGCGGGGTGGAACGGCGGCTATGGACGGACGGTCGATATCGACCACCACAATGGCGTCTCAACGCGCTACGCTCACCTCTCCTCGATCGACGTTCGCGTCGGCCAGTCGGTCAAAAGCGGGCAAATCCTGGGCAAACTCGGTTCGACCGGTCGCTCCACTGGTCCGCACCTGCACTACGAGACGCGGCTCAAAGGCGAGGCAGTCGATCCGCAGAAATTCTTGCGCGCCGGCACAAGGCTCGCCGGCGCTCTCTGAGGCAACGCAAGCAAGCACTCGATCCGCCGATGCACGCAGATTATCGCCGTGACGCGCCGACCGGATCGATCCGAACGATTCTTGCCGCAATCAGCATGTTTGCTTTCAGGTGCGTCGGGGGACGTGCGTTGCGGTTGGGCGAAGTGCCCGGGGCGACGTGGCGTGATTGGGGGACGTGTTGGTACAATTGGGGGTCCGCGGGATTCCGCTTGGAATCGCCGTGATGGTTTTGGGGTTCGTCCTTAAGTCGGCAGGGACGCAAGCAGGACCGACAGAGACAAAGCTGTCCGCTGCGCGCATTTCTGTTTTCGGGACGATCCACCCTGAGATTTTTCGGCTCGGCGCGCCGCTGGGATCAGAGCCAGCGGGCGAGCGCGTACGGCTGGCAAGCCTCGAACCGCAGGTCGGATTGTTCGATGCCCCGACCAGCCAATGGCCCGTGCTGACGGACACAGCCGCATCAGCCTGCCGCGCCGCCGCATTCGAGGACCGTTTCACCGCGGTGGGCGATCATCCCGCGTCTTTCGACAAACGTTTCGCCTCGAGCGAAGATTGCCCGGCGTCGTTCGACGAGAATCTCGCTTCGGCCATGCAGGTGCTTGCGAGCAGCCTGCGCCTGCCGCCGGATCAGGGCATCGAGAAGAAGCGCGCCGAGGCTCCGCCGAAGCCGACCATCGCCAAAGCGAGCATTGGTCTTAGCTTCAGCTTTAGCCCGGCACGCAAAGAGAAAGTGAAAGAGGTTGCGTCCATCGAGGACGACGGTCGCACTGCGATCTACGATATCACGGCGCGTACCGTTTACCTGCCAAGCGGCCGCCGGCTGGAGGCTCACTCCGGACTCGGCGGCTTCATGGACAATCCGCGCCACGTGCATCTGCGGATGCGCGGACCAACGCCGCCGGGTCTGTACCATCTCACTATGCGCGAGCGATTGTTTCACGGGGTTCGCGCCATTCGCCTCAATCCGGCCGACTACGGCAGAATGTACGGGCGCGACGGCATCCTTGCTCATACCTACATGCTGGGCGCGAACGGGCAGTCGAATGGATGCGTGTCCTTCAACAACTATCCCGAGTTCTTGAACGCGTTCCTCAGGGGCGAGGTCACCCGCCTGGCGGTGGTCGAGCACCTCGATAGCCCGCCCACCAGGCTAGCCGCCGGACAGCTGCCGGAAGCGGTGAAGAACCTGCTGAGGAGCACGGACCGCAAGACCCAGTATGCCGCCGCCGGTGATCAGCCACGCAGCGCTCCCGTGGCTTCGGCCGAGACGGTGAACCCCTCGTTCACGGCCAATCCCGCGTTCGAAGCAAAGTACTGAGCCGATCCGAAACGTGCTTTTGGACTTGGATTGGCGCAGCGCGCGCAAGTGAAGGCGCCATCACCGGTCGGCTTGTCGGCCGACCGCGAAAGAATGGTCTAGTTAGTCGACGTCCTCCACCTCCTTCGGTGCTGTCCCGAAGGCCTTTTGCGCCAGCGCCGCCTCCATGAACTGATCGAGGTCGCCGTCGAGCACGGCGCCGGTGTTGGAGGTCTGCACACCGGTGCGCAGATCCTTGACCATCTGGTAGGGCTGCAGCACGTACGATCGGATCTGATGGCCCCAGCCGATGTCGGTCTTGGCGGCCTGCTCGGCTGCGGCTTTTTCCTCGCGCCGTTTCAACTCCCGCTGGTAGAGGCGCGCGCGCAGCATCTGCCAGGCTTGCGCGCGGTTGCGATGCTGCGAGCGGTCGTTCTGACAGACCACGGCAATGTTGGTCGGAATGTGCGTGAGGCGCACCGCCGACTCGGTCTTGTTGACGTGCTGGCCGCCGGCACCCCCCGCCCGCATGGTATCGACGCGCACATCTGATTCCTTGATGTCGACGGTGATGCGATCGTCGACCACCGGATAGATGTTGACGCTGGCGAACGAGGTGTGCCGGCGCGCGTTGGCATCAAACGGGGAAATTCGCACCAGGCGATGCACCCCGTTCTCGGTCTTGAGCCAGCCGAAGGCGTTGTGGCCCTTGACCTGGACGGTGGCCGACTTGATGCCGGCCGCCTCACCCTCGGTCTCCTCGAGCCACTCGATCTTATAGCCGTGTTGCTCCGCCCAGCGCGTATACATGCGAAGAAGCATGCTGGCCCAATCCTGGCTCTCGGTGCCGCCCGCGCCGGCATGAACTTCGACATACGTATCGTTGGCGTCGGCCTCGCCCGAGAGGAGCGCTTCGAGCTCGCGCCGCGTGACTTCCGCCTTGAGCTTCTGCAGCGCCGCTTCCGCCTCGGCGACCGCCTTCTGGTCTTTCTCGGCCTCGCCGAGTTCGATCATGGTGAGCTGATCGTCGAGCTCCTGCTCGATGCGGCCGAGGGCGGTCAGCTGCTCCTCGAGTGCGGTGCGCTCCTGCATCACGCGCTGGGCGCGCTGCTGATCGTCCCACAGCGCGGGGTCTTCCGCCTGCTTGTTGAGCTCAGAAAGTCGCGCGCGCGCCTTGTCGACGTCAAAGATGCCTCCTCAGCAGCCCGATCGACTGCTTGATTTCGTCGACGATGGTCTGAACTTCCGCGCGCATGGGCCACCCCTTAAGGCAATCTCCGGCGATTGCCGCGGGATGTAGCGACTGCGCCGCACGGACGCAATGGGCCTCGTGCGTGGTCAATATTTCGGACGGTGCGAAACAGCCCATTTGCGGGCGTGCTCAATCGGATCGCGCGGCGGAAGGGCGGCACGAAAACGCTTGACGGCCGGCAATGCTTCCATGCGCGCGCGCCAGCCGCAAACCAAAGGATATTTCGGATACATCGCCTTTCCTTCTTCGGTCAGCCCGAAAGCATACGTGCTCGGCAGCATGAAGAAATCTGCGAGCGTGAGATCGCTGCCGAGGATGTAATCGGCCCCGTGGCCAAGCGCCTTCTCCAAGACGTCGAGCGCGCGCTGGACCTTTGGCAGTGCGTGAGCAACCACTTTCTCGTCGCTGGCGATTCCCAGCTGCGGGTACACCAATCGCTCGTGTGTAACGTGGTAGATCATGTACGGGTAGTAGTAGGAATTGACGGAACTGATCCATTGGTTCATGCGCGCGCGTGCGCGGACGTCTTTTGGCTGCAAGGCCGGACCTTCGAACGCCTCATCGACGTACGTGGCGATTGCGCTGGTTTCGTAGAGCGTAAAGTCGCCGTGCTGAAGGATCGGCACGCGATCGAACGGATGCAATGCGAGGTGGCTGGCAGAGCCCATCTCCGGCTCGAGATCACGGAACGTGTACGAAACTCCTTTGTGAGTGAGCATAAGCCGGACGATATGGACGTAAGTGCTGCGGGGAAAACCAAGTACGAAGACTTCGGTCATGGTGGCGGCTCTCCTGAGAATGATCTGGCTCCAGGACAGGTGGAAATTGCATTGCAGGCAAGCCATGCTTTCTCTAGCCTGCCGTAGTTTTTCTCATGATTGGCCGGCCGATGCCCCGCCGCTTGCCGCCGCTCAATGCACTCAAGGCCTTTGAGGCCGCGGCGCGCCACGAGAGCTTCACCCGCGCCGCCGAGGAGCTCTGCGTCACTCAGGGGGCGGTGAGTCATCAGGTGAAGGCGCTCGAGGCCGAGCTTGGACTGAAGCTGTTCAATCGCGAGCGGCAGCGGCTGGTCATCACTGAGGCGGGGCGCGCTTATCTGGTGGTGGTGCGTGATGCCTTCGACCGCATCGGCGACGGAACGGAGCGGTTGCTGCAGCGTCAGAGCGGCGGCGCGCTCACGGTCAGCACCTCGCCCAATTTCGCGGCGAAGTGGCTCGTCCACCGGCTCGGCCGTTTCGCCGAGGCCCATCCCGAGATCGACCTCAGGGTTAGCGCCTCGATGCATCACGTCGACTTCGCACGCGAGGACATTGACCTTGCCATTCGCCACGGCGACGGCACTGCCGCCGGACTCCACGTCACGCGCCTGTGCACGGAGGAGCTGTTCCCGGTGTGCAGTCCGAAGCTTCTCGCCGGGCGCAATCGGCCGCGCACGCCTGCGGATCTCGCGCGCTTCCCGCTGCTGCATGTGAGCGATCGGCAAGGCTGGCGGCAGTGGCTCGACTTTGCCGGCGTCACCGCCGTCGACCCATCGCGCGGCCCCGTTCTCAATCAGGCAAGCATGGCGATCGATGCCGCGGTCGATGGGCAGGGCGTAGCGCTCGCCCGCACCGCGCTGGCGGCATGGGATTTGATCGGCGGCCGGCTTATCCGTCCATTCGACGTCGCAATGCCGGTGTCCTACGCGTATTGGATCGTCTGCTCGAAGGCGGTCGCGAAATTGCCGAAGATCGTCGCCTTCAGCGAGTGGCTTCAGACCGAAGCCGCCGAGGACCGCCGTCATCTCGACAGATTGATGTCGAAGCCACGCCACGCCGCCCGCGCCCGGCGCTGAGTCCTGGGGCGAGATTAAGCCTGTGGATGGCGCATGGGCGCCAGCGTCTTTCTCGACCGCCACGGCAAGGAACCTCAAGTGGCGGTCTATGCCTTGCCCGCAAACCACAACGGCGTGAGCGCCTCGCATCGCGAGCGCGAGGGCACGGGAGCGACTGCGAGCGCGTGTCGCAGCGCCGACTCGTGCGCAAGGCCCTTCGATCTGAGCCCCTCGTAGTGGCGATGCGCCGCCAACCCTTCCTGCAGCGCCTCGCAGAACATGCGCAGAATCGTGAACGGCGGCCGAGCTGGCGGTGAGAGGCGCCGTCCCCCCATGAATGGCTGGGATGAGGCGCGGGGTGAACCCGATGGTCCGTAACATTTCTCATGACTCCTGAGTGGTGGCAGGACCCCTGGCCTGCCTTCTGAGTCATCCAAATAACCCCCTCATGACCGTCTTTCAAAGCATGCTTTCTCTCGGCAGCATAGATTTTCTAATGAA
>Ga0307277_10000384_pt1 | contig 16049 bp, 15 predicted proteins | sample ER_DNA_116_FD_194473 | JGI IMG/M metagenome (GOLD analysis project Ga0307277, IMG submission 194473) | Bulk soil microbial communities from the East River watershed near Crested Butte, Colorado, United States - ER_DNA_116 | ecosystem: Environmental > Terrestrial > Soil > Floodplain | place...
GCCACCAGTTGCCCTTCATTTCATGGCGCACCAGCTCGCCGATGATCGGATCGATGCGCGTGAATTGTTCGGTGAGCGCATCCCGGTGTGCAACGCCGATCGCATAGAAGCTGTTTGGCAGATCCTAGTGGAACCGTGCCATGGCGTCCGCTCCGAAGGCGTGTCTCACGATGGCGGGGCCGATTTGCGGGAGGCAGTAAGGAAACGCCAGGACGAACTCGCGCAGGGTCATCTGGTCGTATGCGACGCGCTCGACGAGCGTGACCGACCCGTATTCCTCGGTCAACGCGAACTTCCCGAGTGAGATCGCATTGCGCGTGGCCCAGGGAACGATGACGGCCAGAAAGGCCAGAACGAACCCTAGCACGCCGACCATGGCCCATCCCCGGTGTGGACGAACCACAAAGCGTGAGTTGATTGCAATCAGCGCCGGCATGACGAGCGCTGCGGCCAGAAACGAGAAGCGCGCCAGGCACAACACGCCAAGCCCGAGCCCCGCCATGACGAAGTATCGGCTTTTCGACGTGGTCCACCCCAGCACCATCGCCAGCATCGCGAGCGCGTAGAGCGAAAAGGTCATGCTCTCGGTCATGAGGAATGAGAACTGGTTCGCATCCGCCAGCAAGGCTCCGGTCGCCACTACGCCTGTGAGCCAAAAGATCCCACGCTCGGCGAACAGGAGCTCGGCGGCGCGCGCGACTGCGAGGACACCTAGCGTCAGCAGAAGGGCATGAATGAGAAGCATGGGCCGAACGTAAACATCGCACTCAGTGGCGGACCTCTTTGCGAGGTAAGTCTCGGCCCCGCAATCGACCGTCTTGGCAAAGCGGGCATCAATCTCCGTCACGCCGGCAATGAGTGACGGATAGAGCGGTCCAAAGAACATGCCGGGTGACGGTGTCACGCCCGCGGCGTTCCCAAGGTTGATGAAGCCGTTGCTGAATACGCCGTGGTGAATGAGGTCGTAGGCAACGGTCAGATAGAAGGGCTGATCGAATTCATCCAGAGGTTTGGGCGGCCTCGTCAGAATTGCGGCTGCCAAAACCAGGAAGACTGTAAGCGCGAAAACAATTCGGCTACCGATTTGCGAAAGCTTTTTCATGGTGCCAGACGATGCCACACGGCGGCGCCGAGTATAACGGGTCGCAGTCGTGCATCGCAGCAAAAGCGGGCCGCTCATGTCCGAGTTGGGTCATTTTCGGGGTATCGGCCCGGCCGCTGCACAAGCCATTATCGACAGGCTTGCCGTTACGGCGCCGGTTTTGCGATAATCTAGCCTGACGCTAGCGCGGACGGATTCGGTTGTGGCGAAGACATCGAAATCCAAATTCGACCCGGAGGCATTTCTCGCCAAGGCGGAGGGCGGGGTCACCATCTCCAAGTATGACAAGGGTCAAGTCGTCTTCGCCCAGGGTGACGCGGTGGATTCCGTCTTCTACATTCGAGAAGGCCGGGTCAAAATTTCGGTGGTCTCAGCGCAAGGCAAGGAAGCCGTCGTCGCGTTCCTCAAGGCCGGAGATTTCCTCGGCGAGGGTTGTTGTCTTACCGGACGAGCACGGCGCGTTGCGACCGCCAGGGCCTTGGAAGATTCCGTAATTACCCGGATGGACAAGAGCACCATGGTGCGGATGCTCCGCGACGAAGCGGATTTCTCCGAACTGTTCACGGCGCATCTTTTGGCTCGCACCATCCGAGTCGAGGAGGATTTGGTCGACCAACTGTTCAATTCCAGCGAGAAGCGGCTGGCGCGAGCTCTGCTCTTATTGGCGAATTTCGGCAAGGAGGGAAAGCAGGAGACGGTCATCGCCAAAGTCAGCCAAGAGACGCTTGCGGACATGATCGGCACGACGCGCTCCCGCGTGAGCCACTTTATGAACAAGTTTCGCCAGTTGGGCTACATCAACTACAACGGAGGCCTCGAGGTCCACACCTCATTGTTGGATGCTGTTCTGCACGAAAAGCCGCAAATAAAAACGACCGAGTGAGCAATTTTGACGAGACCGCCGCGCCCTCGAGTCCCTCGTTGCGGCGGCTTAGATGTGGTGATCCCGCGGTGTGCCCTGAGGCGCGCACCAGGCTAGTCAAATGGGCACTACAGGAACCAGCGCCCTGGGCGGAAATGAAAGGCCGGCATGGAGCGCCGGCCTTTCCGCTTCGCAACCGTTATTTCATGTAAAGGGAACGCTCTTTCTGTACTTGGTCTGCGTTATATGGCGTTGCATTCGGATCGAAGGTTTTCCATCCGGACTTGCGATAAGCCGCCGCTCGCTCTGCGACGCCGACTGCCGAACGGTCCATCATTCTCTGAAAACGGGCCGCGTCGTTATCCGCAACACGGGCGCTTACGACGGCGCCGCCGCGACGAAGACCTTCAGCGTAGACATCCGCCTCATCTTTGCTGATTCCGGTTTGCGTCAATGCGCCCAACGCGCCACCGGTGGCACCGCCAGCCGCGGCGCCTGCCAGCGTGGTGACTAGCCAGCCCGCGGCGACCACGGGTCCGACCCCTGGAATCGCCATCAGTCCGAGGCCGGTCAGGAGGCCGGCCGTTCCGCCAGCAGCCGCTCCGATGGAGGCGCCCTTTCCCGCTGCTTGCGCACGGTCATCTTTTCCATCGAGGTCGCGATCGGGAAAAGTGTCCTTGCCGTCGTTGTACCAATTGTCCGCATTACTCGCGATGATGCTGATATCCTTGTGAGCAACGCCAGCAGCTTCCAGCTGCCGGACAGCGGCGCGCGCATCGCCGTAATTATTGTACAGGCGCGAGATGGTTGTGGTCATTCTTTAAATTCCTGTGAGTTTGGGTGATGACGGCTTATTGGCTTACGACGTTGCCTTGAAAGTCCACGCTCACTTTGACGGACTTGCCGCCCTGGCTGGCCGTGCCGCGCCAGACGCCATCGCTGTCCTTCTTGAGCCCGGCAACGTTGCTGAAGCCGCGTGCCTCGATCCGTGATTTTGCTTGTCCTTCAGTGAAGCTATTGGCCCCGGCGACAGGAGCGCCCGGGTTGGGCGGACTGTTCGGAGTGTTCACAGCAGGTGTATTTGCGTCGCGGTTCGCGGGCGGGCTCGGTTGTTGAGCCATCGCAGGAATCGCGACGGCAACAATCGCCGCCGTAATGAGAAGCTTGCGCATAATTGTTCCTTTTGTGGGAGGTGTAATGTTAACGCGGCCAAGCAAGGTCTGTTCCATGGAACAAAATTTTGTGCTCGCACAGTCTCATAATTAGTACGGACCGACCTATAAGCGCGAGCACGTGCCTTGGCGCGGCGGGGAGTTAATTATCGCCGGAACTGGAATCGCTCATCGGAAGTGTGTGATTTGATCGTCTGACGCATCGCTATGTCTGCATGGAGACATAGCCGGCCGAGGCGACGCTTTCGCGCGCAGACGGCCGATGCTCAGCATCAGCTGGATCTTTCATCTTTTGCGCCGAGTGTCCCGCCGTTGGGCCGATGACCGGTTTGGGTCAAACTTGGTCGTTGCGACGTCGGTTCAATGTCGGGTTTGCCCAACAGCGGACATGATTGGGCGATTTATGAGTACACGCCCTAGCTTGCCGCCCCGCCAGGGAGAGACGTGATGACAGCGCATGATCCGTCGGCGCCGGTCCGCATTGTCGTCATGGAGGGCGACGGCATCGGGCCGGAGATCACCGCCGCCACGATGGAAGTTGTTCGTGCGGTCGATGCCGGCTTCAGGCTCGGCCTTAGCTTCGCGCCGGTGGCGATCGGGCTTGCCGCGCTGCGCGTCCATGGAACGACGCTTCCGGAGGCCGCGATCGAGGCCGCGAAGGCGGCGGATGGCGTGATCCTCGGCCCGGTGTCGCACAACGAGTATCCGCCGCTGGCGCAAGGCGGCCGCAACCCGTCGGGCGAGCTGCGCAAACACCTCGACCTGTTTGCCAACATCCGTCCGGCGCGCAGCCGCGGCGGCTTGCCGCCCCGTTGCGGCTCGCCGGTCGATCTCGTCATTGCGCGCGAGAACACCGAAGGCTTTTACGCCGATCGCTCGATGTTCCTCGGCTCCGGCGAGTTCATGCCGACGCCGGACCTCGCGCTTTCCGTGCGCAAGATCACCCGCGCCGGTTCGACGCGGATCGCGCAGGCCGCTTTCGCGCTCGCCGCGCGCCGGCGCAAGAAAGTGACCGTTGTGCACAAAGCGAACGTGCTGCGCGTCTCCGACGGCCTTTTCCTCGACTGCGTGCGCGCGGTGGCGTCGCGCTCACCCGGCGTGGACTACGAGGAGCGCATCATCGATGCCATGGCGGCGCTGCTCGTGCGCGATGCCTCCGCGTTCGACGTGATCGTCACCACCAACATGTTCGGCGATATCCTTTCCGATCTCGCCGCCGAGATCAGCGGCAGCCTCGGCCTTGCCGCGTCGCTCAACGCCGGCGAGGCGCACGCCGTGGCGCAGGCCCAGCACGGCTCGGCGCCCGACATCGCCGGGCAGGATCGCGCCAATCCGGCCTCCCTCATCGGCTCGGCCGCCATGCTGCTCACTTGGCTCGGCGAGCGTCGGAGCGATGATCGCTTTATTCGCGCTGCCGCGGCCATCGAGGAGGCGCTCGATCGCGCCATTGCCAACCCGCAATGGCGCACCCGCGACCTCGGCGGTTCGTTGGGGACGAAAGCATTCGCTGCGCGCGTCGCCGCGCTGCTGCCGGAGGTGGCTAGCGCGCGTTAGCGCATGGTGCGTTCACGTCGAATCACAGAGTGCGTCATGGCCGGGCTTGTCCCGGCCATCCACGTCTTCGCTTGAGGCACAAAAGACGTGGATGCCCGCGCCAAGCGCGGGCATGACGGAAGAGACAGCGGACTCGCCTTAAATCGGGACGCGCGCTAGCCCGTAGCGAGCGGCGTCGAGGCCGGACGCCCGCTCGACCCGACGCTTGTCGCCGCTCCAGCTCAGGCAGAAGATTTGCCGAGACTGCGCGTCAACAGCCGCCCGAGCCGGTCGCAGAACGTGCGCGCATCCGCCGGCCGGTCGCCGTCGAGCACGCGCGCTTCGTCGAATAATAGGTGCGCGGCGTCTTGCTTGAAGGGGAGATCGTCATCGCCGAGCGAGGCGAGCGCCACCACGATCTCGTGGCGCGGATTGATTTCCAAGATCGGCTTGGCGGCGCTCGCAATCCGGCCGCTGCCGGCGAGGATCTTCTCCAACTGGCGATCGGGGCCAGCTTCGGAAGCGACCAGACAGACGGCGCTCTCGGTCAAGCGGTCCGACGCGCGCACATCCGCCACAGCCTCCCCCAACGTCTCTTTGACGAAGCCAAGAAAATTCTTGACCGCTTCATTGGTCTCGGTCGCAGTGTCATCCTTGGCGTCGAGGCGCGGGATCAGCGCCAAGTCCGCCGCCCCTTGCGTCACTGATTTGAACGGCTTGCCGTCGAAGGAGGGGGCGGAAGTGACCCAGAAGCTGTCGATCGGATCCGCCAACAGGAGCACCTCGACGCCGCGCGCGCGGAAGCCTTCGAGATGCGGGGAGGCTTCGAGGCGGGCCATATCCTCGCCGGTGAGATAGTAGATCGCGGTCTGGTTCGCTTTGAGCGAAGCGAGGTACTCTTTCAGGCTTCGCCGGCCTTCCCCCGAGGCGGTGGTCTTGAACCGGCACAGCGCGAGCAGCGCGTCGCGGCGCTCGAAATCGCCGTAGATCCCTTCCTTCAGCACGGCGCCGAAATTGTCCCAAATCCTGGCGTAGGTCGCGGGCTCCTTCTCGGCGAGCTTGTCGAGCTCGCTGAGCACGCGGCTCGTGACCGCCTTCCTGATGGCGGTGAGGATCGGGCTTTCTTGGATCATCTCGCGCGAGAGGTTGAGCGGCAGATCGGCCGAATCGACGAGCCCGCTGACGAAGCGCAGGTAGCGCGGCAAGATCTCCGCGTCATCGGTGATGAAGACGCGCTTCACGTAAAGCTTGATGCGGCCTTTGCGCTCGACGTCGAAAATGTCGAACTGCCGCGAGCCGGGAACGAACAGGAGAACGGTGTATTCGTGCCGGCCCTCGGCGCGGAAATGCAGCGTCAGGTCGGGCTCGTCGAGCTGGCCCGCGAGGCTGCGGTAGAAATCGGCGTAGTCCGCGCTCGAGATCTCGGATTTGGGCTTGGCCCAAAGAGCGGCGCCATCGGCGAGCTCGAACGGTTTCTCCCCCGGTTTTTCCACGATCGAAATGGGGACCGGCACGTGCCCCGATTGCGCGCGGATCATGCGCTCGAGCCGGAAGCGCTCGAGGAAGGACTTGGCATCCTCGGAGAGATGCACGACGACGCGGGTGCCGCGGGGCGGAGCGTCGGCGAGCGCCGCCGGCGCCACCGAGAACGTGCCCTTGCCGTCGGAAGACCATTGCCAGGCTTCCTCGCTGGCGGCGCGGCGGGAGAACACCTCGACGCGATCGGCAACCATGAACGCCGAATAGAAGCCCACGCCGAACTGGCCGATCAAGCTCGCGCTGTCGGAGCCCTGCGCGGCTTCGAGCCGATCCATGAACGCCTTGGTTCCCGAATGGGCGATGGTTCCGAGCCCCTGCACCAGCTCCTCGCGACTCATGCCGATGCCGTTGTCTTCGACGGTCAGAGATTTCTTGTCGGGGTCGATCTGCACCGTGATGCGCAGCGCCGGGTCGTCGCCCAGCAGCTCGGGATGCGCGATCGCTTCGTAGCGCAGCTTTTCGCAGGCATCGGCGGCATTCGAGATCAGTTCACGGAGAAAGACCTCTTTGTCGGAATAGACCGAGTGGACGATCAGGTGCAGCAGCCTGGCGACATCGGCATCGAAGGCGCGGCTTTCCTGACGGTTCTCATCGACGACGGTCATGACGGGCAAGTCCCCTGGACGTGAGAGTAGTCGACGGCGACATGGCGCCGGCGGTTTGGCCGGACTCCCGCGCCACCGGAGCGGTTGAGTTTCGAGGCGCGGTCCTTACGCAGCACCGGGGTCAGCACCTTCGTTTGGGCGCGCGCGCCGCTGGCGAAAGCTTTCGAGCGAGCGCCGCCGCAACTGCCGCCGCGACCATGACCCCTGCGCCGGGTCCGCCGCATCCTCTTTATCGAGCGCGCAGAGCGCTTCAAGCACCTCGTCGACCGTGACGACGCCAACGCCCGGCGGAGCGCGCAGCGCCGGGGCGGCTTCGACCGCGCAGGCGTCCGAGGCCCATGAGGCGAGAATGGCGCGCTTTTCGTTGCGAGTCAGATCGGGATCTTTCACCAGGTCCTGCGGGTGCGCGAACGCACGCGCCGGATGAAGCAGCTCATCGAGATCAGCATCGAAGGGTTTGCGCGACGGGATGAGATGTTCCGAGTTCTTCATAGCCATATCCTCACTGAGCAACATGGATACGAACCTGCCCGACCGCGCCGGTGCTGCACCAAGCCCGCACCGGCGCTTGCCGTTCGACGAAGTGGTTGAGGAGGAAACGATTTTCAAGGGCGAACAAATATGGAACCGTGCGGCACGGGCGAGCTCGGCGGCGGCACGTCCTTCCGGCATTGGTCCACAAAGCCGCCCGCCATATCTCAGACAGTTCGCGCCCCAGACCTTCCCGCTGCTGCCGATCTATCCCGATCGATGAAAGCGACCAGCTCTTTCGCCATGTCGGTGAACAGTTGGAGTTTTGCGGTGTCGAGCGGCTCGCTCAGCAGCTGAAGCAGGAAAATGTCCTCGCCGTCAGCAAAGGCTGGTCCGAGCCCGCAAAAGAAAAAGCCGAGGCTCCGGGCGGCATCCGTCAGGAGCAGAAGACCGGGATCGCCGAGCGGTCCAGAGAGTTGCATGGAGTTCGCGCCTAGCCCCTGGACGTCACGCAAGGCTTGGCTAAGTTCGATCGCGACATTCGGTCCGATCCGTTCGAAATGGATCATGCCGTAACCGCGATCGTTGACCTTGATGCCGGTGCGCGACTCGCAGGCGACGACGGCCGATGGCGCAGCAACCGACGCGGCCACACCGAGGCCCGCGTAGATCTTGAGCAGTATCTCACGATAGGCCGCGGGAGCGTGAATCGTCCGCGCGGCGGGCTGCTGCACAAAACGGAAGGTACGGAGATAGCTCTGCCGCTGCCCCCCGGTCGGGCAAGCCACATCTTTGGGTCGGAAGCTCTCGGGATTTGCGCCAAGCAGCACGGCGCAGACCGGCATGCCGGCGCGCTCGTCGTTGCGCTGCGAGAAGGTATGAATCGTGAGAGGCTCGGCATAAATTCCGTGCAGACCGTGCTTTGGCGCTTCCTCGCGGAGGCGCTCGGTCATGCGTTCGAGCAGATGATGGCCCCGGTAAGCGGGAAGCACGAGCGCTTCGCCCCGTTCGGCCACTAGCGCTTCAGGCTCCCGCTCAAGCGCGACATGGCCGATCACTTCGCCCTGGTCGTCTCGGGCCACCACGGGAATGAGCTCGCCGCTCTCGACCTTGTCTCAGTAACGGTGCGGCGAGAAAACCTCCGAGTGCACATAATGATGACCATAGACTTCGAGGAAGCAGCGCGCGATTGCCGCCGCATCGCTTTTCTGCGGCAGATCGATGACATAGTCTCGCGCTGCCGGCGGGGCGGCCGGCATGGACAACGGCGCCTCGGCCGCCGAGGCATGAAGCTCGGCGTTCCCAGTCAGGCTCCGGTGAAGGCTGATCTCCCATCCGTCGATTCCGTGCGCGTGGCAGGAGATGCCGGCGTCGCGGCGGATGCGGCCGACAAGCGACGCAGCGATATTCGAGAAACGAGAATGGCCATGCAGCAAAATCCGCGCCTTAACGTCTCGGTGTGAGCGCATTAGCGCGATGCGAGCATCGTCGAGAGGCGATCCCTGCGTGCAAATTGCCAGCCAGGCGTGGGCGGTGTCGTCCGCGATAAGGCTTGCAACGGACGCGGCCACGCCGTCGGCGAGCGATGCCTCTCGGATGAAGGCGCGCACGAGATCGCCTCGCGAGGACTCGAGCGCGAGTTGCAGTTCAGAGAAGCGCTGATGGGTAGGGGCTTTCACGCGACGCCTTATTCGATCACCCCGTCATGCCGATCGTGCGTTCGCGTTAGCCGAAGCTCAGTATGAGGCCAGAAGGGGCATCCGCTACCGCCTATGCGCACAGATGCCCGATGGCGATCCTATTGGCCCGGACGGTTTTAATAAGCCATCAGGTGCCACGGCCCCACAGGGCGCAATAGCGCCGCGCGACCATGGGCAGACCGTTGGCGTAGCCCGGCATGCTCTCGTATTTCGGCAGCTTGAACTCCTTCTCGGCCTCGTCCCAGCACTTTCCGCCCTGACCCATCCTTTTCATTTCCGCGGAGGCCTCCTGATACAGCGCTAGGACGTTCTTCGCATCGTCCTTGGTGCCGAGCCGGTCGTTCGGCTGTCCGGGGTGGCCAGGGATCAGACGATCCCAATCCAGCGCCAGGACTTTGGTGATGAAGGCTTCGGTTTCGAGCGGGAAGAAGTCGATCATCCCACGGCCCGGAAACGAACCGACCGGGATGGTGTCGACGATGAAAACGATCTTTTCCTTCGGCAGCCGGATCACCAGATTGGAATCCGAGTGATTGGGACCGAGATAGAGCAGCTCGACCGAGGTGCCGCCGAGGTTGATGGTTTTCTTGCCGTCTATTGTCTGATCCGGCAGCACCGTGTTCGGGTCCTTGAGCGGAGCCAGATGCTCCGCGACCTTCTTGTGGGCAATGATTGTGGCCCCGGCGTCCTTGAACGCCTTGCCGCCGGCGATGTGATCGTAGTGATGGTGGCTGTAGATCAAATATTTGATCGGCTTGTCGGTGACTTTTTTGATCTCGTCGACGTATTGCTGGCCGCCGTTCGGCCGGCCGTAGGCGATCGGGTCGGTCGCGATCACGCCGTCCTTGGTAACCACGAACATCGATTGATGGTTGCCATTGCGGAAGATGTAGACGTTATCAGTGCCGTCAACCTTCTTGGTCTCGATCTGCGGCCGTTGCTGCGCCTGCGCCGGCATGCTGAGCATGGTGGCCAGCAGCGCGGCCCCGATGGATGTGAATAGAACCCGTGACATGAGACGCCCTCCTAACCGGGAGTCCGTACGATGACTCCCGAACTGGTTCGAGTTTTCGCGTTTTTCAGCCTTACTGCAAGCACGCGCGAGCATCATCGCCGGCACGCGAACCGCGGTTCGTTGCCGCACGACGTTCGCCGTCGAACGAACCATCAAGTTCAAATGACCGGGCTCCACGAGGCCGGGATGAGCCGATAGCCGCTGCCGGCCTTCTCGATGTAGCCGAGGCCGGGGAACGGGAAGTGATAGCCCGAGATCAAGAGCTTGTCGGCCGAAGCCATGTCGTAGATGCGCCGGCGCGTCGCCACGGCCTTCTCCGGCTCGTGGTCGAACATCACCTGCCAATCGGGGTTGCGCAGGAATAGATCAGGCACGTTGGTGACGTCGGCCTGGAAGAACAGCTGCGACGGCCCCGACGCGATGACAAAGGAGGTGTGCCCGGGCGTGTGCCCGCTGGTCTCGACCGCCGTGATGCCGGGAGCGACCTCTCGGCCCCATTCATAGCGCGTCACCTTGTCCGCGAGGTTGGAGAAAATCTTGCGGTTGAATCCGAACGAGGTCTTGGTGAAGCCCTCTGGCGCCCGGCTCATGTTGTCGTCGTTCATCCAGAACGCCCAATCGATGGCGGGCACCTTGATCTCGGCATTGGGGAAGGCGAGCGCTCCGTCGGGGGTCTTGAGCCCGAGGATATGGTCGCCGTGCATGTGCGAGATCAGGACGATGTCGATCGCCTTGGGATCGAAGCCGGCGGCGGCCAAGGTCGAGGGCAGCAGCCCGACCGTGGGACCGAGGCCGGGGCTATAGCCGGTGTCGATCAGCACGAGCTTGGCGCCGGTGTTGACTACGATCGGATTGAACGGCGCTACGATGCTGCCCTTCGGCATATAGGCGGCCTCGGCGGCTGCGAGTACCTCCTCGTTACCGACATTGCGCACGAACTGGGCGGGGAGCGGAATGGCGCGCGCGCCGTCATTGACGACGGTGACTTCGAACTCGCCGACCTTGCAACGATAGAAGCTCGGCGCCTGCGTGCGGGCGAGCGGCGCCGCGGCTTGCGCGGGCGGGGCCAACGGCGCGAGTGCGCCGGCGGCGGCGGTTGCAGCGGCGGCAACGATGCGGCGACGGGTCAATTCGGTCATGGCGTCCTCCGGAAAGCAACGCGCCGCACCCACGGCCATGGCGGGCGGCGGCCGTCGCCGATGCTACTCATTCAGGGCGCAAGGCAGAAGGCCGCCCCCAAAACGCATCACGACACATCGTGCAGGAATGCGGAGCCGCGCGCCTGCCCTAAGAGTACACACGCTAGATCACTTGTCCGCTCGCCTCGTCGATCAGGTGCATGTTGTCGAGGCTGGCGCAAAGCCGCAGCAGCGCCCCTTCGCGCGCGCCCGCGGTGGGGCTCACCCGCCCGCACAACTCGACCTCGTTGATGTGGAAGAACACCAGCGTTTCCATGCCCAACGGCTCGGCCACCTCGATCATCGCATCGATGGCGTTCGCCTGTGCGCCGCCATTGCTCTTGTCCTCCGCCAGGTGTTCCGGGCGCAGCCCGAAGGTCAGGCCATCGCGCCCCATGTGCGCGCGGTAGCGCTCGGCGCGCGCCGGCGGCACCGGCAATGCGATGTCCTGGCTCAACCGCACGCGCAAAGCGCCGTCGGTCTCTTCCAACCGGCAGGGCAGGAAATTCATTGCCGGGGAGCCGATGAAGCCGGCGACGAAGCGGGTGCGTGGGGCGTGATAGAGCTCGTTGGGGGGCCCGATCTGCTCGATGCGGCCGCGGTTCATCACCACCACGCGGTCGGCAAGCGTCATCGCCTCGACCTGGTCGTGGGTGACATAGACGGTGGTGGTGCGCACCTTCTGATGCACGCGCTTGATCTCGGTTCGCATCTGCACGCGCAGCTTGGCGTCGAGGTTGGACAGGGGCTCGTCGAACAGAAAGACTTTGGGGTTGCGCACGATCGCTCGCCCCATGGCCACGCGCTGGCGCTGTCCGCCGGAGAGCTGGCGCGGCTTGCGCTCGAGTAGTTCGCTGATGTCGAGGATGCGGGCGGCTTCCTTAACCCGGCGCGCGATTTCGTCCTTCGGGTAGCGTCTGAGCCGCAATCCGAACGACATGTTCTCGAACACCGTCATGTGCGGGTAGAGCGCGTAGTTCTGGAACACCATCGCCATGTCGCGGTCCTTCGGCGGCACGTCGTTGACCACCTCGCCGTCGACCGAGATTTCCCCGGCGCTGACTTCCTCGAGCCCGGCGATCATCCGCAAGGTCGTCGTCTTGCCGCAGCCGGACGGCCCGACCAGCACCACGAATTCCTTGTCCGCGATGTCGAGATCGATGCCGCGCACCGCCTCGGTGTCATCGAAGCGCTTGACGAGCTTGCGAAGCGAGACATGCGCCATGGCGAACCGCTCCAGCCCTTGTTGGCGCCGGCGGTTAGGCCGGCGATGTCGTCGTCCATGCGGAAGGCGTAGATAATGAGCGCTGTGCGGCGTCGGGCAGCGCCCCGGTCTCCCTGGGTTTTCTACTCCGGCGCCGCCGCATTCTAGGGCCGCCGTGATCGCCGCGGACCGCCCGTTTGGCTTCACGCCGTGATGTCCGAGGAAGCTTAGATCAAGTTCGCCGCGCTTGTCAGCGACATTTGCGCGCCACAGCAGCGCGCTAGGCCACCGCCGCGTCCCGCTCGAGGGCGGCAAGCGGGACCGAGCGGCGGTCGAGCCGCAACGTCAGGCAGAAGGCGGAGCCGCCGCTGCGCAGAAAAGAGGCGAGCGGCGTCGTGGCGACCTCGTATCCGCGCTCTGCGAGCTGCGCGCGCAGGCGCCGTCCGCAGCCGGACATGACCAACGTGCTGCCGACGGCGACGGCATTGGCCGCAAGACGGCGGCCGTCATCGATCGCGATCTCGATGCGTTCCTCCGGCGCGACGCGCTCGCGGATCGCAGCCAGGCCGGCGGCGGTGAAGGCGCCCGGCAGATACATGACCTCGCCGCCCGGCAGCGGCGCGAGCGCCGTGTCCATGTGATAGAAACGCGGATCCGCGAGTTCGAGCGCGACGACGTCCTGGCCGAACATGTCCTTAACCGCGCGCGCTGCGCCGGCGTCGGAGCGGGGACCATAGCCCATCCAGAACAGCTTGCGCCGAGCATCCCAAACGCAATCGCCGGCGCCTTCGAGCACGATACCTTTGGGGAGCTTGCGCACGGCGTCGATCAGGCCGCGCGCCTGCAACGCGCGAAACGCCGCTTCAAAATGCCTTTCCTCGCGCTGCCGCTGCGGATGGCGAAAGCGCGCCAGCAGCGCCTTGCCATCGAGCACCACGGCGGCGTTGGCGGTGAAGACGAGATCGGGCAAGCCGGGGACGGGCGCGACGAGCTCGACCGCTGCGCCGAGCTTGAGCAGTCGGCGATGCAGCGCCGCCCATTGGCGCTCGGCGGCAGCGTGCGCGCCGGCATCGCCGGCCCAGCGCGTCGGGTCCATCCACGGGTTGATGCTGTAGCTGACCGCGAAGTGCTGCGGGCGGCACATCAAGAACCGGTCGGTCGGGTTGTCGAGCAGCGGCATTTTCATCTCCACCTCGCAAAGGCCAGATCGAGTGTTCCCTCGGCGGATTCAAGCCGCGCGTGCGCGCCGGCGCGTGCGGCCGAGTTCGTGCAGGACCTCCTCGAAGCGGTCGAGCGCCCAATCGAGATCCGCGCGCGCAATGACGAGCGGCGGCGCGAGGCGCACGACGGTGTGATGCGTCTCCTTCGAGAGCACACCCTTTTCCAAGAGCCGCTCGCAGGCCGCGCGCGCGCTGGCGATGGCGGGATCGATCTCGGCGCCGGCCCACAGGCCGCGTCCGCGCACGTCTTTTAGCGCGGGACTGTCGATCGCGCGCAGCCGCTCGAGCATATGCGCGCCAAGCACGCGGCTCTTCTCCACCAGCCCCTCATCGCGGATGACGTGGAGCGCCTCGAGCGCGACTGCCGCCGCGAGCGGGTTGCCGCCGAAGGTCGAGCCGTGCGAGCCCGGCGTGAATACGTCCATCACCTCGCGGCGCGCGACGAAGGCGGAAACCGGCAGCATGCCGCCGCCCAGCGCCTTGCCCAGGATGACGCCGTCCGGACGGATGCCTTCGTGCTCATAGGCGAACCAGGCGCCGGTTCGGCCGAGCCCGGACTGCACCTCGTCGAGAATGAGCAGCACGCGGTGCGCATCGCAGATCCGGCGCAGGCCGGCGATGAAGCCCTCGGGCGGGACGATGACGCCCGCCTCGCCCTGGATCGGCTCGACCAGCACGGCGGCGGTCTCCGGCGTGATCGCGCGCTCGACCGCGGCGAGATCGCCGAAGTCCACCGGACGGAATCCGGGCGTGAACGGTCCGAAGCCGTCGCGGTAATCGGGCTCGGTCGAGAACGAGGTGACGGTCGTCGTGCGGCCGTGGAAATTGCCGTTGGCGACGATGATTTCCGCGCGATCGCGGGCGATGCCCTTGACCCGATAGCCCCAGCGGCGCGCCGCCTTGATCGCGGTCTCGACCGCCTCCGCGCCGGTGTTCATCGGCAGCGCGGCGTCGAGCCCGGTGAGCTTGCACAGCTCCTCGAGAAAGGCCCCCAGGCGGTCGCTGTAGTAAGCCCGCGAGGGCACGGCGAGGCGCGCCGCCTGTGCCGTCAACGCAGCGAGGATGCGCGGATGGGCGTGGCCGTGGCTCGCGGCCGAATAGGCGCTCATCATGTCGACATAGCGCCGCCCGTCCGTGTCCCACAGATGCGCGCCTTCCCCGCGCGTCAGCACGACGGGAAGCGGCGCGTAGTTCGGCGCGCTGTAGCGGGCCTCGAGCTCGATGGCGTTCATGGCACGTCTCCGCATCGCTGCGGGCGAATCATCGCTCGCGTTGCATAATGGATTTATGTGTTCTTTGCGGCTCGTGCGGCGGAAGTGAGGGTGCGGTGCGGCCGATTCGGCGGTCAGCGCGGCTCGCCGCGGCGGAAACGGCGGTTGCTCAACGTTTCGATGATTGCTGACCTAGCAGCGATAGGGGATAGCCGGCGAAGCGGCGTACCGGGCGCAACGCCACATGGCTGACGATGCGCGCCACGCCGAGATTTTCATCGTCGATCAGCGCGGTGGTGAGCTCTTCGTAGGCTGCGAGATCGGCGCAAACGAAACGCGCTACGTAATCGACCGTGCCGCTCACCTCCCAGCACTCCACGACCTCCTCGATCGCGGCAAGCCGCTTCTCGAAGCGGCCGCGGTTGGCGTGCCGCTCCAGGATGATCTCGGCGAAGACGTTGACCGGCCGCGACAGGCGGCCGAGCTCGAGCACGGCTTGATAGCCGGCGATGACGCCGGCGGCCTCCAGGCGCCGGACCCGCTCGAGCGAGGCGCGCGGCGACAATCCCACCGTCTGCGCCAATTTCTGGATGGTCGAGCGCCCGTCGCGCTGCAGCGCGGCGAGAATCTTGACGTCGATGCGATCCAGAGCCGGCGGGCGCTTGGCGGGCATTGACGTCTAGTTCCTTACGATCGACACCGAGGACTCGTTCCGCAACGCGCTGCAGTCCCTGATCGGCCCAAAGCTCCTGCCGCGCACTGCGAAGCGGGCCCTTCCCGAACTGGGGCTGGGTCCTCCTTAGCGGGATCGTAGGGATTGTACTGGCTTTCTATCTGCGGGCCAGCATTCCGGTTTCAGCAGCGTGGCTCCTTGGTGTGCTGCTCGGGATCGAACTGATCTGTGAAGGCGCAGCCATTAGCCATCTAGCATGGCAAGTGCGAAAGAGCTGACACGCCGCCGCACGCGAGACACGGCGCGGCGTGGCGCAAGAGCGCCACAAGCGCCTCCCGTGCTTGCGACTGAAAGAATAAAATACCGGACTGCACCCTGAGGCCGCTGCGCCGCGGAATTTCTATTCGGCTGAGCGCAAATCCCGCACGCAGCACTTAGGCCGTGTCTGCTCTTCCCCTGCTTTGTGCCAAAGCTGACAGAATCCGACGCTTGCATACGACTGCCAGGGGTCAGCCGCCGGCGGGATTGGGGTTGCGCCAGACCCGCTCGAACGGCAGCCGCCAG
>Ga0307277_10000385_pt1 | contig 16049 bp, 16 predicted proteins | sample ER_DNA_116_FD_194473 | JGI IMG/M metagenome (GOLD analysis project Ga0307277, IMG submission 194473) | Bulk soil microbial communities from the East River watershed near Crested Butte, Colorado, United States - ER_DNA_116 | ecosystem: Environmental > Terrestrial > Soil > Floodplain | place...
TCCCGCGCGCGTCATGCGCGAGGGACGCAAGGACCGCACCGTCGTCGTCGGGGACGGGCGCAGTCGTCTGTCCGTTCGCACCGTGAGCGGCGATCTCACGATCAAGCCCGCGTCGTCATCGGTAGCAGAGGAGCCGGTGGTTGCGCGCGACGCGACCGAATCGGAGGCGGACGCCAGATCCGAGAGCGATCAGGACCCGGAGCGGACCGCGCCAATGGCGCCGCCGCAGACGGCGAAGGTCCGCGATCTCCTCGAGCGCCTCGCCCGAGGGGAAGTGAGCGTGGACGAAGCGGCCGCGAAGCTCGACGAGACGCGCAAGGACTTCTAAATGCCGAGCGAAGAAGGCAAGCAGGTCCTCCAGCTCCTCGCGGAGGGGAAGATCGACGTCGAGCAGGCCTACCGACTCCTGCGCGCGCTCGGCGACGTCGAAGAAGGCGCTCCGCGCCCCCCGCGCGCCCCTTTTGCGCCGTTCCCGCCGACGCCCCCGACCCCGCCAATGCCACCGACGGCTCCCGGAGGGCGCGGGCGCATCCTGCGCATCCGGGTCACCGAGGACGGTGAGCAGAAGGTCAACGTCGCCATCCCGCTCGCGATCGCGCGAGTCGGGAAGATGAAGCTCGCATCGAGTGGTCTTGTGCGCGGGCATCTTGGGAAATTCGGCATCGACCTCGACGAGCTGCTCCGCAGCGTCGACTTTCCCGGCAAGATCGTCGACATCGCCGACGATGAGGACCGGGTAGAGATCTTCGTGGAATGACCGCCACAGCGGCGGTCGAGACGAGGGACCTCGTCAAGACCTTCGAGCGCGGCAGGCGGACGATCTGGCAGCGGGTCCGCCGCGAACCCGACAAGCGCGATCGATTCCGTGCCGTCGATGGAATCGACCTCGTCGTGGAGCCGGGCGAGATCTTCGGACTTCTCGGTCCGAACGGCGCAGGCAAGACCACCACGATGAAGATGCTCGCGACGCTGCTCATCCCGACGAGTGGCACGATCCGCGTGCTAGGCGTCGATCCGCTCGACCGCCCGCGCGAAGTCCGCGCACGGCTCGGCGCGATGCTCTCGGGCGAGCGCAGCCTGTACTGGAAGCTCACCGGACGCGAGAACCTCGAGTACTTCGCCGCGCTTTATCACGTGCCGCCGAGCGAAACGAAAGCGCGGATCGCGAACGTCCTGGCCGCGGTGAAGCTCGCCGACCGCGCCGACGATTACGTGGAGCGCTACTCCACCGGCATGCGCCAGCGGCTCGCGCTGGCGCGAGCGCTCCTTCCCGATCCGCCGCTCGTCGTTCTCGACGAGCCGACTGTCGGGCTCGACCCGCAGGCGTCGCGCGATCTGCGTGATCGGGTCCGCGAGCTGAAGGCGCAGGGCCGGACGGTCTTGCTCACGACCCACTACATGGAGGAGGCGGACCAGCTGTGCGACCGTGTCGCGATCATCGACCACGGCCGCATCGTCGCTCTGGACACACCCGCGGCCTTGAAACGGACGATCCGCGCGGAGGAGGTCGTGCGTCTCGAGATCGCGCTGGACGGCGACGAGCGACCGGTGATCGATCGACTCGCGCGGAGCGCGACCGTGGCGCGGAGCGAGCGATCGAACGGAACGCTGGCGGTCACCGCGCACTGCGCCTCCGCGCGGGATTTCGTTCCCGCGGCGTTCGATGCCGCGCGATCGACCGGTGCGACGATCCGCCATGTCGAGGTGGTCCCGGTGACGCTCGAGGACGTGTTCCTCTCGCTCACCGGCCGCGCACTGCGCGAATGAGCGTCCTCGCCGCTGACGTCCGCGCATTCCTCGCGGCAGCACGCAAGGAGCTCCGCCAGCAGCGACGGTACCCGACGCTCTTCCTCGGGCTTCTGTTCTGGCCGGTCCTGCTGCCGGCGTCGTGGGTGCTCATGGGGCATGCCTACTCAGGTAACGATCCGCAGGCGCTCGCCGCGTTCGCGGAGCGGGCCGGAAGCACGAACGTCGCCGGGTTCGTCTTCGTCGGTTACGCGATGTACATGTGGCTCTCCAGCCTGCTCTGGGGTTCGGGGACCGCGTTGCGCCAGGAACAGGTCCGCGGCTCGCTCGAGGCGGTCTTCGTCACGCCGGCATCACGGCTGGTGCCGCTCTTCGGGCCCGGTGTCGCGACGCTCATCCCAATGGCCGCGACGTTCGTCGTGATGGGTGTCGCGCTCTGGCTGCTCTTCGGTGTGGTCCCGCCGCTCGGCGCCGTGCTGCAAGCCGCGATCGTTGTCGTCCTCGGAGTTCCGGCCCTCTACGCGATCGGCACGCTGTTCGCGGCGAGCGTGTTGCGCTTCGGGGAGGTCGGCCCGATCGTCCAGCTGATCCGGGGCATGTTCGTTCTCGCGTGCGGCATAACGTTCCCGGTCGCGATGCTTCCGCTCTGGGCCCAGGTGTGGGCCTGGCTCATGCCGCCGACCTACATCGTCGAGGACCTGCGGCGCGTTCTGCTTCAGGGCGCGGGCCTCGGCGAGGTGGCGCCACACATCGCGATCGTGCTGACCATCGCGATGCTCACGGCCCTGCTCGCGATTGCCGTCTTCCGTTTCCTCGAAACGAGCGCCCGGCGTTCGGGCATGCTCGGCCGCTTCTAATGGGCGACGTAAGGGCCGCCTTCGCGGTCGCGCGTAAGGACATCCGCAGCTTCTCGCGCTATCGCGTCGCCGTCGCCGGCACGGTCTTCACGCCGCTCTATCAGTACGTCATTCCTGCGTTCCTGTTTGGCGCGGCCTTCGCCGTGAACGGGCGCCAGCCGGGACTCTCGGCGACGCTTGGCACGGAGGACCTGCCGGGGTTCATCTTCCTCGGTGGGCTCGTGGGCGGCCTCATCGCGATCGCGTTCTGGGGCATCGCGTTTTCCCTGCGGAGCGAGATGGACATGGGCACGCTGGAGCCGTCGTGGCTGACGCCGACGCGCCACGAGACCTTCATCATCGGACGCGCGCTCGGTGGCATGTTCTGGTTCGTGCTTTCGCAGACCGTTCTGTTCGCGTTCGGCATCTGGTTCCTCGGTCTGCATCTTCGGGCCGAGATGCTCATCGCGCTGCCGGCCGTCGGCCTCGCGGTCCTGGCGATGGTCGGAATCGCTTATCTGCTCGCGGCGGTCGTCCTGATCATCCGCGAGGCGAACTTCTTCGTTGACACGATGCAGTTCGTCGTCGGCACCATGTCGGGGACGGCGTTCCCGGTGACGCTGCTCCCGGGCGTCTTGCAGCCGATCGCGCTCGCTTTGCCGACGACGTACGCGATCGACATCCTGCGGTCGCAGGCGCTCGGCTCGCGACCGCTGTTCGACACCCGGCTCGAGTATCTGGTGCTGGTGGTCCTTACGGCGCTGACCTATCCGCTCGGACGCTGGGCCTTCGCCCGTGCCGAGCTCACCATGCGCCGCCGCGGGATGCTCGCCCAATATTGATAGTCCTCGCGGCTGGCGCCGCTGCGGTCTGCTGCTTCGCAGTAGAGTTTCGCGGGTGAAGATCATCTGGCGCGCGCTCATCAACGCGATCTCGATCTTCGTCGCCGCCTACGTCGTGAATACCGTCCTCTCGCCGTCGGCTATTACGTGGGGTCACGTTTCGTACGGCTTCGGTGACCTGGACAAATGGATCTCCCTCGTGCTGACCGGTCTCGTCCTCGGCATCGTCAACGCCTTCATCCGGCCGATCATCGAGCTCATCTCCGCGCCGATCACATGTCTGACCCTCGGTCTGTTCCACTTTGTCATAAGCGCGCTGATGCTCTACCTCGTGACGTTCGTCCCTGGTCTCGGCTTCCAAGTCGACGGATTGGTCGCAGCATTCCTTGGTGCCATCGTGATCGCGGTCGTTGGTCTCGTCTTGTCATGGGTCCTGCCCGACTGACCTCCACAGGTCAGCCGGACTTCGTCGTCGTCACAGGGCTCTCCGGCTCGGGCAAATCGCAGGCGGCCAAGGTCCTCGAGGACCTCGGCTATTACACCCTCGACAACCTCCCGCCCGCGCTCATGGCATCGGCCATCGACGTTTCGCGCAAGGGTGGGAAACAGAAGGTCGCGTTCGTGATCGACGCGCGGAGCGGCTCGCTCTTCGCCGACGCGAAGAAGGACCTCGAGGCGCTCGACAAGGCGGGTACACCGGCCCACGTGCTCTTCTTCGACGCGTCCGACGACGTGCTGCTCCGCCGTTACAGCGAGACGCGCCACCGGCATCCGGTCGACGCTCCGGGCGGCGTCCAGCCCTCGATCGACGAAGAGCGACGGATGCTCGTCGATGTGCGCGCGCGCGCCGACAAGGTCATCGACACCACGTACCTTTCGGTGAAGGACCTTCGCGACACGCTCCACTCCTTGTACGGCGCGGGAAAGACCGGGATGCTCGTCCACGTCGCGAGCTTCGGCTACAAGTACGGACTGCCGCCGGCCGCGGACCTCGTCTTCGACGTGCGCTTCATGGAGAACCCCTTCTACATCCCGGAGCTGCGCGATCTGACCGGGCGTGACGACGCGGTGCGCGACTACGTTCTCGGACACCCCGCGACGAAGGAATTCCTCGCGCACGTCGTTCCGCTCCTGCGCTTCGCGCTGCCGCGGTACGAGAGCGAGAAGAAGGCGCGGCTGGGTCTCGCGTTCGGGTGCACGGGCGGGCGGCATCGCTCGGTCGTCATCACCGACGAGATCGCGCGCACGACGAAAGAGTTCTGGCCCGGCGAGATCGAGGTGGAGCACCGCGACATCGACCGGCCCGAGGTGCGGACCTGATGCGCGAGCGGATCGTGATCGGTAATTGGAAGATGAATCCGCCGACCGTTGCCGACGCCGTCGAGCTCGCGCGCAACGTCGCCGAGCGGATGCCCGGCGGCGTGTCCGTCGGCATCGCGCCGTCCGCAGTCGCGTTGCCGGCGGTCGCCGACGCGCTGCGGGACGCGAACGTCGACGTCTACGCGCAGGACGTGCACTGGGAGGAGCGCGGAGCGTTCACTGGACAGATCTCGGTCTCGATGGTCCGGGACCTTGCGGTTGGGACGATCGTTGGGCATTCGGAGGTACGTCGCGATCTCGGCGACACCGACGCGCGCGTCGCGAAAAAGCTCGCGCGTGCGATCGAGGGCGGGCTGCGTCCGGTCCTCTGCGTCGGCGAGAGCGCGGAGGAGCACGCCGCCGGCAACGCGAGCGTCGTGGTCGCGCGTCAGATCGTGGCCGATCTCGCTGAGGCTCCCCGGCGTGGGCTCGAGCGTTTGGTGATCGCCTACGAGCCGATCTGGGCGATCGGCACAGGCAATCCGGCGACCGGCGTGTGGGCGGCGACGCTCACGCGCGCGATACGGGCGGCGCTCAAACAATCCGGCCTCGACGCCGAGGCGATCCCGGTCCTCTACGGCGGGAGCGTGAGCGCACGTTCCGTCATCGAATTCGCGAAAGCGGATGGGATCGACGGCGCGCTCGTGGGCGGAGCGTCGCTCGACCCTGACGAGTTCGCGGCCGTCGTCCGCGCGTTCGCTTGAGCGACGCACCGAAGGCGCTCTACCGCCCAGTCGTCCTCTGCGTGCTCGACGGGTGGGGCCTCGCGGCGGATTCGCCATCGAACGCCGTGACGCGCGCGAACACGCCTCGATTGCGCGCGCTCGCCGAAACGTATCCGCATGCCACGCTGCGCGCGAGCGGGCGCGACGTGGGCCTTCCCGACGGCGTCATGGGAAACAGTGAGGTGGGGCACCTCACGATGGGCGCCGGCTACATCCAATACCAGGAGCTCGTGCGGATCAACGACGCGATCGAGAACGGATCGTTCTTCGAGAACTCCGTCCTGCGTGCGGCCTGCGCGGCGGCGCGCGGGAAACGGACCCTCCACCTGATGGGCCTCATCTCGACTGGCGGCGTGCACGCAGATATGAAGCACCTCGCGGCGGTCGTGGAGCTCGCGCGACGAGAAAAGGTCGAGAACGTCGTCGTGCACGCGTTCCTCGACGGCCGCGACATGCCACCTCGGAGCGCGCTCGAGCTCATTCCCAAGGTTCCGGCGCGGATCGCGACGGTGCACGGGCGCTACTACGCGATGGATCGAGATAAGAGATGGGATCGCGTCGAGCGTTCGTATCGCGCGATCGTCGATGCTGACGGGCCCCGGGTCGCGACGGCCGAGGACGCGCTTCGCGCGTGTTACGCCCAACCTGAGTGCCGCGACGAGCTGCTCGAGCCGCACATCGTTGGCGCCGGAGCGCCGATGCGTGACAGCGACGCCGTCATCTTTTTCAATTTCCGACCGGACCGCGCGCGCGAGCTGACCTGGGCGTTGATGAAGCCCGACTTCGACGGATTCAAGAGGCCGCGCGTGGTAAGGGACCTCACGTTCGTGACGCTGACCGACTACAAGGTGGACCTGCCGAACGTCCGCGTCGCGTTTCCGTCACAGGAGGTCACGCCGATGGCCCAGATCCTCGCGGATCGGGGCATGAAGCAGTTCCACACCGCCGAGACCGAGAAATACGCGCACGTGACCTATTTCTTCAACGGCGGACGCGAGCAGCCCTTCGATGGAGAGGACCGCGAGCTCGTGCCGTCGGCGAAGGTCGCGACCTACGATCAGAAGCCGGAGATGAGCGCGGCGGGAGTGGCCGCGGTTCTCGTGAAGGCGATCGGGACCGGCGCCTATGACTTCGCGATCGTCAACCTCGCGAATCCCGACATGGTCGGTCACACCGGAGACTTCAGGGCGACGCTCAAAGCGATGGAGGCTACCGACGCCGCCGTCGGCCAGATCGTCGACGCGACCTTGATGGCCGATGGTTGCGTGCTCCTCACCGCCGATCATGGCAACGCGGAGGAGATGGCGTTTCCGAGCGGCGAGCCGAACACGCAGCACAGCACGAATCCGGTCCCGGTCATCTTCATCGCGAAGGACATCCGCCGCTTCGCGTTGCATGACGGCGGGCTCGTCGACGTCGCGCCGACGCTCCTCGGCCTGCTCGGACTGCCAATCCCCGCGCGGATGACCGGGCGAAGCCTCCTGGACCGGCCAGGGAACTGATGCGCTCGCGCGCGACGATCGCGTGGGCCGCGTACCTCGTCCCCGCGGCGGCGCTCGCGCTCTACGCGCTGACGCAGTGGCTCTCCGCGCTCGCCAACCGCGTCCCCGTCCTCTACGGCGAGGGCGCCGTCGCCAACGCGGCGCGACTCGCGCGCGACGGGATCGCGTATCTGGACCCGGATCCATCGCGCTTCGTCGCGGCGAACTACCCGCCGCTGTACTTCCACCTGGCGTCGATCGTGGATCCGTTCATCTCCGGTCGCGCCGCGAGCATCGCGGCGACGCTCGCCGTCGCGGCCATGGTGTTCGTGAGCGCGCGTTCCGCTAGACGCCTGGCTGCGATCGCCCTCGCCGCGGGATGGCTCGCCCTCGCGCCGGTGATGATCTGGGGGCCCGCGCTGAAGCCGGACCTCGTCGCGCTCGCGTTGACGGCGTTGGCGGTGGTCCTCCTCGACCGCCGCCGCGAGCTCGCCCCGATCGCGGGTTTCGCGCTCGTCTTCGCGGCGCTCGCGAAACCGACCGCGCTGTTGCCGGGCGCAGCGCTTCTCGCCTGGCTGGTCTGGTCGGACCGGGAGACGCTCGTTCGCTGTAGCTTCGGGGCGGCCGTGGCCGTCGTCGCGGCGGCGGTCACGGTGTACATGGATTCGGTCCCCGATGTGTGGCGCCACGTCGTCACCTGGAACAGCCTGTCGTGGTCGCTGGATCAGGCCGTCTCCGTCGCGGTCATCGGGGTCCTCGTCATCGGCGTGCCGCTCGGCATGGCCGCGTTCATCGGTGGCGTCGGTGGAGCGCGCGCCGCCTATCTCGCTGGCGCGCTCGCGATCGTCGGTCTGGGTGGACGCGAGGGCGCGACCATCAACTATCTCCTCGACCTCACCGTCGCGACCGCGCTCTCGCTCGCCGCGGTTGCGCCACGTCTGCGGGCCGGCGCTCTCTTTCCCATGCTCGCGCTCGCGCAGCTGGTGCTCGCGACGGCGATCGTCGACCCACTCCGCGTCGTCCCCGGACGCGTGCCGTTGACCGGCGCGTGGGGCGACCCCTCGCGCGGCGCGATCATCGCGACCGAGATCGCGAGCGGTGAGCCCCTCCTCGTCGAGGACTCGGGTCTCCTGGTCGCGCGCGGCGCGACACCGACCGTGGACGATCTCTTTCTCTGGTCGCGGCTCGTGGACCGCGGAATGATCGACGCGTCGCCGATCCTCAATCAGGTCGCGAGCGCTCGCTTCCGGGCCATCGTCAGCGAGGCCGACCTCGATCATCTCGACGCGGCGCCCGGCTTCGAGCGGCAGCGCTGGAGCGCCGATCTCGCGCGCGCCGTCGTGACGCGTTACAAGCTCGACCGGCATGAAGGCCCGCTCTGGATCTACGTCCCGCGCTGACCACTTACACTGAGGTCAATCCATGGATCCGATTCAGATCACCCAGATCGTCATTGCCGTCGCGGTGGCGAGCGCGATCCTGCTGCAGGCGCGAGGCACGGGCCTGTCGTCCACGTTCGGTGGCGAGTCGACCGCTTACCGGAGCCGCCGCGGGCTCGAGCGAACGCTGTTCCGGATCACCGTGATCCTGATCATCTTCTTCGTCGCCATCTCGCTCTACGGCGCACGGCAGGCGACCACCGGCTAGGTGACCGGGCGCGACAAGTTCATCGTTGTCGCTCTCATCGGCCTCATGGTCGTTGCGAGCGTCGCGGCGATCGCGGCGGATCAGAACCCGGCGGGCGGCGACCCGGCATACGGCGGCACGTACGTCGAGGGCGTCGCAGGCGTTCCGCAATACCTCAATCCGGTCATCGCCGCGACCGATATCGATGAGGACGTCTCGCGCCTCGTCTTCAGCGGGCTGACCCGGTACGACCAGACGGGGGCGATCGTCCCGGACCTCGCCGCGACGTTCCACACCGAGAGCGATGGGCGGATCTGGACCTTCGACATCCGGGAGGACGCCACGTGGCACGACGGCCAACCGGTCACGGCCGACGACGTCGTGTTCACAGTGAAGCTTCTCCAGGACCGCGGGTACGTCGGCCCCTACAGCGACGCGTTCCGTGGCGTCAGCGTCGACCGCATCTCGCCTCGCACCGTCCGCTTCACCCTCCCCGATGTGTACGGGCCGTTCGCCGACAGCACGACCGTTCCGCTCCTTCCGTCACACCTCATCGGGAACGTGCCGTACGCGGAGCTTTCGCGGCAGCCCTTCAACGCGAGTCCCATCGGCACCGGGCCATTCCGCGTCAGCGAGGTCGACGGTCGTCAGATCGTCTTGTTGAGAAACGACGACTTCTATCGAACCCGCCCCGCACGCGCGAGACCGTACCTCGACAAAGTGATCCTCCGGTTCTATCCCGATCCAACCGAGGCGTTGCTCGCGCTTTCACGCGGCGAGATCGACGGCGTCGGTGGACTTTCGAGCCTTGACGCCGAGCGCGCGCGGTCACTCAAGGGCGCGGTCCTGTACAGCCTTCCGACCGACAACTTCGTGTCCATGTTCCTGAACGTCCGCCCCGACCGGGTCGTCTTCCGCGACCGCGCGGTCCGGCAGGCGATCGCCACGGCGATCGATCGCGGCCGTGTGTTGCGTCTCGCGGCCGACGGGCGAGGGACCGTCGCCGACGAGTTCGTGCCTTCGGGGTCGTGGGCCTACGTGAAGGACGTCACCAAATACGCGTTCTCCAGCGAAGAGGCGACCGCGTTACTCGATCAAGCCGATTGGAAGGATCACGACGGCGACGGTATACGCGACAAGGGTGGGCAGAAGCTCGCGTTCACGATCTCGACGTCGGACGAGCCAGCCCGCACCGCGGCCGCGGCGCAGATCCAGCGCGACCTGAATGCGGTGGGGATGAGCGTCACGGTGAAATCGATGCCGTTCGGTCAGCTCGTCGATAGCGTCGCGCGCCAACGGGCATTCGATGCGCTGCTCGTCGGGATCGCGGTGTCGGGCGACCCCGACCCGTACACCTTCTTCCACTCGACCGAGGTGAACGATCCGGGACACAACTTCTCGGGCTTCTCGACGCTGCCGATCGACCGGAATCTCGAAGCCGCGCGCCGGACCTTCGACGAGGCGGCACGCCGCGAGCTCTACACGCCGGTGTTCCAGGCGATCTCGAAAGAGGTCCCGGTCGTGTTCCTCTACTTCAGCGATTACCTCTACGCGCAGAGCCGGCAGGTGCAGGGATTACGCATCGCTCCGCTGACCGATCCGCGCGAGCGTTTTTGGAATATCGAAGACTGGTATGTGAGAACTCAGCCGCGGCGGTGACGAGCTGTCGTCATTTTTGACGACAGCCTTTGAAGACTCGTCGTCATTTTTGACGACAGCATTGGTGCGATTTCATGGCTACCCACGGCGTCCGGTTCGTGCGTAGATGCGCATGTGGGAAAGGGCTGGGCGAAGGGCCTGACAGCGGCGACGGACCCACGCGTCGCGAGAGCCGCCGCGGCTCATCGCGGGAAGATCTATCAACGCCGGACGCCATTCGAAGAATGCCGGTGGCGCTTCGCTGGGCGCACGACCCTTCCGCTCGAATGGTCGGACGCGATGGCGTACATCGTCGGACTGACGGCAACCGACGGTTGTCTCTTCACCGGCAGACGCAAGATCAACTTCAAATCCGGCGACCGGCAGCTGGTGGAGACATATCTATCCGTTCTGGGCAGGACGAATCGGGTGAAGCAGGCCAAGACGCGGACGGACAGCATTGTCTATTTCACCGAGTTCCACGACTCGAGGTTGTACGAATGGTTTCGCTCGGTGGGCTTGACGCCCCGCAAGAGTCTGACCTTAGGCGCGATCCGTGTGCCGGATGAGTACCTAGTGCCATTAGCTCGAGGATTGATGGACGGAGATGGTTCCGTTCTGAATTTCGTACACCGCCCGACCGTGAAGAGGTATCCGAACTACCGATACGAACGCCTCCGGGTGTGTTTCCACTCCGCAAGCCGGACGCATGTCGACTGGCTGCGCTCGAAACTTCGGCCGATCGCCGGAACTCGCGGCTACGTCGAAGTGAGGAAGCTTGAAGGGCGCCACGATTTCCACAAGCTCAAATACGAGAAGGCCGCGGCCGTGGCGCTTCTCACGGCGTTCTACGCGGATGCCGCAGCTCCGAGGTTGATTCGGAAGTGGGAGATTTGGGATGACTACCTCGAACGCACATCAAACGCAGAGGTCGTCGAACGAAACGATTGCTAGAATCGTGATCTCGCCGAAGTGGTGAAACGGTAAACACAGCAGTTCCAGGGGCTGCCGCCCGTAAGGGCTTGGGGGTTCGATTCCCCCCTTCGGCACCGTAACCAATCTCCGCGACGAGTCCGTACCATCGCCGTAGTGCGTCGTACAGCCGATGTCGTCATCGTTGGTGGCGGGATCATCGGCGCCTCCATCGCGTACCACCTCACGAAGAAGGGTGTGCGCGACATCCTCGTTCTCGAACGCGATCGCCTCGGCTCCGGATCGACTGGAAAGAATGCCGGCGGCATTCGTCTTCAATTCTCGAGCGAGATCAACGTCAAGCTGTCACAGCGCTCGCTGCCGCACATCGAGCGATTCGCGGACGAGATCGGGACCGACCCGCACTTCCATCAGGTCGGCTACCTCTTTCTCATTACCGAGGATCGCGATGTCGCGGCGTTCGAGCGTTCGCTCGCGTTGTGGTCGCGCCTCGGTGTCCCGGTCCGCCGCGTCACCGCCTCCGAGGCGAAAGCGCTTTTCGACCAGACCCGTACCGACGACGTCCGTTTCGGGACCTTCTGTGCCAAGGATGGCTACGCCGATCCGTCGAGCATGCTGAACGGATACGTCGCGCGCGCGCGTGAGGCGGGCGTGACGTTCGTGGAAGACGCCGCGGTCACCGCGATCTCGTGCACGAACGGCCGCGTCGCCGGTGTCCGGACGAAGAACGACGAGATCGCCGCGCGCACCGTGGTCAACGCCGCCGGTCCATGGGCAGCGCAAGTCGCGAAGCTCGCGGGGGTCGACCTGCCGATCGAGCCGCTTCGTCGGCACATCTTCGTGACCGAGGCGGTGCCCGGCCTCAATGAGGACTTCCCGTTGACGATCGAGTTCGCATCCGGCCTCTACGCGCATCGAGAATCCGGAGGCGTTCTCCTCGGAATGGCGGACCCGAACGAGAAGGCCGGGTTCGACGACAGCGTGAATCCGGACTTCATGCCCGCCGTCGTCGAGCGCGCGCTCGCGCGCTTCCCGATCCTCGAACGAACCTCGATAAAGACCGGCTGGGCCGGCCTCTACGAGGACACCCCCGACAAGCATCCGATCCTCGGAAAGGTCGACGGGATCGACGGGTTCATCAGCGCCGCGGGCTTCTCCGGGCACGGGATCATGCACGCGCCGGCCACGGGCGAGCTCATCGCCGAGCTCATCGTGGATGGCAAGACGTCGCTCGACATCAGCGCGCTCAGTGGGTCACGCTTCCGTTCGGGGCAGCTGGTGCGAGAGTTCAACGTGATATGAGCCCTGACTTCCTGCTGCTCATCCTTGACCTCGTGTTGGTTGCGGGAGCTGCGGTCTTCCTCGTCCTGGTGATCGTTCGGCGCGGATCGATCGTCAGGAATCTCGCCTTCGCGTTGCTCCTCATCGTGCTCGCGGCAACGGTCTGGTACACGGCGATCCGAACGCCTCTCCAGCTTCCGTGAACATCGTTGAGCTCGGCCCCGGCGACGCCAGCAAGGTCATGGCATCTGGCGACCTGTTGACCACGAGCTCGGGCGATACCATCGCCCTTCGGTGTTCACGCGCGATGAGATCCGGCTGACGACGCTTTCCACCTGCGCTGGCTGAGGGGCCAAGCTGGGCCCCGGCCCGCTGGCGCAGGTACTGCGTCCGATGCGCGAACAGAAGACACCCGCGGAGCTGCTCGTCGGTCTCGATGTGACCGATGACGCGGCCATATATCTCGTTGCGCGCGATGTGGCGATCGTCGAGACGCTCGACTTCTTCCCGCCGATCGTCGACGACGCATATGCCTCAGGCGCGATCGGCGCGGCGAATGCGATGTCGGATGTCTACGCGATGGGTGGCGAGGTGTTGTTCGCGCTGAACATCGCGGCGTGGCCGGAGGACGCCCCGCTCGCGCAGCTCGAACGCCTCTTTCAAGGCGCGACCGACAAGGTCGCGGAGGCCGGCGGGGTCATCGCGGGTGGCCACACGGTCCTCGATCGCGAGCCGAAGTACGGCCTCGCCGTCACCGGTCGAGTGAACCCCGAGCAGATGCTTCTCAAGTCGCGGCTCCGCCCCGGAGACGCGCTGTGGCTCACGAAGCCGATCGGGACCGGGGTCTTGACGACCGCCCACAAGAACGGCGACCTCGAGGCGGCCGACCTCGCGTCCACGATCGCCTCGATGGTCGCGCTCAATCGCGCCGCGGCCCAGGCCGCCGTCGACGCCGAGCTGCACGCTGCGACCGACGTGACCGGCTTCAGCCTCGCCGGCCACGCCTACGAGATGGCGGAACGGTCGTCGGTCGCTGTACGGATTCGCGCGAGTCGCGTGCCCCTCCTACCCGGCGCCAGCCAACACGCGGAGAGCGGGATCAGCTTCGGCGGACTCGAACGGAACCGATCGTATTTCGACGATGGAGCGAAGGTCCGCTTCGATGGCGTCGACGACGTGCTCCGCACGCTTCTTCTGGACCCGCAAACGTCCGGCGGCCTTCTCGTCGGAGTTCCCTCCGCACACGCCGCGGCGTGGCAGCGAGCGTGTGCGAAGCGAGGCGTGCTTGCGGCCGAGGTCGGCGAGGTCACAGCCGGCAACGCCGGCGTCACCGTCGTCACTTGAGCTCGACCGCGGAGACCGCGGAGGAAGCCGCACCCGGACCGAGCGCACGCGCCGCTGAACTGGCGGCGCTTCACCCGCAGCGTGCGGCGCTCGAGCTCGCGTGGCCGGGAATCATCGAGAACCTCATCGCCGCGGCGGGACAGGCCACGATCTTCGCGTTCGTCGGGCATTTGGGCGCGGTGTCGACCGCGGCCGTCGGCGCGGCGTTCCAGTTCCTCTTCCTCATGTTCCCGGTCTGGCGCTCGCTCGCCATCGGAACGATGGCCCATGTGAGTCGGCGGATGGGGGAGGGGCGCGCGCGGATGGCGTCGGACGTGGCGCGGCAGTCCATCGTGCTCGGCGCGATCTTTGGCGTCGCCTTCGGGGTCGGGTTTGTCGTCTTCGCTTCGCCGCTTCTCCGATTGCTCGGCGCGAACGAGGAGGTCGTCGCGGTGGCGAGCCCGATCCTCGCGTTCATGGGAGCCGGCAGCGTCTTCCAGACGGTGTGGTTCATCGCCGCTTCCGCGATTCGCGCCGCGGGGGACAGCCGGACTCCGATGTGGCTCGCGATCCTGTCGGTCTTCGTGACCGTGCCGCTGGCGTTTCTGTTCATCGACGTCCTGCACGTCGGCCCGATCGGCGCGGCCTACGCGGTCGTCGCCAATGGCGCGGTGATTTGCGTGCTCTCGGTGTACTTGCTCTGGATAGGACGAGCCGATCTGACGCTCCGCGGAGGGAGCTGGGGCCTCGACGTCGGCCTCATCCGTTCGCTCTTCTCGATCAGCATCCCGTCGGCCGCGGAGAGCGCACTGTTCAGCGTCGGCATCCTCGCGCTCTCAGGGTTCGCCTTCCGGCTCGGGACCGAGTCTTCGGCCGCGCACCAGATCGTCAACCAGGTCGAGAGCTTCTCGTTCCTGCCGTGCATCGGCTTCTCCGGAGCTGCGAGCGCACTCGTGGGTCAGGCCCTCGGGATGCGCGACCCGCGGCGCGCTGTTCGCTCGGGCTGGGCCGCGGTGCGCATGGCGTTCTTCTGGTCGACCGCCGCTGGCGTCGTCTTCATGGTCATCCCTCAGTTCCTGCTCGGGATCTTTACGAACGACCAGCGCGTCATTGACGCGGGAGTCGGGGCGATGGCGATCATCGGCATTGGTCAGCCAGCGCAGGCGCTGATCTTCACGCTCGGCGGCGCGCTCCGCGGGGCGGGGGACACGCGCTTCCCGCTTGTCGCTACTTTCGTGAACTGGTTCCTGGTGCGACTGCCGCTCGCGTATGTGCTCGCGTTCCCGCTCGGTCTCGGACTCACCGGGGTGTGGGCAGGGATCGCCGCGGATTATTTCGTGCGCGCGGGGTTGCTCGCGTGGCGATTCAACTCGGGAGCGTGGCAGAGGGTGCGCGTGTAACTTGGTTGTTGACGGTGCCCAGGGCGGGACTTGAACCCGCACGCCTTATTAGGGCACATGCCCCTCGAACATGCGCGTTTACCAATTACGCCACCTGGGCAGGAGTGCTGAAAAATTCTAGCCGATGAGGCGGTGGCGGTGTGCGTAGTCGCGAGAAGGCCGCGTGTCAGAGGAATTAGGAACGCATCCGGCACAGAGATCGCGCCGATCGTAGGGCTCTTCCGAGGCGTCAAGCCGACGGAACGGAACCATTCATAGAGCCGCGAGTCGTGAAATTGCGCGTAGTACGCAATACCGCCGCGGTTCGTTGGATGGCTCTTGACCGAATTCAGTCGACCGAGCAAACGTAGATACGTCTCGACCAGTTGGCGATCGCCTGACTTGAAGTTGATCGCGCGACGCCCTGTGATCAGACATCCATCGGTCGCCGTCAAACCGACGATGTAGGCCATCTCGTCGGACCACGCGAGCGAAAGCGTGGTCAAGCCGGACACCGGCCAGCGGCAAAGCTCGGGCGGGGTGCGGCGGACGTACTGCTTTCCGCGATGGGCGGCAGCCGCGCGGGCGACGCGCGGATCCGTTTTCGCGGTCAGCCCCTTCGCCCAGTCCTTGCCCACGCCAATATCTATGCACGAACACGAGCCCGTGGGAAGGTGACAACGACGCGAAACCTGTCGTTATTTTGTGCGAACCCCGTCACACAAATTGACGACGGGCTATCGTCCGCGCGTGAGCATCACGCGGTGCCCGCGTTGCCTGGCGGAGGACATCACCGCCGACGCGCATCCGTCGCGGCGCCTTGTCGACGGTGTGCCCGCGACCTTCTTCGTGTGCCGCGAGTGCTTCCGTCCCGCCGAGC
>Ga0307277_10000386_pt1 | contig 16041 bp, 14 predicted proteins | sample ER_DNA_116_FD_194473 | JGI IMG/M metagenome (GOLD analysis project Ga0307277, IMG submission 194473) | Bulk soil microbial communities from the East River watershed near Crested Butte, Colorado, United States - ER_DNA_116 | ecosystem: Environmental > Terrestrial > Soil > Floodplain | place...
TTCGTGCTGCCCTCGACGTCCCCGGCGAATGCGGCCGTGCCGTACCGCCAACGATTGAAGTGGTTCAGCGAACTGCGGGGATCAATCGCCTGAGCGGTCGGACGCAGCGCGCTGGTTGGGGCCAGCGTCCTCCCCCTAGGCGGAGGCGGGCTTCGCCCGCCGGAGCCGCAACTGCGCGGGACGCGCGTCAACCCAACGAGAGGGCTCACGGGGGAAACCGGGTTTCCCCCGCGCTAGCAGGCGCGCGAAGCGCTAACGCCAGTGGTTCGTGATCGGTGTGCGCCGGTCGCGGCCGAAGGCCTTTTGGCGGAGTCGGACTCCCGGCGGCGCCTGGCGGCGCTTGTACTCGGAGCGGTCGATCATCGCGACGGCGCGCTCGACGAGCTCGGGGTCGAAGCCGTCGGCGCTCAGCTCCTCTGCAGAGCGGTCCTCCTCCACGTAGGCGGCGAGCACCTTGTCGAGCAAGGGATAGGGCGGTAGGGAGTCCTCGTCGAGCTGGTTCTCGCGCAGCTCGGCGCTCGGGGCGCGGTCGACGATCGTTTGCGGGATCAGTTCGCGGTCCGCGTGCTCGTTCAGGTGCTTGGCCAGACGGAAGACGTCCGTCTTGAAGACGTCCTTGAGCAGCGCGAAGCCGCCGGCCATGTCGCCGTACAAGGTCGCGTACCCGACTGAGAGCTCGGATTTGTTCCCGGTCGCGACGACGAGCCAGCCGAACTTGTTCGAGAGCGCCATCAGCAGCACGCCGCGGATCCGGGCCTGGAGGTTCTCCTCGGCGAGATCGGCTTCGCGCCCCGCGAAGCTGGCTTCCAGCACGGCCTCGTAGGAGTCGTAGATCACGTCGATCGGCAGCTCGCGGAAATCAGCCCCGAGATTCTCGGCAAGCCTGCGGGCATCGGTGCGGGTCTCGGGCGAGGAGTAGCGCGATGGCATGGAGACGCAATGGACCCGCCCGGAACCGAGCGCCTCGGCGGCGAGCGCTGCCGTGAGTGCCGAGTCGACGCCTCCCGAGACGCCGACGACGATCTCGCCGAAGCCGTTCTTGTTCACGTAGTCGCTCAGCCCGAGCTCGAGGCCGAGGCGCATCTGCTCGAGCTCGTCGAGCCGCGGGGCGATGACCGCGTCGACGGGCTCGCGGGGGCCTCGAGCGGCGCCGATGTGAACGACCGGGACCTCGGTGATCTCGCCGCGGTCGCGGGCCAGCGAGCGGCGCCGAACGTCCCGCAGCCGGCGGCCAACGGCGTCCGCGGGCTCGATGTCAGCGACGAGGAGCGTCTCCTCGAACCCGGGCCCCCGCGCGAGGAGCCGGCCCTCCGCGTCGAGCACGAGCGAATTCCCATCGAAGAGCAGCTCGTCCTGCCCGCCGACCGCGTTGCAGAACGCGACGAAGCATGAGTTGTCGCGGGCCCGGGTTGCAAACATCTCCTCCCGCTCGCGATCCCGAAGGAGATGGAAGGGCGAAGCCGAGAGGTTGACGAGCAGCTGCGCGCCGGCGAGCGCGAGCTCGGTCGCGGGCGGGCCCGGCTGCCACATGTCTTCGCAGATCGTCGGTCCGACGAGCGTGCCGCCGTGTTCGAGGAGGACGAGGTCGCGGCCGGGAGCGAAGTACCGGTCCTCGTCGAAGACTCCGTAGTTGGGCAGGAAACGCTTGCGGTAGATCGTCTTGATCTCCCCGGCAGCGCAGACGGCGCAGGCGTTGTAGAGATCGCGGTCGAGCCACGGGACGCCGATCAAGGCGACGACTCCACGCGCCTCACGCGCGAGAGCCTCAGCCTTGGCCTGCGCGGCGCGGATGAAGCTGGGCCGGAGCAGCAGGTCCTCCGGCGGATAGCCGGTGACCGCCAGCTCGGGAAAGACGACGAGGTCTACCTGGTGGTCCTTGGCCTCTGCGAGCCGTTGGAGAATGCGCTGCGCGTTCCCGTCGAGGTCGCCGACGACGGTGTTGATCTGGGCCAGCGCGAGTCGCATCGGTAGGTTTTAGACTATCAGTCGAAAACCTGGCTAGCGCTGCAGTCTGATCGCGTTCAGGTCGCGTTCTCGGATTTCCTCGGCGCGCGAGATCAGCTCGTTGATGTCGTCGTGCTCGGCGTGGATGTAGCGGCCCGTGAGCGCATCGGCTCGGCCCGATGCGAGCGCGCGGACGAGGCGGGGGGCGAGCTCGGGCGGAGTCCACGGGGCATCGTCGGGCGCCGCTTTCGTCATCTCCGTTTTGACCAGGCCTGGGCTGATCACGAACACCGGGACGCGGCCCTCGAGCTGCTCTGCGAGCACGTTGCCGAATCGCCAAACCGCGGCCTTGCTCGCCGAGTAGGCGGTACTCCCGGAACTCGGAAGGTAGGCAGCGCCGCTGCCGGTGATCACGATGCGCCCGCGGCCTCGCTGGAGCATCCCGGGAATCACTGCACGGCAAGAGAGGTGGACGCCGAGCACGTTCACCTCGAAGACGTTCCACCACTCGCTCGGCTCGACCTCCCATGCGTGCTGCTCGCGGGCGTTTCGGCCGGCGTTCGCGACCAGCAGATCGATCGGCCCGAGCTCGGACTCCACCTGCTCGACCATCGACTCGACGGAGGTCCGATCGGTGACGTCCGCGACGACGGCGAAACCGCCGAGCTCACCGGCGATCTGGTCCACCTGCTCACGTGTGCGGGCGCTCACGGCCACCCGAGCGCCCGCGGCCGCAAGCTCGCGGGCGATGCCGGCGCCGACTCCGCGACCGCCGCCCGTGACGAGCGCGACTTGCCCTTCGAGCTCGCGGTCGGTCACCGGCGGAGGATACGCCACGCCGCGGCTCCGGTTCGGCTGCCGCTCCAGGGCCAGTCGGTCGGCTGGGCGCAGAGTCCGGCGCGAACCGGGTTCGCGAGCACGTACCTGCAGGTATCGCGAAGCTCCTCGTCGTCTTCGATCAGCCCTGACCAGAAGCGGTCGCCGAAGAGGTGCCCTTTTCGGCGGTAACGACGGTTGAAGGCTTGCGCGTAGACACCGTTCAAGCGATGGAACCCGTCGGAGAGCTCGTCTAGGAGCGCCTCGACGACGAGGTGGTAGTGGTTCGTCATCAGGCAGAAGACGTGAACGAGCCAGTTGTTTCGCTCGACCACGTGTGCGAACAGCCGGAGAAAGTCGCGGCGATCGTCGTCGCTGCGGAAAATCGCCGTTCCGTCGACCCCACGGGTCCCGACGTGGTACGTGCCGTCGGGGAAGACGTAGCGCGGCAGTCGGCTCATGCGATCACCGTAGGGCAGTCTTTCGCCTCGCACTGCCTCAAACGGAGGGCCGTGTGGACGAAACGTCACAGTCTTGTTCCACTAGCCATGACCGCTCGCGGCCGAGCGCGAGCGGCGCCGTGAACTGCGTTGGTCAGCGACGCGCGACGGCTTCGATCTCGTCCAGCGCCTCAGGATTCTCGAGCGACGAAAGGTCGCCGGGATCGGAGCCGAGCGCCGTCGCGCGCACCGCGCGCCGGACGATCTTCGCGCTGCGCGTCTTCGGTAGCGCCGTCACGAACAGGATCCGCTCCGGCGCGAACGCCTTGCCGAGCTCCGCAGCAACGAGACCGCGCAACTCGGCAACGAGCTCGTCCGATCCCTGCGCCCCCGGCACGAGCGCGCAGAAGATCCAAGCGGTCTCGCCCTTGACCTCGTGCGGCACCCCGACCGCCGCCGCCTCCGCCACAGCCCGATGCGCGACCACCGCCGACTCGAGCTCGGCCGGTCCGACCCGCTTGCCCGCGATGTTGAGGGTGTCGTCGGAGCGGCCGTGCAGGAACCAGTAGCCATCCTCGTCCACAGAGGCCCAATCGCCGTGCACCCATACCCCCGGAAAGCGGTGCCAGTAGGTCTCGAGGTACCGCTCGGGATCGCGCCAGAACCCGCGCGTCATCCCGGGGAACGGCTTCCGGCAGACGAGCTCGCCGACCTCGCCCCGCACCGAGCGGCCCTCAGAATCGACCACATCCATCGCCATCCCGAGCGCCGGCCCGCCCAACGAGCAGGCCTTGATCGGCGTCGCCACGGTCGGCGAGAGGAAGCAGGCGCCGACCTCGGTGCCGCCGGAGCAGTTGATGATCGGACATCGACCGCCGCCGACGACCTCTTGCAGCCAGCGGTACGGCTCCGGATTCCATGGCTCGCCCGTCGTCACGAGCACGCGCAGAGACGACAGATCGTGCCGCTCGACGAGCTCACGGCCGTGTGGAATCAGCGCGCGCGTCAGCGTCGGCGAGAGCCCGAGCACCGCGACCCGCTCGCGCTCGACGAGCGACCACACACGGTCGGCCGCGGGCCAGTCCGGTGCGCCCTCCGCGAAGAGCACCGTGCAACCGAGGGCGTTCCCGCCCACCACCTCCCACGGCCCCATGATCCAGCCCATGTCGGTGACGAAGTGGACGACCTCGGCCGGCTTCGCGTCGGCCTGATAGGCGACCTCTCGCGCGATCGAGACGAGGAATCCGCCCTGGACGTGGACGACGCCCTTCGGCCGACCGGTGGTGCCGGACGTATACGTGAGCAGATACGGATGCTCCGAGTCGACCTCGAGCGGCTCCAACTGACCGGCCCGCCCCTCCATTGCCTCGGCGTCGAAGAGGTCGCGGCCGGGCGTCATCGGCACGTCGTCCCGACCGAGGCGCCGCCAGACGACGACGTGCTCCACCGACGGTGCCTCGCGAACCGCCTCGTCGACGATCTCCTTCATCGGGACCTCGCGCCCACGTAGCAACGACCCGTCGGCGGTCACGATCACCTTCGCCTCCGCATCGCGCAGCCGCTGCGCCACCGCGGGCGCCGCGAAGCCGGAGAAGATCGGCACCTGAACCGCGCCGATGTGCGCGCAGGCGTGCGAGACGATCGAGACCTCGGGCGACATCGGCAGGAAGAAGGCGACCCGATCCCGCGGCTCGACGCCGAGCGCCACGAGCGCCTCCGCAAACCGCGTCACCCGGTCCGAGAGCTCCCGGTATGTGAGTCCATGCCGTTGGCCGTCCTCGGACTCCCAAAGCGCAGCCGCGACCTCGGGCGTTCGCTCGCCCCAGCGGTGCACGCAATTCCAGGCGAGGTTGAGCTTGCCTCCGACGAACCACGTTGCCCATTCCGGCCCGCGGGAGAGATCCACCACGCGGTCCCAGGGCCGCGAGAATTCGAGGCCCATGTCCTCCACCGCCGCCGGCCAGAACCACTCCGGCTCCTCCGCCGATCGGCGCTGAAGGTGGCCAAAGTCGGCGGCGCCGACCCGCTGCATCAGGCGGACGACATTCGCTTGCTCGAGCACCTCGGGCGTCGGTCTCCAGGCGATCTCCATCCGGCGAGGAAGCCTAGAGAACGGGCTTGCCGCCAAAGCTAGTGATCGCTAACCTAGTGCGAACTAACTTTCGACCGAGGGAGGAGCATGCGAGCGAGGATCTTCGCCGACGAGAACCGCAAGTGGTGGACGCTGGGAGCCCTGTCGTTCGCCCTGTTCATGATCATGCTCGACAACACGATCGTGAACGTCGCCCTGCCGGCGATCAAGAGCGATCTCGGAATCGGGACGTCCGAGCTCGAGTGGGTCGTGACGGCCTACGCCCTCACCTTCGCGGTGCTCCTGCTCACCGGAGGCAAGCTCGGCGACCTCTACGGCCGAAGATTGATCTTCGCGATCGGGCTCGTCGTCTTCACCGCGTCCTCACTCGCCTGCGGCCTCTCGTCCAGCGCCACCGAGCTGATCGCGGCCCGGGCGGTTCAAGGGGTCGGCTCGGCCCTGATGATGCCTGCGACGCTCTCGATCATCACCGCCACCTTCGTGGCACGCGAGCGAGGGGCGGCGATCGGGATCTGGGCGGGCGTCTCGGCGATGGCCCTCGCGATCGGACCCCTGCTCGGAGGCGTGATCACCGAGCACATCTCCTGGAACTGGATCTTCTACGTCAACGTCCCGATCGGGCTCCTCGGCATCGTCGCCGCCGTGGTCGTGGTGCCGGAGTCGAAAGACATGTCTCACGAACAGAAGCTCGACCCCGCCGGACTCCTCACCTCCGGGATCGGGCTGCTCGCGCTCGTCTACGCGCTGATCGAGGGGCACAACTACGGCTGGACGTCGGCGCGGATCGTCGGCCTGTTCGTGATCGCCGCCGTGGCGCTCGCCGCTTTCGTCGTCGTCGAGCTCCGCCAGCGGCTGCCGATGCTCGACTTGACCCTGTTCCGCAACGGGACTTTCACCGGTGCGAACGTCGTGGCCATCCTGGTGACGCTGGCGATGTTCGGGATCTTCGTCTTCTTCCCGATCTACATGCAGACCCTCCGCGGCTGGTCCCCGATCCAGTCGGGCGCGGCGCTACTTCCCTGGACGCTGCTGATCGTCATCTTCGCCCCGATCGCCGGCAAGCTCTCCGACCGGATCGGGTCGCGGTGGCTGATCTCCGGCGGGATGGCAACGGTTGCGCTTTGCTGTCTCGAGCTCTCGACCGTCACGGTCGATTCCAGCTTCTGGCACATGCTGCCCGGCTTCGTCCTCGGAGGCCTAGGGATGGCATTCGTGATGACCCCGATGTCCGCGGCCGTGATGAGCGCCGCGCCGGTCGACAAGGCCGGGGTCGCTTCGGGTGTCCTCAACACCTTCCGGCAGGTTGGTGTCGCGCTAGGAATCGCGATTACCGGAGCGATCATCACGAACCGCGAGGCGGCGGCCCTTCACGCCGGCGACGACCCGGCGCACGCGTTCGTCCACGGCCTCACCTTCGCGATGCGAGTCAGCGCCGTCATCTGCCTCGGCGGCGCGGCCGCGGCGGCACTCCTCGTCCGCAAGTATCGCCACGCGGAGCAGGCTCAGCCGTTGGCGGAAGCGGCATGAGCGTAACCAGGCCGCGCATGGCCGCCGAGGATCGGCGGCACTGCGTCGTCGCTGCGGCGTGCCGCGTCTTTGCGAAGTCGAGCTACAGCGGCGCGACGACCGCCGAGATCGCGCGCGAGAGCGGGGTCACGGAACCGGTGCTCTACCGGCATTTCCCGTCGAAGCGCGACCTCTACCTCGCCTGCCTGGATGCGGCCTGGGAGCACGTTCGGAAGTTGTGGGAAGACGCGCTGGCCACCGAGCCCGACCCCCGGCTACAGCTCGCCGCGATGGGCCGCGCCTACGTCCACCTGCAGCGCACGGGCGACAAGATCATGCTTTCCGATCTCTGGATCCAGGCCCTGACCGAGGCGAGTGAGGATCCGAAGGTCCGGCGCTACCTAAGAGACCAGGTGCGAGAGGTACACGACTTCGTCGCCGACCAGATCAAGCGCGCTCAGGACGCTGGCGGAATCAAGCGAGACCGCGACCCCGGCGCCGAGGCCTGGATCTTCATCTCGCTCGGCCTCTTGAGCACGATCGACCGGCGGCTCGGTACGGTCGGCGATCACGATTTCGAGGCCGTCTTCGCCTCGCGACGCCGCTGGATGGTCGGCGAGAGCCCATAAAAGGAAAGGCCCCGGCTGCGGCACCCGGGGCCCTTCTATTCAATTGAGCGGCTTCTAGAGGCGACAGCCCGGAAGCTATGACTCTGCGGCTCAGCCATGCTTCCGGGTTCTCCGTCGCCATTCCTTGGCGCGCCCTCTGCGGCTCCAACCTGGCGTCCGGCGGTGCTGCAGAGTGGACTGACTATAGACCTGTCCCCGGATGTCGTCAAGTAGCTCGATCAAGTGATTTCCAGGGCCTCAGCTTGACCACCTTTTCGGCGAGGACATGCCCTTTTTGGGGGATGCCGGAATGGCCGCGCTTGCATATTGGTGAAGCATGCAGTTGACTTCCCGTGAGTCGCTTATGCCTCGCGCTGCCACGAATATCCGCCGCGGCCCCCAGTCCGGCAACCGCCTGGGCGAGCGCCTGCGGCAACTGCGCGTCGCCGCCGGCCTGACGCAGACCGACCTCGCAGGCGACCGATTCTCGAAGGAGTACGTCAGCCAGATCGAGCGCGGCAAGACCAGGCCCACGCGCGAGACCATCGAGTGGCTCGCCGTCAAGCTCGGCGTCGACCCGGGGTTCCTCGAACGGGGCGTTTCGGCGGACGAGCGCCGCCGCGTCGACACGCTGCTCGCGCGCGCGGAGGCGCTGACCGAGTCGCATCACCACGAGGAGGCAATCGCCGAGTACGAGAACTGCAAGACCGCAGTGCTGGCGACCGGCGTCACCGAGCTCGAGGTCCGCCACCTCGCCGGCGAGGCATGGGCGCGGATGGAAACCAGCGAGATCAAGCAGGCGATCGAGCTGCTCAACCGGGCGAGGACGCTGGCCGAAGCGCCGGAGTTCTCCGATGTCGACCGTGCTGATCTCTTCTTCCGCCTCGCCGTCTGTCGCTACCAGCTCTCCAGCATCTCGACCGCGGTCAACCTCCTCAACGAGGCATTGACCCTCGCCGAGGGCTCCGAGCTCCCGTGCGACCGACTGCGCGCCGACATCCTCGGCTGGCGCTCGCGCTGCTATCGGCGCCAGCGAGACTTCGAAGCCGCGCGCGAGGACGTCGAGCGCGCGCTCGAGCTTGCGCAGGCGCTCGACGATCCGCGGAAGACCGCGGACACCTACTTCCAGGCTTCTCTTGTCAGCGAGCGGATGGGGCACTGGGTCCAGGCGCGCAATTACGCCGAGCGCGCGAAGGCCCACTACGAGCAGATCAACGACGAGCGAAACGTCGGTCGGCTCCTCAACAACCTCGGCGGCCTGAATTTCCATCTCGGCAAGCCCGAGCAGGCGATCGAGCATCTGAAGAACGCGTACCGCGTACTGCTCGACAAGGGCAGCGACGCGGAAGCCGCGAACGTGGTCGCATCACTCGCCCATGTGCATCTGATGACGGGCGAGTCCACCGCGGCAGAGGAAGAGGCACGTCACGCGCTCTCCCTGATGGAGAACCGTGAGGACTTCCTCTATCACGTCGCACCGACGCAGCTCGTGCTGGGTCGGGCGTTGATGGAACAGGGGCGCCTGGACGAGGCGGAGGAATTCCTCCTCGCGTCCGATTCGAGCGCCGAGCAGCTCGAGTCCATTGGCCATCAGGCGGCAGCCTGGATGGCCCGTGGCGATCTCGCCGCCAAGCGTGGCGAGGACGGGGTTGCGGCCAAGCTCTACCGCCAGGCGGCGGAGGCACTCCAGGACGTTCGGTTCTAACGACGAAAGGAGGTGAACATATGAAAAAGACGCGACTCATCTTCCTGCTTTGCGCCCTCACTGCTGCTGCATGGTCGCTGCCCGGTCTCGCTCAGGCGAAGAATCCGGCGCATTCGAACATTCAACACGTCTCCAGCGCGTTCGACGGAGGCAGCGCGACGTCCAGCATGTTCGACGGCGGCAGCGCCTTCGACGGTCACTAGGCCCGCGCGCGATCTCCACCTCGTGAAGCCGCGCGGGGCCGGGCTAGACTCGGCCTGCACGGCGTCATGTGGAGCGATGATTTCTCGCGGCGATCTTGCAAACCGGGTTTGAGCGGACGCCCGAGCAAAGCTCGGACGTCCTCGCAGTCGGCGTCGCAAGCGACCGCCTCGCGGCGTCATGTGGAGCGATGATTTCTCGCGGCGATCTTGCAAGCCGGGTTTGAGCGGACGCCCGAGCAAAGCTTGCGCGTCGGGTGCTGCCCTCATGGCCGTCTTCGGAACGGTCGTTGCCGCGGGCTGCGGAACCCATAGCCCGCGGCGAAGCGCTACCGCGGCTCCCGGCTCGCTGCAGTCCGTGCTGAAGCGGCCCGGCGAGGACGTCTCCGTCGTTGCCGGAGATTCGGATTTCGCTCCGGGCGTCGTCCGCTTCTCGTTCCTCGTGATCAGGCGCAACGCGCGTCCGGTCGAGCGTCAGCGAGCGCGGGTCTGGCTCGCACGCTCCCAGTTGGGGCAGCCGTTCGAGCGCGCCACCGCGCGATTGGAGACGGTCGGGCCGCCGGGAGGCGGCGAGGCAGCCTTCGGGGGCATCGGCCGGATCTACGTCGTCGAGCTTCGGATTACGCGACCGGGCCGGTACTGGCTCGTCGCCGAGCCCTTGGGCGCGAGGATCCAGGCGCTCGGAACGCTCGACGTGAAGCGCCGTTCCGATTCGCGGGCGGTCGGTGCCAGGGCACCGGCGTCGGCGACGCCAACGCTCGCGAGCGTCCACGGCGCGGTATCGAAGCTGACGACCCGCGTACCGCCCGACCGGAGCCTGCTCCGCTACTCCATCGCCGGTTCACTCGCGGCGCACCGGCCGTTCGTGGTCACGTTCGCCACGCCGCGGTACTGCACGAGCCGCACCTGCGGGCCGGTCGTCGACGTCGTGGAGTACGTGCGCCGGCGGTTGGCGGCCCGGGGCGTGCGCTTTATCCACGTCGAGGTCTACAAGCGGAACCGGCCGGCGCTCGGCTACAACCGTTGGATGCGCCAGTGGGGACTGCACTCCGAGCCGTGGACTTTTCTCGTCGGCCGCGACGGCAGGATCAAGGCGAAGTTCGAGGGCTCTGTCTCGGCCCGGGAGCTGGAAGCGGCGGTGCGGCGGTTGCTCTTGTAGCCGAGTGGATAGAGACCGCCCGTGGCACCACGGGCACAACGTCTGCGGCGCGCCCTTGAGGTTGCACGGGTTGCCCGCCGCAGCAACCTCACCCGCGTATTGCGGGAGGTCGGCGTCGTCGGCGGGCGGCCGGCGACGCGCGAAGGTGCCCAGGAGTTTCGCAAGGGGCTCGAGGAGCTCGGAACGACCTACGTCAAGCTCGGACAGCTGTTGTCATCACGGCCGGATCTACTCCCGGACGTCTACATCGAAGAGCTCACGAAGCTCGTCGACGCCGCACCGCCCGTCGCGTTCGAGGAAATTCGCCAGACGATCGACGAGGAACTCGGGGCGGATGCCTTCGCGCGCATCGACGACGAGCCCCTCGCGAGCGCTTCGATCGCTCAGGTTCACTCGGCCCTGCTCAAGGACGGGCGCGAGGTCGTCGTCAAGGTGCGCCGGCCCGGCGTTCTGGAGCAGGTCGAGGTGGATCTCGATGTCCTGCGGACGACCGTTCGCTTCTTGCACAAGCACTCCGAGACGGCCCAGCTGCTCCAGCTCGAAGCCCTCGCAGACGAGCTCGAGGTTCATCTGCGGGGAGAGCTCGACCTGTCCGAAGAGGCACACAACACCGAGCTTGTCGGCCGAGTCGTCTCCGATTTCCCCGAGTTGCTGGTCGCGCAGGTCGTCCGGCCTCACGCGACGGAGCGAGCGCTTGTCCTGGAGCGGATCCACGGCGAGAAGGTGACGGGGGATCGTCGGCTGCCACGCGACGACGCGCAGCATCTGGCCCGCCAGTTCTTCCGGGCCTACATCAGGCAGGTGACCGTCGAGGGGGTCTACCACGCCGACCCCCACCGTGGAAATGTGCTCCTGACCCCGGACGGGCGGCTCGCGCTGCTCGACTTCGGCCTTCTCGGGCGGCTGGACGACGAGACGCGGACGACGCTGTCACTGCTCCTGCTCGCGATCGCGCGCAACCGAGCCGACGATGCCGCGAGCCTGATCCTCGGACTGTCTCTGACCACGCTCGACTCCGACGAGGCGGCGTTCGTCCACGAGCTGCGGCGGAAGCTTCCTCGCTACCACTGGCGTCCGCTCGCGGGCATCCGCGCCGGAGAGGCGCTCGCCGACCTGCAGCGCATCTGCCTTCGCCACGGCATCCGCTTGCCGCCCTCGTTCGCGCTCGTCGGCAAGACGCTCGCGCAGGCCGACTCGATCGCGCGAACGCTCGACCCCGAGCTCGACCCGATCGCACTGCTCGAGGACGAGGCGCGCGGCCTGACGCGTGCCGAGGCGGAGCGCAACCTCCATCCGGACGCGCTGCTGAGCATGCTCTTCACGCAGCTCGGCCCGCTGACGCGCCTGCCGCGCAGGGTGGGCCAGATCGCCGACCGTCTCGAGACGGGGACGTTGAAGGTCGGGATCGTCCCCACCGATCTCGAGGGCATCGAGCACGTCCTGCGCTCGGTCGCAAACCGGGTCGGGGCGGCGATGATCGTGGTCGGGCTGCTGCTTTCCTCGGCGCTGATCGCGCGCGTTCACGACCTGCAGTGGCTCGGTTTCGCCGGCGTGTGCCTCGCGACTGTGCTCGCGCTCTACATGATCTGGAAGATCGTTCGGACTCCGGGCGAGCTCTAGTCGGGCGCAAACGGGGCTTCGACCCTTACGCTTTTCGGTAGGCTCGCCGGCGTTACTTCACTTTTAGAAGTCTTAGGGAGGACCAATGGCCGAGAACGGATACGCGAAACCGGTGCTCGTTACCACCGACTGGCTCGCGGAGCACCTGAATGACGACAGCGTCGTCGTCGCCGAGGTCGACGAGAACCCGGATCTCTACGACGAGGGTCATATTGCGGGCGCCGTCAAGCTCCACTGGAGGGACGACCTCCAGGATCCGGTCGAGCGCGACCTCGTCGACAAGCCGACCTTCGAGCGACTGATGAGCGAGCGGGGGATAGCCAACGACTCGACGCTCGTCCTCTACGGCGATAGGAACAACTGGTTCGCAGCCTACGCCTACTGGTACTTGAAGATCTACGGTCACGAGGACGTTCGTATCCTCGACGGCGGCCGCCAGAAGTGGGTTGACGACGGTCGCGAGTTCACGACCGAGACGCCGCAGCGGCAGCAGTCGGAGTACAAGGCCAGCGAACGCGACGAGTCGATCCGCACCTACCGCGACCCGGTCAAGCAAGGGATCGGAGAGCAGTCGAAGGCCCTCGTCGACGTCCGGAGCCCCCAGGAGTACTCGGGCGAGCTGATCGCGCCGCCGGGGTACGAGCAGGAAGGAGCTCAGCGGGCCGGTCACATTCCGACCGCCGCGTCGATTCCGTGGGCGACAGCCGTCCGCGACGACGGAACGTTCAAGAACGCCGACGAGCTGCGCGAGCTCTACGAGAGCAGGGGGATCACGCCGGAGAAAGACGTCACGGCCTACTGCCGGATCGGCGAGCGCAGCGCCCACACGTGGTTCGTGCTGCGCGAGTTGCTCGGCTACGAGACGGTCAAGAACTACGACGGCTCCTGGACGGAGTGGGGCAACCTCGTCGACGTCCCGATCGAAAAGGGATCGTAGGAACGACGAAGAATCCAGGGGAGTTCCCCGCGGAAAGGTAGGCCTTTTCGCGAATCAGCTCCTCCTCTCCCCTGATAGGGCGGCGGCTTCGGCCGCCGCCTTTTTGTTCAACCGCGGGATGCGCGGGAATAACAGGAGCCGCTGAAACGTCTGTGACGCAAGGGAGACAGAGTTCCCTACAGTTCCGGAACCGGAAGCGAGTGATCGATGGATCTCGAAGCCGCCACCGTCAAGCTCACCGACCTCGCTGCGTGCGGCGGCTGCGCCGCCAAGTATTCGGCCGCCCGGCTGGAGCAGTTGCTCGCCGGCTTCGTCCCTGCCGAAGCCGAAAACCTGCTCGTCGGGCTCGCGCCGGCAGACGACGCGGCCGTCTACCGGCTAGACGACGAGCGGGCGCTCATCTTCACGCTCGACTTCTTCCCTCCGGTCGTCGACGACGCGGCGGACTACGGGGCGATCGCCGCCACGAACGCCCTCAACGACGTCTTCGCGATGGGCGGCACGCCGCTGCTGGCGCTTTCGATCGCAGCTTTCCCCGAGGAGCTGCCGATGGAGATCCTGGCGAGCATCTTCGCTGCGGCCGACGAGCGGGTCCGCGCTTCGGGGGCGTTGCTCGCAGGCGGGCACACGATCCGGGACGCGGAGCCGAAGTACGGGCTGGCGGTCGTCGGCACGGTGCATCCGGAGGCGATCTGGCCGAAGAACGGCGCTCGGCCCGGAGATGCGCTCTTCCTGACGAAGCCGCTCGGGACCGGCCTGATCATGACCGGCCACAAGCAGGGCCTGACGGGGTCCCAGCCGCTCGAGCGCGCCGTCCAGTGGATGCGGATGCTGAACAAGGACGCAGCCGACCTGCTGCGCGCGAGAACCCCCAGCGCCGTTACCGACGTGACCGGGTTCGGCCTCTTTGGGCATGCCCACGAGGTTGCAGATCGCAGCGGCGTCCGGCTCGTGCTCGAATGGGAGCGCCTGCCCGCGATCGACGGCGCACTCGATCTCGCGCGCAAGGGTGTTCGCACGAGCGGCGATCCGAGAAACCGAGATTTCGCCGCCGCGCACGTTGCGCTGGACGGGGCGCCGGAGGCGATCGTCGCCCTCGGCTTCGACCCACAGACCGCGGGTGGGCTGCTGGTATCGGTTCCGGTCGAGCAGGGCGCGGCGCTCGAAGCCGAGTTCGAGGCCCGGAAGCTCTTCATCCGCAGGATCGGTCGGGTCGAGGAGGGCTCCGGAGTCGGCGTGCAGTGACGCGCCGTGGAATGATCCACGGCCGGTTTCAGCCTTTCCACAACGGCCATCTCCAGTACCTGCGCGGCGCGGCGGAGCACTCCGACGAGGTCTGGATCGGGATCACGAATCCGGATCCCACCCGGATCAAGCCGGAGGCGACCGACCCGCTTCGCCACCTGCCCGAGTCGAATCCGTTCTCGTACGCAGAGCGGTTGCTGATGGCGAAGGCCGCCGCCGCCGATCTGGGGATCGCGCCCGCGGCGGTTCACGTGATTCCGTTCCCCGTCAACGAACCGGAGCTCTGGCCGGCTTACGTGCCCACAGGCGTCACGCAGTACCTGCGGCTCTTCTCGGACTGGGGCGGGACGAAGCTGGAGCGACTTCGGGAAGCGGGTTATGAAGTCGTGATCCTCGACGAGGGTGCCGAGAAGCAGATTTCCGGCGCCGACGTCCGGGCGGCCCTGCGCGAGGGCGGCAACTGGGAGGCACTGGTGCCTGCAGGCGTCGCGCGCGCGCTTCGCGAAATTTATGACTCGCTAAACGTAAAAACGGTGTAAGCGCCGGCGCAACTTTTCCTCCTTCCCACCGTTTTAACCGGTGCCGCAACGGAAGGAGTCAGGTTCTCATGAAGAAGCTCTTGCTCCCATTCATCGCCGTCGCCGCGCTCGCGGTTGGCGCTGGGCCGGCCGCACCGGCGTCGACGGCGACAGCGACAGTCCAGATCAAACGCAGTTCCTTCGTTCCACAGACCGTGACGATCAAGACCGGCGACGCGATCAGGTGGGTCAACACCGATACGCAGAACCACCAGGTCGTGTCCAACAACGGCTCGTTCGTCTCCCCGATTCTCGGGCCGGGCAAGGTCTATTCGCATCGCTTCAACGCCTCGGGCACTTACCGGTACCACGACGGCCTGAACTCGGCCGTCAGGGGCGTGGTCAAGGTGACGGGGCCGCCGCCGGCCGTCACGATCGGCGCCTCGCTGCCGATCATCGTCTACGGCCAGCAGGTCTCGCTCTCGGGCACCGTCTCGAGCGGTAAGGCCGGCGAGAAGGTGACGATCTACCAGCAGCCGTACCCGCAGACGTCGTTCGCCGAGCTGTCCACGGTGCTGACGACGACGAACGGAGCGTGGAACATCGTTCTCTCGCCGTCGCCGAAGATCCTGACGCAGTTCCAGGCGAGGTGGAACGGCCGCACGAGCGTCAACGTCGGCGTCCAGGTCCGCCCGCGGATCAGGCTCTTCTACCGAAACGGGAGGTTCACCACGATCGTCCAGTCGGCGACCTCTCACGCCCGGCACGGAGTGCTTGCTCAGCGGCTCTCTCGCTTCGGCCAGTGGGTGACGCTGAAGAAGGTCCGCCTCAGCGGCAAGTCGAGCGCCGTCTTCCGGCTGAGGCTTCCGAAGGGGAAGTCGCGAATTCGGATCGCCATGTCCGTCAACCAGGCGGGCGCGGGCTACCTCGACGGGTACAGCCCGACGATCACAGTTCGGCGCCGCTAGGGGTCAGTGGCGCCGGAATACCACGAAGGGCGGCCTCTGTGAGGCCGCCCTTTGTGTTTGTGTGACTCCTGGCGCTGCCAAGAGCCGGGGTTAGACGGCCGCATGGGCAAAGCCCGCACGGCCTCCAGACGGCGTCGCAAGCGACGCCGTAGGACCGCCTTTGTGTTTCTGCAACTCCCCGCCCTGCCCATGAGCCGGTATGGGCAAGGCCCGCCCCTTGTGTGTCGTTAGCCTGCGCGCGTGCTCCCGATCGTCCTCGTCCTGTTGGACGGTCTCGGCGACC
>Ga0307277_10000388_pt1 | contig 16028 bp, 17 predicted proteins | sample ER_DNA_116_FD_194473 | JGI IMG/M metagenome (GOLD analysis project Ga0307277, IMG submission 194473) | Bulk soil microbial communities from the East River watershed near Crested Butte, Colorado, United States - ER_DNA_116 | ecosystem: Environmental > Terrestrial > Soil > Floodplain | place...
GCAACGTTCCCTGACGGTCGCCACCCTTCCGCAGGCGTCTCACCTTGCCGCCTGCAAGCTCGGCACCTCGGGGGAAAGCGAAAGGCTCGCAGTTGCAGGCCTTTGGCGATGGAGCTAGCCGGACTCGAACCGGCGACCTCCTGGGTGCGATCCAGGCGCTCTCCCAACTGAGCTATAGCCCCGCTCGGGGTCTCAGTGTAGCGAGGGCTAGGCGGCCGGCCGGCTCGCGCCCTGCTTGTCGAAGAGCTTCCCGGTCGTGATCGTCGTGGCCATGTCCTTCGACTCCTCGCGGTAGACCGAGCCGTCCTCGAACTGGATCACGGGGTACTTGGTCTGCCCGCTCAGCTCTTCGATCTCACCGCGCTTCCCGCGGCCCGGCCACGGTCCGGGAACCACCTCGTACTCGATTCCCTGCTCGTCGAGGGCTTTTTGAACACGCCAGCAAGGGTGACCGGACGACTTCACCCAGAGGTTTTTGCAGCGATAGAGCTTGACTGCCATCGGGCTCCTTTCTCGGCCCTGCCTACGATAGCCGCATGCGCGCGGTCGTCCTGGACGAAGAGAGGCTGCCGGCCCTCGCCGACGTCCCTGAGCCGAGCGGACCGGGGGAGCTCGTCACCGTTCTCGCCTGCGGCCTCTGCGGCAGCGACGTCGAGAAGATCGGCCTCGCCGCGCCGGGGACCGTGCTCGGACACGAGGTAGCCGCCGAGCTCGCGGATGGCCGCCGCGTCGCCCTCGTCCACCACCTCCCGTGCGGTGAATGCGACCGTTGCCGGGCCGGGCACGAGTCCACGTGCGAGCAGTTCGGCGCGGCGACGATCGAGCCGGGGGGCTTTGCCGAGCGGGTGAGAGCGGGCGGTTGGGTCGAGCTTCCGAACGGCATGAGCCCGGCGCTCGGAACCTACGCCGAGCCTCTCGCCTGTGTCCTGCGGGGAGCCGAGCGCGTGCCGCGCGGAGAGGTGCTCGTGTTGGGGGGAGGCTTCATCGGGCTTCTCTTCGCGTCCGTTCTGCGACAACGCGGCGACACGGTCTACCTGCGGGACGCCGACCGTGCTCGCAGCGGTCCGGAGCCGCCGGGGGCGGTTCCCGCGGTGGTGGTGTGTGCGGCGGGGGCCGGGCAGGACGCCCTCGAGGCGGTCGCGCCCGGCGGAACAGTCGTCGTCTTCGCCGATCCGGGCCCGCTCGATCTGGGCGCCGTCTACCGGCAGGAGATCACGGTGACCGGCTCCAGGTCGGCGACCCCTCGCCACCTGGAGGAGGCGCTCGGCGTCTTGCCGCTGCTGGAGCTCCCCGAGCCGAGCGTCTGGCCGCTCGAAGAGTTCCAGAGCGGACTGAACGCCTACGTGAGCGGCGCCGTCCCCAAGGTCGTCTTCAGGCCGTGAGAGCCCTCCTTTTCTACGGCCCCGGCGATCTGAGGCTGGAGGAGGTGCCCGAGCCCGAGCCCGAGGCGGGCGACGTCGTCGTCCAGGTGGAGGTCGCGCTCACCGACGGCACCGACGCCAAGACCTTCGAGCGCGGCCACCCCATCCTGCTGGGTGAGCTGCCGAGCCCCTTCGGACACGAATTCTGCGGGGTCGATGTCAGCTCCGGACGGCGTGTCGTCGCGGCCAATTCCGCTCCGTGCGGCCGGTGCCCACCGTGCCGGCGTGGCCAGGAGGAGCTCTGCGCGAACCTCTACCCACTCCTGAACGGCGCCTACGCCGAATACGTGCTGGTGCCCGCGCACATCGCCGAGCGGAACCTGCTCCAGGTGCCGGCCGGCCTCACCTCGGAGGTGGCTGCCATGATCGAGCCGCTCGCGTGCTGTCTGCACGGGGTCGAACGGGCACGGATCGAGGGCGGGCAGACGGTTGCTGTTCTCGGCCCCGGGCCCATCGGCCTGATGCTGTGCGCCGCCGCCAAGGACGCGGGCGCGAACGTCGTCGTCGTGGGGGGTCGGGAGGAGCGCCGGGAGCTGGCGCGGGAGTTCGGCGCGATTCCGGGTGACGGGCAGGGCGCCGACGTTGTCATCGAGGCGGCCGGAACGGAGCAGTCCTGGACGGATGCCATCGAGCTCGTCCGCGCAGGTGGCAGCGTGGTCTTCTTCGGCGGCCGGGAACGGGGCTCGGAGCTCGCCGTCGACACGTACAGGCTCCACTACGAGGAGCTGACGGTGCTCGCCTCGTTTCATCACACACCGAGGACCGTGCGCGCGGCGCTTGCCTTCCTCGGGAGCGGCGCGCATCCGTGGGAGCGGCTGATCACCCACCAGATCGGGCTGGACGAGGTCGCGGAGCTCTTCGAGCATCCACCGAGCGACCTGCTGAAGGCCGCGGTGATTCCCTAAGCGGGGCGAATGAGAGTCACCCCGTCGCGGACTGAGAGCATCACGGAGACGATGCGATCGTCGTCACGAACGTGGTCGTTGAACGCTCGGATGGCGAGCGTCGACTTGTCCTGGTCGGCTTCGTCGATGACGCGCCCGCTCCAGAGCGTGTTGTCGGCGGCGATCAAGCCCCGTTCGGAGAGCCGGGGCAGCACGGCCTCGTAGTAGTTGACGTAGTTCTCCTTGTCCGCGTCGATGAAGACGAAGTCGAACGCGCCCTCGAGCCGGCCGATCGTCTCGACCGCGGGGCCCATGTGGATCGTGATGCGGTCGGAGTACCCCGCCTCCTCGATGTAGCGGCGGGCGACCGCGGCGTGCTTCTCCTCGACCTCGCAGGTGTCCATGCGCCCACCCGGCGGCAGGGCTGCGGCCATCGAGATCGCGGAGTAGCCGCTGTAGGTGCCGATTTCGAGGATCCGCCGTGCCCCGGTCATGTAGACGATGAACTCGAGAAAGCGGCCCTCGATCGTCCCCGTGAGCATCTGTGGGCGCTCCAGAGTCGCCCTCGTCTCCCCGGCGAGCCGTTGTAGCAGCTCCGGATGCGGCGACGTGTGCTCCTCCGCGTAGCGCTCGATGTCTTCCGGGACGATGGAGCTCATCGCCGCTCCACTCTAGTGATCAGGCGGCTCGCGTAGCCGAGATCCTGGCGCGCGAAAAGCCAGGCAGGCAAGGACGCAGGGAGCCCGCGTACTGAGTCAAGTACGCGGGCGACCGAGGACACAGCCTGGCGAGGCTTTGCAGCCGTGAGGGCTCGGGTCACGTGGGCCGCCTGGTCACTCTGGAGCCGCCCACGATCGCGTTGCGCCCGTCCCGGTAGCGCACCCAGGCCTTGCCCCCGCCGTCGTAGTCGCGCGCCCACACGATGAGGGTCGCCTCGTCGCCGGAGACGTGGCAGCGCTCGTTTCCCTCGGAATCGACCCCACGCCAGACGCGCACGAACGGGTTCTCCTCCCACTCGTTACCGATGGTCGTCTCGTCCGTGTGCCCGGGATAGACACGCACGTCGTGCGGAAGCCCCATGAGGACGTCCATCACCGAGCGCCGCACGTCGTCGAAGTGGTCGCGCGTGCCGCCGACGGAGCCGGCGAAGAGCGTGTCGCCCGTGAAGCAGGCTTCGCCGTTGACGACGAACGAGAGCCCGCCGGGACTGTGGCCCGGCGTCCTGAGCGTCTCCACTCGCAATCCTCCGGTCTCGACCACGTTGCCGTGCGAGAGAGGCTCAGCGCCGGGGACGCCCTCGTCCTGGTCGGCCAGGATGGCCGCGCCGAAGCGCCGCTCGATCTCAGCGTGATGGGCGACGTGGTCCGAGTGGCCGTGAGTCGTCAGCAGGTGGGTGACCTGGAGGTCCAGCCGCTCGACCGCCTCGATCAGCGGGTCTTTCTGGGGGGCGGGCGCCGCGCCGCTGTCGACGAAGAACGCCGACCCCCCGGCCTGGTCCGCCACGAGGTAGGCGTTCGAGAGCCACGAGGGATCCATGCTCTGTTCGACGATCAAGCCAGGGGTAGGATGACAAGGCGACCGATTCCAGGAGGAACCGATGGGTCTGATGAGCCGCACTTCGAACGTGATCAAGGCGTGGTGGTCAAAGCTCTTGAACCGCGCTGAGGATCCTTCCGTGACGCTCGACTATTCGTACGAGCGCCAGCGGGAGATGCTGCAGAAGGTCAAGAAGGGCGTCGCGGACGTCGCGACGGCGAAGAAGCGGCTCGAGCTCCAGTCGCAGAAGCTCGAGGTCGAGATGCCGAAGCTGGAAACCCAGGCTCGCCAGGCCATCGGCGCCGGCCGTGAGGATCTCGCCCGCGCGGCCCTCGAGCGCAAGGCTGTCGCACAGCAGCAGCTCCAGGGGCTGGACAGCCAGGTCGCAGACCTCGAGCAGCAGCAGACGAAGCTCGAGGAGAGCGAGAAGCGGCTCGCCGCCAAGGTCGAGGCCTTCCGGACGCAGAAGGAGACGATCAAGGCGCAGTACTCGGCCGCCGAGGCGCAGGTGAAGATCGGCGAGGCCGCCACCGGGATCGGCGACGAGATGGCGGACACGGGCCTCGCGATCGATCGGGCCCGCGACAAGACCGAGGAGATGCAGGCTCGCGCCGCTGCGGTCGACGAGCTGGTCGCCTCGGGAACTCTCGAGGACTACACGAGCAGCGGCACGGAGCTCGACCGCGAGCTCGCCAAGGTCTCGGCTTCGCAGCAGGTGAACGAGGAGCTGGAGCGCATGAAGGCCGAGGTCGGCTCGGGCGAGCAGCAGAAAGAGCTCGAAGAGAAGCCCTCCAGCTAGTTAGGAGAGCCCTCCTCGCTCGAATTGTCCACCCCGAACGAGGGGTTTCGGGTCAAGAGCCCTGCGGTACGTGCCGAGGTAAGCCGCTCAGGCTCCCGCGCTCCTGCGTGGCGGAGCCCTCGCCGTGCGCTTCAGCCGCCCCCTCCTCCTCGCGCTGGTCCTGTTGCTCTGGGCCTTCCCCGCCTCGGCCAACGCCGAAGAGGCGCCGCTCAGTGCCGACAAGGCCGAGGAGCTCGTCACCCTTCAGCTCGAGCACACGGTCCTCTCCGACGCTCTCCCGAACCGACGGCGACAGCCCGTCGGGCGGCCGGGGGTGGTCGAGATCGCCCTCCGCTACCTGGGGACGCCCTACCGCTGGGCCGGCGCCTCGCCCTCGGGCTTCGACTGCTCCGGCTTCGTCATGTACGTCTACGGCCGGGTCGGCATCAGGCTGCCGCACTCGAGCTGGATGCTCTGGGGCGTCGGGAAGCCGGTGGCGCGCAAGGACTTGCGCCCAGGCGACATCGTCTTCTTCGGCGGGCGCTCACACGTCGGGATCTACCTCGGCAATGGCCGCTTCATCCACTCGCCGCACACGGGCGATGTGGTCAGAGTGACGCGCCTCTCCGAGTCCTGGTACGGCCGGACGTACGACGGCGCGCGCCGGGTCTGAGCCTCCTAGCTGGTGAGGTCGGCCGCCGAGGTGACCGGCGCCTGGCAGGCGAAGCGCTCGCAGACATAGGCGGCGGGCCTGCCGTCCACGAGGCCCTTGCCGGCGAGGAGGGCGATGTCGTCGGTCGGCTCATCCGTGAAGGCGAAGACCGTGTTGGGCTGGAACCCGGCCAGCGCGGCGGCGCGGAGCTCATCCGACGCGCCGACGACGGCGATCTCGCGCGGCGGCGAGAAGTGGAGATCGAGCGCGCAGAGCAGGTGGCCCACCGCAGTGGGAGCTCTCTCGAGGAGGGGGCGGGCGAGCCGGAAGACGCTGACCGCTTTGCGCTCCAGCTCGTCGTCGCCGTAGATGCGGGCGAGACGAAGGAGCACGAAGGCCATCATCGAGTTGCCCGAAGGAGTGGGGTGGTCGTCGAACTCCTTGCGCCGGACGACAAGGCCGTGGTGATCCACGAAATAAGCGCCACGCTCCTCGTCCCAGAAACGGTCGGCGGCCGAGGCGACTTGCCACGCCCGCTCGAGCCACGCTAAGTCACCCGTCGCCCAGTGCAGCTCGACGAGGCCGTTCGCGACGTCGGCATAGTCCTCCAGGTAGCCGTCGATCTTGGCGGTGCCGTCCCGGTACGTCCTGTAGAGGAGCCCCTCGGGCCCGGCCATGTCCTCGCCGAGAAAGCGCGCCAGCTGTAGCGCCACCTCCAGGTAGTCGGGCCGCTCGAGGCGCCAGGACGCCTCGGCGAAGGCCGCCAAGGCGAGCCCGTTCCACGCGGTCACGACCTTGTCGTCGCGAAGCGGCTGCTCGCGCTTGTCCCGGACGGAGAGGAGGCGCTCCCGCAGATCGCCAGTCAGCTCACCTCGGAGGATGAAGCGCCCGTCTTCGAAGGGCTGCAGCAGTCCCTGGTCCTCGATCTCGTCGGGCGTCCAGGTGTAGGTCAGCCCCTCGACGTCGGCGGTGTCGGCATCCTCGGCCGACGCGAACCCACCCTCCGGGAGCCGCAGCTCACGAACGAGGTAGTCGAGGGTCTCCGCGACCACCGCGCGATAGCGATCGTCTCCGAGGACGACCCAGGCGTGGAGATAGACACTCGCGAGGAGCGCGTTGTCGTACAGCATCTTCTCGAAGTGGGGAACCAGCCAGCGCTCGTCGACCGAGTAGCGGTGAAAGCCTCCCCCGACGAGGTCGTACATACCGCCCGCCCCCATCCCGTCGAGCGTCTTCCGTACCATCTCGAGCGCGTCCTCGCGACCAGTGCGGAGGAGGAACTCCAGGTTCGAGGCGGGCGGGAACTTCGGTGCACGGCCGAAGCCGCCGTACTCGGGGTCGAATTGTGCCGCCAGAGCCGAGACCCCCCGCGAGAGGAGCTCCGTCGTCAGTGGCTCGGACGACGGAGCGACGGCGCTTGCTTCCCGGATCGCCCCGACGAGCGCGTCCGCCTGCCGCTCCAGGTCGGCGCGCCGACCACCGTACGCCTCCGCGACCGCTGCCAGCACCTGCCGAAAGCTCGGCATGTTGAAGCGAGGCTCGGGCGGAAAGTACGTGCCGCCGTAGAACGGCCGCCCGTCCGGGGTGAGGAAGACGGTCATCGGCCACCCGCCGTGGCCGGTCATGGCGACCACGGCATCCATGTAGAGGCCGTCGACGTCCGGCCTCTCCTCCCGGTCGACTTTGACACAGACGAAGCGCTCGTTCATGAGCGCGGCGGTTTCCGCATCCTCGAACGACTCGTGCTCCATCACGTGGCACCAGTGGCAGGCGGCGTACCCGACGGAGAGCAGAATCGGCTTGTCCTCGGCCTGGGCACGCTCGAGCGCCTCGTCGCCCCAGGGGTACCAGTCCACGGGATTGTCCGCGTGTTGGAGCAGGTAGGGAGAGGTCTCCTGGGCCAGGCGGTTCACGGGTTCCAGCCTACCCCGGCGATACCGTTCCCCCGTGTCCACGAGCCGCCTGGAGGCGTTCGCCGACGGCGTCTTCGCCATCGCGGCGACGCTTCTCATCCTCGAGGTGCAAATCCCGGGAGACGACGTCGGCCACGGGCTGCTCGACATCTGGCCGTCGTACTTCGCGTATGCGCTCAGCTTCCTCTCGATCGGGATCATGTGGGTCAACCACCACGTCGTCCTCTCGTTCGTGCGGGAGGCCGACCGCGCGTTTCTCTTCATCAACCTCTTCCTGCTGATGGCGATCGCGTTCCTCCCGTTCCCGACGGCTCTTTATGCGGAGCACCTGCGGGAGCCGGGCGCCAAGCCGGCGGCGCTCGCCTACGGGCTCACGTTCGTCGTGATCGCGATCTTCTTCCAGTTCTTCTGGCAGTACGCGCGGCGTCGGTTGCTGCGCCCGGACGCCGACCGGCGCGAAGTGAGCGGGATCAACCGCAGCTACCGGCAGGGTGTGCCGATGTACGCGGCGGCGACCCTCGTCGCGCTCTGGAGCGCGACTGCTGCGCTGATCGCTTTCACCGCGATCGCACTCGTCTACGTCTCGGCGTCGATCTGGGGCGACGAGGAAGTCGCCTAACGGCTCTGGCCGGCCCGGCATAGCCGGGCCTGACGACGCTCGCGGCAGGATGCAGGCCTCGCGGTCCCTCGCCGTACAACGGCCGTACTGTCGCGGGCCCGCTCGGCGTGCTTCCCTTGCGACCGCCGCCCCAGAGACCGCTAGGCAGATCAGGTCAGGCCAGCTTTGTGCCGCGGGTCTCTCGTCCGAAGAGCATCGCGACAGCGCCCGCGACCATCACGAGCGCGACGAAGACCAACGACCAGACGGTGTCCCCGCTCCAGTCGATCAGCGCCCCGAACAGGTAGGGGCCGCCGATGGCCGCGCCCTTGCCGAAGCCCTCCACCATCCCGAACGCGCTCGAGCGCACGTGGGTCGGGAAGAGCTCGGCCGTGTAGGGATAGACCGCGCCCCAGGCGCCGAGATTGAAGAAGCCGACGAAGAAGAGGGACGCGACATACACCGCCTGCGTATCGGCGAGCGCGAACGTGAGCGCGCTGACGCCGCCGAGCGCAAGGAAGAGCGTCAGGGTGGGCTTGCGTCCGATTCGCTCGACGAGCCAGATCGACGCGCCGTAACCGGGGAACTGTGAGAGGGCGGAGAGCGCCAGGAGGAGGTAGACGTTGATCGTGAAGTGCTTCTCGTCCTGGAGCACGAACGGGAGCCAAAGGAAGAGCCCGTAGTAGGAGATGTTGAGCGCAATCCAGACCAGGACGATCATGGCGGAGCGTCCGCGGAGCTTCTGCGAGACGAGTTCGCGGACCGAAGCACGTTCCTCCTCCGGCGCGCTCAGCTCGTCCGCCGCGACGGGACGGCCGGTGATCTCCTCGAGAACCTCGGCGGCCTCCTCCGTTCGCCCGTTGCGCGCGAGCCAGTACGGGCTCTCCGGGAGATTGAGGCGCGCGAAGAAGGCGAGGAAGGCCGGGAACGACGCAGCGAGGAAGAGATAGCGCCAGCCGGAGTCGCCGCCGATCTGGTCGAGGAAGACCCACGAGAGCCCCGTTGCGAGCAGGAGCCCGACGGGCCAGAAGAAGTCGAGAAAGACGAGGAAGCGGCCGCGACTCTGCGGCGGCAGGTACTCCGAGAGCATGGAGGGGTCGACGACCAGGAGGGCGCCGAGCCCGATCCCCGCCAGGAAGCGGAAGGCGGACACCGACCACGGTCCCCACGCGAGCGCAGTCAGTGCGGTGAAGCTCGCGTACCAGAGGATGGCGTTGACAAAGATCCGTCGACGGCCGATGCGGTCGGCCAGGCGGCCGAAGGTGACGCTGCCGACCAGCGAGCCCGCGAGCGCCGAAGCCGTGATCCAGCCGGCGAGGCTTCCCGAGATCCCCCAGATCGCGGTGAAGACGGGGACCGTGAAGCCAACCAGGAGGATCTCCATCGCCACGAACGTCCAGGCGAAGCCCGTGACGGCGACCGCGCGACGGTGGAAGGAGGTGAACCCGCTCTCGCGGAGGACGTCCTCCACGTCCACGCTGCTCGGCGGTGCCTGGGTGACGGGTGCCTCGACGACTGCCATTTCGCGCTATTCTCCTAGTTTGCGACTCTAAGTCGATAACCTATGGAAGAGTTTACCACAGAGCACCGCGCCGCCCATGAGGCACTGGGGGCCGTGCTGCAGGTGCGGGAGGGCCATCTCCAGGTGCTCCTCTGGCGCCGGGCGCGCGAGCCGTTTCTGGGCGCCTGGGCGCTCCCCGGGGGACGTCTCTCGGGCTCAGAGACCCTCGAGGGGTCGATCCGGCGCCACCTCGCCGCCAAGGTCGACGTTCGCGAGCTCTCGCATCTGGAGCAGCTGGAGACTCTGAGCGATCCCGGTCGCTTCCCCGGTGAACGCCTCGTGGGGACCGCCTATCTGGGTCTCGTTCCCGCGGGGATCGATCCCCGCGTCCCCGAGGACACCCGGTGGCATGAGGTCGAGGAGCTGCCCGAGTTGGCGTTCGACCACTTGGCGATCGTCCTGGCCGGGCGCGAGCGGCTGAGGGCGAAGCTCTCCTACACGAACATCGGCTTTGCGCTCGCGCCGGCTGCGTTCACCATCGCGGAGCTCCGCGATCTCTACCGTGCGGCGCTCGGTCACGACGTCTCCGCGACGAATCTCCAGCGCGTGCTGCTTCGCCGGCGGCTTCTCGAGCCCACGGGCGACGTGCGGCCGCCGGGCCGGGCGGGGGGCCGCCCGGCAGCCGTCTTCCGCTTCCGTACGCGCGACCTGGAGGTCACCGATCAGTTCGCGGTACTCAGACCACCACGATAGGCGCGCTAGAGCAATCCGCAGTAGCGGGCAGTGTTGGGCCAGGGGTAGAAACCGCGGCCGGCGCGATAGGCCCTTACGGCGACCCAGATCTGCTCGAAGCGCGTCCAGTGGTCGGCGGTTCCCTTCCGCCTGAGCAGGCCGGGGCCGTACTGGCGCTGGAAGCTGAGGTCCATCTGTAGGCCGCCGTAGTACGGCGCGTAGCGGTCCTGCCACGCGCCCTCGTAGCGGTGGATGCAGAGCCAGGCAGCGAGGTGAGGCGGGCGATGTCCGTGCCAGCGCGCCCAGTACGCCTTGCGCACCCAGGCTCGCTTCCACCAGCGCCTCTTCTCGGGGAGCGATTGAAATCGGGCTGCCGGAGGGACGATCAGCGGCATCGGCCGCCTCATGAGGGCCCACCAGCGCGCGGCGATTGCGTGGTAGTGGATCGCGGTCGTCCTCAGGGCCCGTGTCTGCGCCGTCTCCGCCCACGGATCCGGGGCGGGTCCGGGCTCTGTCTCCGTCGTGGTGGTCGTCGTCTCGGTCGTACCGGGGTCCTCTCCGAAGGCGACCGGAGCGAGAAGCGTGGAAAGCGCGAGCGCGAACAAAAGCGCGCGCGCGAGTCTTGAACCGCTCATGCAGTACCCCCTTGTCGTTTACAGGACGGTTGCCTCCTGGGTGGGGAGGGCGACCGGGGGCGCGACGCCGAAAGGGGCCGCAGTGGCGTCATGCCGGGTTGTGTTTTACCGGAAGCGGCCTAGGTTACACTTCGACTTCGCCGATGCTCTGGTTCAGCATCTGGTTTCTCGTCATCCTGAAGATCCCGATCGCCTACCTCGGGTATGTCATCTGGTGGGCGGTGAAGGATCCTCCGGAGCCCTCTGCTGGCCCCGAATACCGTTCCTCACGGGCGGAAGACGGCGGTGGCGGAGGCGTTGGCGGCGCGGACCGGCGGCGACGGCCTCACCAGCCGATTCCGGGCCGGAGGCCAGGGCCTCACGGAGTGCCCGCGCGACGGCCGGCACCGGTCCACGCGCGTGAGCGCTCGACGAGCCCGTGAGCTACCACGAGACCGAGCGGGCGCCTGACTCGGTTCCGGCGTCCCAGTACATCGCCGGGTTCCTCGCGACGATCGCGATCTTCGCCGCGCTCGTCGGGATCGTCTACTACCCGGGCCGGGTCGCCTCCGGCGCGATCCTCGTCGCGCTCATGGCCTCTGCGATCGGAGGGTTCCAGAGCCGGCTCGCCGCTTTCGCGGTCGGCATCGCGACGCTCTCCTGGTTATCGGGGATGGTCATCTCGATCATTTTCGAGCGTCCGGTTTTCTAGCTCCTAGCGGACTCTCTTCCTCGATCGGGGGAGGTATCCCCCTAATGAGGGATTGCGACCGGGTCGATAGAGGTGTCGGCTAGGTCTTTAACCATGGTCAGCTTCAAGCTCCGTCTCGTCACCTACTTCGTGCTCCTTTCCTTGGTGCCGCTCCTCGCGGCTGCGTGGGCATTCAACGAGCTGGCGACGAAAAGTGAGCAGGCAAATGCCGACGCGCGTCTGAACGCTGCGCTACGGGTCGCGGTGCGGGATTACACGCAGACGATCCGTGACGACGCCGCCGCGACGGCGACCTCGCTCGCCAACGCAACGAGCGTGCAGCGCGCCTTCCTGACCCACGATCGCGCGGCACTCATTCGCCTCTCACACGAGATCCCGAACGCAGCGTTCTACTCGAACGGTCGGTTGCTCGCGGGGACCGACGCCCAATCGCTTTCCGTGCAGCGCCTGGGGATCGTCACCGACGTCAAACGCGGGGAGATCGGCCGGATCGTCGTCTGGCTTCGCCTCGACAACACGCTCCTCCGTGAGTTGCGCGCCAACTCGGGCCTCGAGCGGGAAGACGTCCTGCTGCTCGCCACCGGCGGGCAGATCGTCGCCGGCCCGCAGCCTCTCCTGGGCCAGCGCCAGATCCCAGGCGAGCGCTCGCGCTACCTCGCGCTCGGGGACACGGAGTATCGGGCCGTGTCGACCACGATCCTGACCGGCAGCCCTACCGTCACGCTCGTCGTGCTCACGCCCGAGAGCTCGATCAAGGCCGCCGTCGGCGATCTGCGGGAACGATTCCTGCTCTTCGGCTTCGCAGCGCTGGCAGTCGTCGCGCTCCTGGCCTGGCTGCTCGGGCGCACGATCGTGCGCTCGCTCAAGGAGCTCGCCGATGCCGCCGGCGCCGTCGCGCGCGGCCACTTCGGCCAGCGCGTACCCGTCCGCGGTCGCGATGAGTTCGCCGCCCTCGGCCGCGCCTTCAACGAGATGTCCGAACAGATCTCGGCAGAGCGCGGGCGGGTACAGGAGGCTGTCGATCGGTTCGGCAAAGCGCTGGCGGCCACCCACGATCCCTTCGCGCTCCTGAACGTGATCGTCGAGAGCGCCGTCGAGGCCACGGGAGCCGCCGGCGGCAGGCTCGTGGTCGACGGGCGGGAGCAGGCGCGTGCAGGCGACCCGGATCTGGGCGGGCAGCCGCTGGTGATCCCGCTCGGGCCCGACGGTGGGGAGAACACCAGGCTCCTCCTCACTCCGGCGGGCGCGGATTTCGGCGACCAGTCCCGCGAGCTGGCGCTCTGGCTCGGCTCGCAGGCGGCCGTGGCCCTCGAAAACGTCCGCCTGCACCGCCTCGTGGAGCGGCAGGCGAGCACGGACGGGCTCACGGATCTCGGAAACCGTCGTCATTTCGAGGAGGCGTTGGCAGGCGAGATCAGCCGTGCCGAGCGCTTCGGCGGCACCCTCGGGCTCGTCGTAGCCGACCTGGACGATTTCAAGCAGGTCAACGACCGCTATGGACATCAGACGGGAGACGACGTTCTGCGCCTCTTCGCAGATGTCCTGCGCGAGACCGTGCGCGACATCGACACGGCCGCCCGCTACGGCGGGGAGGAGTTCGCCGTGCTCCTCCCGCAGACGGACATGGAAGGCGCCGAGCGCCTCGCAGAGCGTCTGCGGGAGACGATGGCCGGGAGACTGCTCTCGCTCGAGCCGGGCTCGACCTTCAGCGTCACGGCGAGCTTCGGTGTTTCCTCCTTCCCCGAGGCACCGACTGCCGCGGCGCTCTTCGCGGCGGCCGACGAGGCCCTCTACCGGGCCAAGTCAGCGGGGAAGAACCGAGTCGTCTGCGCGAGTGCGGATGAGGCTGTCCGTGCTCGGCAGTAGTGTCGTGGACTTCCTCAACGTCCACAAAACCGAGCAGGTCGTCTAGAATCTCGCGCTCGCAACGACTCGGAGACCGGAGGTGCGGATGACGTTCGACAAGGACTCGACTTTCGCGCGCATCATCGAGGAGCATCTCGACCTGAAGCGCAAGAACTCGCAGCTCGACGGCGATATGCCGCTCGACCGGTATCGGGTCGACGATCCATTCAACAACCACCCTCTGTTCAAGACCGAAGAGCAAGCCCGCGTCGAAGACACGCTGAGCGGCGTGGACGAGATCGATCCGAACAAGGTGCTGGCCTGGCCGACGGACGAAGCTCAACCCCAGGATCCCGAAGACACCCTCTGGGGACGCTCGCGCGACTTCGACTGGGGGGACTAGAAGCGAACCGCCGCCCAGGCGGTTCTACAGGTACGGCGCCAGGAAGCCGAGCGCCTCGGCCGTGTCCGTGCGGAACGCGTACGCGTTCCCAGCGCACTGAAGGTTGTTCACGTAGGCGCTGATCCCGACGGCCACGTCGGAGTCTCCGAGAAGCACCGGCCCACCTGAGTCACCGAAGCAGATCGCTCCCTTGCCCTGGCCGGGATTGCTCGACATCTGCAGGTTGAAGCCGCCGGCGTTCGAGCTCGTGAGGTTCTGGAGCCGTGACGAGGCGAAGCTACGCGTCAGCTGGTACTCGAAGCCGCCCTTGACCGCGGCGTTCGCCCCGTAGCCGACGACGGTCAGCGAGCGATCCTGGAGACCCTTCCGCTTGCTGAGCGAATCGAGCTGGCCGAGATCGGGGAGGGATGCGTACCCCACGCTGGTGGCCTCATCCAGAACGACGACGGCGATGTCGTGCTCAGTGCCGCCCGTGTACCGGGGATTAGGAACAGGCGTCCCCGTCAGCAGGGTCGAGCTCTGCGTGAGGGTCTGGTCGAACGAGACGTGCGCCGTGGAGGCGCCGCCGAGATCTTCCATGCAATGAGCTGCGGTCACGAACACGGTGGGCGACACGAGGAAGCCCGAGCAGACGGGAACGCGATCGCCGTGGTCGAGCATGACGAGGATGCCGGCGTAGGTGTGCTCCGTGTCCGCCTGTCCGTTCAGGATGGCGCTGGAGGGCGCGGCGCTCACGAGGGCGATCACCGTCGCTACAAGGAGTGCGCGGAGGAGGGGCCGCATTATTGGGGTTTCGGCGGGCATCTCGTTTTCCTTCCTCCCTCTTTCGGGTATCGGCTCGTCATGAGTGGAAAACGCTTGCTGGTCGTGCCTACCGCACCGGTCGACGATTCGCTGCTGCGTGCCCGTCTGCGCGAGCATGGGGGCCCCGACGTAGAGGTACGCGTGGTCGCGCCGGCCTCGGACCTGTCACCGCTCGAGTGGCTCGCCACGGATGAGGACGAGGCGCGGGGGGAGGCCGCGGAGATCGCGCGGACTGCGGAGAAGGCAGTTCAGCCGGCGGCCGGTCGGGTCGAGGCCGAGGTCGGCGATTCCGATCCGGTCCAGGCGATCGAGGACGCCCTCCGCGAGTTCCGGGCCGATGAGGTGATCGTCGTGACGCGTCCGGGCGACGAGGCGAACTGGCTCGAGCAGGACACGGCCGAGGAGGCCTCGGAGCGCTTCGGCGTCCCCGTCACCCAGCTTGTCGTGGGTCGAAGCTAAAGTGGCCTAGAACGGGGCGTTAGCTCAGCTGGGAGAGCGCCGGCTTTGCAAGCCGGAGGTCACCGGTTCGATCCCGGTACGCTCCACACGAGAAAGGCCCCGGAAACGGGGCCTTTCTGGTTTCTGTCGCGGCAACGTGGGACTCGAGTTGCAAGCATTCCTGCAAGCGTCCTGCTCCCTCCGACGTTTCGGCCGAGGCAAGCTCGGCGACGAGCGGTCGAGCGACGGTCGGCTTAGCCCGCTCAGGCCGAACCTGCGCGTCGACGCGCCTTGTACCCGTCCAGCGCCCTCCACGCGGGCGCGGCAAGCGGATCCGTGAGTCGGCTAAGTAGCCGAATGATCGCCACCCATCGTCCGCCCGACAAGAAGAAGACGGTGACGGCTGCGAGCGCCCCGATGAGCGCCCCCCGAGCACGTCGCCAGGGTAATGAAGCCCGACGCGCCGCCGCCGCACCGCCTCGCCGCGTATGTTGCACCGTGACGAGCCGACAGAGGCGGAGGTGAGTGTTGAACCCGATCGTGTCGTGGCTCATCGACATGCCGGACAAGCCGGTCGAGCAATAGCTTCGAGATCTCGACGAGCTGGTCGTCCGTGAGCGCCCGGAAGACGATGATCTCGTCGATCCGGTTGATGAACTCCGGGCGGAAGCTCCCGCGCAGAATGTTCATTAACTCCGCTTTCAGCTGCTCGAACGACTCGCCGCGACGAGCGTAGTCCTGGATTCGGTCAGCGCCGAGGTTCGAGGTCATGATCACGACGGTGTTCTTGAAGTCGACCGTTCGCCCCTGGGCGTCGGTCAGGCGGCCGTCGTCGAGGATCTGGAGGAGGATGTTGAAGACGTCGGCGTGGGCCTTCTCGATCTCGTCGAAGAGCAGCACCGAGTAGGGCCGGCGCCGCACCTGCTCAGTCAGCTGTCCTGCCTCCTCGTAGCCGACGTAGCCGGGCGGCGCGCCGACAAGGCGCGAAACCGTGTGCCGCTCCTGGAACTCGCTCATGTCGAAGCGGACCATCAGGTTCTCGTCGCCGAACAGCGCCTCGGCGAGCGCGCGGGCGAGCTCGGTCTTGCCGACGCCGGTCGGGCCGAGGAAGAGGAAGCTCCCGACTGGTCGCCGCGGGTCGCCGAGACCTGCGCGCGACCGCCGGACCGCCTCCGCGACCGCGGAGACAGCCTCTTC
>Ga0307277_10000389_pt1 | contig 16021 bp, 16 predicted proteins | sample ER_DNA_116_FD_194473 | JGI IMG/M metagenome (GOLD analysis project Ga0307277, IMG submission 194473) | Bulk soil microbial communities from the East River watershed near Crested Butte, Colorado, United States - ER_DNA_116 | ecosystem: Environmental > Terrestrial > Soil > Floodplain | place...
GAATTGAGCCGCCCGATCGCCTCGGCCATCGCCTCGACGTCGTCGACGACAAAGCCGGTTCGACCGTCCTCGACGACCTCCGGCACGCTTGCCCGACGGAAGCCGATCACCGGCGTCCCCGAGGCGAGCGCCTCGACCATCACGAGCCCGAACGGCTCGTCCCACTCGATCGGGAACAGGAGCGCGTCCGCGCCCGACAGGAGGGTCCGCTTCGCGTCCCCGTCAACCTCGCCGACGTACCGGATCCGATCGCCATCGATCGCCGGCTCGATCATCGTCCGGACATGCTCCGCGTCGGGTGGATCGATCTTGCCGGCCAGGATCAATCGCCGGCCCGCTTGCCGGGCGGCCTCAATCGCGCGGTCCGCGCCCTTCGCCGGGCTGAACCGCCCGAGGAAGAGGAGATAACCCCCCGCCTCCCCGACATCGAAGCTCCCGACGTCGATCCCGTGGTGGATCGGCGGGAGCGCGCCGCGCTTGGGGAACGTCGCGGCGCTCGCGGCGGAGACGGCGTGGTGGAACCACGGATACGCGTCCCAGATGGGGCGAGTCCGGGGGGCCAGCGGGTTGTGCATCGTCGAGACCACCGGGGTCCCCGAGGTCTCCGCGAGAACCATGCCCTCCATGCCGGCGTGGTTGTGGACGATGTCGAACTCGCCCCGACGCTCGGCCTTGAAGCAGGCCTGGGCGTTCGCCAGCTGGAGGTACTCGGCGTGGCTCAGCCCGTCATCGGTTGCCTCGCCATAGCGGACCGGCACCGGAGTCACGCTTCGAAGTCGCGCCAACGTCGTCGAATCGCCCGTCGCGTAGAGGGTCACGTCGTGGCCGCGACGGACGAGCTCCTCGGTGAGGAGATGGACGACGAGCTCGGTCCCGCCGTAGGTCCGCGGCGGGACGCGCTCGTAGGTCGGCGCGAGGTGAGCGATGCGCATGTGTCTCCCCTGGGGTGCGTGGGGCATTCTACCGACCCTGCTACCCTCCGCCCTGATGAGCGTCCAGGATCAACGGCCGGCCGGGCGGCGGTCGGTTTCGAGCACCCGTGAGCCGGAGGAGCGCCGGATCGGCCCGATCCCCGTGACGGTCACCGGTGTCCTCATCGCCATCGCCCTCGTCGCGTCGCTCCTGTACCTGGCCTACGCGATCAGCGTCCGCGACCCATCGCAGATCCCCCTCCTCGCATCGGGAGCCGTCGTCCTCGGGATCGTGTTCGCTGCGATCGCCTTTGTCGGCGCACGCGCGGCCTGGCGCTCCAGCGTCGACGGTCGCGACGGCCGCGCTTTCGGCCATGCCCTCCTCGGTGGGATCGCCTCGCTCGTTGCCGCCGCCTGCTTTGCCGGCGCGTTCATCCTCGCGGTGCTGAGCCAGACGCCGTCCACGTAGCGTGGCGACAGCGCGGGCAGCCCCGACGGAAGTCCCGGGCCGATCCTCGAGGACCCTTTGCTACACTCGGCCGGCGCTGCGCCCTCATCGTCTAGAGGCCTAGGACGCCACCCTTTCAAGGTGGAGATCAGGGGTTCGAATCCCCTTGGGGGCACTCCCGCCCTGCCGGTGTGAGGAGGTAGCCATGCTCGGCGAAGCCCGTGTTCATCCCGTCCTATTGTCCACGGACCTGAGCGCGACCCGCGCCTTCTATCACGACCAGCTCGGCCTGGAGATCCTCGTCGAGAACGAGCACGCGATCGAGTTCCGGTGCGGCGCCGGATCGAAGCTCGTCGTGAGCCTCAGCACGATCGGGACCCGCGACAGCCAGACGAAGATCGGGTGGGAGGTCGCGGACCTGCGTGCCGAGCTCGACGACATTCGCTCGCGCGAGGTGAAGGTCGAGGACTACGACCTGCCGGACCTGAAGACCGAGGGCGGGATCGCCGACATCGGGTTTGCGTGGATGGCGTGGATCATCGACCCGGGTGGGAACGCGCTGTCGATCCTCGAATACAAGCGGTGAGCCGGATACGAGAGCCCAACCGGGCGGTTCGAACCCGCCGGCTGCTACGATCCCGGCGATGGACATCATGGGGATCCGGATCGGAACGGTGGTCGAGGACAACGTCGCCAAGCGATGCGACGGCTGCCTCGAAGTCATCGACGGGGTGCCCTGGCGCATCAACCTTCTGGACACTGTGACGACCGAGATCGCCGCCCCCTGGACGGAGACCCCGGCGATCAACCCGGGCCCATTCCAGTTCCATCCGGACGAGTCGCATGTCAGGCGCTGGATGGCGGATCGCGGCTACCTGTTCTGCCGGAAAGGCCGCGTCCGCGAGATCATGCGGCCGATTCCCATTCCCGGTGCGGACGGCGGCGCCGTCCGGTGGGGGCTCTGCGACGGGATCCATCGCGACGACCACGAGTTGATCCCCGCCTGACGAGGGCGAATCGGGTCGAAACGACCGGGTCCTAAGGGCAGTCCGAGACCGCTGATCCAACCGGTTTGACGCGCCGTCACGACGGCTCGTATTCTGCGCATGGACGGCCGGATGGCTGGACCCAGATTTACCCACATTTACCTGCGAGGACCGATTCGTCGTGTCTGCAGCTGCCCGAACGCCCGCGGTTCACGCGATCACCCGGCCCGTCGATCGCCCGCTCTCCCTGGGGCCGGCGAGTCGCCTCCTCGGCGTCGATCCGGACACGCTCCGGCGCTGGGCGGACGAGGGCCGGATCGAGGCATTCACGACCGCGGGCGGCCATCGCCGCTTCGACCCCGCGACGGTCGAGCGGATCCTCGAGGCACGGCGGCACGATGCGACGGTCCGCTTGGCGACCCTCGGCGCCACCACCGACCGTCTGGCGCGAGCGTACCGGCGCGGCTACTCGTCCACGTCGGACGTCGGCGACGTCCGGAATGCGGTCCCCGCGACCGACCGGGACGCCTTCCGCGACAGCGGCCGCGCGCTCGTCGGAGCGCTCCTCGCGCACCTCGATGCCCCGGACGACGCGGCTCGCGATGAGGCCGAGCAGACGGCGACCGACGCCACCGACGACCTCGCTCGGCGGCTGGCGACGGGCGGAATCGCGCTCGGCGAGGCCGTCTCGCTCTTCGTGGCGGCCCGCCGACCCTTCCTGACCGAGCTGGGCGTGATCGCCCGCCGCCGGTCGCTCGATCCGGACCGGCTCGCGGCAATCTACGACAGCTCGTCCGCGCTCCTCGACCGGCTGCTCCTCCGCCTCGTCACCGTCCACCAGGAGGTCACCCGCTGACATGGACCCGAACGTCGCATTGCCGTTCACGTCCTCGCTGCTCAGCTTCGTCTTCGCCGCGTTCCTGATCGATCAATGGCGTGAGCGTCGCCGGGCCTACCAGCTGATCTGGGCCACCGGGATGCTCTGGTACGCCCTGTCGGCCGGCACGGAGTTCCTCGGCGGGGCGTTCGGCTGGAGCGAGCCCCTCTATCGGGCGTGGTACCTGATCGGTGCCGTCTGGGTCGCGGGCTGGCTCGGCCTCGGAACCGTCTACCTGCTCGGTCGAACGCGGTTCGGGTATGCGTTCGCGATCTGCCTCGGGCTGGCCGGCCTGTTCACGTTCCTGACGTGGCGCAAGTACGACTACCCGAACAGCGGCATCTCGCCATTCCTATATCTCGGGATCGCGCTGGCGGTTGCCGTCGTCGTCGCCGTCATGAGCCGCCGGCGGGACGACCGGTGGGTCCACGTCGCCGGTCTCGTCGTGGTCGGTGGCTCGATCGTGTCGGCGATCATGGCCGTGACCGCGCCGCTGCCGGCTCCGGGCTGGACCGTCGATCCGGCCACCCACATCCCGACTGGTGACCTGTTCCCGGGCTACCTCCGCTTGCTGACGCCGTTCTTCAACATCACCGGCGCCTTCGTCCTCGTCCTCGGTGCGCTCTACAGCGCCTACATGTTCATGCCGAAGCGGCGGGTGATCCGGTACAACCGCGGCACGAGCGGCACCGGCGCGACGCTGTGGGGCACGGCCGTCGCGGCGGTGGCGATCCCCGTGAACTTCCTCGTGTCGCTGCCGGGCGCGCTGCTGGCCCTCGTCCGCGGGCGGCTCAACAGCCGGGTGCCGGCCACGATCCTGATCGCGATCGGCGGGCTGATCCCCGCGATCACCAGCGGCGCGAACCGGTTCGGGGCGACGAGCGGCTTCTTCGTCGGGGAGCTGCTCGGCGTCGTCTTCCTCTTCGGTGGCTTCCTCGTCTCGATCGAGGTCTTCCGCGATATCCGGATCCCGTTCACCGGCCGCGTCGTCCATCACCGGGCGGAGGCTTGATGCCCACTCCGTGGTTGCCCGGCGCGACCTCGATCCTGGCTCTCGTCTTTGCCATCGCCCTCTTCGACCAGTGGCGCGAGCGACGGCAGGGGTTCCAGCTGATCTGGGCGATCGGGATGGCGTTCTTCGGCATCGCGTCGGGTTGTGAGGCGATCGCCGCCGCTGGCGGCTGGAACGAGGCGCTGTACCGGACGTGGTATCTGACCGGTGCCGTCTGGACGGCCGGCTGGCTCGGGCTCGGGACGGCGTTCCTCCTGGGCCGGACGCGGTTCGGGTACACGTTCGCCCTGTGCCTGCTCCTGGCGGGGGTGTTCACGCTCCTGACCCAGCGCAAGTTCAACTATCCGGGCGCCGGCTCCGCGCCCGTCCTGTACCTCATCGGGGCGCTGATCCTCGCCGCCGCGGTCGCGATCGAGACGTACTTCCAGAACGAGCGCTGGCCGATGCTCGCAGCCGCGGCCGTGATCGGAACCTCGGCGCTATCGCTCGTCCTGATGCTGACGGTGTCGCTCCCCGCGCCCGGTTACGCGCTGGATCCGGCCACCAGTGTCCCGACCGGCGACCTGTTCCCGGGCACGATCCGGCTCCTGACGCCATTCCTGAACATCACCGGCGGCCTGGCCCTCGCCTTCGGCGCGCTCTTCTCGGCGTACATGTTCATGCCCAAACGTCGGGTCCTGGCGTATTCGCTCGATCCGAATCAGCCGGGCGACCAGTTCCTCTTCAACCTGCTGATCTCGCCGATCGCGATCGTCGTCAACTTCGCGGCGTCCGTGCCCGGTGCGATCCGCGCCCTCTTCGCGGGTCGCCTTCACAGCCGGGTCCCGGCCACGATCCTGATCGCCCTGGGCGGATTCCTTGCTAGCGGCGGCGATGCCCTGAACCGATTCGGAATCACGAACTACTTCCAGGTGGGCAAATTCCTTGCCCTCGTCCTCATCCTCGTCGGGTTCCTGATCTCGATCGAAGCGTTCCGGGAGATCCGGGTTCCGTTCACGGCGATCGTCCTTCGGGCCGCTCGGCGGGAGCACTCGGGGCCGGTCGACGACGTGACGGGCCCCCAGTCCGGGGAGACCGCCAGGGACGGCGCCACCGGCTGATCCGCCGCCTCGGCCGGCCCGTCCACCCGCGGTCGTCACTCGCCCCGGTCGCCGGTCGCCGGTCGTCGCTCGCCGAGCCGCCGCCCGTACCATGCCCGGGTGGCTGGCCGTTCCGTCCTCAGCGCGTCGCTGATCGTCATCATCGCCGCGAGCGGTTTCGGCCTGCTGGGCCCGCTCGCGCGATTCGCCTACGACGAGGGCTTCGACCCGCTGTCCTTCGTTGCCTGGCGGGCGATCTTCGGGTTGCTGGTGATCGTCGTCGTCGTGCTCTGGCGACGAAGCCGCGGCGTTGCCGTCGTGAACCCGGTCCGCCTGCCCCGCGCCGATTCGCTCGGCCTCGTGGCCGTCGGCTTCTCCGGCCTCGCGCTCAACGTCGCGATCTTCGCCGCGTTCGGCGTCGGCTCGATCGCACTGGCGCTGCTCGCGTTCTACACGTACCCCGCGTTCGTTGCCGTCGTCGCCGTCGTCCTCGGGCACGAGCGCCTTGACACGAACCGCGTCGTCGCCCTTGCCCTGGCCCTCGGCGGCATGGTCCTCGTCGTCGTCGGCGGGCTGGACCCGGCCACCGGCGTCACGGTCCATCCGCTGGGCATCGCCCTCGGTCTCGTCGCGGCCGGCTTCCAGACGGTCTTCGTCACCGTGAGCCGCGGCAGGTTCGCGTCCGTCCCGGCCGAGCAGGCGATGGGCTGGGCGATCTTCATCACGGCCGCGGCCTGCGTCGTCATTACGCTCGCGACAGGCGGCAATCTCGGAGCGCCGTTCGGCGGTTGGCAGCCGCTCGGCCTCGCCGCCGTCGCGGGGATCTTCGGGGCTGGGATCCCCTCCACCCTGTTCCTGGTCGGCATCCGGACGATCGGCGGGACGCGCGCCGGAATCCTGATGCTCTTCGAGCCACTCGTCGGGGTGACCCTCGCGGCCCTCCTCCTGCACGAGACCCTCCTCCCGATCCAGCTGGCCGGTGGGGTCGGGATCCTCGCGGCGGCGGTCCTCCTGCAGCGCACCGCACTACCGGGCGAGCGAATCGAGCCTGCCGGTGTCCCGTCGGTCGAGCGCTCGTGACGTCGATCCGGCACGATGGACGCGGATCGGCCGGTCTCGGCCGGACCGGAGCCGCGGCGCCGAGCGCCCACGCCCGGCCGGTGACCGGCGGGAGGTGAGTCCGATGGAGGGATCGCGGATCCGGGTCCTCCTCGTCGACGACCACGGCGTCGTGCGACGCGGGTTGCGCGGCTACCTGGAGCTGCTCGACGACATCGAGATCGTCGGCGAGGCCGAGAACGGACTCCGGGCGATCGAGCTGTCCGCGGAGCTCGTCCCCGACGTCATCCTGATGGACCTCGTGATGCCCCAGCTCGACGGCATCGCCGCCATCGGCCGGATCAAGACGGCGCAGCCGGAGGTCCAGATCGTCGCCCTGACGAGCTTCATCGAGGAGGAGAAGGTCACCGCGGCGCTGGAGGCCGGTGCGAATGGCTTCATCCTCAAGGACGCCGACGCCGATGACGTCGCGATGGCGATCCGGGCGGCCCACAACGACGAGATCCACCTCGATCCGGCGGCTGCCCGGATCCTCGCTCAGGGCATGCGTCATCGGACGGATCGAGAGCCGGCGGAGCACCTGACCGAGCGCGAGCTCGAGGTCCTCAACCTCGTCGGGAAAGGCCGCAGCAACAAGGACATCGCGACCGACCTCGGGATCACCGAGCGAACAGCCCGGACCCACGTCAGCAACATCCTCGGCAAGCTCGACCTGCAATCCCGCACCCAGGCCGCCCTGTATGCCGTCGAGCGGAAGCTCGTCCAGGACTGAGGCGATCGCGGGGGTCGTGAGGTCCGTCGTTCCAGGCCCCGGCCGCCCGACGATCGTGTTCCTCCACGGCACCCGACTGACGGGCGCGGCCTGGGCGGTCCAGCTGGCGGCGCTGGCGGACGAGTTCGACTGCCTCGCCCCGGACCTCCCGGGCCATGGCGAGGCCGCGGATGTGCCGTTCTCCGTGGAGGGCGCCGCGGACCGGGTGGCGGAGCTGATCGAGCGCGAAGCCAGGGGCGGCCGGGCGATCCTCGTCGGTCTCTCGCTGGGTGGCTATGTCGCGATGGCGGTCGCCGCGCGCTGGCCGGAACGGGTCGTCGGCCTGGTGATCTCCGGTGCCACGGCCGAGCCGGTCGGACCGCGGACGGTCTTCTACCGCGGGCTTACGGCGATCTTCTCACTCGTCCCGGAGCGAGCCCTCAACGCGGTCAATCGCTGGTTCTTCGCCTGGCGCTACCCGCCCGCGATCGCCGACCCGATCCTCGCCGGCGGGTTCTTCTTCCACGGCGGGGCCGTCGCCGTGCAAAGCCTGATCGGCGAGCGGTTCAAGCCCCGCCTGGCCGCATTCCCCGGCCCGAGCCTCCTCATCAACGGCGAACTCGACCTGTTCTTCCGGCCGACGGAACGCTCCTTCGCCAGGGTTGCCGCGAACCCGCGACGAGTCCTGATCCGGCGCGCGACCCACCTCGCCAACCTCGATCAGCCCGCTGCCTTCACCGCGGCGATCCGGCGGTTCGGGGCATCACTGGGGTCGCCTTCGCAACCTCGTTGAGACCCGTCGCCGCTCGTGTTGAGGCGGTCCCCGCGACCCCCGATGGTATCCTCGGCCCACCGACCACGACCCGTCCCTCCGAGGTTTCATGCGCGTTCGCAAGGCCGTCTTCCCCGCCGCCGGTTGGGGGACTCGCTTCCTCCCCGCGACCAAGGCCCAGCCCAAGGAGATGCTGCCGCTGGTCGACAAGCCGATCATCCAGTACGCGGTCGAGGAGGCGGTCGCGGCCGGCATAGAGCAAGTGATTATCGTCACGTCGAGCCAGAAGCGGGCGATCGAGGATCACTTCGACACCTCCTACGAGCTGGAGCGGCTGCTCGAGGAGAAGGGCGACATCGAGATGCTCCGCCAGATCCGCCACATCGCGGACCTGGCCCAGGTCACCTACGTCCGCCAGAAGGAACAGCTCGGCCTCGGCCACGCCGTCCTCGTGACGAAGGAGATCGTCGGGCACGAGCCGTTCGCGGTGATCCTCAGCGACGACGTCGTCATCGGCGACCGGCCCTGCATCGGCCAGCTGGTCCACGCCTACAACCAGACCCACGGCTCGGTGGTCGCCGTCATGGAGGTCCCGGCCGAGGACACCCATCGCTACGGCGTGATCGCCGGTGAGGAGGTCGAGGGTGCCCTCAACCACGGCCGCCTCCACAAGGTGAGTCGGCTCGTGGAGAAGCCGACCCCGGGCGAGGCCCCGTCGAACCTCGCGATCATCGGCCGATACGTCCTGACCCCGAAGATCTTCGACAAACTCGAGCAGACCCAGCGCGGTGCCGGCGGCGAGATCCAGCTCACCGACGCCCTCGAGGCGCTCATGCAGGAGCAGGCGGTCTACGGCTACGAGTTCGAGGGCACGCGGTACGACTGCGGGACGACGATGGGCTGGCTCAAGGCCTCGGTCGAGCTTGCGCTCGAACGACCCGAGCTCGCGCCGGAGTTCCGGGCCTACCTCCGCGGGTTGGAGGTCTAGCCCCTCGACCGTCGACGAGCGGCTGACCGGCGTCCGGGCGTTCACCCGCAGGCGTCACCAACACCTCCCTCGAACGTCGTGGGGTACGATGCCGAGCGGCGCGTCACCGCTGCATCCCCTGATCGATCGGGCGATGGGATCGGGCTGACGCGGACCACCGGAGGACCAGCTTGGCGCAGATCGGGACGATCCTTGGCGGGCGCTATCGGCTCACGGAGCTCCTCGGCCAAGGCGGCATGGCCCGGATCTATCGCGCCCACGACAACCAGCTCGACCGATCGGTCGCGGTCAAGGTCCTGCGGTCGGAGTACGGCCGCGACCCCGACTTCGGGTCGCGCTTCCGGCACGAGGCGCAGGCGGCGGCGTCGCTGAATCACCCGAACGTCGTCTCGGTCTACGACTACGGCCAGGACGAGGCCGGCCCGTTCATCGTCATGGAGCTCGTCGACGGCGAGGACCTCGCGGCGATCATCAAGCGGAGCGGCGCGCTCCCGCCCCGCCAGGCGGCCCGGATCGTCGCCGAGACGGCGCGGGCACTGCATGCCGCGCACCAGCGTGGGATCGTCCATCGCGATGTGAAGCCGGGCAACATCATGATCGACCGCGAGGGCCGGGTGAAGGTCACCGACTTCGGGATCGCGCGAGCGATCGCCGAGGCCCAGATGACCCTGCCCGGTACGACCCTCGGCTCGGTCCACTACTTCAGCCCCGAGCAGGCGCGCGGCGACCAGGCCACGGCGTCCTCTGACATCTACTCGCTCGGGATCGTCCTGTACGAGCTGTTGACTGGCCACCGGCCCTGGGAAGCCGACACGGCGGCCGCCGTCGCGATGGCGCGGCTGGCCGGGCCACCGCCGGATCCCTCGTCGATCCGGGCCGGCATCCCGTCCGACCTCGTCGCGATCGATCGCAAGGCGCTCGCGACCGAGCCCGCGGATCGCTGGTCGTCGGCCTCGTCGATGGCCGCCGCGCTGGAGGCGTTCCTCGCCGGCACGGCGGTCCCGGGAACGGGAGCCGCCGCCGGCGCCGCCGGCACCGCGACGCTCGCCGGCGCAGGACTCGCAGCTGCGCCAACCTTCGGCTCCACCTCCGCCACCGCCCGTCCGAACCCCGGCGCGATCCCGTATTCGCCCGACGCCTATGCCTCCGATCGGCCGGTCCGGCAGACGGGTCCGGCGGCGCGCGAGCCGCGGATGGCCAGGCCGATGGGACGCCCGGTCGACGACGAGCCCGAGGATCGCGGCACGAGCCCCGCCGTCTGGGCGGCCGGGCTGGTGGCGCTCCTCGTCCTGCTTGCCGTCGGCTTCATCGTCTTCCGCCTTCTTTCGGCGCCCGCCGCAACGCCGGCGACACAGGTCACGGTCCCCAACTTCGTCGGGCAGGACCTCGCCACCGCCCAGGCCCAGGCGACCCAGAGCGGGATCTCGATCAATCCCACGTCGTTCGTTCAGGCCAGCGGGTCGATCGCGAACAGCGTCCTCACCCAGGACCCGCCCGCAGGGACGAAGATCGACAAGGGAGGCACGGTCAACGTCACCGTCGCCGCCGGCCAGGAAACGGTTGCCGTCCCCGACATCCGCGGCAAGACGGAAGTCGAAGCGATCACGTTGCTGGTCGCCAAAGGATTGCAGCCCGGCACGAAGACCGAGATCTTCGATCCGGTCACCGAGGCCGGCAAGATCGTCCACCAGAGCCCCGGTCCGGGCATCGTGGCGAACAAGGGCACGCCGGTCGACTACGACCTCTCGAAGGGTCCCGAGCCGACCCCGAGCCCGAGTCCCAGCCCGACCCCCGTCCCGACGCCGGTCCCGACCCCCGTCCCGACGCCGGTCCCGACCCCCGTGCCGACGCCCGCGCCGATCGTCGTCGGGGACTACGTCTGCATGACCGTCGGCGATGCCAAGACGCAGATCGTGGCCGACGGCTTCAGGGTCGGACCCGTCCTTCCGACTGACAACGACGCCTGGTTCGTCAACGGTCAGTCGCCGGCCGCCGGAACGAAGGCTCCACCGAAGACGCAGATCACGATCACGACGCAGGAGACGAAGCCGGCCACCTGTCCCTGACGGCGGTCAACGGTGCGAGGCGTCGACCTCGACCCACAGCCGCCCGGCCGATGGCCCCGGGCTTGCGACGACCGGCAGGTCCGGCCGTGCAGCGGGCAGTCGGCTCGATTCGGGGTCCGGCAGCCAGTCGGGCGGCCGATCCGGCACCGCGACGGCGCCATCTTCCCAGCATGCCCGGACCTCGTCGCCCCGGAGCGGCGACCGAAGGCGATCCAGCCCGCAGAACCCGACGCGGGACGCGACCGATCCGCGGAAATGGCGGCAGGTCCCGCAGCTCGTCGACGAGCGATGGCAGACCCAGCAGCGGGACGCCTCCGGTTGGGGAGTCTCACAGTGCGGACAGCGCCAAGACGCCATGAGCGGATGGTAGCTGCGACCGGGCGCGCTGTCGACGTCGATCCGCAACCGCCGAATCCGCGGCTTGCGTCGACGGCTACTTGACGATCGTGATGACCGTCCGGTCGGTGGTGTCGCCGAAGTCCTTCGTCTGGACGATGACCGTGACGGAGCACTGCCCGGTCGTCGCCCCCTTCGGGATCGTGGTCTTGAAGGTGGCTGTGCCACTGGCCGAAGTCTTCAGCACGCTCGATGCGATCGCCGGGACGCCCGGGACAGCCACGGTGAATGTGACGCTGGCGTTCCCCAGTGCCCGCCCGTCCGGGTCGGTCACGCTCACCGCGAGCGTCACGGCCTCGGGCAGCTTGCTGACCTTCACCTGATAGAACGAGGCGCTCACGTTGGCCGTCAAGGCCCCGGTCCCGCGGCGGATCGCGATCGTCACCTTGTTCTCGTTGCCGGCGGGATCGACCGCGTCCACCTCGATCTGGTTGACCCCCGTCCCGATCGGCAGGATCAGGCCGAATGCCCCCTTCTCGTCTGCGGCGCCGGCGACCGTCGCGTTCGTCGTGAGGTTCCGGGCGCTCATCGCGCTCCGACCCTGCGTCTGGCCGACCAGCTTCACGGTCCGGGCGTTGACGACAGCGCCGCTCTTCGGAGAGCTGATCACGAGGCGCGGCTTCGTCACGTCGAGGATGTACGTCACGACGGGCGAGCGATCCGACTCGACTCCGCCCGGACCGATGATGGTGGCGGTGAACATGTTCGTTCCCGGGCTCAGCTCGACGCCCGGGATCAGGAACCGGGGGGACGTCCCCACCGGGATGTCGAGCACGGGACCGGGATCGCCCTTGCCGACGGCGACGTAGATCCGGATCCGCGTGTCGGAGCTGCCGACGACGGCCTCCGGCACGTGCCCCACGAGATCGACCGTGGGCTGGTTCGTATATGGCTCGTCGGGCGTCTCGAGGACCGGCGAATCGGCCACCACGACCGTGGTCGGACTGGGGCTGGGCGCCTTCGTGAGGTCTGTGACGAAGCCATTGAACGCCGAGCCGACGGTCGCCGCGACCTTGCCCAGGCCCCCGGTCGCGGCCAGCAGGACGCCGACGCCCAGGGCGACGACGAGGAGGGCCAGCAGCGCCCGGAACGGGAGGGCGATGCCGGGTCCTCGGTCGACCCTGCGGTGCTGGGCAAGTCGGCCGGGGGCGGGCGGTCGGGCCCGGACCTTCGCTGGCGCCGGGCGCCCGTTCGAGGGCGGCCGGGGGCGAACCTGGGGTGCGCGACCGTGCCGTGTCGTCATCGGTCGCGATTGTCGCATGCGCAACCGGCGGTCAACGGGGCTGCCAGCGCGGCCACGATGTCGTCGCGGCGCAGGGCGATGTAGTCTTGGCCGGTCGCCGCGCGTGTCCGTATCGCGCGCTGCCCACGAGGGATGGATGCAGGCCCGAGATCCGAAGCGCGAGCGACCGGCCACCCCACTGGGGCGGCCGGCCTTCGGCGTCGGCCCGATCGCCCGCGTGAACCGGCCGCCGGGGCCACGGGGCCAGGGCCCCGACCCTCAGGCTGCCCGCTCGGATCCGAGGTCGAGCGGGGCCACGACCGTTCGAACACCGATGCTGCCCAGTCCCGGCCAGGCCATCCGGCCGGCACCGCCGTCCCGGTCGGGCATGCCCTCGATGCCCCCGGCTCGTGGCGGCTTCGGCCTGCCGAACCTTCGCCGGAATGTCTGCCCCCACTTCTACATGACCGGAACCCGCGGCGCGATCCCGATCCAGGCGCCGCACCTCCTCAAGGGCCTGCTCCGCCAGGACTCGAACGTCTCGCGCTGCCAGCTCCGTGGCGGGGTCCATATGGAGCAGGGCTACGTCAACGATGTCTGCCTCACGCCGCGCTTCAACCAGTGCGTCTTCTACGAGGACGACCTGACCCGCGAGTGAGCCGCATGCCGCGCGAGGGGGCCCGCCTCGGCCCCCCGGATCATCTGTCGGTCGGGTCCGCGTATCACGACGCGCTGGACGCGCTCGCCGCGCGTGGCCGGTTCGGCGTCCGACTCGGGCTGGGGCGGACGCGGGCGCTCCTGCGCGAGCTCGGCGACCCCCACCTCGCGATCAGCGGCGCGCTCGTCGCCGGCACGAACGGCAAGGGCAGCGTCTTGGCCCTGACCGGCGCCGCGCTCCGAGCGGCGGGTTACCGCGCCGGCGAAACCCCGAAGCCGCACCTCGTCTCGTACCGGGAGCGCCTCCAGATCGGCGGTCGGCCCGTCGACGCGGCCACGTTCACCGGGCTGGTCCGGGACGCGATCGCGGCCGCCGACCGGATCCCCCGCCGCCTCGGCGACCCGACGGAGTTCGAGCTTCTGACCGCGATCGTCTTCCGGTGGTTCGCGGACGAGGGAGTGGATCTGGCGATCGTCGAGGTCGGGCTGGGCGGCAGGCTTGACGCGACCCACGCGTGGGACGGAGGCGTGGCCGCGATCACGAACGTCGATCTCGATCACATGGACCGGCTCGGTCCCACGATCGCCCACATCGCTCGCGAGAAGGCGGCGATCATCGAGCGTGGCGACCTCGCCGTGACCGGCGCGACGGGCGAGGCGCGATCGATCATCACGCGTCGCGCGCGTCGACTCGGCGTCCCGATCACGATCGTCGAGCCACCGCCCGTCGTTGGCCTCGATCGTGACGGGATCGACGTCGAGCTACCTCGCTTGGGCTTGACGCGGGTCGGCCTTCGCGGCCGCCACCAGGCGGAGAACCTCGCGGTCGCCGACGCGATCCTCGATTCCCTCGAGGCAGCGGCGGTTGCCACTGTCCCCGCCGAGGCCCGGCGACAGGGCTACGCGAGCGCAACGTGGCCGGGCCGCCTCGAGCTGCTGCTGATCGACGGCCGCGACATCCTCCTCGACGGCGCTCACAACCCCGCTGGAGCGGCAACTCTCGCCGCCGCTCTCGACGACCTGCGGCCGTTCCTGGGATCCGGCCGTCCGACGCTCGTCACGGCCTCGATGGCGGACAAGGACGTCGCCGGGGTCGTCCGTGCCCTTGGCGGGTCGACGACGCTGCGCGATGCCCGGATCGTGGCGACGCAGGTCGGCCTGTCCCGGGCACTCCCCGCCGCCGAGCTCGGGCGGATCTGGCGGGCCGCGGGTTGGGATGGCCCCGCCGGTGGCCATCGATCCGTGACCGTCGAGCCGAGACCGGATGCGGCGCTGGACGACGCCCTCGCCGGTCCATCGGGCCCGGTCATCGTGGCCGGCTCGCTCTACCTCGTCGGGGCCGTGCGGGCCCGCCTGATCGACGATCCGCTGCTCCGTGATCCGGTGGACAATCGGCGCTGATGACGGATCGAATGGCGGCTCGTAGCGGCATCGTGCCTGCGCGCCCTGCCGCGGGCGGCGGCGCGGCGACGCCCTCGTTCGAGTTGCCCACCGGTGCGCCGGCCGGTATCCCCGGACCGACACGACCGACCCGCATCGGCCGCCGCGAGTTCGTGTGGGGCCGGCGAACGTACGTGATGGGAATCCTGAACGTGACGCCGGACTCGTTCTCCGGAGACGGCCTGCTTGCCGAGGACGGCGACCACGTCGCGCGATCGGTCGAGCTCGGCCGCCGGATGGCCGAGGAGGGCGCGGATCTCCTCGACGTCGGCGGGGAATCGAGCCGGCCGGGGCACGTGGCGGTCCCCGCGGACGAGGAGATCACGCGGGTCGTGCCGGTCATTGCCGCGGTTCGGGCCGCGCTGCCGGACATGCCCCTGAGCATCGACACGACGAAGGCCGACGTGGCCGCCGCGGCCCTCGATGCGGGAGCCGATCTCGTGAACGACGTCTGGGGGGTCGGCCCCGACGACGGGCTCCTGCGCCTGGCCGCGGAGCGCGGCGTGCCGATCGTCCTCATGCACAACCGCGCCGAGGCCCGTTACGTCAACCTCATGGCGGAGATCGTGGCGGACCTCCAGGCCGCGATCGAGCGAGCCCTTCGAGCTGGGGTCGCATGGGATTCGATCATCGTCGACCCGGGGTTCGGCTTCGGGAAGACAGCCGCCCACAACCTCGTCCTCCTGCGTGAGCTGGCGATGATCGGCACCCTGGGCCGACCCGTCCTGCTGGGGACGTCGCGCAAGTCGACCCTCGGGAAGGTCCTCGACCTGGCTGCCGACGAGCGGCTCGAGGCGACCCTGGCAACGACGGCGCTGGGCGTCGCGGCAGGGGTGGACATCGTCCGCGTCCACGACGTCCGGCCCAATGTCCGGGCCGCGCGGATGGCCGACGCGATCGTTCGGGCGGAGGGCGGCCGCGATGACCCAGCCGGCCGCGCCGACCCTGCCGGCGGCGTCACGGGCGACGGGCCATGACCGACCGGATCGTGCTCCAGAACATCAGGCTCCAGGGTCGCCACGGCTACTACGAGCGCGAGCTCGAGACGCCGCAGCCGTTCGAGGTCGACGTCGAGCTCGTCCTGAACCTCCAGCCGGCAGGCATCGACGACGACCTCGAGAAGTCGATCGACTACGGGCGGGTGTTCGACGTGGTCAAGCAGATCGTGGAATCGACGTCATACCGCCTGCTCGAAGCCCTGGCCGAGGCGATCAGCCACGAGCTCCTCGCGGACTTTCCGGCGACCGAGGTCGGCGTCCGGGTTCGCAAGCCCAAGGTCCAGCTCAGCGGCCCGCTCGACTACGCCGGCGTCGAGGTATGGCGTCGCCGCTCCTGACCTGGTCCCCGGCGATCGCCC